>JAEEGL012291507.1_pt1 | contig 56018 bp, 111 predicted proteins | sample 9134231 | NCBI WGS metagenome assembly JAEEGL01 (sample SAMN16246548, study PRJNA631951) | gut metagenome | biome: gut microbiome; feature: rumen; material: fiber-attached | host: Bos | place: Iran: Karaj | collected 2018-10
ATCTATATCATGTTTAGTTTTTAGACACCCGTAGAACCGAATCCTCCCGCGCCCCTGTCGGTATTCGGTAAATCGTCGACCTGCTCGAACTCAGCTCGAGTTATTCCGAGAACAACCAGCTGAGCAACACGGTCCTTGTCTTTTATCGTGACAGGGAATTGCCCGTGATTAACGAGTGGTACACAGATTTCACCTCGATAATCTGAGTCAACCAAACCTATCGAGTTGATTAGGGTAACCCCGTGCTTAGAAGCGAGACCGGACCGGGGAAACAAGCATAAAGCCACCTCGGTGTCTTCCGGTGCTGCTGCGATACCGGTTGGTATTTTTTGAATACTGCCTGGTTCGATAGTTATAGGACCACCAGGCAAATCCGCATACAGGTCATACCCTGCAGCCTGTGGTGAACCTTGTGTAGGTAGCATTGCTGTTTCGGTAAGTTTCTTAATACTAATCTTCACGGGAATTTCCTCCTTCTGCGTATACCTCAAATCGGTATTTTTGCTTTACATCTGGGTACTTCTTGTGGTCTACTTCGGACATGAACATATCGTAAGGACGTGCTGCCATGTCAACTCCTGCAAGGCAGGGAGGAGGACCGTAGAGCGGTTTGTACAGCATTAGTTTCTCTCCGGTTTCTGTATGTGTTGCCGTACCGATAATCACATACAGATATTGCGTGGTGTCCTTGTTGTCAAGAAGTTCTCTTTTGAAATGCTTGACAACATCACCAGGTCGAAAAATTCTTTCTGACATCTTCATTCTCCTTCATTTTATTTCTCAGATGTTCTGCTCGGGTCTGAGCTAACTCAGCTAAACCTGTGAACAGTAGGTACGTGTCAAGCTCGTTCGTATCGAATGTCATCTCCTGAGATGTGCCGTCCGCATTCCTTACAATGAGTTCTAAGGACGACACTGTTCTGTTGACGGGCGAAATACCTTCGAGAACATCTATCAGGCGTATTAGCTTATCGCAGTGTTGACTGAGAATTTTGTCTTCTGAAACCATAAGCAGCCTTCTTTCTTAATAGATAGTCAGGTTCAATGCGTTACTATCTATTATAGAACCAGGCATCACAGAGTTCTGTCTGCGAACACCTCACCGACGCTTCTGACTACTTCCTGGATATAAGGTTCCTGAAGCTGCTTATAGACAGACTCACCTTTTGCTTTGCCAAGAATATCCTGTAGGGCAGAACAAGACAAGCTAAGCAATCCATCGAGAATACTCTGGAACGTATTGCCCGGATATCGCTGTCTCATGTATTGCTCAACCTTAGCAGCGCCCGCTTGAGCGAGGTCATTTATGCCCAAGCCTACTAATACTTGTGTCAGTGACATCGCGGTTTTTGACTCCGCTACACGTTGCATAAACGTGTTCATCTTTGCTCTACCACTGCCAGGAAGAGTCATAATCTCAATAGGCTTGATTTTATAGTAATCAGCTGGAGTATTCAGCTTACCGCGCTCGAATAGTGCAGTAACGATTGATGTGCCTACGCCCTTGAAATTCGCAACTTTCTTGTCCATCCAACCTTCGAGACGAGCCAGAATCTTCTGCTTACACTGAATGTTCAGACAACGGTCACCTACGAGTTCAGCACCACACGCAGGGCAGTGCTTAGGGAATTCTGTAGGAACCGAGTCTTCAGTGTGCCTTGCAGACTTGATAGCCGGAATGATGTCGCCTGCTTTGTAAACCACTACCATATCTCCGACCTGAACATCAAGGTCTTTAACTCTTTGCAGATTGTGAAGGGTTGCTCTTGAAATGGTACTGCCCATTACGAGTACCGGGTCGAGAATACCTACCGGGGTGATGTCACCGGTTGCACCTACGTTCCACTCGATTGCTCTGAGCTTGGTTTCCTGCTCTTTAGCAGGGAATTTGTAGGCAACAGCCCAATGCGGAATCCTACCATTATCGCCGAGCTTCTCCTGGAGTGACTTCAGGTTAACCTTGAGCACCATTCCGTCGATGGGAATGTCATTTTCTTCTCTACTCTTGTACACCTCGTCGATTATGTTATACAAGCAGTCCTTGCTGTCAAGCCCCCAGTAAGCAACTGTATCAAAACCCCAGGATGCTAAAGTCTCGAGACACCAAGCGTGATACTTCAAGCTACCTTCATACTCAATGACCGACTTGGGTACATCTACTTTCGGAATCTGCGCATAGTTCTCGAGATTAAATGCCCTGAACGACAGGAAAGCTGCGCGTTCAATTTCGGACTTACGCTTGAAAATACCTACAGCAGTGTTTCGCGGATTTGCTTGTTTTCCGTACTTTTTGCAGTAGTCTTCGAAACGAGACTTCAGCATGAATACCTCACCGCGGACGATAACTTCGCACCTAGGTTCAATCGTCTGTGGAATGCTGGAAATGTACCTAGCCGATTCTAGACACTCGACACCGACGAGACCATCACCTCTGGTTGAGGCAGACACAAGCTTACCATCACGGTAGATGAGCTGAACAGAAAGACCATCAAGCTTATACTCTAAGGTATAATCTGTTTTCTCACCAGTAAACTTCTGCATAAATGCGTAAGCGTCTTCCTTGCTGAATACATCTAGCAAGCTAAGCATACGATAAGGGTGAGTAACATCGCCGTCACCGAGATTAGGATTAACAGACTGAGTAGGACTGTTCTGGTCTGCGTGATGGTACTTCTCATAGTCGCGAATGTCCGCCATGTACGAATCGTAGAGCTCATCAGATATACCTGTATATGCCCCCTGTATATACAGAATCCTAGCATTATTGCACACACCTATAAGCTCGTGATAGCGTTCTTCTGTAATCATGTATGTGACCTCCTTGTGTAAATTATTGTATCTATATTATAACACAAAAGACGGTGTACATCGAAGTAACCCACACCGTCTTTTGTGTTCTGATTATTCTTTTTCAGGCTCGATTTGAACATCATCGTAATCAGTTCGTGCTACAGGACGCCTCATATCTTCATTAAACATAGGCATTGCTTTTTCGAAAGCAGTGTCTTCATCCTCGGCGTCTACCACATAGGAAGTTGTCTGGTAAAATGTAACGACATACTTCATTTTCTCACCTCCTAAAAAGTTGCTGATTTCTTGGTGCAGATACGAACTTCAATGTCCATATCACCGAATACGTCTTGAATTATCTTTGACACAGCTTCCCACTTCTGCATATCAAGTCCCGAACCGATTTTAGGCATACCAATTCGTTTTATCTTTCTATATTCCGGTACTTCCTGCAGTTGCTGTTTCAAGTCACGTAACGCTTCCTCGATACTCAGCAACGTAGGCTTGTTATAGAATGCTTGCTTTGTCACTAGATTGGCAACTCTAAACACACCTTCCTCGGGCGTTACCGAGTTGAAGTTACTGTCCATGTCAATGATGACACATCTACCAGTACTGCACCAGCTGTAACAGGTACCGGTGAGCTTCAGTTTCGTTGCCATATCAAATCGTTTTCTAAATTGAGCAGCAATGCCAGCGCCGAGGACATAATCTGATGAGATACAATGAGCCAGCATATATTCCTTCGGCAGTGTGAATAGGTTAATCTCCTGTTCTATGTATATCATTTCGCACCTTCTTTCCAGATTATCTTCTGGTTTGGTTCTTTATCTTCATACTCAGATAACTTAATATACCTTAAGGTATCTATATCTGGTTGAATACCAACCTTCTGCAATCCTTCGACGTTTTCTCGGAGGTTAGCTGCTACAATCGGGTCAGTTAGCCTCATCTTTAATCTTTCCATCATAAAGTACCTCCTTACCACATCCCAGGCAGTATCTGTGATTACAGTCTATAGACAATGTCTGGCAGATATCCTGACAATGCGGGCATACATAGATTTGCCTATCTACCTGTTCGGGGTGCAACCGAAGCCATTCTTTTCTCGATTCAGTTGCAATTACCTCACCAAGTTTCGCGGCGGCGATAATCTTGAACTTAGGTTTGTCACCATTTATTATATTCTCGGGGTGCATCTTGAACTGCCATAAAGAAAATGCTGCCTTTGCGTCTTGGATAGAATGAGCTACTAAATTCATTTCGTGAATAGACTTGTCTATTAGGCCTCGTTCTCGGATAGGCATCTTCTGCTTATCTCTGGTTTGATAGCAGATATGGATAACGTACTGTCTCATCGACATGCAGAACACCTCCTACGTGTTATTTATTACACTCATATTATAACACATAGGAGGTGTATGATACGAAGTTATGCACCGTTATTCTGACGTTTCTGGCTTAGGAAGAACACAAGGCATCCAACGAAATATCTGAGTCACAGGAATTCGGTACATATCGCAATCTACATCTTGACGTTCAGCGTTGAACACGCCATAGTCAAATTCGCCTGATTTGGTACACAGGACGACACGCTGCCCATCATATGGTTTACTGGTTGCGAAATCCAGCCAGGAATCTTCACAACCTTTCAAGTAGCCTGCTTGATATCCTATAGAATACTGGTCACGCTCACCTTTAATTGCTTTAATCAGTTCGTCGACGTTAATCTGAACACCGACACGCTGACATGCCTCCAGTATCCAGGTTTCGGTATTATTGTCCATAGTTTTCTTAAGCTCAGTTTCGAGCGGCATCATGGTAAGCTCGATAGGCGATTTATAATCTGAAAAATCCGTCTCGATTTTCACCGTCGCACGGCGATTCCAGCTTAAAATCGCTTCAGATATAGTATGATAATGACCTCCCTCAGCACCGCAACCGCCTTTGTCATAAGGGCACAGCACTGCGTAGCGGTCACGAAAACCGTCTGTACCCTGATAGGTACGAAGCTCAAGCTGTATGTTTCCACAATGTGGGCATGGTTCCAGTCGTACGCCTCCTGGTAGATTGATATCCGTCATTGTTCTTTCCTCCTAGATGAACGATCATCAAAAGCTACGAACTGCACCGTAACCTTTTCTCCTGTTTTCTTGTTGGTAAAACCATCCCACTCTTCAGACATATCGAATGAACAGTTCTGCAGGATATACCTAACCACTTCTGCACCTGACAAGTATGTCTGCTTATAGCGAACATCATTCAGGTACATCTGGTAAATTCCATGCCCCTCGATGTTCAGCACTTCGGTGATGAAGTAGACGTTTTCGAGTGCGTCACGATTCGTTCTAGATTCGTACCCAGCCTTTCCGATACCACGGTAGTACCAAGCAGCGTACTCCTCGAGAGAGCCTCTGGTAGCACTCACATATAGATAATTAAGTATCGCCTTGATTTCTGTTGATGTTCGCATCATAATCCTCCTTTAGCTTTTTATACTCCTCTTCTAACTTTCTATACTCTTTTTCTAGCTTAATCAGGTGACCTAGCTGATTTACTATGCTCAGCGTGAAACGCTTCCCACCACACCTCGCAGCAATCAGAGGAGTCTCTGCTCGAACGATATTGATTATTTCCTGAGGTGTCATTATTTCTACCGGCATTGTCTATTCCTCCTCATAAAAGTGACATTTCAGGTTAATATACAGAGATTATATATAATCTGCGCAACCCAAAGAAGACCCGTAATTGCGAGTAGGATGCGTGAAACTACCAACCTGTGCTTCTGAACTTTCTGTAGCTTTATCAGTTCATTTCTTAACTCTGCGTTCCATTCTGTGAGTTCATTCATTCTACACCTCTGGGTGTCAAGCTCGGTAAACGCATCGTTCACTCGCTTACTGATTTCAGCCGTCTTATCTTGTATGTAATAATCAGCCATTACATTTCACCTCCCGTCCCTATTCCTTTCCTACCTTCTTGACTATTCTGTTGTACAGCTCATTTGCGTTTTTGGTATCTTTATAATCTGTAAAAATAGCTGCCCTCAGAATAGGACGTACCTCCTGTAGGAGCTTCCACAACTCCAGATTTTCTTTTTCCATTGCCGCCATGTGTAGGCTATCAGTGTCTGTCATTTATCTACCCTCCGTCAATTCAGAAAGGTAAGCGGATATGTCATCAAGCAAGCAGTACCCGTCACAATCAGCGTCATCATAATGAACGGTTAACGGGTAGCTAATAAGAACCCCTGCTTTCTTCTGTTCTATCAAAAGGTCACTTGCTGCTTTTAGAAGTATCGCTGCTCTGTCTTCCATTAGTTAACGCCTCCCTCTTCTTATTTGCAATCGCTGCATTGACGACGCCCTTCAACTCGCAATATGTAAGCCCTGCATAATTGCCTAGGTCAAGCTGGTCCTGAGATATACCATTCTTAGCGAGCTCACCTTGAAGTAATCTTATTTCGTAATCGCCAGCGTCGTAGATATTAGCCATTATCCATCCTCCTTTTCAACAGTAATGTGCGGAAAATAGACGATGTAGTCTAGCCCTAGATTGTCAGTCTTGAATTCGGTGAGTTTTCCATCTTCCAGCATGTCAGCAGCCTCCTTAGCGAGGTCCAGGTCCCTACGCTTTGTTGTGATAATGACTTCACGGAGAGCTTCTGTCACGTCATAGAGCGCAGTTGCCAGCTGACTGACAGTAACGCCAAAACACATCTTACCGTACATAAAGCGACCGGAATAATTGTCGGTAACCCTTAAACCAGCTGCCTGCAGGCTATTGTAGAGTTTTCTTGATATCTCCATATTAGTCCTCCTTTTCGTCAAGTGCGTTATAAAATTCACGTGATGTAATCTGATAGATTTTTGTGCTATCATAAGCGTCAGCTACGATTACCTCGGTTTGTGTCTGGTAGACTGAACACAGCATACCGGCGATGTGAATATCAGCTAATCGGTGTGCTTCGTCGAGGTCACGCTTGATTGATAAATTTTGCATAATATCACTCCTTTAGCTTAATTACGACATGATGTGTACTCATTACGCACTGATTGCCAGTAACCAAGTCGATGAAATTAGCAGGAACTTCTTTGGGATTCTTAACCCAATCTGCCGGAATTTCCGCATCAGAAATCTTCTTGCCGCATACATCGTCCCATCGGAATTTGTCACCTACTTTAAGGTCAGAGAAAGAAGTCTCCGGACCGGATTTAGGAATGGAAGCAATCGGTATCTGGTTTACCCACAGCGAACTCAACAAGACGACTCGATGCCCGTTGATTAGGTTTATTGCGTTCGGCTTGGCGAAACTGATTTTGCTCTGTACATCGTGGTCAGCTATTTTCTTGAAATAGTTAGGGCCAAGTTCGAATATAGTTGCTACAGGAAGTTCGCAAAGCTGTAATCTACCCCTGGTTCTCTGATATCTGTTCTCGTCACGAATTACAGCACCGCGGTACTTCTTTTCAATCTGGCACACGATTTCTGTATTGATTTGCTCCTGATTGGTACAACCTGAAGTGTCATACCAATCAGGACCAAGTAGGTAGTGGCACAGCTCATCTAAAGCTACCTGAGCATCCATCGGTGGGTTGAAAATACCGTAGTCACCCGGTTTACATAGACTTTTAATGTGTTCTGGGTCAAACTGCATTCTCACGTCTGGTCACCTCCTAAGAATTCACGAATAGCAGAGTCGCTGATGCGATTTTCATCTTTAGTCACTTCTTCCAGAACTGCTTTAGAAACACCGCAACCGTCTGCAACCTGAGCCGCAACCTTGTGTGCAAGTCTCAGATTATCGATGGCTTGCTGAGCAGCGCCATCACCGTTGTCACGGTCGTAGAGTCTCGAGTCGAACTCATCTTGACCAAGGTCTACTTTCATTACTCTGCCGTTCAGGTAGTCAAAGTAGATGCTGTTCTTGCTGTCGAATGCCGTATGCTTTCTATCCTCGATTTCCTGCTTGGCTTGCTCGAGCGTAAGTTCACCAGAAACCCAGCCCAGCCAGCTTCTACCTTGTGTTCTTGAAGCTTGCCAGAGCGCTAACAAAACCTCTGCTTTATCAAGACCTGCGATATTCACGTTTGCCATAGAATAGCTCCTCCTCTGTGGTTACCCACATTATATTATACCATATTATAACACATTACGATATATTATCACGAAGTTTATTGTATGTGCGACGCCTGCCAACGCTGCAGCCAGATAAAGAACAAGATAGTTTCAAATTCTTCTTTCTCTCTGAATGCTCTGAGTACGAACGGCGAAAGGTACGCTGCTAATCCGTATATAGTTACACCACGTACCAAGCAGTTATCATGAGCATCGTAGAGACGATATGAGTAACAGTTCTTATTGTACTTCTTTAACTTGAATTTTAGATGAATTGGTTCATCTACCGAGTAAAGTTCAGCGTACCAAGGCATAGGCCACGCATTCCATATCCTGGGTTCGAGGTATTCAGCTAACTCGTCTATGCTAAGCATAATATCACCCCTTCGTTGCCCAACGATACCATTTGTTTATTGTACAGAATAGTCCGTATACAAGCATCCATACTATTACTATAGGCCAGAACGCACCGACGGGAAATAGATTGTCATCTCCTGGAGTCTTTTCTTGGTCATACGCGCACGCCCAACAGAAACCGATAAATGCGTATAGCGCTATACCTACAAGAAACAGAAGAAATGAAATTTCGAACAAATTACTCAACTCCTTGATTATAAATCTTCAAACTGTTTTTCAGCATCAGCCAGCTGCCGCTCAAGGTGATACCGCACCTCATTAAGAACAAGATTACGAACACACCCAACGGGAACAGTCACGTAGGATTCGTATGTCTTGCGACCGTCTTTGGCAGCTATATTTATTTCTGGTGCTTCTTGGAGATACGCTAAGTCCTCCAATCTTCTTCTTAATATCTTGATTTTGTCAGACAATCTATTAGCTTCCTCAAGTCTTTCTAAAGTCATATCTTCACCTCCTGTTCTTGTGTTTGGTTCTACTGTATCTACATTATAACATATTATGATACAAATCACGAAGTTGTGGTTTATTACAGATACAGGTGTGGGCGATAGCCCACACCCGCTTAGCAACATCGACCGTGATACTGATAAACACCTAAATATCGGTGTTCTGGAAATAATCTTTAAGCACTTTCAACGCCTCAAGAACACCTGCTATCTCGTCACTGCGAGCCTGCTTACCCTCTTGATAACCACGGTCATACGCCGCCTGCAGTGCTTGTTCCATATCCGCCTGCGTCAGTTTAAAGCTACGCATACCGTTCTCAAAAGACACGTTACACAGACGAATAACTTCCTTGCCGTTATACTGCATAGTGGAATCGACGGTAACACCACCTACTCTAAGTTTACTTGCCATATCACTTCACCTCATTACATACAGCTTTATTGTGACTTCATCGATTCCCTGAACAACAGATGACACCATTTTGTCTCGGTATCTGAACGGAATCATTGCAGGGCAACTCGCGGTGATTAACATATCGTCATTCGCATCCAGAATGGTTATGATATGACCTTCTGGTATAAGCGACATAATCTGTTCAAGTGGAAACATAGTTACTCCTCCTTAGCTTTTTCACTGAATAACCGCTGAAGTGTATCACAGCGCCCAGCTTTAATCTCCCGCAAACAGATGTTGCAGTTTCCTGAACAAATGTCGGTACCGTTGAACGGCTGACGCCACTCGCAGGTCTTGATAGCCTCCTTGATTTCTTCCTGAGTAGGCTGTCCCATACGCAATCCTCCTATAACTCGATAGTATTTAACCAGTCTGCGCACCTCTCAGCTATCGCTCTGGTGCTGAAATACACCGTTCCGATGTCTTGATGTAGCTGGCGACTATACACCTCAAACCTTTTATCGATATGATTATATGCAATATACCATTTAAGCTCGTTCGAATCATACCAGTCCGGATTATACTCAGCATCCCAACACCACTTAAAGACTAAGCAAGCATCGACAAATCGCTTCGCTCGCGCTGCGAACTTAGCATAATCTTCCGACAGGTATCTACAGAATGGATTGTTTACATCTGGCCTATAGTGCCCATAGGTTGGTATAACATCATTAGATACTCCTTCTATAGCGTAGCAGCTCCTGCCTTCTCCGAACGCTTCTATGTATTTCTTGAGCACAGTCTCGGTGACGTTAGATTGAGGTTCAGAGTCTGGTTTATTCAACTCTGCGATTAAGGCATCTGCTTCTGATTTCAAGGCTCCCAATCTGTCGATAATTTCTTTCTTATCCATTATAGTTATTCTCCCTTGTGAATATTGATTTCAAATGACTGAGCCATCAAAGACTCCCTCTGTTCGAAATTGAAGCATGTCTTTAGCTCATCAGGTGTGTTCTTGTTCTCACATCTGAACTTTCCAGCGCCTTCTGTAGGAATTAATTTAAAATTCCGGCAGAAGTAACAGGCGTCAGCAGAATCATTCTTATGCCGTTTCGCGTCAGTCATCAGACGTCACCTCGTTCTTGAGCATCTAGCTGAGCCCTTCTCTTGATGTAGCAGCTCGGACAGGTGCATTTGCCGTTTAGCCAAATCATATCGTCATAATTGACTGAGTTCTGACAGTCTGGGCAGAGACGATAGTCCTCCGCAGGTTCTGGAGCTAAATCAGCTCCGATGGTGTACGGCTGTTCTTTCTGAGCCTCATAAGAAGCGCAGCTGTCTGAGTATGGGTCGTCAATCGGAAGTCTTCCGAGCGTACAGATGTGACCTTCTGAGTGGTCACAGAATTTACAGGTTATGCAATGATTATCCATGATTAATCCTCCTTATGATATCCGGTATATATCTGGTCCCAGCAGTCTGAGCAGTCTCCCAGCAGACTATTGCACCGACAATAGTCACGACTGAAAAGTGCATAGTGATGTGGGCAGCCAGCTACTCCAGCAAGATATTCACAATCAACTTTCCAAGGGTATACCTCCTTAACAATGTCCCGCAACGGTTTGCCTATGTATTCTGAGAATTCTCTAGGCTTATTCACGTCGCTCTGTGCAACGACAGATGATTCTTCTGCTGCCTGCAGGCATGTGATACCACAGGGATAGTTTGCTGGCATCTGAGCGTCTTGCTTAATTTCGTGAGGTGAGTAAGTCTTTTCTCTGAACATATTGATAGCGTCGATGATATCGGATGCTATGCAGCTACCCGTAAAAGGCTTACCCTGAGCATCCAAGCCGGAAACATCGAATAAATGCTTAATCATGATGTATTCCTCCTTGATTTAAGATACGATGTCATACCATGCGGTACGGGTAGCTTTGTCGTATTTCATTTCGCACCAACGGTCGTGCGAGTTGAACATCCTATTTACCTTACGTTTAACTTTCTGAGCCTGGTACAAAGAAATATCAGCTACCTTGAACTGGCAGGAACCAAGCATATCGTGAATACGATTAGCTTCCTTGTCCATACCAAAGTAGTCGATTAGCGTATCCACGGTGGCTTCTACATCAAAGCCTTTGGTATCAAATTTCCAAGGTTCATTCTTGATGTAAGCATTTGCATGATTAGCCGCAGTCTGACTCAAGACTCTGTTGGTTTCGTTTTCTGGTGCGGATTCTAACCAGACTAACGCCTTTACCTCCCACCCGAGAACACTCAGCGTATTAGCTGCGTCGGTAAAGGTATCGTCGATAAGTCTGAGCTCGAACTGCTCATCTTTATCAAGAACTAACGCCTGATAGATATTCTTCATAAGCTACCTCCTTGCTCATTCGTCCGGAGTACGGAGCCACTCGAACTCTGGGTCGGTATCAATCTCTTTAGCAGTTAGGTATTTAGAAAGAATTCTCTTAGCTACATCACGACGTCCCATACTCTCTGCTTTTCGGAAATAGTGATACTCTGCCTGCTCCAGGTCATCTGTATCTCTGAAAATACCCTCACATACTTCTATCAATGCCATATGATTACCTCCTTAATTACTAATGTGACAAAGCACATCAGGTTTAATGTGAACGATGCGGTGTGACCAGACATCGACGGCTTGTGTCGAGGTTGTCTTTCTCCAGAGCAATCCTCGCTTCATCGTGAAATATGCACCTATCGGTATCTTTGAAAATGGCATAAGTACCTCCTTGTATTGTTTTACTGTATCTATATTATAACACAAAACGGTACGACACACGAAGTTATTTCCACATAGAACGCTTGTTCACTGCTTCTACGACCTTCTTGTATAGCTTGAAGTGCTTCAGCTCTTGACCGGTCTTTTCTTCCAGCAGTCTCCTCAGAGCTTGTCTAAGCTCACGCTGTTCAGGTATAATATAGTACTCTTGATACTGACAATGCACAATCATCTGTGCAACCTTGTCGATGATATCCGAGTCAGCCGTAGGTCCTAGCATAAAGTTTATGTCGATGAAGTCAACCGCAATATTAAACCCATGCCATTTCTGTAAGACGTCGAAGACGTAATCTCTGTTAAGCTTATTCTGAAAGAATAACAGAATGCCAAAATGAGGGTCGTATGTCTTCGGGTTTATGCTTAAAAACTCCCGGCATTCCCTGGAGTAGACAAGCTCTTTCTTTCGGTACTGTTCACATCTACCGTTCGAACTCAGCGTGATATTTTTCAGAGTGCATATACCCATATCACCGTTTCTACAGTGTTCAGCTGCTCTGCAAGATACATTGAACATATTAAACCTCCTATTCTTTGGTTTCAGATAAAGGATACTCACCATACCCGGGGTAGCACTTATCTTCAAGCTGTATGCGATAACGAGTGGAGTCTAGTGTATTCGCGCATTTCGATTCATAGACGAAATAGCCTTTCTTTCGGCACTTCTGAAGGAATTTTTCAATTCCGGGATAAATTTCTCTATTGAGGATGAGAACGGTATCCGATTTATCAATTCGACGCATTTGCTTGAGTATCTCTCGCTCATTCGATTTGGAGAGACGCTTAGCTCGCTTCTTGCGCAACTTTTCGTTCTTCTTAATTGCAGCTTTCGCACTTATCATTATCTATCGCTCCTCTCTACCTTCTCAAAGTAGTAATTCGACGGGTCCATAAAAGGATATCGTATTCTCTCCTCGAACTCATCACCCATCTCATAGAAGTACTCGCATTCAGATTCTCTAATCTGGATTAGTTCATTAACTGAGTTGATAGCCAACCAGCAGTGTGACACAATGGGCTGTAGATTTTCATCCCAGAGCGGTATCTGACCTACCAGCTGTATATCTTCTTTCTTACGATGTGCCATCACCCCTGGTTTAGGAGCGTTTTGCTTAATCACTTCTCTGGTTTTGACGACAAGAGCTTCGGGGCGGACATCATAGGTGCGTCCTTGCCAAGAAACGCGAGCCCAGACTCCTTCCATGTTCATCCAGAGCTTACAAAAGTGAACGCGACGACCCTCTGGGATATTTGGATAACCACGAGCAAGCTGGGTTTTCCAATCTCCATCGCTACACTCCCGCTTGGTCGTGAAAGTCCTGATTGTTTCTGCCATAGTCTACCTCCTAATCTCTGAGCTTTACTCGGGCGAACACGGTCTTGAACTTCTTGAACTCAAAAGCTTTACGTTTCTTGACGAATTTTGCCAGAGTTCCATCAGAATAATGATAATAGCCTTTGCTGTCCATCCTAACATCACCGAGTCCGTCACATATCAATTTAACTATCGCATCCGGGTCTGCTATAGAGAATACATGAATGCCGTCGACGTTGCCCTCGTACTCACAGGTAGGAATCTCGGTGAGCAAATCCAAGCAATTCAGCTTAGAATACGCATCAAATGTTGCAACCACATCGGTCATCTAATCATCTCCTTGTGTTATTACTGTACCTATATTATAACATAAAACGGTACGAAACACGAAGTTTCATACCGTTTACTCTGATATCGAAATCTAACTCGCTGTATCAGAAATGAAGTAATTCAACAATCGATTGCTTCTAGCAACTCACAGCATTTTATGGCGGTAAGGGTTAACTCCGGATTTGTGAAGAACCAACCCCAAGCTGTCATCCTACGATTGGTAGCTCTTGAAACAGCATATAGGTTAGACAATTCGCAGTTCTGCTTATTATTGTCAAGATGAATTAGCAGCTGGTTGGTACCTAGTTTATCGTATGCTTGCTCCCACAGGTACCTGTCTTTCTGAACCCAGTTACCCCACTTCACTTTCTTAGGGTCGTTCGATATCTTGATGAAGACACGACCTCTGACGTCCTGGCGTTCGGAACCGAGTGGTAGAGTAGCCGAAAATGAGTTATTTTTGCCAGCTATAAAGCCTTGTTCATCTCTTCGCCCATGAGTGATACCATGTCGCAGGCATGCGTGTTCAATGCTGGCTTGAGATAAATTCAAACCGAAATGCTGATTGAACGGTATGTAAAGAGTTTTCCAACTGTATTCTTGAACGTGGTCTTTTAACCAGGTTAACTCAGCTTCAGTCCATTGATGTCTCTTTGACATTCACATCACCTACTATCTGATTTATGCGGCTTCCGTCCTGATTGGTGAACTTATCAGCACGCAGGATAATGTCTGCATTGTTTATCATCTGTTTAGCGAGCAGTGCAACTGCTTTCGCATCTTCTGGCTGAGTAGTTCCTGCAATGAGCTTGTCGAGCTCGGTACCAAGAACTTTCTGTAGCTCTATCATAGTCATGTTAAATCACCTCTCCTTCGTATGAATCTTGATTGATAACCTAGGGATGGTTGTTCATATCGACACCAGCTCAGCGGGACTACCGAATCGTATTCACAATTTTCTTGAATAGTTCTAATGGCGTCTTGAATGACTTTAGGGGTAATAGACTGGCTCGGTTCCAGCGTCATATCGACACTTCCGACACCTGTCTTGCCATTCTGGGTAAATATGTAAGCGAGTAGATACTGTCCTTTCATAATTATCCTCCTACATTAGCCTTTAATACGGTTGCTTCTGTATCAAGACTAACCTGTGAAATATTGATATTCTTCGCTTTCTTGAAATTATCTGATGACCAACGTGCTCGTCTTTCAGCGTGGAGTTTATCTTCTGCAACAATAACCATTGCATAATCATCACCGTAGGTGTATTCACCATAGGGCAATTCGACTAGGTATACATTCATCAGATTTAACTCCTTTCGATGATTTCCTCAGACTCTACACGCGAACAAATCTCATTATCAGAGATTGCTTTATCAAGAACATCTATCGCGACCTGTCCTACAAACCTTATGTCTCCTACTGCATTGAACAGGTTTCTTAATCCGTAGAAGCTGATAAAATCGATAGCGTCACTTAAATCAAGCGTATGCGTCGGACTTTCAGCAATTCTAGTCTTTAATCGCCGCGTATACTCATACCCGGTCATTTCATATCTAGCTGACATAATCAGTCCTCCTTCATTACCAATTGCACCGTGAGGTGACGATGTATTGCAGCGTACTTAGTGCTGGTACCCACATATTCTACATCTCCAGCTGTCTGTATACAATAGATATCTTCTATTTCTTTTTCTTGGTCGAGGATAGGTTCATATGTTCTATAATCTACAAATACGGCATCTCGGAAGGCACGGAAGCGCAGCAAATCTTTAATCTTCATCTTTCCTCTTCCTCCTTATCTGTAACCTCTTCTCGTTGCTATCTGATTAAGGTAATCATCGATTACGTCATCGTTTGCTAAGTCCTTGACAGGAGTCGCCCGATACTTCTGAAGTAACTCCTGAACGAGTGGACCTAGAATAAGTTCCACAGCATGCTCATTCTCCTTAGGAAGAGGTTCTTCATCGAAACCGATACCACGAATAGCTGGTTCGTAGGTGTTGAATTGAAAAGTGTAGCAGAAATGACCGTTCATATAGATAGCAAACGATTCCTCGCCGTCCCAGCCAAAGTAGTCTAGAGTTAAACCGACATTTTGTTCTGATTTGAACTGCTTGATGTAGGGCTGCAGGTCTCGTGTCATAGCTGCTATGATATACCAGGCATCCATTCGGTTTGATAATACCTCTTCTTCCTCATCAGGAAGGTCTGTGAACTTACCCATTAAATCCTCCTTTCGTATCGAACACACTCGGTATGATTTTGATAGCGTCTTCAGGCAACCCACGCTGCCTTAGAACGTCATGCCACCCGTCAGGGTCGCTTTCATACTGCTTCTTCGTCAGATACAGATATCTTTCTTTCGGCTGACCAGAATCGTGGAGCAGGCGTTCGGCTGCTTGCTCGATTGCTTCCTTGAGTTTATCCTTATAGCATTTGCTAGACATTAATCAGCCCTCTTCCTCTTTCTCGGTATAGTCTTCACCAAAGGTGTACTGAAAATTTTCGTATAGGCGTGTCTCTAACTCTGGCTCAAGAAGCGTATGATTAGCTTGCTCATTCATTTGCAGTATAGCCTGAGCTAAAAGGTTGAGTCGGTAATCGTTGTATGCTATTGCTTCATCTAACTTTCTTTCAGCATCACTCATGTGTATCAACTCCTTTACTGTACCTATATTATAACACATTGCGGTGTGAGTAACGAAGTTGCGGTATAGTATGATGTCTAGGATTTTGTGCAGAATCTGTGCTGCTAGGAAACCAGGAAATTCAAGAATCGGGAGTCGGGAACCTGGACGCGAAGGCGTTTGCAGGTTAGCTGGGTGTGGGAGCTGGGAGTCGGGAACGCCTGGCTGAACACGAGTGCTGATGTCTGGGATTTTGTGCGAAATGGGAGCTGGGAGGTAGGGGGACTATAAGCGTGGGAGCTGGGAGCACCGGGAATGCGGTATTGGAATGTGTCAGAGACTTTTTCGAAAACGGGTGCTGGTGGAAAAACGTAAAATGCGGTACCGTAGTATCGGAATACCGTTGAAAGGTATTTCGAAACCGTAATTTTCGGGCGGTTTTGCTGGGATATATCCAGTTAAAAATTCGGTATCTGCTGCTAGATGTGTTATATAACATAGCTAGCACACATACTCGAAGCTCCTACAGCCTAAAAGAAAGTGCAGCTACACGCTGCACGTACCCACGTCACGCATGCTAACGCACGCTAACGATGTCTGCTAGGCATATACTTATATGCCTGCGCCTCGTTACCTTTAGCGTGCGTTGTGCTGCTATGTGCTGCTTTTAGCGCTCACGAGCTCGTTGCTCAGATGAGCGGCATCCTCCACCAAGCACTGTCTTCCTTGAGCTCTTCTGGTACTACTCCATTCGAGTCCAAGATATAGAATGCCAACTGTGCTGCCTGCTGCATTACCGTGGGGTGCATCGAGCCTCTGACCACTCTCAAGCTTATCTCCTTGAGGATTCCGTCCTGCCCCTCTTCGAGTCCTAAGCCAGACGCGATAAGCTTCTTTGCCAACCCGATGCTCTTCTCGTCTCGACCGTCGGGGTAACGCTGTGCCATTGCCAGCACAAAAGCTACGCTGAAGTTGTAGGCTTCCTCACCTACCTGTGCGTCTTCGATTGCCTGTGCAATTTCTGGAACACGTCTTGCGAACCCAAAGCTGTTTGCCTCACTGTCGAGCTCCTTGGTAGCAAGTGCCCATGCCTTCTCCTTAAGACATTCGATAAATCTTTCCATACCTTACCTCCTTACCACCTTAAGGTGTATACCTGTCCGTACTCGTCTACTCCCTGCCAAGCTCTCGGGCCTATCGGCCATGCGTTGACAACATCAATGCCGTGCACTTCCTTGAACGCTTCGATGACGTCTATCTTAATCTGCTCTACTGTTGCCATACCTATACCTCCTTCGAGAGCGTCTTACTTCGACGCTCTCAGATACTCGCCGTAGTCTATAAATACCGTCCTACGCCAAAACCTACCGACTTCTGTGTTCTCGTGAATCTTTGCCCAAAGCTGTGGGAGTGTGTATCCACAGTCTGGAGCAAACTCCTCTACCTCGTATTTAACTGCCCTGTAAAGCTGGAGCTTCTGCTCCTTTGTCTTAAAAATAGTATCCATACGCTACCTCCTGTCTAGGACTTGTTCTATTGTATCTATATTATAACACACAGCGGTAACACTCACGAAGTTATTCATAGGACTGACCTAACGTCAGCCCTGCTTAACAATTGCCAATGCCTTGTAGTAGTCGGTCTCGTATGCTACGGTTGTGTTCGGTGAATCTACTCTGTAGATTCGGTATGTACACTGTCGGTCGATGTACTCCATTCTCAGCATAAGAACCCTCCTCTCGGCTCCTAAGTCGTTCTAGAGCGGTAAGCATTGCTCCCACTATTGCGAGAGCTCGGGGTGTGGTTGAAGTGACCTACTCTACGATGCACCCGTCTCATCCGCTCCATGTTTTATTGTACCTATATTATAACACACCTCCAGGTGTATTCCGAAGTTCTGGAACTTAGAACACAGTCGTGAAAAAGTTCCATGTAAAGTATGCTGGATTTGCTTCGGTGTTGTGCAGCACGATGTTGAAGTACGACAACGCTACCCAGACAACGAATGCCAGGTTACAAGCTACATACACGCACAGTGCCAGTCTGTCCCATCTGAAGCGTTTCTTTTTCTCCATCTTCATCTACCTCCTGGATTAATAGGACTCCTTGGTGTAAAGGAGTGCGGGTCCCATAACGAGCGCTGCTACCAGAATTACTATTGCCATAATCTATTCCTCCTAAGCTCTTTGCTTTCTTTTCCGTTGTTTGTTTTACTGTACCTATATTATAACATATCTGGAGTAGCATTCCGAATTTTGGAGTTACCAATTCAAACCATAACTAAAGGCGTACCGGTGTGGTGCGCCTTTAATTTGCTGTAGTTTTGCTACGGTTTTGCTTGAGGTATACCGTGTGGTAGTATAATTACACACCGTGAACAACCGTGGTGTATGCGTTAGCGTGCTGTGACCTTATTTACGGTGACCCATGAACTTCTCGATGAGTGGGTCTTCCAGGTGAGCCCACTCGGACTCCTTATAATCTCTGACCATTAAGGTGATTGCGTCTTCTTCTGAACAACCGAACTTATTGCGGTACTCTGTTACCTTGCCAAGCCAGACTGCGTGTCCGTAGCGGTTGTGGATATAATCAGCACTGCCGAAGTTAGCAGCCATTGCTTTCTCTGCTCGCATCTTTGCGATGTTGGAATGGACCTGGGCTTTAATTGCTTCTTTCTCTCGTTCTGTAGGAGGACGGTGAACGCGAGGTCTGGAAGTGGAAGGAGTTGAAGAAGATGAAGAGTGATGACCAGACGATTCTTTTAACCTCCGCATCCGGTCTTCCTTCTCCTGTCTCTCTCGCTCCTTACGCTGAGCTTCGACTATTGCTCGAGCCTGTATCTCAGCAGCTCGCTCAGCGTTTCGGAGCTCTTCGTGACTCCACTGATAGCCATGTGGCATAATTATCCCTCCTTTAATTCGTACCAGTCTGGGTCATAGCAAGAACCCATGGTGTTGTAAGCTGCGTTGTTAAGGGCAGTTACGAGTCCTTTGCCAGACTTCGGATTGGTGTTAACCTTGCGGCAACCTTTCTCGTGCTGCCAGGACGCACCACATTCGAGTGTGTAGCCGAACACCTCGGTGATAAGGTGCTCAAGAGTGCCGGTGTACTCGGTTGCTCTTCCTCTATGGTGACAGATAACGGTGTACTCTTTCTTCTGTGCCATATATAAGCCCTCCTCTACGCTCTGAGTTGTGTTTTATTGTATCTACATTATAACATAGTGCAGGTGTGAGTACGAAGTTATTCCTCCCGCTCCTCCTTGATGTAGCAGTATTCGACTTTCCAGCGGTCCGGCACATACTGCTCTAATCTGACACCGATGTCGTCACCTGTCAAGCTGTTGGCATAGATTGACCTTCCGATATTCTCTGGAATGAAGAACTTATTGTGGTTTGTGAACGCATAGCTACGAGACTCTAGGCTCCATTCTTGGTCAAAACTATCCTTCGAGATGACTGCGACCATCACGCACGTAGCGGGCTTACCGCCCTTAATGTGAATGCCGTGCTTCTTATTGAATTCTATAAGGTACTGAACTGCTTCCTGCCAAGACATTCTATTCTTATCCATGCCGTTTCCTCCTTAGCCTCCGCACACGATGCGGTATCCGTTTCTGAGCTCCACGAGGGTAAGGTCAAGAACTTCGTCGTCACCAAAGTCTAAAGTCACCTCATGGTACTTGCCATCTTGTTCGTATTCGGTTACCTTGAACTCTGCTGGGTATCTGTCTTTAAGGAAAGCAAATAAATCGTTCGGCATACTCCTACCTCCTTATTGTCTAGGACTTGTTTTATTGTATCTATATTATAACACCTCTGCACCAGCATCACGAAGTTTCCAGAATCGTGATACCGCAACAAGAGTCCCAGGCTTCCTGCCCAGGGCTCTTGACTTCGACTTAGGAGGTCGGGTGTTGGTTAGATTACTCTGCTACATCGAACGGGTCCTCAACCTCGTCCTCTGCTGGAGCTTCGGCTGCTGCTTTCTTTGCTGCCTTCTCGGCTTCCTTAGCAGCCTTTGCTGCTGCCTTGTCAGTCTCTTCCTTTGCCTTTGCTTCGGCTTTGGCAATTGCCTCAGGGTTGTCCCATCTGCCCTCGAGTGTACCAGCGTCAACCTGAGCGATGATGCTTGTAAACTGCTCCAGTACGGTTGCTGCCTTGTCAGTCACTTCGAGTCCTGTTGTCTTAGCGTAGCGAGCAGTGAAGTCTGCGATTGTGCTTGCCATTCCTCTGAGCGGAGCTCCTGCTTCGATGAATGCTCTGACGTTACGAGCGTCGACGAGGTTGACAAACTTGTTCTCGGTTACGGTTTTGATGAACTCTCTGGGGTCGGTGCCTGCCGGAACTGTAATGTAGTTCCAGAACATAGCGTCGTTCTTGTTGCGAGTTGCTGTGATGTACAGCATCTCTCTGTCCTCGTCTGCCGGGATGATTACGTCGTTGAACTTCGGAAGTGTTGCTGCCGGAGTCTCTGTGGTCTCGATTGCCTCTGCGATAACATTCTCGTTTGCCATATTAGCATCCTCCTCGATAATAGCTGTCTTCTTGATTACCTCTGCGTTCTGAACCATATTCTCGTTTGCCATAATCTTTTCCTCCTGTACCTTATCGGTTTGTGTTTTATTGTGCTTACATTATAACACACGCTGGTGTCGTTTACGAAGTTCCTACATCAGTGACCTCTTCTGCTGAACCGGTCAAAGTCTCTGCCTACCTGTCGCTTCGTTTCGTCCAGCTGGTCGTCAATCATCTTAAGAATGACTTCCTGAACGATGCGGCAGATTTCGAGTTGTGTAGGTGTGTGGTGGAGTGCGGCTTCCAGCTTGTCTCTGGTTGGCACAATTCGAGTTACACCCTCAATGGTGATGCCCATCGATGTGTCAGGCTTCTGCTCGAACAGGATACGTTTGTCGTCCTTCTTGCTGTACATCCAGAATGTCAGCGTACCCTTCGAGAACCCAGCCCTCTGTATTACGAACCCCATCGATTTCTCAAAGAAGGTCTTCAACTGCGTATCTGTCTTCTGTATCTCACCCATGGCCTGTACCTCCTTGTGTTTTATTGTATCTACATTATAACACAGCAGTGATGGGTAAACGAAGTTCACAGCATCAATCTGCACGGTGCTTGCGGCGGAAGAATGACAGCAGCTTTCTATACTTGGTAACGTCAGCGTCGATGAATTTAACAGGCTGGACTTCGACTTCTACTACATCAGGGGGTGCTTCATCAGGTATATTAGCTACCAAGATTGAGCCGATTCGTCGAAGCTCTCCCTCAGTGCCTACAACCTCAGGCAGCCACTTAGCATAGTCGATAATGTCCAAAGTCGAATCCCATAGCCGGTATACCTTGTCAATCTTGAATTTCTCTTTCTGTGCCATAATTTGTCTCCTCTGTGTCTAGATTATTCGTCAGGTGGTAACGCTTCGACACGCCTGAGTAATTTTGAAAAATCAACACCGAAGTCTGTTTCGATGTGCTTCTTGATGTCCATCGCATTGTAGGGATTAAGCCAAGGTGCGGCGTCTGCGAAATCGCACAGCCTCATCATGTCTTCGAACAGTCTCTGCTGTCTGCTCTTCTTCCAACCCTGTCCTATCTCAAGAGCGTACATCACGAACGCCATACCCTGCAGGGCACCTTCGAGTGTTGCTTCCTGATAACGCTGACTGAACTCTTCCTGAAGCTTAGCCGACGCTACCTGCTTCAGCTGCTCCACTGACTGTATTCTCGCTTTCATCGACTACCTCCTCTACTTCGTAAATGCGAACATCGTCATGCAACTGGAATCGTTCTCTTGCCAGCATGCCGACAGCGTCACGGCTCGGAGCGGAAATCTGTCCGCTCCCTGTCTGCCCGTTGCGTAATGTGTATCTGAAAGTGAAATTTCGCATAGTAACCTCCTTAGAAGTCCAAGCCTTTGATGAGGCAGTTAGATTCGGAACTGAGTTTGTCAGTTATCCAATCCTTCGGTCGGTCTAACGTGATTACCCAGTGCCAGTCTCCACCGTTACACACCCAGGTAAGGTCCTTTACTCGGAATACACCGGCAGAGAAGTGCTTGTCCAGAGTGTTGCGCCATCTAACAGCCCAGTGGTTTCCCAGGACGTTGTGACCATATTCGGGGTCTGCATCGGTCTGGATTATGACGTTAGCCTTATCGGCAAACTGCTCAAGTACGGTCTCTAAATAATGTGCCATACGCTACCTCCTCTAGGGCAAGGACTTGTTTTATTGTATCTTAATTATACACGATTCGTGGTTACGGTTACGAAGTTATGTGCCCACGATAAGCCCCAAGAACCCTCCTACCTGGCTGCGTGCTTCTCTGATGGCAGCGTCACGAGCTTCAGAATATGTGCCGTGCTTGATGATAGGTTCGTTGAAATCTGTACCGCGAGTAGACACGATGAAGAATGCCCAGGTGCCCTTGCCTCTTGGCTTACGTCCGTATACCTCTTCGTAGTTCTCCGTGAACACTTCTATCCTGTTTGCCATAAGAACACCTCCGTGTTTTATTGTACCTATATTATAACACATTCAGGCTGGGAATGCGAAGTTAGCATTCCCCGTCGTAGTCTTCCCAGTACTGCGGGTCTACGAGTGACTGACCGAACATATTGTACCACTGACCGCACTTCGGACACTGGCAAGCACCCTGATACTGGTCGTACAATTCGACTTCCTCGCCACAGACACACTTGCCGACGGCATTATCCGTCACGGTATACTTTCGAGTTACGAACTGAGCATACTGACAGGTGAACCGTTCTTTATGTGCCATAGCATAGTCGTAGTTGTCACGCTGTGCTCTACCCAGCTCGGGGATATCATCATTGAACTGAATGTTGCCATTCGAGTCACAAGGGAAGCTGAAGCCAGAGCCTTCCTCGTCGGTGAATTCGACATAGTGCTCTACTTCGGTATGCGTGCTACGCTCTCTGATGATTTTTAACATAACCAGCCATCCTCCTCTTCGATAACATTGCCGAACTCATCACGCTCGATGCCGTCTTCCTCTTCGTAGCCTATGATGTAGGAGAACACCTCTTCGGCTTCTTCCTGGGTAAGGTCGTAGTCGACCTGAAGCTGAGTAACGGTTGCACCTTCGTCTGAGCCGTCCCAGCCTTCCTCTTCGTACAGGATGCGAGCTGCTTCCTTCGCATTGTTGAACTGGCAGAGCTGCTTAATGTCGTTCTGTGCCATACCCGTGACCTCCTTGTGTTTTATTGTACCTATATTATAACACATCTGACAGGTGATTACGAAGTTACTTCCAACCGTACGGGAAGTTGTAATCCACCAGTCTGCACAGGTCCTTAATCCTCAGCTTGACAAAGTCGCCTCTGCCATATCCGGACACACCGCCGAGGGCTCCTTTCGACCCACAGGTCTTAGCAAATTCGTAATACTCCTGATAAAACGCACGGCGCTCTACTTCGGTGTCGCCTACAGCCAAGAGGTCCTTCTGGAACTTCTGAACTGCTTCCTGAGTAAGCTCCCAGGTCAAGCTGTCTGTCTTAGCAGCTTCAAGAAAACGATTGATTATATCCATAAATGCCTCCTTAGGTACTTGGTTTACGTTTACTGTACCTATATTATAACACATTAGAGGAAGCATTCCGAAGTTCACGATACACCGGTACTGTGGTTTACACGAGTACGCAGCAACATAAAAATACACAGCATGCTAACGCATGCTGTGGGTTCTGTGTCGTTAGTATGTAATTATACACCGTGCATAACCACGTGGTATACCGCGGTTTGCGAGGTGATGCTTTCGCAGTAGCGGTGGTTCCTTAGAGCTTCGAGTTCTTCTGCCGAAGGTCTTCTATTTCTTAATCACAGATGCTGGTGGAACTCGAATTACGGTAGTTGAAAAGATAAGGGCTCTTTCGAGCCCTATGCTTAGAAGTATTTACCTAAACACGAGTGGTCTGCCACCCAGTCTTCGACTATCTCACGAAGCGCACCGTCTGAGCAGTCAGATATGCTATCGCCTTCCTCTTCGCATTGTTCGATTATCTCGTCGATTTCCCGGTCGGACAGTGTGTAGTCTCTGTTGTCAGCGAATTCGCGCATCTTCTTGCAGACTTCTTCGTATGCCTCGCCCTCGGCTTCTTCCTTCCTGTCGTAGCGATACTCCTTGGCGAACGCTTCGATTGAGGATGGTCCACCACCCAGGTCAAAGTCACTGCCGCCGTTATCGTACCAGTCCTCGAACTGAGCGTCAAGCTCTTCGACTGACTTGTTGAATTCCTTAGCCAGCTCGTTGAGCATGGTTTCGAGTTCCTGTACCCACTTTTTAGCTTCTTTAAGCATTCTGAGCTCCTTCCTGCTCCCTATCGGGAAGTCTTGTCAAGGTTCCTTCGCTGTGGTTGTAGAACCAGTGGTTCTTTGAAGTGTCTGTGATTAAGATTCCACCTACTACGCCTTCGAGCTTCTTGATGAGTCTATTCTCAGGCCATGCCATGAGAAGTGCTTCTAAATCCTGTTTCCACATACTGTATCCTCCTTGTGCTTTATTGTACCTATATTATAACACAGCTTGGGGTAGATTGCGAAGTTTCAAGTAGGGCAGGGACCTTTCAGCCCCTTGCCCTTGCTGGTTGTTAACCCTCTTCTGCGGGAGCTTCGATTTCCTCTGCTTTAGGAGCCTCAGGCTCTTCTGCCTTCTCAGGCTCAGGGCGTACCCACTCGCCGTTGTACTCGCCGTTCTCGACTGCTGTGAGAATAGTGCCGAACACTTCGAGTGCTACTGCTACACGCTCGCCCTTGGTGTCTGTTACCTTGCAGTAACGAGTGTACACGTCGGACACGGTGCTTGCTGTGCCACGTACTGCCTTGTGCTCTTCGACACACTTGGCAATGATGTCCAGGTCGATGTAGGAGATGAACTTGTCGTTGCCGATAATTTCGGCAGCCTTTGTTGGGAGCTCGATTGCGCAGCCCTTAACCTTCTGAGTTGCGTCGTCGGGATTGACCTCGATAACGTTCCAAGCGAGCTTCGTGTTCTTGCCACGGGATGCTGTGACGAGAAGCATCTGCTTGGGACCTACCTCTTCGATTGTGGTTGTCTCTGTGTTCTCGATTGCCTTTGTATTCTCAGCCATGTTAGCATCCTCCTTGATAACTTCTACAGTGTTCTCGATTGCCTCTGTGTTCTTAACATTCTTCTTAGCCATAATATGTACCTCCTAAGTACTCTTAAGCGTTGCCCTGTTGAGCGTTGTTTGTTTTACTGTACCTATATTATACAACACCTAGGTGTCATAAACGAAGTTTATTATCTACCCTTGTCGGGTATTGGCTCTGGGTGTTCTTCCCATATCGGCATTCTCTTCGCTTTCTTACCGGGCCTGTATTTCTGAACCAGAGCGTCCACCATGTGGTTAATAATAACAGTAGTTACACCGGCTACACGAGCTAAAGACGCCTTCGAGAAACTATGTATGTCTATTCCATAGTCCTTCTTGATGTTTTCGGCATTAATCTGCCAGAAATGTATTTCGGACTTAATGGTTACACGACATATAAGGTCACGCCAATTAGCATCACATGCTATGGTACGCTCTGCGTACTCTAAGTCGTTCTCCTTATAAAGGTTAATAGTTAGCTCTGCTAAAGCCTGCTCTTTATCGGTCATGCACTACGCCTCCTCTGTGTTTCTGTTGTTGTGTTTACTGTACCTATATTATAACATATCCAGGATGGGTTTCCGAAGTTCTTAAACACCACGCATGCTGGTGTATGCGGTGTGGTTGTGCAGGTGTATAGTTATACGTTTGAGGTGTGGTACCTCGCTTTGCGTGTAGCGTGCGTGAGGTATGCTTGCGGCATGGCGGTGTTTGCGTGTAGATGCTGTGATGCAGAATCGTATATAGCTATAAAGCCGCCCGCAGGGCAATGCGTCGCAGACAGTCGTGGAACAGGCGGTAAAGGTGGGGGTTGTCGAAGACAAGAGGCACAAGGACAGTCCCGATAACGAAGTGATAGGACAGCAGACGATTAGTCGAATGGCCTGGGGCCGAGTCTGATAATATATGTTCGACCCCGATAACGAAGTGATAGGTACGATAGACAGAATGTGTATCGGTAGGCGTAGTCGAAGCGAAGCCGGCGAACATATATTATATTGTGAGGTATGTAAAAGATATAGAATTAAAAATCCTGTACGAAAACTGGAGCTTCGAGTAGGAATGCTTTGTACGATTTACACAAATTCACCGGAAAACCACAACAAAACCCACCGAAGTGAGGGTCTGTACTTCGATGGGTTTCGCTACCCGTGTGAGCTTTACGCATATTCTATTCGATGTGGAACAGTCGTCAAGGTTGGGGGTTAGTAGTTGTTGCTACTATAATCATTATAACGTATAGGCGTTCGAAAGTCAAGACTTTTTCTACAATTTCGTATGAATACACAGAAATAAATACGCACAGTAGTGAACACTTGTATAGAATTTTTAATTCTATTACCGCCAAAACAGACGCCCGTAGGCGCCTGCTTCGGTATATGTGAGCTTAGGAGATAAGGAGTTATCTGAAGGATTCGATTACGAATCTAGGTGAATTACGTGGCAGTCGTGCATTGCTCTGCAGAAGTCTGCCATATTCGTCCTTGAGGTCGACGTAGACACAGCGAGCCGTTACACCGACAATGATACCAGTATAGATGTTCGCTCCCTCACGAATTAGAATCTTGTGATGCATCGCGGTACCAGCTTCGAGTGCTTCCTTGAATCTGTCCCAGTAGATTTTCTCCTGTGCCTGTTCCTTCTCCAAGAGCGCATCGTACTCCTGTTTCGATGGTCTGGAGTAGAACGGAGGTGGTGTGACTGTTTTGCCGAATACTTCGATTGGAGCTTCTTCTTTGGCAATATGGTCCTGTGCGAGTTTAACGACATCGTCGAGCACAAGGTTGAGTGGTCTGCCTAGGTAGCCTTGTGTGTCTGGTGAATTGTAATAGGCACAGAGCTTCGATACCAGCACCTTGGTGAGTTTATTTAAGTCAGCTGAAGTCTGGGGGTCACACTTTAGCGTGTACTGGATGCACGCAATCTTCGGCTTTAGCGTAAGTCCCTTGGCATACTTGGTTGCCATGACGTTAAGCGTGTGATGTATTGCCATGAACGCAGCAACACGTTCGATACTCCATTCCTCGTCGGCGACGAGTTTGTCTGCATTGTGTCGGATAAAGTTGAAACCCTTCTGGGTAATGGTCCAGAATTCAGCCATATGCTGTACCTCCTATATGTGAATTGGTGTTGTGTTTACTGTATCTATAGTATAACACAATCCGGGGTGTGAAAACGAAGTTCTAGACACCGCACTGCTTAAATGCACGTCACGCAAATGTATGTGTGTTAACGCACGCCAAGCAAAACTGCGCAGTTCGGTGCATTATGCTCGGTTACTCAGACTGCGGAGAACACCAGATTTTATAGAGTTTGCGATAGATACAGGCTTCGAGCCCTTCTTCTTCTATCACTTCCAGCAATGAAACCAGAAATTCGTGTTCGTCAGCTTCTGCCGCTAACGCCCGCAAGCTGGTGGATTCTGAGAGAGCTTCTTCGTAGGGTTCGATATGGTCAATAACACTATGAGGATGATATCTGTGAAAGACCTGTATTGCTTCTGCTTCGCTATCAGCATAATAAATACAGAAATCTTCGTCAGTACAGGCACCGTCCTGCTGGTAGAACACACGATAACGCATAGTTAGACCTCCTTGAAGTTCGAGTTAGAGTGAGTCCGCATCACTTGATGCGGACTGTATCGTACCAGGTCTCTTTGGTGAACTTGGCTGCAATCTTCGGGTGCGCAGCTGCGAGTGCTTTCGCGTCTACGGTGTTACGAGTTGCGGTTGTAACGATTACTGCATGGTCGTTTACGGTGTAGGTGCGAGTCTCGTTAGCTTCGGCAAGCTCTTTGAGCTCTGCCTTGATAGCATCTGCCTCCTTTGTAGCGGTTTTAATAACAGCCTGAAGGTTGAGATACTCTTCGATTTTCTCTCTTGCGATTGCCTTTGTCATCTTTGCCATAATACTACCTCCTAAGTAGCGGGCCCCACTGGGCGTTGTTTGTTTTACTGTATCTATATTATAACATATGCAGGTGGTGATTACGAAGTTATGGTTCATAGGGTACCGCTTACTTGCGGTACACCTTGTCCTTGTGAGTTTCGATGAACGCTTCGAGTTCCTTAATAGTCTTGAGTCTGTCCCAGTTCTGTCTGCGGTCTTCTTCGTCCTTGTACTTACCTTCGAAATCCCAGTTACCGTCCTTATCGGTGACATCCCAGTAACGGTACGCCGGTGTAAAGCTTCGGAACAGAATCGGGCAGTTGTTCGGGCTGTAGCCTTCGTCAGTTTCGAGTTCGGTGTGTGCCCACATACCGTTAGCACAGCCGGTAGCTCCAACCTTGAAGCATACGTATCCTTCGTAACCAAGCTTAATAGCTTCCTTGAGGAACTGACGCATCTCGTAGAGCTTCGACTTGCTCAGGTACTCTGGCCACCAGTCAAAGATACTGAGCTTATCGTAGATATCTACTATCCGGAGTCTCGCTGCGTATGGCTTTGCTTCGAGCTCCTGAATACAGAACTCGACTCTCTTAAGTACCTCAGCGGCGGTATTGTACTGCTTTTCTCTGTTATCCATATTGTACCTCCTTAAGCACACGGGTTGTTTTTATTGTACCTATATTATAACACACTGCGGTTGGTCTTGCGAAGTTCATCGCAAGGGGCTCAATGCCCCATTGCGGTTACGACCGCTTCGGCACATCTGTCGATAAATTCGTTACCAGCAAGGTGATAATGTATCTGGTATGCTCGCCGTGGGCCTTCGAGACCACAGCCGTAGAACCCAGACAGACACATAGCTTTGACATCACCGACTAACCCGTCATGGTTGTCAAGCTGGTCCTGGGCATTGATGTACTCGTCGTCGGTTTCTTCGTAGTCGTAAAGGCAGTTTTCTAAACCACCAATCCAGCTACAAGCCGCAAAGTACATATTGGTGAGTATCTCGCGCTCACGTTCGTCCTGACATACGAAGTCCTTCGTCCTACGCTGAGCTTCTGTGTACTCCGTGAGTCTCTGTCTATCCATAATCCTACCTCCTAAGTAGTTACCTGGTTTACGTTTACTGTATCTACATTATAACATACGCCAGGTGGCGTCACGAAGTTTCAGCATCACGGTGTGCGTGGTGTATCACAGGACCGGGTTCTGTACGCATGCTACAGCACGCTGGTGTTTTGCTGTAGGTACCGTGGTTACCTTATAACGTGTATGTGGTGCACAACCGCGGTGTAAACCGCAGCGTGCGTGGTGTGATATCACCAGCCGTGCGGTGGTATCAGAGCTCTTGAGCTTCGAGTTCTATCACCGAAGGTGATTGGTCTGAAGGTCCTTAGGAGCTTCGAGTTCTTCTGCTAGATGTGTTATATAACACAGAACTGCGGTGGAACTCGAATGTCTGGTAACCGCTAGCAAAAGCGGACCCTATTGGGCCCGCCCTGCTTCGATATTTGATTTATCCGAGCTACCGGAGTGGCGTTAGGCCACTTCGATGTCCTCGAGCTCTGTGCTGATTTCGTCTGTGCTTTCTGCTTCGGGAGCTTCGACTTCCTCGGGAACCTCGGGCTCAGGTCTTGCCCACTCGCCTTCTGTGATACCCAGGTCGATAGTGTGGAGGATACCTGTGAAGATTTCGAGTACTGTTTCGAGCTTGTCGGCACCCTTAATCTCGTTAACCTTAGTGTAGCGAGCGAACACGTCTGAGAATGTGCTTGCCATGCCGCGTACCTGCTTACCTTCGGCAACGCACTTCTCTGCCTGCTCCTGGTCGAACCAGGATACGAACTTGGTGCTACCGATTGCTTCGGCAACCTGGATTGGGAGCATTGCTGCGCAACCCTTGACCTTGACAACTTCGTCCTCAGGGTTAACGATGACCTGCTTCCAAGCGAGGCGCTTTGCGTTACCGCGAGATGCTGTGAAGAGAAGTGTTGCCTTAGGACCCTCGGGAGCTTCGATTGCCTCTACCTCTGCCTGAGCTTCCTCGACTGTCTCTATAGCTTCGATTGTCTCTACGTACTCGTTCTCTGCCATAACCTCGTCCTTCTTAACAAATTCGTTGGTGATGTCCTGACCCTCTACAGTAACCTTGATGATACCTTCGAGGGCCTTGACTGCCTTCTTGCTGTTTACTGTCTGCTCTGTGCCGTTTGCGAATGTAACATTATACTTCTTAGCCATAATCTGTACCTCCTAAGTACTCTTTGGTCGTGTCCCAGTGGGACTTGTTTTATTGTATCTACATTATAACACACACGCCCACGCAAAAAGAAGTTGTGCGTTTTCTGCACCTAGTGTGTCTTTTGCCGTCCCGTGTAGTGTTTTATTGTATCTGTATTATAACATATCTAGGATGGGCTTCCGAAGTTGCAGAACATCCAGAGTTGGTACGCATATTATAATGAACGTGCGCGCACGCGATTAACACAGAAACAAGTGGGGACTCGAAGGTTCCCACCTCTGGTTGGCAAGCGAGAGCTTCGAGTTCTTCTACTGGTTTGGATTTGGGTGAAATTGGTTTCGGATAGCTTTTCTGTGCTTCGAATTCGGTTCCTGGCTTGGATAGGTTGGGTTAAGAAGATTAGGTGGGTACTTCGGAAATGAGAGACCGAAACTTCGTGCATTTGTGTAAATGTGTTATAATATAGGTGTAGTAAAAATAAACTTCGTGAGTTCCATTCAGAGTTGATTTAGTTACTCAGAATGGGAATAAGAAGTTCTGTCTACCAAGCATCTAGGAACTTCGGTATTCTTTGTTCCATCTGATTGTTGATAGATAGAAGATGTAGTTCGGTATCTTCGGTATCAGCAGTTTCAACGTGGTGGTATAGGTAGGACCGGAGCTCGAAGCTCGAAGCTCGAAGGGAGGGATTCGAAGTGTCGGAATGTAGAGTAGTAGAACTCGAACTTGATAGACGATTTAGCGAATGTTTAAGCAAGAAGACGATAAGTAGTCGGTATCCTGTGCCTCTTCTCCGAAACCGTGTGCTTCTTGCTATCAAAATCGGTTCCTGTGCTTGGGTACCGAGTTCGACGGTGTCTGGTACCGGTGTTCTCCGCTCCAGCTACCCATTCGTACCCACCGGAATCGGAGTGATGAATTTGTGGAAAGTCAACAAAAATCACCGTTTCGGAGCGGTGGTATGTCGTTAGACGCATCTGGGACAGAAGCAAAATATCGATGCCTATGGTCAACGGGCGTTCGAATTTATACCGCAACTCTGGTTAAAGCAGACGCGATTAGAACGCCTAATTTTCTGTCTGTTTACTTCTCACAAATCAGGTGACATACCACCGACAGTATGGTGTATTTGAACGACGTTTCACAGATTATTTATGCTTTTGATTACGACATCTGTCGGAAACGACAAGTGTCGTCTTTTTATACCTAAATATTGGTGGGTACAGATGGGTATCCATAGTGAACTCTTGGTATGCGTAACGTCAGCATTAACCTTGATATTGGTGTACCGTTGATATTCGGGTTTGTCACCTACATTCACCGAAATTCAAGTTCGCAACAGAACTATCTTTATGTCGCAATACATATACATTCATATCTGCATTTTAATAAAATAAGAACCCCACCATAATGGCGAGGTTCTTGGGTTTACTACGGTATTCGATTATGATTTCTATGCTAGATTAAGTACTCGACATTGCCTCATTCTTAAAATGTTTCGATATGTCTTCAACGGTTAATGTATTCTGACAAAACCCGTCTATCAACTGTACCTTTTCCGCTGGAGTCAAAAGCTTATCTGTGCAAATGTCGTGAATGACGACATACGCAGTTGACTCAGCCATCTGAATTCGGATATGATTTCTGTGAGGACCTTCGAGTATCTGCTTAAACTTCTTGCCCATAACTTATAATCCTTTCTTGTAGTTCGTATCTTCGTCAGAGTAATGCGACATTCTATCCGCAATCTGCTGTTCCGTGCTTTTAGTTTGATTATTTAATTTCCTCCGAACAGCTCGATGTGTCGTTTTCTTCACAAATGCTGTATCGGTATAATCCATACCCCAGAGCATCGCTCTTTCGTATTCACGCCTAATAGATTTGTGCATACACTACTCCTCCTTGATGTAGAGATTGCTTATCAGGTATTCCAGCTGCAACAATTTCCAGAGTGTGTCGGTGTATAGCTCATTCTGAAGTAAACCGTTAACCTTCTGACGAATGGCTTTAACCAAGCCGTCTCTACTAATCTGTAATTGCTGCATTGCCCTCCTCCTTACCTGTGTTTCCGCCTGTAACTCTCATATATAGCTACTTCCTGCTCTTTGCGTTTCCGTTCGGCATCTTTCTTCTTCTCGTCAGCTGTCTTCCAGTCTATGTACCCCCTACAAGTACCGTGACAACCAACGTGCCGCTTAGGTGCGACACATTCTTTACAAGGACAATCATTTCCCATATCCATTCTCCTTTAACTTAGTGGAAGTAACTCTACCCACAATAATTCTGCGTGTGCTGCTTATGCGTTGATAACATTGCACCACAAGCACGCTATATCAAAGGTCTCTTCGTTCTCTTCGGTAGCGTCTGCGAAGGACAACGGGCAGGAAATAGTTCTAGGTTCCTTACCTGGGCATTCGACTGTTGCTACACAACAGATATCTTCCTGTCTCTTGAGCGTGAGCTTGACAAGCACATCACCGATAAGCTCATCGGCAGTTACTTCGCAACCATCTGTGCTTTCTCTGAGTTGTGCCATAAGTATCAGAACTTCACCCTGAAGCATACCAGGTGTAGGAACATTATTGAACTTCTTTTCCATACCGTTACCCCTACATCATTGCGGTTACTCGATTGTCAATCACTGAACTGTCTACCTCGGTAATAAGAACCTTCGTGAATTCTTCTATCTCGTTCTCTTCTTCCGCTGCACTTCCCCGAGTATAGGTACCTGCTGCTAAGATTCTATCGTTAACTCTGAATAGCACAAAGTCAGAATCCCATTTTTCGTAAGCACTAACTACGCCGAACATCTTAGACAATACCTTTCGGTAATTCTCATCACCGTTTCGAACATATACCAGGGTACCTGTTACCTGATTGACTGTAATAGATTGTGTTTCTAGCATACCTTCTGAAGCCTGATTACAGAATTCCTCGACACTACCTAATACTTCCTCATACATCATATGCAGTACCTCCTATACACTGTTTTTATTGTATCTATATTATAACATAAATCCAATGCGCACACGAAGTTACGATTGTGGTTCATCAGTATCTGCTTGCTTCTGAGCTTTACGCTCTTTTTCTTTCTTAAAATACTCTTTAGGTGCTCGAGTTACCAGTTTCTCCGGTATGTAATTAGTATCCCATGCTTCATCCTTTGCATTTGGCTTGCTCGGATTCGGTTTAGTATTTTTGGAATCAGCATCTCGATGAAATGATAGTGGTTGTATTCCTTCTTCCAGAACGGTTAGATTACCCGCCGCATCTCTGCTGTGCGTTGGTTGAAATGCTACCTTGATATACATATCGGTCTCAGGTCCTATTGCCTTTAATCGCTTAGCTGTATTCTCACCTAGAATACCTAAGTCCTTACCCTTCAAAAGCTGACTAATAGGTGCTTTCATAATGACTACCGGTACATTATCATTTCCTGTCGGATACGCGGGATTGGCTGACAATTTCTCTACAGACAGTCTGATATGATTATTCGCAGCGTCTTTGATAAATTCTACAATATCATCTTCTGTAATCGTGGGTTTACCTTCACGCTCTGCTAGCTGATTATATCTGTATAGCAGAGTAAAGAAAGCACCGTTCGCAGTTCTGTAAGAGCCTTTGGCATACTGATTCCAAGCATCCGGGTCTGTTAATTGCCTGAAGTTAAAGTCATCTACTGTCGCATTCTGAAGTTTCTGTCTGAATTGTGTCAGCAATTTCTGTTCGTCCTGTCCGGTGTAGACAGTATGACCACTACCTGCACCTGTTGTGGCGCAGTTCAAAGCTGTCATAAAATTAGCGTCGACTGTCAGTGAACAGTATAAGGTCATTCTGGGCGATATAGTTCTTATCCTTAGCATGTCGCTTCCTCCTTGTGTGCTTAATTGCTACACATTATAATTATACAATATACGTCATATACAGCAGCACAACGCACGCTAACGTGTGCTTACGGAGCACATGACTCCTATATAACTATTATACTATGAGAAATGAACACGGTATACCACCAAGCAGCTAACGCACAGCAGTATACCGTTCTTACTATATCTGCAACCCCTACATTAAAAACACCCAGATGGTCTCATCGTATAGAGTGAAAGTACCTCTCTACCCTGCTGGTCAACGACAATACATTTATACCAGGTGTCTGCCCAGAGCTCTGGTTGGTTCTCCTTAACTACTTTATCGAATACTTCTTTCTGGAAGCACTCTTGTTCGTTCGGGTTAACTTCTACTTCTACTTCCACCTCAATTAAGAACTCATCGTCTTTCTTGTGGTGCTGTCTGAAGTACCGAAGTGTATAAGGTAACACTACCACGTTACCACCTCCTATCTATGATGCTTGGAATTGATATGCGTATAGACACACCTATAGTTATCATCACGGACATTAGCAAACGTCCAGCCAGAAAGTTCTAACTCTTCCGCTTTGTTCAGGATAGCTGGTATGAAGATGTCGTCCTGCATATATAAAGGTAGATAAGGATTAACATCTAGAGTTATTTCAGCATATCCTTTCGGGTAATAAGATATGGTGAAATGTCTTCGCAGTCTAATCAAGAGCAACACCGCCAGTAATAGTTATAGACTACCGTTTCCTCGTCTGGGTCACCACAACCCCAACCCTCCAGTACACTGCACATATACCAATCGTCACCACCTACAATAGGTGCATTGGTGGGTGAGTGCTCTAATATAATAGGGTCGAACCTATCTGACTGTGCTGCAAGCGGTATCGACCCGTCAACTGTAATCTCGACTTCTTCTGAACTTCCGAAATTGTCAAGTGCAGATGCTGAGTAATACCAGAGAGTAAATTTATTCTTCAGAAGCATACTTATTTCTTTAGGATAAATGTAGCCGACTCGTCTGCTACATGAAGCATCCAGGCAAGTGGGTTTTCATTATACACCTGACTAATGAGTTGAACGTCTTTGACATCCCAAGTACCCATGTGGCAGTTAATTGCTGCTGCCTCCATATCAGTCAAGTCAATGTATCTAGACACGATAAAGACAGACTTGCTACCATGACCACCGAACTTAAACTGTTCGTCGTGGTCCCAACCCATATACTTCTCCCAGTATCCAGCAGAATTCTTGCGAGACTTTTCAACTGGCTTGTAAAGGTTCGCCTTGCACACATCGTGAAGTAGAGCTACCTTGATAACAGAGGATTTGGACATCTCTCGGAACTCAGGTCTGTCCTGAAAAGCATTGTACAGACGAACACATTCGTCGAATACTGCCAAGCTGTGGTCGACAAGACCGCCTTCGTATGCGCAGTGATACTTGGTACTTGCAGGTGCGACGAAGAAGTCGCAGTGCGGTCCGTCTAACCATGCGATTAAGTCCTCTACGCCCTCAGCTCCGGTAGAGCGAAGGAGGCTGATAAATCTTTCTCTCGGTGTTTCCATATTAACCGGTTCCTTTCTGTTTATCTTTTTCTGCTAAGGCATTTGCCTTGCAGTATATGTAGTAATAGCAAAAATTATCGAATACGTTTCCGACTAAGGCTGCGATGAATAGTACCATTAGCTTCATAGGTATGATTATTGCAATACCTGCACCTAGGAGTGTTGCCACGCTGTTCACGATATTACAGTTATTATCGTAGCGTTCACGGCTTCTCTCGTCCGGGTGTACCTTAGCCCTGAGACGAATGCCACCATTCGCCATGTTTCGCGTAATAAGTGCATATATCAGCACATTAAGCACGAAGTAGAACTTCAAGTCGCCTGTTATCAGAACGTGAGCAAATAGGAACCCGTCAGCTACAATCTCTGCGGTAACAATCCAGAGGTAGTACTTGTACAGTACATCTCCTTTCTTATTCCACAGAAGCCCGAAGATAATTACACCCAGACAGGTAACTATCTGCTCACCTGATATATAGAAATGATTAACAACCTTCATCATCTCAGCATAGATGTAAGGATAACTCATTGAGTAGAATACGCTGCAGATGAGGTTGGCCGTCAGCATAAATTTAGACAGTCTCTGCCGAGTCATTGTCTGCTTTCTCTGCTCGCTGTGCTTTAGCCTGAGCATCTGCATTCGCAAGATACTGCTTATATCTCTCTTCGTACTCCTTCAGCTGAATTTGCTCGAAGCCGTTCTCGGTCTCTTTAAAGCATAAGTTGAGTAACACCTCTTGACCATTCGGTTCCTTGACAGAGCGAATGAGGATTGTGTCGAACTCACCTGGGTTCGCATTAGTAGCAAAGTCAAATGCCTTAACCAAGAACTTGCCTTCCGGCATATAAGGCAGTGTGAGCGGGTACAGCTTGCTGAGCTGCTGGTTGATGAAATTGTTGGTGTATGTAACACCATTCGGGTCGACGCAGAGGAATCTGTCTACATCATGAAAGTAGACCGAACCATCTTCTTTAGATACTGTCTTGAAAAGTGAAGACATTCTACGGCACTGGTACTCTATCTTATCAGGAGTCTCCCTAACCAGTTCCCAGACGCTGTCGAGGTCATCGATAGGTGTAAGTGGGTATCCGGAACAGAGCCTCTTTAAGATACCTGTAGTAATGCTAAAACTCATACCTGAATGTCCATCACCACAAAGTGAATTATAGGCTTTAAGAGCACTCTGGTAGCAGCTCTCTGTGTATGCCTGCATCATCGCGTCTACATCACCCTCGGTTTCGATAGTCTTAGCTCGCTCACGTTCGCATGCAATGCGGACTTCTTCCGCAGCCCATTCTGACATACTCATTAGATAACCTCCTTCTTGATTGGATGCCCGCAGGACATTTTTCCTTCTGGACATTTTCCTGTAACTGCGCAGGTAGGTCCTGCGTATCTGAATAGATTCGGTGCCACTGTCTGGCATATATTGAGCATCTGATTAGCCATGTCACGTATCTCCCATTGTGCTCGATTACAACACCTATGCTTAAAGAAGTTCCACAGGCTTCTGACGTTCATGGTGACGATGATAGATGTTGTGCAGGCGTTAGGAAGCACCATTCTAGCATCCTCATTCGCCTTCTTCTCAGCATCTTTCGGTGCCATGCCGGAATCTATATACCCAAAAGACAAAGCCTGTCGGATTTTGTCATATCTGCTTTCTATCATGCGCATCGTATCTTGATATATGCTTTCTAGAGCATCGTTGCCACGTATTGCAGGTGGTGTAACATACTCGAACTGACACTCATCAACGTAGCGTTGACTTTTCTGGCTGTAGGATGCTATGCGATGCCTCACCAGTTGATGAGAACACGCACGTGATATGCCTGATATGCCGAACGTAAAGGTGACGTGTTCGAACGGTGACTCATGCCCCAGTTCAGACAACATCTGAATGTACCTTGAATTTTCTTTCTCACCGCAGTCTTTCCACAAATCAGATATGTCTTCTTTGGAATAGCACAATCTAGCAGCAGCGGCTACGGTATCCTCTGGATGCGGTGTATAGTTAAGCAGCTTTACTTGCATTTCTTTACCTCCTGCATTCTTCCAAATGACATTGCTTCTGATAGTTGAAAGTGAGCAGCAAACTTTGCATTTTCTTCACATTCTTCACATCTGCTCATATCGTAGCAATGACAGTCAATAATGGGACAATAGTGCTCATCATTATCTTCCGTAGTCCTATCATCCCAGAAATTATATTCAGCCATTGTCGTTCTCCTCGCTAAAATCTTTGCGATTCATGATTCGGCGAAGCTGTCCCTCCCAGGGTGCGAGTGCCTTACCAATGTCGGTTGTAGTCATGGTGTCTGTTAGACTATCACCATACTTGCTATACCACTCAGCTTTAGCAGCATCCTGTTCAGCACTGTTACCTTCTTTGACTCCTTCGCGATAGTTATATTTAAAGGCGTTGAGCTTGCAGAACCAGTACACAGCAAGGTCACCGAACTGTTCACGCATCTCCTCGATACACTCTTTCTTACCTGGTTGGTTATAATGTGACGGATGGTCTACATTCTTTTTAATAGATTCGTCCATAATGATTGCTCCTTTATATATGAGCCTGTCCTCCTGCCTATTACATAAACGGAAGGTAATCTAGAATCCCTTCCGGTAGCAAATTAGGAGGTCCCAATCTAGAATTGCTGACTCGTATCTGTCTTATTCAGCTGCAGATTCAATCTCATCGACTGCATCGTCAAGTGAAGACAAAGCACTCTCCATGCACTCGATTGCATTGCAAGAATTTTCATAACGCTCCGTCATCTGCAGACTCTCTGGTGTGTTGTCAGCGCACTCCTGCTCTTCATCTCTGACCGCTTCTAGCCTATCACGAATATCAGTCAGACGACTATCAATGTCGTCTCTGAGCTCTGACAAGTCAGAACTGATGGATTCCAGTTCTTTTCTTCTTTTTGCGTTCATATTAGCCCTCCTCCTTGTGAGCTACGCCAGTAACCTTGATGTTCTCCCACTTCTTGTACGCATCGATATAAGCCTCATCAACGTCACCGTTGTAGGTTATCTCATAATACATACCGTCAGACATAGGAGTGCTGAACAGTCCCTTGTGATTCTGTAGGGTCTTGCTATACCAGACAAGATAGACGTTTTCTGCCTTGAGCTCCTGAGAGTCTGTTACATCGCGATGCTGGTTAAAATAGTCTGCAACAACCTTTTTACCGAATTGAATAAATTCTTTTGAACCGAACATGATATTCTCCTTTTCAGATATAATGTGAGCGAGTCTATCTAGCATCAACTCGCTCGGTATTACTTAGGAGGTCTTCCTTATGGCAAATGAAGACTCTTGGGTTGCTAGAAACCGAAAGGATGTCGCCTGACACACAGGCTTTGGTATACCAATATCCTTTGGTGCCGCCTTCCCTTCTTTATAACGACACACCCCAATGAGCATCATCTTCATTTAGTCAAAGCCATTTATTACGTCAAAGCGTAATCTACGGTTCACCCCAATCCGTCATTATGAACTGCAAGGTTCAGGCTACTCCCTCATCTATTTCAACCTTTGTTTAGGTAAGCCAGGGCATATTGACCAGATATTGGTATTGGCTCTCGAGGTGGGAATTGAACTCCACACCGACAAGCTGTCGTAGCACAACCTGTCTACCTACCAATAGACTCGAGAATATTGCCGGACTATTCCCGGCAGTCACCCACTCTATTTACCACCTAGTTAAGAGCCGTGCTATCTTGGGGTACAGCGTGCTTCATAATCCCAGGCTGTTCCTCAAACTCCATTTAACACGCAAGCCTGTACCCATATCGGTCAGGTCATGCTCCACGCCTGCGAGCGGGCACCTGGTATCCTGTTACGTCAGTATCTGGTCGCGAACAGGCAAGCATTACCTTGGTTGGAGCAGCGGGATTCGAACCCACGAATAGCAGTGTCAAAGGCTGCTGCCTTACCGCTTGGCTATGCTCCAGCAAAAATCCCAGCAGAACTGGGATAGATAAAATCAGCAAGATTTTGGATTAGTAGTCTTCTGACTCTATACCAGATTCTGGTACGTCCGGTCTGACTTCTTTAGGTTCATCTTTCGTAAATCCCTCGAAATAGTTTGCAACTACACGAAGCCCTTTCACAAAAGACTCTAGCGTATCCAGGTCCACTCTGCTGTCTCTAAGGTCTCTTTTGAACTCGTTGACACCTTTCTTGAGTTTCATCAGCCCTGCTTTTGCCTTGTGAGCCTCGGCAATATTAAATCTAACAACCGTGACTTTCATATGGCACCTCCTACACATAAGAATTGGCTTATGGTTTTGTACTTACTACATTTATTATAATACAACTGTCGGTTTTAAACCGAAGATGCTGTATTCTCACTCCAGATTATACTCATCGTCTGAGTCATCTGAATCTTCTTCATCACAGTCGTCATCTGTAAACGCTTTCTCGAACTTTCCCGGAAAAGCTTCCATACCAGTTGCAAGCATCTTAGCAAAGGTATGAGGAAGTCCTGTCGCTTCAAGTTGCTTTGTCATGCTTCCTATAGACAAACGAGACTCCAAAGCCTGGCAGAACGCAGAGTGCGCAGCTGAGATAGCTGTGGCGTATCGGTCTATCTTTTTCATATCCTCGTCAGACATCTCTGGATTTTGCTCGAGCTCGTGAATATCAGGTCTTACATCGTCGACAACATCCAGCAAGAAGTGCGCACAGACCTCTAAGAGTCCTTCGTACGCATCTTCCTTCTTACAATTTGCTGTAAACGCTACCCCGTTATCTGGAAAAACTAATGCAAGATAGCCATTGTTGGGGAATGTGGTGAATACCGAAATATCAGGGTTAATCTTTTTCATTATCTTTCTCCTCCCATGTCATACTCTTCGTCCCAAGCCTCGTTCTTGTAATATCGATTAATACGAATCCAACCGTTACTCTGGTATGTATCCAATCGATAGCACATGCCCAGGTCGCTGGGTTCCGTGGTTACAATGACATTCTCACCCTTATCGTTAACTGCGACTGCTGGCAGGTCAGCTCCCTCTGTGAAACATGCCAGATTCGAATAGTTGATAGGTGAGCAAATCTTTCTAGGTTCGACTGCCATGTTTATCTCCTTTCGGACGTTCGAATGTTCTTATCTGTTCTATATGACCACAAATGCCTTGAGCACTTGCTAATGCTTTTAGCTTAGTTTCGGTAATCCACCAATACCAAGCTCGGTCGTCGACAACCCTGTAGACTAAGAACTTACCCACAGGGTTGTGTGTGTCCTTAGGGAAACCGAATACCACCAGGCTTCCATTTACCAGTACTTTCTGGATGAACGGATTAGTTTTCTGCATTGATGTATGTCCTCACGCAGTCATTGAATACGTACCAGCACAGTGTTTCGTACTCAAAACCTGCTGTAATCAAGTCGTCTGTACAGGAGTGTTCCCAGATGTTCTGAGCTACTCTAAGAAATCCTTCGTCTGTGCGAGCTCCTTTTGCTATGGCGAACATTTCGCTATACTGCTCGTTCGTACCCTCACGATACAGATTGTACCTGATGCAAAGACTTCTAAGAGCTTCGATGTCCACCTTACGAGTAATCTTTATCTCTGCCATGGTGTACCTCCTTGTCTACGTTGGTTTTGTGTTTATTGTATCATTATTATAACATGAATTACATTATAAAACGAAGTTATGATTGGATGCCCGAACGACTTTAGAGTACCAGGCATCCAGCCTGCTGGCATAGAGTTGACTGCATGAGCTGCTTCGTGACACACTCTAGCTTCCTGTAAGACGCTTCTGCGAACATTCTGTCGACTATGTCGACAAACTTGCAAGGAAATAGCTCTTTAGATAGAGGTCCTTCCAGAATTTGTACGAGAAAGTCCTTGTCAATTTTGCTGTCGACGGGAATATGGAACATATCCGAATACTCATGAATAATCTGAACAGCACATTCAAGCTGTTCAGTTGCCGGTATAGACTTCACATCAATCCTATTGAAGCGGCGTGTGAATGCCTTATCCTTGGCCAAGAACTCATTGAATTCATCTGTAGTGCTGGCAGTGATAACACAGAATTCACCACGTGCAAGTGCTGGCTTCAGCAGATTAGCGGCAGATACTGCTCCTTCAGCTTCACCCAGTGTAGTCAACAGATGTGCTTCATCGATAAAGAGTAGAATTTTCTTATCAGCACACGCGAGCTCGTCGATTATCGCCTCCAGGCGCGCTTCAAAATCACCACGATACTTAGCACCTGCCAACAGATTACCGGAAGACAACTCCATTACAAGTGGGAGTTCGGGAGATACTATATCTGCTATTTCAGGGCTGTATTTGTCTTCTCTTGACTTTGACAGCCATACAGAGTAGAGCTCTTCCTCGAGCGCCTGAGCCAGACCCTCCACAATCGCAGTCTTACCACAGCCCGCAGGTCCGAGAAGCATTACATTCGGTTTAGTCCATCTACGCAGAGCTATGCGTATCTCCTCAATTTCTGTACTCCTAGCATAACATCTAGGTAGCTCGCCCTTTGCCGCCATGAGTGTCAGGTTTCGACTGTACCGGCAGATATTCTTAAACTCACATTCGATATTCTTCAGCGCTCGCGTGTAACTTACTCTTCTATCCATAATTACCTCCACTTGCATTAAAATCTTAATTCTAGTCTAAGCTCACGTCTCACCTGCATAAGCAGCTCACCCAGACGATTCTTGCCTACACCGTCGCAGACGCCCCAGTATGTATCTCGCCAATGGTTACCTTCAATCAACTCAGCATCGCCGGTTGCGACTAAAAGATTACCTAAGTCATGGTGCTGTCTGAATTTCAGACCTAGAATGCGTGCCATGACGGCGTCCTTAATGTCCTCCCAGTCAGAGCGGAGTTGAACCTTACGACCGAGTTTCTTAGCGTCGCGAGAGCTTAGATTACAGAATTGAAATTTATCCGCGGGGTTTGCGCATTTTTGTGCTTGATATGCCGCTTCAGAGCTCTGAAATAACATACCGTCCATGTTAATGGTTGCGGGATAGAAGTTGCTAAGAAATGCGAATTCTCCGTCGAATTTATCTATCTTACGAATCACGCCTATTACCTCCTTTGTGTTTTTATTGTACATACATTATAACATACAACTGCTTGATGTACGAAGTTAGAGTTTACCTGCTTTGATTTCGTGAATGAGCTGAAGTATAATCTGGGTAAACTGATTAACCAGGTGCTCGTTGAACATTATCCAGTATTGATTAGTCATTGATGCATCCATCTGGGGAACATCACGTCTCACTAGAACATCAGTAGCTAATTCCTGCATAGTCTGCTGCAGAACATTGAACAGCTTGAAACCGACTTGAATGTGAATATAGGTAGGGTCTGGCATACCCTCTGTTTCTCGAACACCAGCTCGAATAACTAAATGGTCAAGCTGAGACGGAACCCATGTACTGATACACTGGTCGATATAATCAGTAGCTTGCTTAATCAACTTATCGGGTTCACTTACCGGTGAGACGGAATTGCCTGGGAGAATGATGCCACTACCTTCATCAGTCGATTTCGGGTTATTTTCAATAAACTTTTCCATAGCTTCTCCTTTCGCTACGCAGTCGAACTCTTCTGCAGTAAGATGCCCTCTGAGCAGCATATCTTTCGCGTTATGCGTTCTAGGATATTCCTTACGATACTGCGCGTCCATTGCCAAAATCTTATCTAAATTAGGCACGATAATTCCTCCTATTAACAATCTGTAAAATGAACTGATTCACTAATATCTCCCTCAAGCAGTACAACACCTGAACCCTGGTCATCTAATGATGTACAGACTGGGTACGGATGCGCGGCTATTGCCTCATTGTTCACCTGCTCTGACACAATCATGATGATTGCGTCGTCAGGAAGGTTTTCAGTCATCTTACGAAACTCACCTAATGACATAGTATCACTTCGTTTCACTTAATCACCTCCTCTGTCAGTTCGGTTAAGAAAATCTTGAAATTCTTTTCGAAACTTCGTTCTAAATCTAGAAACCTGCGCTTGGGAGTACCCGTATTTATTAGCAAGTTCCTGCTGATTGGGTGTATTGCCATAAGCAGCCCCGTAAGCGAATTCCTCGTAGATATCCCGACGTCGGTCATTAGTCACGGTGGCTAAGAAATCATCGAGTTGGTCTTCGAACAGTTCTGGGTAAAAGTCTGGCTCACCTGGTATCAGGTCACCAAATGTAGCTGAGTCGCTTTTTTCATCGTCTATCGGAGCATCCAAAGAAACAACTGGTATTGTCTCGCCATTCTTCCACATGGTTCTAGGTATTCGTATCGTTGAACAGTTCTCCTTTACGAACCGTCTCATGGACCCAAGTATACAGGGTACTGCGTATGTAGCGAAGGCAAACCCTCGTGACTCATCGAAGGACTGAGATACCCGCCAAAGTTCTAGCATACCTTCTTGGCGAATATCTTCTTGATACAGTGCAGGATAAGACAGCTTCTTCATGCAATAGTGTACCAGCTTTATATTCTCATTAAATCGTTGCTTTGGAGTCATCAGTACCTACCTCTTTCTTGAATACACAGACATTGTAGGACACAGAAGACTTCTTAATACCGTACTTTTCAGACATCTGAGAGATAGACAGTTTCTTATAGTCCGCTAAAAACTGTCGTTTCTCCTCAATCGACCACTTGTGACGTTTCTTTGGCTTGTTACCTGACTCTTCTACCTGGGTTAGAGTAAATATTTTCTTAGGCGTAGCCGGTTCAGGCTTACGACGTTCAGCGGCTGTTTCTCGCATAATCTTTATGTCTGATTTATCAGCATACTGCATTTCAGTGTCTCGATATTCAGTGCCATTCAGCAGTGCAGTAGTGTCTAGGTTGAGATTGAATTTCTTGATAAGAGTAGCTGCTAGCTTTTCAACTCTCATCTGAACTTCCTTTTCCTTCATAGCTTCAATCCGCTTTGCTTCAGTTTCTGCCAGTTCGTTGACAATACGTTCCAAGATGTGCATATCTGCAATTCTCGGTTTAAGTCCAAGCTGCCTGGTAAGTGCTTCGTCCACCTTGTTCATCATTTCGATATTGAACGAGTACATGAACCTAGACTTAGAAGACAGAAAGATTTCGACACTTACTGTGGTAATCTGTTCGCACAGAATGAGCTGATTACGACCGCCCTCTGGTCCGTCCATATATCTAAAATAGACGTGCATAGGAAGATGGTCAGAATCTCGAGTTGTTATCGGAACGACGTTGAATGTGGGTGCATTGAGGTTGTTTTCTTCGCAGGACACGATGAGATAAGGACGTGACTTCTTCTGCACAGACGATGTTCTAGAACCGTCCCCAGTCTCATCGTCAAAATGCAGGAACCAGACGTCTCCTCTTCTATAACGGCTATACCACCTATCCATAAGATACCTCCTAATGTAATATTTACATACTTATTGTAACATAAAAGATGTGTGATTACGAAGTTATAAATCACGTAGCACGCTGTGGTTTACCACACGGTTGTGCATCGTGTGTAATTTATATAGTAAAACCGTGAAATCGTAAGCATATAACAAAACGCTGTAGGAGAACCCACAGCGTTTTGTTGGTGCCAGGAGTACAGACGTGACTCAATACTCCTGACGAGTGTTATGAATGCGGGGTGAAAAACAAAAAGACCCCTGGTGCCTTTGACAAGTCATTACCTCATCTAAGGCATCTAGCAGTCTATCGTGCTGCTATATCAGATAATCTTGCACTCTTGTTAGAGTAGTATCTGAACGCCGGCTGAAACCCGGTGGTCTCTGTGCAATCAAAAACCAAGTTGGTGTGAGGTCTAGGATTCGAACCTAGAGCGTAGGTGTTTACCACGTGACTATATCCCTACACGAGTGCCGCTCGCTCGGTTAACCATTACGACAACCCCACAGGTGCCTCTTTATCGTAGAGGTTCATGTCAATAAGCTATCCAGACTTAGAGGCAACGCCGGACTATAACCGGAGGACTGCTGGCACAGCCTGCTTGATAATGTGACGACCGTCAGCATCGTCCAGGTTTCTTAATGGTATGTTAGCATCAAGAAACAAGGTGCGTTTCTTCCTTCGTCACATCTGGTGCCGATGGCGGGAGTCGAACCCGCAAGTCCGAAGACGCTTGATTTTGAGTCAAGTGCGTTTGCCTGTTTCACCACATCGGCAAAGATTGCCTCCCTCACGAGAGGCTAGGTAAAAGATTGTGTAGAACAAAAGTAAGGAGATAACAAAACGTGTTCCCGGTTTCCCGGGTGGTGGTACCGACAGGTCCTACCCCTGCTGGTGATTGGCGTCGGGAGTTTCAATCACCCATCCTCCCGTTCGCGAAGTCATGTCATATAGCCACGATGCGGTACCATATTATCTTATGTCTTATTGTATCACTATTATAACACACTAAAACCGTGAAAACGAAGTTGTGTATAGGAGAATGGGAGTATGAACCGGTGTGAGCAATTCATACTCCCAATGACAAAACTGGGCTCTATCAGCCAGGTTGAAGATGTCAGATTAAATCGAATACACACCAGTCTTCTGCAAGCATGTCAGCCTGGCTTGCAAGCCAACCCATCTGCACTCCTGATGTACCGACAAAAGCGATTGCCTGATTACCGATAGCGTCGTGCTCAGCGTTGACAAGTTCACCGTCGGTAGTCTTATAACTAATGCAGGTAGCAAGCTGAATATACTGCTTCTTACCATTCCAACCTGCGCGTGCGAGTTTATAACCACGCTTCATCAGTTCGATAGCATGACCGAACGACAGATTGGCGAAATCTCTGTATGCCTTTTCGAATGCTTCTGCAGGGCTCCATGACTCATAGCCGTTCTCATAGCGAACGAGATAACCGGCATCACTAGCACTCTCACCCTTTTCGGTAAGGATACTATTTCTGCCGCTACGCTTAGCGTAGTCACCGCGAGTCATCGGCTCAGCTTCAATAACCTTTGTTCCTACGAATTTCTTCATGGATATAACCTCCTGATGTTTACTTTGTCTATTATCTTCCCGGAGCACCTGTAGAGTAATTACCTCCTTAGGCACTTGTCTGTACTTCAACCCACCAGAAGTATCAGTATGTCAACTCTGCTGTTGACTTCCCTATTCGTTGCTGAAACTATTGCCCCAACTGTAGAATCATCATTTCCTTGACTGAGCAAGGAAGAGCCTTTACCTTTCTTCAGCGAGCAACCCACTTATCCAGGACTATTGTCTTGAACTGCGCTTGGTTGTGGCTCCGCCTCGCTATATTAGTTCGCTCAGGCTGCGTATTATAATCAGCGATTCTTAGGCTTACTTGCCCAAGGTGCGTTGATTGTCTCGTAATTACACGATATATTCTCCATACGGAGCTTATCGCAGAGCCTAGCAACTCTTGAAGAGTTCGCCTTAACCTGTGCTAAATCAGAGTAGTTACCATTGCTGATAACCTTGTAAATTGTAGCCATAATACCATCGTTATGCCTAGAACCTAAGAATGGAAGCTTCTCAGCCGATAAGAACTCTTCTCTAGACATACCGTTAATCATGACATCACGCTCAGTTAAACTTGTCTTACCGTCAGACTCAGCATCACGCTCTACATAAATCTTGGTAACATTCTTATGCTCATGAACGAACATATAGATTGCATTTGTCCAATTTTTATAGGTAGAACCGATACGGAAGAATGTATCTCCAGTCAATTTATCTGTATCATACTCGCCACCCATACGAACACGAATGAATGTCTCATTCAAGTCCTTAGCAACGAAGTCACCGGTGTGCTCGGTTACGGTGTCACCCAGGTCATAGATTTCGTCGATAGACATATCTTTTACCAAACCCAGAAGGTAGTCAGCAGTCTGTTCCTTAGACCAACCTACCTGCTTACCTAGATTACCACCACTCGATAACTCCCTAGCTAAATCAACATTGAACTGGTCACGATTATCAGTATACGGTACCTGATTTACAGCGGTATATGCTACGAACTGCTTAAGAAACGGAACTAATTTATCATACGGAGCATATTTGAGCATCCAGATAGCCGCAGCTGCGTTCTCGTCAAGTTCACCTATAGCACCATAGACATGAACCTGAACCGGAATTTCTTTACCGTTATGTGCGAGCATCCACGCAACACCCATACCGTTCTTCTGTATTGCCTGAGCATTAAGTCTAAGCATCGAGCATTACCTCCTGTGTACTTGTCTTACTGTACCTACATTATAACATATTATACACATGATAACGAAGTTAGTCTTACTATTCCGGAATACAATCAGTTATTTCTAATCCAACAATCAATTTCTTTAGGTCATCTAGTTCGATATCGTCATAGATAAGAACATCTTCACCCCATGCGTATTTCGGATTAGACAACTCGAATGAAAACCAAGGTTCCCAGCCATCATCGAAATCATCAAAATGGATGTTTAGCTTACAGTCATTCTCAACCAGATTAGATATAGTGTCTTCATCGCAGCCATCGAGAAAGTCCAAGCCGGATTCTAGAATTTCTGAACCTAGGCAATTACCACCGATTTGAAAAGAAATATGACCTATATAACCGTCTTTGTTAAACGTAATCCGGACAGTATGATAATGTTCCCAGCCGTCCGGTGAATATTTTTCAATCATTCTAGACCCTCATTTCATAGAAGTAGGAGGAGGGAAGTATGTATGTGCGGTAACATACTTCCCTCTGACAAAAACCGAGAAGAGTCGGTTGAAGATTTCGATTAGAAGGGCTTTACCTTTCTTTCACAAGCATCGTTTCCAAGTTCGAGACTATTGCCCCGGTCAGGTTTGATGTGCCCTTATCTTGTGTATGAGTAAATCTCGCTCAGGCTGCGATTTGCAGATTTATCGCAACTGCCAAATCTTTCCGAAGTGCTACCTCCGGTTCTTAGCGCCGGATTTACACCGGAACGTGTAGCAACGTTCGTGAGTCTGAGCAACGGATAGTTTCCCAGCTATATCGTACCCTTGCTGCCCCAAAGTCCGCATTTCACACAGGACCTTTCTTCTTTCGTCTGCCAGGGCGGCGCTCAGATTATATCAACCTGAAGTGGTGGGAATCGAACCCACGTAGCTTTTCCCACGCCGATATTAGGCTCAATTACCAAATCAGACACGTGGTACTTCGCTCTTTCTGGTCTATGTCAGAACCAGTTGCTTCTGACCAATTTGCATAAACCTCAGGTTGTTTGGTACGGGTAACAGGACTCGAACCTGCACTCCTTTCGGAAATAGTACCTAAAACTATCGTGGCTGCCAATTTCACCATACCCGCAAAATTCTGGGGCGAGACTTCGCCCCGTGAGATTAAGAAAGAAATTATAAAATGTTTGGTCATGTAGTGTTTAACTACAATCATATTATACGGTATAAAATCGTTTAATATCGAAGTTATGGTGTTACGACGAACCCTTTCGGTAGCATGCGTAACTACAGCATTTCTTTTTGGAGTTTTTCTTTTTCTCTGAATCGTAGACATTCACCACATAGACGTATGACGTTAGGGATATATACATAGGGATGCGAAACGTCTTACCACATACAGGGCAGACGTACTCCCTAGATTTATAATCTCTATCGAACTCATTCTCTTCCTGCACATCGGTTACGTTATTTGCATCCATTCAACTTCATCCTTTCAATTTACATAATAAATATCTACTGACACTACACCTGCATAGCAGAACTGACAGTTACCGTTTGCGTTGTAGAAAAAGTCAATTACATCAGCACCGCTACAATCATCTAGGTAATAAATTCCGTCCATATCAGGGTATCCCGCTACTGACAGCCAGACTGCGGTACGACCTCCATTCGAATAATAGCCTAATAGGTTATAAAGATACCTACTTGCAATACTACCTTTAGCATAGCCATCTCCACCACCATTGCAGTCTAGCAATGAACGTCCAGAACCTCCAATTGCTGAATAACCATTCCAGCTTCCTGGTGCATAATAGGTTCCTCGCATACCACTGTAGATAAGTCCACCTGGTGTACCAGCTACAGGTGGCTCGGTTGGCTCGACAACTTCTTGAACAGGTGGTTCTGTTTCAGGCTCAACCGGCGGCTCGGTTACAACCGGTTCAGGCTCTGTTGCCGGTTCTGTGGTCGTGATAACCGTCGTGGTTGTAGCTACCGTTGTCGTTGAAGTGGTTGTTCTCTTTGATGTTGTCTGGGTAGTCTTCGTAGTCATAGTTGTAGAACTTATCGGAGTTTCAGTGTACACTTCAGAAGTCTCAACCAGAACATCTGCCGCTTCTGTGCTTTGCTGGGAGGCATCTGCGCCACATCCTGCAAATACAAAAGCTGTCATAAGAATAAGTATTGCTGATTTTGTCTTTATCATGTTCTTTCTCTCCTTTTCGTTGTTGTGGGTGTCTACAGTATGAAATTATATAACAAAGTCAACCACGATAACGAAGTTTAACATAAACCACGCATGCTAACGCAAAACCACGGTTGTGATTTTATATATAATTACATTGTAAACAGACATAACACAAGGAAAACCACAGCAAAACACACGCATTTACTGTGATACACACATTATATAATAACACGAATCACACAACCACAAGAACGCCCTAGGCAGGCAACTGCTTAGGGCGTTCTACGTTATATTAACTTTCTTTTGAATACGAAATATAAGACTCGATTTTAGCTGTAATCCAATCCTCAATGTCCTTTTTATCTTCAGTTAGCAGTTCGAATGCTTTCTGCGTCATGTTATCTTTGATATAATCGATGCAGGTGCGCAGAGCCTCCTGCTGTGTTGTACCGTTCCAGGTACCCCCTGCTTTTGCCAGTCGAACGAAAGTCTGCTCGACATAACCGATACCGTCTTCAAGAACAGTCTGGAACTCTTGAAGAGCCAGCTGAATTTTCTCAGACTTGGTTTTTGCACCAATCCACGCAATGCCTGAGCGAATCAGTGCAAGTGCTGCTGCTACTAACGCAGTGGCAATAATGTCAGTGATAATGTCTTGAATGTTCATAATCAATACCTACCTTCCTTGTCCTCACCGGACATCATTTGCTATGAAATCTAACCAGGCGACTGAAATCAGCTCTGGCTTAACTTCCTTGATTTCCTTGTAGAGTTCTACATAAGCGGCGTGCGTAGCACCATTGCCACCCATCTCAAAATAATCCTCCATATCATCATGAAGCTCTGAAATGTACAGACGTAACCGTTCATTCGAGATGTTCGGGTCTCCGAGTTTATCTCTGACACAATTTATCGTACGATTCAAATTAGCACGAAATAGCTTTTTCAGCATTCGTGTATTGAGCTCCTGCTGCGCTCGCTCCTTTCGAACTTCCTCTGAAGCCTCAAGAGCCTGAGCATTCTTCTTGTCGACCTGAGACCAGTGTCTCTGAAGGATAGTGCTGATTAAACCGCTACTTAGAACTGCTACAACAATAGTGATGATATTTTCTGTACTCATTTTGAATCGACCTTTCTTAATTAGAATTCCTTATCAATATCTGACGTACTGCCAGTAGCTTACCATCTTGTGTGGCTATGGGTATTAAGTCTTGCGACTCAAAGTATCCAGTAACATACCTAAGAAGTTGATTCGCGTCATATGTTTCTCTGATTATAGATTCACCAAAGACTTTACCGTCTATTCTTTCACGAACTGGTACGGTATCTGGTGTAAACTCTAGATTACCACCTCCGTCTATGTTGTCTGCGTACCCATTATTTATTAGCTCGATGTAATCAATTTGCAGCAGTACAAGCCAATGCGACATACGGGCACACATCTGTCGGTACCAGGATACCTCAGCCTCAGAATAGCATTCTATTCTGAATACGTCATGTAGATATCCCTGCTGTCGCTGTCTCCTTAGATATAAAGGAAAAGCAACCTTTCTACGTATGCTGATGTAGACATACGCATAGAGTGGCTTATTACCATACATGGTATCCGTATTCATGCTACACCGCATCCTTCCTTAATCTAGCCATTGAACCAGCAGGTAAGCAGTGGCTGATGCTGATTGAACAGTAGCATCCTCATCAAATTGAATATCACCATTAGGCTTTAGACGTAGTTTCAACCCGTCTCGAGACTGCAGATACTCACCAACTGCGAATGTATCAATGGCGGGTTTACATACTCGTGTGGTGTTCAACATATGGAGGTTTAGGTATGTAGCAGAATCACCAGAGAAGCTAATCTCTACTTTAGCGTACGAACGATTTTGAGAGTCACGGCTACCAATCTGAGTATAAGCAATCCGGGACTCGTTACCTTGATAGGTATCCACATCGACACTGACTAGTCTAGGCTGATAATTTACCTTAGGTATTTCGGTACGGAGTTGTTCTACCGACTGCTGCCATTTAGATAACAGCTGATATACCAGATATTCGGTACTATCTTGACCTAGGTAGTCACCTATGGTATATTTTGCCATGTACTCACCACCCTTTCATAATAAAAATAGATACGAGCAGGTGTGGGTTCCTTACTCGTATCTATTATAGGTTTGATATTCAGGTTGCTGTACCAGGTTAATCCAAGGATATCGAGTGACAGGCATAGTGTTCTTAGTAATCACACCATCAAGCATTATGTTGTGCAATTTCATCAGCCTGTCCATGATATATGTGTATTCGTTGGACTTGATGTTATCGCTCCCCACGGGGAGCCACTTATACTGCCACTTGCTTTGTTTATAGTAATAGTAGCAAGGGAGTAGCAGTGCAGGAACGTAGAACCACCGATAGTTGTAACACTACTTGGGATTGTTATCGATGAAAGCGAGTAACAGGTATCGAACGTATAACCAGTAATATTTGTAACACTACCTGGGATTGTTATCGATGAAAGCGAGTAACAGTACTGGAACGCATAACCACCAAGAGTTGTAACCCTACTTGGGATTGTTATCGATGAAAGTGCGTGGCAATGTGTGAACGCATAATTACCGATAGATGTAACTCTACTTGGGATTGCTACTGATGAAAGTGCGCCACAGATATAGAACAGACCTTTCTTAATAATTGTAACACCACTTGGGATTGTTATCGATGAAAGCGAGTAACAGTTCCAGAACACATATCCATCAATACCACCAAGATTTGTAACACTACTTGGAATTGTTATCGATAAAAGTGAGTTGCAACCAGCAAATGCCCTAGACCCAATACCAGCACGTTCACCTACTTCGACCTTCTTAATTGCATTATTGTAAGCTATATCAGGAGAATTTTTAACATCATTTCCGTTCCATAACGTACTTGATATAGAATTTGAACCGTCTGTTGATTCCGAAGACCTAAGCTCAAAACTGCCAATTACAGGAGTAATAGTGATTATATAATCACCGGATGTAGGATAATAATGTCTCTCACTCTTAAAGTCATATGATACACCAGTAAATGTCGAATGTACACTTCCATCTCCCCAGTCAATATCGAGCTCTGCTCCTGAATTAAGATATAATTGCAGAATGGGAGATGTTCTTCCTTCCTGTAAGCTAATATACAGTCTGGTCTTACCGTCTGATGTGATATACATCTGTCCTATATTAAGTTTACTATAGGTAGCAACATAGGTTTTAGCATCAGCAAGTGACCAGTTCCAACCTTGTGCTGTAAGACCTTCATGCGAAGGATTTGCAGGCATTTCAGTAAGTTCTGCAAACTCTGCTGCTGTATAGCTTGCGACTACGGTACCGTCGTAGTCATAGAAGTTTACGTCTTTCTTTGGGACAGCACTACTGCCGCTTGGTATATCTAAGACTTTTGGCACAAGAGAAGTGAATGTTTCTGAACTCGACGCAGGAACTCCCATTGTAGTAAGGTTCGCTGCTAGATTGTCTCTATCCCTATCGAGGGCTGTTAAATATGTCGCAATACTCATTATGCAATCCCTCCTTAAGGTGTAGTCAATGTTGCAAGTATAGTCTCGACATCGCCGATTAAATCATAGACGCATTTAGCACTCGGATATTCTGTATCTGTTGAACTTGCGCTAAGTGCCGTGACTTTGTTCGTTGTAGTTTCCATATCGGTGATATCTGTTCGAGTAGCATAGTTGCTCATTCCAGCTTGTGTCTGGTATGTATTCGCTGCGTGTGTTGCAGTTTCAAATCCTTGCTGACTGACCCAGGTCTCAGTTGCCATATCGGCAATATCAGATGTTGTAGCATAAGAACCAATTGGCTGATATGTCTGCGCTGCGTGGGCGCTTGTTTCATAAGCATTCATCCCAGCTTGTGTCTGATATGTAGCTGCGGCATGAGCACTTGACTCTAATCCATCAACTAAATCCGCTACACTAAACTCGACAGTATTACCATTCTGCAATGTAAGAACAATCTTTTTAGTTGTGTCGTTATAACTACCATTTACAACGACACTTTCAAGAGGTAGGTCAATTGTTTGTGGCTGTCCGAGATTATTGCCATTCTGGTCTTTAAGTACCACAGTCACAATGAAAGTTGCTATATCGATAGACAAGTTTATAGATGCACCATATAAGGTAGAGTCAGGAAGTGCTGAAACATCTGCTGCTGTTGTCGGCACGATAACATTGACAACTCCGCTTGTATCTGGCGTGATGGCTGTGCCATTCTTCTCTATGCCCTTTACAGGGACATCAGGAATGTCAGCCACATCAGCCTTGCTAGCCATCTTTGCATCAATCTCCGCCTTGGAATAGGCATCGGCAGCTTTCTTTAGGATGTCTTCCACTCGCTGTCCATTCGGAAAGTCGAGTACAAAAGACCCTTTCGTCTCACTTGCCATAGAAATTCCTCCTTTTCTGGCTACAATCAGTCTCTTGAAAGGCTTATGATACGTCTCTTTATGCGTTTACCTGAGTCCCGTCGAATAGGTAGCAGTTGTTAAATACAACCGGACTGGAAATAGACTTCACCACTGCTTTCTGGAAAATGCAGCTGCTGAAGAATACGGTATCATCGCCGAGGGTTTCGATGGTTGGGTAGCCACCGAATAGTGTATCAGAAAACTGCACTCCCTGTGAGCTTTCTACATAGATTTTACCGTACCATATCTGGCAACCGGTGAAAATGAAGCCATAAGGTATATCGAGTACCTTGACGGCATATCCGTTACCGAGAGTTTCCGGGTGGTTCATGTTGTCGATATGGTTGAAGGTACAACCCACAACCGAGCCGTGTGCGACATTTGTCTTAGTTCCTGCCGAGTTGTCGATATACATTCCGATAACACCGTGGAATGTACACGCTGTGAAAGTATTATTTCCACCATTATTAATGCAAGCATAGTAGCACTGGAACGTAACGACATTGGTGAATTTAGAATATTCAACCCAGTAATCCAGGTTGATACCTGCCTTGCATCTGGTGATATAACAATCACTGACCACAAGACCTTCATTCAAGCCACCACCTGAATTGTAGCCGTAGATACCGCTATCAAGATTTTCAAACCAGCAGTTAGATATCTGACAGCATTTAATAGTTCTAGGCGTTACTGATGGGGTCTGTCCATCTCGATTACCGATAGCGATAATACCTTTTCTACCACCTATATCAGGTGTTGAGATATCTCCTTGAGCATATCCGCCACTAAATGTAATACCCTTTACTGTGGCATACTCCTTAACTCTGCATATATATCCGCTTTCAACGCTGCCCAGAAGACGTATTATCGTGTTCTTGCCACAGCCTTCGAGCGTTGCTCCCTTAGGAAGGTCAATACCACCGCTGACATAGAAGATACCCTCAGAAAGATGACAATAGCCAGTATCATTCAGCATTGACATGATAGCACCGGTCATATCTGTCTTACCTGTTTCGGATTCGGTGTCGGTATCAACAGCCTGCAGCCAACCGTTAGTATCGGTTGTTATAACAGGTGAGGTAGTGATATTATAGGTGTTATTATAAGTATCCCTGCTTATTTCCTGCTCGATTGTTACTGTTCCGCCGCCTTCACCGCTGATTTCGCTCCATGCTGACCAGGTTCCGCGCTTTTTTACTCTACGATAAAGTGTCTTAGCATCGTCATATGGATAGCAAACCTGAGATGCAAAATTTGAAAGATTAGTTTCGACTCCGACTGTC
>JAEEGL011924949.1_pt1 | contig 55990 bp, 61 predicted proteins | sample 9134231 | NCBI WGS metagenome assembly JAEEGL01 (sample SAMN16246548, study PRJNA631951) | gut metagenome | biome: gut microbiome; feature: rumen; material: fiber-attached | host: Bos | place: Iran: Karaj | collected 2018-10
GAAGTGCCGGGCTGCCGCCGGAAGGTCTGCACGGTAGAATAGTTTCTATTCCGCTTTGTCGGCAGAGCAAAAACAGGTTCCACGCGGGAGCTTTTTTATCTGTGAGATTGTATTTTTATAATCCAAAAATCAAAAGGATAAATTATGCCTGGTTTTTATGATTATTACGATGTCGCCGTTGTTGGTGCTGGTCACGCCGGAATTGAAGCCGCGCTTGCCGCTGCCCGCATGGGACTCAAGACAGTTCTTATTACTCAAACTCCTGACTCAATTGCCAGAATGAGCTGCAATCCTTCTATCGGTGGAATTGCTAAAGGAAACATTGTCCGCGAAATAGATGCTCTTGGCGGAGAGATGGCAAAGCTCATTGACCGCTCTATGATCCAGTTCCGCATGCTCAATAAAAGACGTGGTCCTGCAGTTCAGGCTCCGCGTTCCCAGGCAGATAAAATTACTTATTCAAGACTTGCGCGCCAGGTTTGTGAACAGACTGAAAATCTGTACACACTCATGGACACAGTAATAGATATCCTTACAACTGCAAGTGAAACTCCGCTTCCTCCAAATTCTGACAGTGCCGCAGATAACGGAACAATCCCAGGTGAAAAACGCGGTTACACAGGAAGCAATATTGATAACCCTGATTACGCAACAGAAGCAGCCCGCTCTGGAATGCGTCAGAAAGTAACGGGTGTTGTAACAGAACGAGGAAGAATTATTCCTGTGCGCTCAGTTGTTCTTACAACAGGAACCTTCCTTGGAGGACGCATCTTTATTGGTGAATACGACGCTCCCTGCGGACGAGTAGGGGAGCCTGCTGCTTACGGACTAACTGCAAGTCTTCATCGTCTTGGTTTTACAACAGGCCGACTTAAAACAGGAACACCTCCACGCATCCTCAAACGTACAATTGATTTTGACAAGCTTGAACTTGAGCCCGGCGACGAAGAAGTAATCCCATTCAGCTTTGAAAATGAAAAAGTTGAGCGCCCTATGGTGCCTTGTCATATTGTATATACAAACGAAGAAACTCACAAAATAATCCGTGACAATATTGGACGCTCACCTCTTTATTCTGGAAAAATCAGCGGAATTGGCCCGCGCTACTGCCCAAGCATCGAAGACAAGGTTATGCGCTTTAAGGAACGCGACCGTCATCAGATTTTTGTTGAACCCGAAGGACTTGAAACAGAAGAAATGTACTTAAACGGACTTTCTTCATCACTCCCTGAATGTGTACAGGATGCTTTTATGCGCACAATGCATGGTTTTGAGAATGCAGTTCAGAGCCGTCCGGGCTATGCCGTAGAATATGACTTTGTTGAACCAACCCAGCTTTTCCCGTCGCTTGAAACAAAAAGAGTTGCGGGGCTTTTTGATGCCGGTCAGATAAACGGAACTTCGGGTTATGAAGAAGCAGCAGGTCAGGGCCTTATTGCCGGAATGAATGCCGGTCTTTATGCACGCGCACACATCACAACCTGCGGTCCCTTGAGCCCAATTCCTAATACAATGAACGGAGTTGCAGCCAGCATGGAAGCTGGAGCCTTCCAACCAAAAAACAACATGAGCAACGAAGAATTGAGCCAGTTTGCAAAAATCAGCGAGCGCGAAACAAAGGAACTTAATGAATATATAAGCGGTATACAGAAGCAGGCAGGTTACCAAAAGTTCCGCCAGATTCCAGCTTACGAACCAATTATCCTTGGCCGCGACGAAGCCTATATCGGTGTTTTGATTGACGACCTTGTAACTCTTGGAACAAAAGAACCGTACCGAATGTTCACAGCTCGCGCAGAATACAGACTTAAGCTTCGTCACGACACAGCAGACCGCCGTCTTGCAAAGTATGCCTTTGAATGCGGACTTAAGACTCAGGCACAATATGATGCCATTAACGAAAAATATGCCCGACTTGAAGAAATAGAAGCCCTTTTGCTTAAAAAGCCGAATATGGAAAATCCAGGTTACCCGGAAAAGGATTGGGAAATGGCAAGCATAGATGCCAAGTATAAATACTATATTGAAAAGCAGGATAAGCGTGTAGAAAAACTTCACAAAATGGAAAACACACACATTCCGCCGGACTTTGATTATGGTAAAATTGCGTCGCTTTCTGCAGAGTCACGTAACAAGCTTGAACAGATTCGTCCGGTAACATTAGGACAGGCTAACAGAATTAGCGGAATTAGAAATAGCGATATTATGTTGTTGATGGTATATTTGAAGCGGTAAACCGCTTCAAATATTCGATAGAACACCTGAATGGAATGCTGCGCACTGCTCGCATTCCTTAACACACAGGTGTATTTGAAGAGGTAATTATGGAAGATTCAGCAAAAATTGGAACCTGCGTGGAGCATTCAAACAACAATAAATATTTTGTTCAGTTTGTAGAATCCCAGAAAAAACTTAAAGCCAAAAATCCGGCAGCCCTGGATGATTCACAGCTGGAGGATGACGGCCTTTTTCTTGCATGGATGACCCGCAAATATTTTAAAGATAATATCTGGCTTTCTGTTGCAAGAATAGTTCTGGGAATTGTAATCCTTGTAGTTGCCAGATTTATAGTTGCCCGTGGTGGTAGTTCAATAATGAATATTCTTGGAATTGGACTTTTTATTGGGGGAATTTTTCTTGCTCCAGCCGGATTAATTTTTTTCTTTTCAAATCTAAACTGTTACAGACATTATAAAGATTACGTGACTGGCCGTGACGATCCATTCATGGATAAGGTAATTAAGTTTTATAACTAATTTTTTAATATATCAACAAGGTGACTGCTGGTTCCAAGGAATTCCGGGCGTTCGCAAACAGAAAGCTGGTATTTACAAAATGCTTCAAACTCTTCCAAAGACATTTCATTAAGCTCGCGGCGCATATAATCGGCGTGGCCGTCGGCTGCAAGAATTTTAACACGCTCCAATCCGGCAGCTGTATTCAATCGGTTAATATCTTCCAGTCTTACGTAATCGTATAAATCTTGTTCTTTGCAGACTGTATGAAAATCTTCTGTGATACCGTTCTTAGCTGCGACCTCTTTCCAGTGATGTTCTTTAAAGCAGTAGGTAATTACACTGTAATCATTCATAACGTAGGCAACAAGAATGTATCCGCCTTTTTTTGTGATGCGGCGGGCTTCGGCCAGAGCCTTAAGCTTTTCGCTGTCTCCATGAAGATGATACAACGGACCAAAGAGAAGGGTAATATCAAAAGTTTCATCTTCTAAGAAATGGAGGTCGCGTGCATCCCCCTGCCAGGTTTTTATATTTTCGTGTTTGCTTCGGAGGATTTCTAAGTTATGTGGGACTAACTCAACGGCTGTAACGTCGTAACCGCGATGGCATAGTTCTACACTGTAGCGGCCGGTTCCGGCTCCGATGTCGGCGATTTTGATAGACGTTTCTTCCTGAGTGTGGATTGCCGCGCTGACGTTCGCAATGACAGAGTCGATGTAGTGCATCGTAGTTAAAAATTCAACCGTCCCATGACGAGTCGTGAGACGGTTTTCTTCGTGGAATTTGTTATAGTATTTTTCTAAAGGTGTCAACTTAAAGTTTCCAGGCCTTATCTACTCTTGCGAGGGCAGCCTTCTTTTCACTATCACTCATAAACGAAGAAATATAGCTGTTCTTAATGAGCTGTTTAATTTCGTCCATAGTGAACTTAAGACTCTTTACACAAATCCAAAGCTCATCAAGCATTGTTGTCTTAAAGAATACAGGGTCGTCGGTGTTGATGCAAACCATAACTCCTGCATCATAATATTTTTTAACCGGATGGTAGCGTGCCATCTTAACAACCTTCTTAGTAAAGGTATTTGATGTAATACAAATTTCAATAGGAAGCTTTGATTTAATAAAATAGTCAATAAGCTTTTTATCCTGATATGCTGTTACACCGTGACCAATGCGTTCTGCGCCAAGACAGTTGATTGAATCCCAGATTGATTCAGGACCAACATCTTCGCCGGCATGAGCAACAACTCTCCAGCCTTCTTTTTTAGCAAGCTTGAATACAGGTTCATATTCTTTTGCAGGACCTTTTGCCTCGGCACCACCAAGTCCAATACCGATGATGTCTTCGCATGGATAAGCTTTGAGCAATTCGTAATTCTTCATTGCATTTTCGCAGCCGAAGGTTCTTGAAACATCCATGAGCAGCTTGATTTTAATTCCGTCTTTTTCTTTAATGCGGGTAATCTGCTTGTGGAAAATCTGAACCATCTTTTTGTAACTGAATCCTTTTTTGAGGAAGGCAGTTGGCGCAAAGAATGCTTCACAATAGTCGATTCCGTTTTTGATGAGGTATTTTTCAAGTTCTTTGAAGACAACGTTAAAGTCTTTTTCGCTTACAAACATATCCTGGATCTTAAGGAATGCCTGGATGAATCCATTCAAGTCTTCATAGGAGAATAGGGCAACCTGTTCTTCTTTGGTCATCTCTTTGCCAAAGCGGTTTTTATACAGCTTTTTTACACCGGCAAGAGAAGTTACTGCCTCAATATGAATGTGGAGTTCGGCTTTTGGTACACCCTTTATAAATGTTTTAAATTCCGATTTTGTCATTTTTCTCTTTCTCCTTTAAAACCATCTAACATGCCGCCTCCCATTGATGTTAAATGATTTAAATACACCTCTATCAAATATATTATCGGATAAATGACTGGTGAACTTTAGATAAATTTGTCTAATTCCTCTACAATTTTCCTGAACGTATCGCAGGCGGCCTGGACAGGAGCGACCTGTTCCATATCTACGCCGGCAACTTTGAGGGATTCAATAGGGTAACGGGAACCGCCGCTTTTAAGGAAGTTAAAATAGTCTTCACGTTCCTTATCGCCACCTTCTGTAACTCGTTTTGCCAATGCAAGGGCTGCAGAGATTCCTGTTGCATATTTGTAAACATAAAATGAGCTGTAAAAATGAGGAATTCTCAGGCCTTCCATGTCGCTGTTTTCTTCAAAATGCATTTCGGGACCAAAATAAAGCTCTAAAAGTTCACGATAAATTTTCCGCAGCAGCTCTGGTGTAAGCGGAGTGCCGCCTTCTACCAGTTCATGAGCCTTAAGCTCAAATTCTGCAAACATTGTCTGGCGGTAAAGAGTTGCAAGAATATCATCTGCACGCATTGCAAGAAGGTATTTTTCCATGTCCTTGTCGCCACGTTCGGTTGCCTGACGCAAAAGATACTCAAAAACAAGCTCTTCATTAAAGGTTGAGGCAACTTCGGCTTCAAAAATTGTGTAGTCATAGCACATAAACGGATTATTATGAACCGAAAACCAGCTGTGCATACTGTGACCGCCTTCATGGGCCATTGTAAATACATCGCGGATGTTTTCTTCATTATAATTGAGCAGAATATATGGATAACCCTTGTAACAGCCGGAACTAAAGGCTCCGCTGCGTTTTCCAATGTTTTCATATCGGTCTGCCCATCCGTTCAAAAGTCCATTACAAAGTCTGTCGGTATAATCCTTTCCAAGGACGCTGAGTGCATTACGGCAGATTTCTACAGATTCTTCATAAGTTGTTTTTGTCTGAACTGACTTAACCAGCGGAACATAAACATCCCAGTGGCGGAGCTCGTCCAGTCCCAGCGCGCGTTTACGAATGCTGTAATACTTATGAAGTGTGTCCAGATTTTTATGAATGCAGTCAATCAAATTGTGATAAACAGTCAGAGGAACTTTGTTTCCGTAAAGGGCTGAGTGAAGACTGGAGTCATAACCGCGGGCACGCATTGTAAATACATCCTGATTAACGTTTCCTGCATAAAGAGCGGCAATTGTATTCTGATGCTCTTCATATTTTGCATAAAACTTTTTATAAGCTTCTTCGCGCACCTTCCTGTTGTGATTGTGCATGAATACGCCCCAGGTTGTTTCTGTAAGCTGCTGTTCTTCGCCGTTTACATTAACCATCCCAAAGGTTTTATTCATATCTACATTAGTAAGCACGCTGAATGCTGTTTCTGCAGTTTGCGCCGGCTGCCCCTGGAGAGAAAGAATTCGTTCTTCTTTTTCGCTGAGTGTATATTTTTTAAAGTGAAGAAGCTTTTGTAAAAAGATTTTATAATCTGCAAACTCCGGTTGTCTGCTCCATTCGCTTAAGACCGCTTCATCCATAGCCAGAAGCTCAGGATCAATAAAACTAAAATCGGTCTGCTGCTGGGTGTAAGCCATCATTGCGCGGCCATAACGGTCTGTAGCAGTTGAATCATCTTCGTCGGCCTCGTGTTCAAGTGCCGCATAGTGATAAACACATTCCATGCTCAAAAGCGCCTGTTCATAAGCTTTAAGCGCCTCCAAAAGAGTTTTGGAATCTTTAGAAAGCTGCCCCTTAAAGACAGTTACTTTTTTGTTGAGTTCCGGCAGTTCTTTTAAGGCTGCTTCCCATTCATTTAAATCTTTAAAAATTGATGATAAATCCCATTTGTTTTTTGGATTTACATCTTTACGAGAAGGTATTGTTTTACTCATTTATTTTTCCTTTTATGAATTTTTTTTATGTTTTTTATTTTTTTCTATATAAAGTTTATCGTCTGCAAGAGAAAGCAGTTCCGAAAGATTGTTGTGAGCATCATCTTTGCCAAATTCTATTGCACCAATACTCATCGAAAGAGTAAAAGGAAAGTTTTTGTCTTTTGAAATTATTTCGCACAGACTTTTGATTTTGCTTCTTAACTGTTCTTCCTGGTTAAGCCTCATGCCTATTGCAATTGCAGCAAATTCATCACCGCTAAGACGTCCTACAGTATCGTTTGAACGCAGCGCATGAGAAAGGACTTCGGCTGCAGCCTTGATAGCTTCGTCACCCATATCGTGACCATAGGTGTCATTTATTTTTTTAAGTCCGTCCAGGTCTGCAAAGAAAAGCATACCACGGCTTTGGGCATCCAATGCAAGATCAATAGTTTTTTGTCCCAGATCCATAAAGCCGCGGCGGTTTAGAATCTTTGTAAGCTCGTCTGTTTTTGACTGAATATCAAGATTAGAATTGCTCTGCTGCAAAGAAGAATTAAGTTTTGAAAGAGACTTGGTTCTTGTGAGCGAACGTGTGTATTCATAGTTGCTTGCAATTGCGTTGATAAGAATCTTCATGGTTACGCTGTGTATTGCATAATTTGGAGTTTTAATTTTGCAGACAATATAGCCGTAATTTTTTCTGCCCGAGAAAAGCGGATGAAGCATAAAGGAACCCGGGAACTTATCAAAATATTCCGTAGGAAATGGATTTTTACAGGGATTAAATTCAAGTCCCGGATCGTAATCGCGGATTTTCTTTTCGGTATTAAGCATCATCATAACAAGAGCATTATGAGGAAGAATAAAATCTTTGCCCTTGTCTAGTATGATTGGTTTTTTATAAAAGCATACACAGCAGGTTGGAATATCAAGCGCAACAAGAATCTTATCAAGAGTATTTGCAAAGTGATGAAGGGTTTCTGTTGTCTGCGAAAGATCCAGCAGGCGGTAAAGATTTGATATGGACCAATGCATGTTAAAGAACTGACCTGTCATTTTCTGGATTCCGTTTGTAAGGTCATCTGCGTGAACAATCTTGTTCTGAGCGTTGCAGTAAACATCATCATTGTTATCCAGAGGAATACATCCGCATGACTGCTTGTACAAAGGTATAACAGGAATATGAGTTACAACAGGAATATCTTCGCCATTAATCTTTTTATAGGCAAGCTCGGCACCAATTCTTCCCTGTTCAAAAATATTCTGACTCATTGTAGAAAGTCGTGGTCTTGACTGGGCTGCATAAGTCGAATCATCAAAGCCTATGATTTTTACATCATCAGGAACCTTTACTCCAATGCTGGAAAAATGCTGTGTACATCCAATAGCCATAAGGTCATTTGCACAAACAATTGCATCAAAGTTCAGACTTTCTTTTCTTGGATATTTTTTTGCTATTACTTCTCTAGCACGCTGTACGGTCCAGTATCCTTCAAAAACAAGGTTTTCATCAAATACAAGCTTATGTTTACGCAGGGCTTTTTTAAATGCTTCAAAACGCATCAGAGCTTCGCGGGCACCTGTTTTGTTTGCCGAAAAGAAAGCAATCTTTTTGCAGCCATGCTTTTCCTTCAGATGTTCAATTGCATTATCATAAGCAGAGTTACATTCAGTTTCTATATAATAGGAATCTGGCAGCCCAAGGTCGGCGCCAATAGAAATAATTGGTTTTGATTTAAATTTTTTGAGGATTTTTGCAAGGGCTGGAGTTGCAATTGTAGATGAATAAGAACCGGTAATTACTATAATAAGGTCAATATCTGTAGAAAAGAGCAGATTTACACTGTTCCAGCTTTGATATTCATAAATGCCGGAATCTGTTTTGGGGTCCTTAGTTTGTGCTACGAAAAACTGAATATCGTCCTTGTCTTTAAAATATGCAAATATACCGTTTAATACTTCCAGTGCATATTCCACTGTAAGAGCATGAACAAGCACACCAATTTTTTTCATCCTTCTATTATACCTTATAATTTATAAATATGCCATTGTTTTAAATCCCCGTGTAAATAACACGGTGTAAGATTAATTTAACTTCACAAGTTGAAATGTTAAACATTCAGCGAGTGGGTTCAGAATTAATCGGATTCACCGTCTTTTCGATTCATTCTGTATGGATCAACGGATGCCAGACTAGCAAGACGGTAGCTAGCCTGGCGTTTTTTTTTACTAGGAGGAATATTATGACTTACTACGAGTATGCAGGAGAAATGCAGGAATTGTGTTTCAAAATCTCACAGGCACAGAAGGTGCTGGGAGAAACTGGGTTGTATGATTTTTATTATGCAACAAGCACTGGTTTTGAAGAATTGCGTGGAAAAATGAGCGTAGAAGAAGCCGACAGACCTATTGATAAAAACCAGGAAGAAACACTGGAAAACACAAGTACTTATGTAAAAGAAGTACAGCAGCAGGCCGCTGAGAAGCTGGACCAGGAGGCAACAGCATGAGTATAGCGGAATACTTAGAAGAACTTAAGAACACTCTTTATAAAATCAACAGACAGACCTGGACCGAGATTAAGATGCTTGAAAAGAACAGCAATGCAGATGCATCTAAACCAGCCGGAACAGAACAATTAAAAACTCTTGAAAATGCAAAAGGAGCATTATCCCTAGTAATGGATGTACTGGGGACTATATAGCCATGCCCTGGCAAAAAGGTGGGGACCTTAAAAAAAGGTGGGAGAAAAAAAGCGATGGGAGGACTGGGAGCAGCAATCCTTTGATTTTATCTGGGAGGATGAGCCCAAACCCAAAAAGAAAAAAGTTGATTATGACCTTATAGTGCAAAAGTTGAAGGAAGGACCGCTTACCTTCTCTCAGATAAAAGCACTTGCCGGCGTGAGCCATTATGGTGTTGCGCAGGTTATAACTACGCTATCGCTTCATTATCCCATATATGAAGCAGCTAGAGGGGTATATAAACTTTACGGGGCCGATGACTACGGGGACGGAATTAAACACAGCATCCTGGAGCCAGAGGCAGACGAATGGTAAACGCCCCGGAAATCTATGAGTAGGAGGAACAATGTTAAGAGATGTTTACTGGCGGCAATATCCTATTGACCTATTGAACGATGAGAAAATGGGCTACATAGAATCACAGATGCCGGCCGGTTATGAATATGCACCGTATATGTTTTACATAACGGCGCTAAAGCTGGCGGATGACGATGGTATTTTTGACCTGGAAGATGGAATCATTTTTGCAAGGCTTATGCGCGTAAAAGATATTCAAATAGTATTTGATATTGCAAACTTAATGCGCAAGTACAAGATCATGTACAGGCTGAGCGATGATGAAAATATCCAGTTATGCGGCATTGTAGACTGGAGTTATTCCGACAAAAAGAAGCGAACACTAGCCGAACGCAAACAAGCTGCGGCTAATGCAATAGAACGTGAGCGTGCTAAAAGTATGAGCACCAAGGATTTTACACCGGCTGGATGCGCGGGGAAATGCAACGACATTCCGCAGTCCACAGCCTGCGTGGGGAAATGCAACGACATTCCACAGGGCCCCGGAAACAAACCGCAGGTGCCTTCACAGGACGCTCAAAATGTACAGCAGCCTGCTGTTTTTTTTGTGCCTGAGGACGACAAAAATGCAAAAAATGTCGTCATAAAGCCGGATGACGACAAATCCGGCAAAAATGTCACAGACATACAGACAGACAGTACAGACAATACAGTACAGGAGGTACATACAAACACACACACACAACAGCAAACCACCGGCTGCGGGCTACCGGAAAGCCCTACGCCGCTGGTTTGCCAAAACAACATACCGGCAATAGCCGATACACAAAACTCAGAAACAGAAAACCAGACCGACAGCCAACAAGCTGCTTGCTCCGGTGATGCTGCTATGCTTGCACAACAGGCATTGACGCAGGGTGAAGAGAATCCTGAGAAAAAAGACACGGCGCTTTTTGACTATCTAAATAACTTCTACGTTAAGAATTGTTATGGGTATAAGCCAAAACAAAGTGCTTCTGCAATCCAACGGCTTGCGGAGGAAATCTTGAATCTTAGTGATGAAGTGAATCCTGCGATAGATGTTGCAGCGGTTTTGTGCGGGGAATACAAAAAGATGTGCGAAGGTGCCCGAGGCGAGTACTGGAAAGGCCAGCCGGTGCTTCCGGCTTATATGCTTAAGCCAAGGTGCTGGATGGAGCTTCTGCAGTATGCAGGAAAGATACTTGCCACGAAGAGCAATCAGAACAAGTTTGAAAAGGCAATGGCCGATGCAAAAGCAAAAGCAGAGGCAGACAGCGACAAAATTGCTGAGATAATCAATGCGGAGTACACAAAATACGGCATTGATCCGAATGCACCAAACGCAACATTGCTTTTAATGAGGGCTAAGAATCTTGCAGGAAAGCAGGACGAAGCTGTAGAGAACCAGAATATTCCGGATGATATTTTTTAAGTTTAGGTGGGAATCAAATTGCTAAAGCTGGAAGAGAGCAATGACAGATGGGATGACGGACTAGGACGCAATGAAAGGCTTTTTGTGCTGCATTATTGCACGGACGACTTGACGTTTTTGAACGCCACGGCCAGCTATAAGTGCGTGTACAAAGACCGTAACAAAGTTACCGGTAAAGTCAAAGACCGCAGTAACGAAGTTTGCCAGGCAGCCGCATCCAGATTACTTGCAAAGGACCATATCCGCAAGGCAGTGTCAAAGCTACTCACAGAAACACAGCAGGACCTGGACGAGAAAAACAGCTACAGACTTTTGAAGGACTTAATGCTTTTGGCAGCCTATAACCCTGCAGACATTGTAGACGGAAAAGGCCGCTTGAAAGTCAAAAACATTGAGGATCTGGGAGAACTTGCAAAGTGCATAAGCCAGATTGAAATGACTAAGACAGGCATTAAAGTAACACTAGTGGACCGTGCTAAGTACATCGGCATGTACTTAAAGTATCTGAACTTGATAAGACCGGACGTAATTGTCGCAGAACAGTTGCGTGTTGTCGCAATGGTGGATAAGGACGACAGCATTGACGCCTGGAATGAAAGAGCAGAAAGGCTGGAGATTGAAGAATGAATGAGCTTGAAAAACAAAACGTGATTCTTAAAGGACTTCTGCTTTTCTGGAATTGCTGTATATGTGAACAGCTGGGCTGGAAGAACGAATGCAAAAACAACAAAGATAAATGCAATTACTTTGTTTACGACAAGCTGCGAGACCATATTCATGCAATTGACGAGATAAAGGCTAAGGCAAAGAGAAAATGAGTTACGACGTGTACTGGAAGCCGCAGCCTAAACAGGAAATGGCATTGCGGTGCCCGGCAACAGAATTGTTTTACGGCGGTGCTGCAGGTGGAGGTAAATCAGACTTCTTACTTGCAGACTTTTTACAAGGCGCGGAGAAGTATGGCCGGCACTGGAAAGGCATACTATTCCGAAAAACAACAAGCGAGCTTGAAGAACTGCAGGCACGTGCAAAGGAATTGTTTGAACCGCAGGGAGCCCGCTATTGCGGAACCGGAACAAAAGACGGAAGCAATATGTGGAAGTTTCCAAACGGTGCAACACTTAAGATGCGCTACCTGGAAAACGAAAAGGACGTGCAGCACTACCAGGGACACCAGTACACCTGGGTGGGAATTGACGAGCTGGGAAACTATCCTACGCCGTATTGCTGGACTTACATGAAATCACGCTTACGAAGCGTACACGGTGTACCGTGTTACATCCGCGGAACTGCAAACCCAGGCGGAGCCGGACACGGATGGATTAAACAAAGATTTATGGACGGACACGTGCCGAACAGAATCTTTTACATTGAGACAGAGCTTCCTGGCGGAAAAGTAAGCCGTGATACAGCCTGCTTTATTCCGTCTCAGCTGGATGACAACAAGATTTTGATGCAGAACGATCCGGCGTATGAAGCACGCCTTATGAGCTTACCGTCGCACCTGGCAAGAGCGTTACGGTATGGAGACTGGAGCGTATTTGAGGGACAGGTTTTGGATAGCTTTAGACCGAATATTCATGTTTGCAAACCGTTTTTACTTGAACAGGGGATATGGTTTAAGTTTTGTACAATGGACTGGGGTTGGAGCAAACCTTATTCTATTGGTTTTTATGCAGTAAAAACTAACGGACGTGTTGTGCGTTATAGAGAATTATATGGCTGCGTACCTGGCGAATATAACGTGGGTGTAAAGAAAAGCGCAAGAGCACTTGCAGAAGAAGCATGGAGTTATGCAGTTGTAGATGGTATTAAGGATATGGTTGCAGATCCGGCTATATGGACAAATCAGAAAATTGAAGCTTATAGCAAATCTATTGCAGAAGTATTTACAGAAGTTGGTTTTAATATGATTAAGGCTAACAATGATCGTGTAAACGGACTTATTATGGTGGATGACACTTTTAAACAGTATGTAATAGAAGGTGAAAAAGACGGAAAACCTTTAGAAGTACCTATGTTTCAAGTTTTTGATACTTGCCCTGCTTTTATACGCACAATTCCACTTCTTACACCGGATCCAAATCATCCGGAAGATATAGATTCAAAACTTGAAGATCATCCTTATGATGATCACAGATATGGCATAATGAGCGACTTTGTAATGCATCCAAATATATATTTACGCAAAATAAACGGCAGCTGGCGACAGCCAAGACAAACGAAGGAATGGGATCCATTCTAAAAATATAATACTAGGAGGAATATATGACAGAAGAGGAAATTAAACAGGCTGAGATTAATTCAATGCAAGAAAAGGAAATGAAGTTAATTAAACAAATACATGAAATTGTATGGGATAGTGGGTTAACTCCGGAAGAAATAATAGATGAGATAAGAGAAGATTTATGCGAAGAGTTTGCTGAATGGGAACGAAAAGGATATGGTTCATTTATTGAATGGCGTAATAAAAAATAAAAAAAAGTCATATTTTACGTGGGAGGACGTATGACAAATAATAAAGAGTATGCAAGAAAATATTACCAGGAACACAAAGAAGAAATAATAAAACGATCGTGTGAATGGAATCGTATGCACCATGAAGAACATTTAAAACATGCAAAAAAATGTGCTCAGAACCGTAAAGAAAAAATTGAAGAATGGAAACGTGAGCATCCGGATTATGCAAAAAACTATTATCAAAATAATAAAGATAAAATGAAAAAACAAATGACAGAATGGAGACGTGCACATCCGGATAAGCAAAGAGAATACGCGAAAAACTATAGATTGAAAAAGAAAAAGGGAGGACTAAATGGCTAATATTAATCACATTGTTTTGGAAGGAAACTTGACAGCGGCAGCTACATTATCACGCTGGACGGATGGTACACCTTACTGCAGGTTTACTATTGCAAACAATGAAAGCTATAAAAACCAGGACGGACAATGGCAGGATATTGTTTCATTTATTGATTGCCAGATAAAAGGCGCTTATGCAGAAGCAATGGCAAAGCACCTTCTTAAGGGCCGACATGTTACAGTTACAGGCCGCATTAAACAGAACAGATGGACCGACGACCAGCAGCAGAAACATTCTGCTATTTACATAAAGGTAAATGAAATCTCACTTGCACCTGGCGGATTCACACAGAAAACAGAAACACCGGATGCCGGACCGGTTACGGGGCCAGAGCCTACAGGAAACTTTGACGACCTGGATGCGGGGATACCGTTTTAAGGTGAGCGCATGACAGTACAACAATTATGCGACAGATTGACAGAATTATGCCATGAAGGATGCGCACAATATGAAGTGCTGCATACTTCCGGTATGGAAATTAAAAAGGTTACACGCGCCGAAGAAGTTGGAAAAACGGTGCTTATAACGAGCTGGAAGGATCCAGAGGAATATAAAAACGAAACTTATGGAGAAATGCTTATAACAAGCAGGGAGGATTAAAACTATGACAGAAATTACAAGAAGTGGAATGTATGAGAAGATGGTTCAGGACATTATCGACAATGACGAGCTTATGTATTTGCTTAGGCTTACAAATGCAAAAGTGGTTTGTGTTGTATCAGACAATGTAAAGGTAGATGAAAGAAAATGCCGGGTTTATGCAGAAATTGAAAAGATACCTGCTAAGTATGAATCATTCATTAATGCAGATGCAATGATTATAATTTACACACCTAATATTGCATCATTTTCGCCGGACAAAAAGAAAATTGTACTTTTACGAGAGCTTTTAAAACTCATAATAGATGAAACAGAAGGCAAAAGAAAAATAACAATTGGAGATTATGATATTAAAGACTTCCGCTGTATTATCCAGCGTTACGGTGCTAACTGGGATCAGGAAGCTACCTTGTTTGATGAGGTTAAAAAATGATTACAGAAGAAGCTACAAAAAGTATTGAGCAAGCTGTATGTTACGAACTGCGTAACATTGTAAAGAAGCACGGCCCTACTTATGCGAGTGAACACGAAGGCTATGCAGTACTGCTGGAAGAAGTTGAAGAAGCTTGCGAAGCTGCAAACTATATGCAGGATGCACTTAAAATATTATGGACCAGCATCCGGCAAAATGAGTTTAGTGATTTTGAACTTGCACAGGTTCGTAATTTTGCAATGGCCCTTGCAAATGAGGCCGTCCAGGTTGTAGCTGTATGCGAGCGCTTTATGGAGACTATACAGCTTGCAAAAAATGAAGAACAGGCGCCTACATACAGGGAGGATAAGACAATTTTATGATTGATTTTGCAAGGAACGGAAAGCGCTTTATTGCAGGCCGTGGTTTTATGAGCGTGTTTAATCAGGTAACAGGCGATAAAGAACTGGGAATGATGGACGTATTTAATGAAACAGATCCTACTCCGGAAATTTGTTTGAACTTGTACTCAGATATTTTGCAGATAAGCAAGGACCTGGAGAAGAAGCCAAAACAGGCTAAGGTGAAAACTAAGGAACCGTTTTAGTGGGAGGATGAGGAATGAACGTAAAGCTATTTATTCTAACAGTTATTAATTTTGTGCTCATATTTATTGCACTGCTTATGATTGCCGGATGTATACACGACAACAAAGTTTTACGGGGCTATAACGAGCAGGTACAGAAAAGCGTGCTGGAAATCCGGAAGGAAACATACGAGACACAGGCCCAGGTGCGTCAAGTAAAAACTAACAGCGATATTGTACTCAGGATGGTTGCTGAGGGAATGTTTTTGGAGGAAGAATAATGAAAAACTTTTTATTAGGTGTCATTCTAACTTTAATTATCGGAGGTTGGGTAACTCTTGCAGTAGTAGGAGTTATTTCTGAAAAGGTTGCAATCATTGTGCCTATTGCTTTAATTGTTGGGGCTTTTTTGGGTATTTGGTTATTTTTCTCAAATTGGTGGAAATAGAAGGAGATAAAAGAAAATGACAGTAGAACAGAAAGCAGAAGAATATTTACAGAGTATTGAAGGTGATGATTGTGTAATTATTACAGACAGAGAAGAAAGAAAACAAGCCTTCATAGACGGTTACAAAGAATGTGAGAAAGAACACAAAGATTGCCAGGATTTTATTTGGGAAAGCGTGGGCTTTAAGAAGCGCGGTTTTGTTAATTCTATCCAGGTTGCAGATTATATAGAGAAGCTGGAAAAAGAAAGAGAAGAGACCAGAAAAAAAGTTATAGAGATTTTTGCAAACGACGAAGCGCAGCAAGGCGAATTATGGAAGGCCTGCGGCTTAAGACTAGTGGGCTGGGACTATGAGAAGAACCAGCTGGACGAAAACTTTATGCTGCTTTATGGAGTGAGTAATTAATGTTATTACACGGTAATTCTTAAAGGAGTAAAACTATGACAGTAATACAATGTGATAAATGCGGAAAAATTGGTGGAGAAGATTTTAGAATCTTTAAGGTAAAGCTGAGTGTTATGATTTATGTAGGTGTGGAGACTTGTCCTTATGAGAATATGCAGAATGTTGAAAGGGATTTATGTCAAGACTGTTTCAAAGAAATCGAAGAACTATTTAAGGAGTAACTATGTTTGAGATAGAAGCAGGGTTTGCAGAAACAAAAATGTTAATTAACTGTAATGGAGATTATTCTAAAAAACAGGATTATAAAAAGGGCTGGCAAGACGGTGCAGAGTTCGGCTATAACAAGGCTAACGAATGGCATTATCCGTCAAAGGGTGAATATCCAAAAGAATACGAAGATATATTGATTTGTTTTCTTACAGAAGATGATATGAAAGATTGTGTTCGTGGTTGGTGTGAATACGATTCTGAAAACGATAAACACATCTTCAAATATTTGAATGTTTTAGGAACACAATATCTTGAAAATGTTATCGCTTGGAAAGAAATTGTACTTCCAGAACTTCCAAAGGAGAGTGAATAAATGGCATCTCGCAGATTAAGATTTATGTTTTTTGTTAACGTGTTTATCGAACTTATCAGTTGCATGAGTAAATCCAATTGTAAAGCCGGCAATAAGGCCTACAAGACAGCCACCGACAAAAATTAATAAATTAGTAAGCATGAAGTAATTTATAGCAGAATTTAAATAAATTGTCATGATGTAAAAACTTTTTTATTGTTTATGACTTGACAAGTTTTTGTGTTGTATTCTTTTAGTATGGAAAACGAAGAACTTGTAAAATCTTTAGAGACGCGCTGGGAACAGCTGAAAGAAAACAGACGCAAGTTTGAGCCGGACTGGAGCGAGGCCCAACAGTATGCGGATAATGTTATGCTTGACTGGGGTAAGCCAGGCGAAGTGCCAAGCAGACCTAAGCGCTTTACTTCTAAACCGTTTCAATACAATAAGACTTTAGTTGCCGGAATCCTGGGATATGCTATAAGCCCTTCTTTAGTTTGGTTCAAACTGGGAATGGAAAACCAGGAGCTTCTTAATGAGTACGGTGTAAAAGACTGGCTTGAAGATTGCGAGCGCGAACTGCTTGCTATGTTTAACCGATCTAACTTTTACCGTGAGACTAATCCGGCCGTAAAGGATAGTACTTGTATCGGAACCGGTGCGCTGCATATCGACGAGGACGTTGAAAATGCACGCCTGCGTTTTATTCACTACCCGCCTAATCAGATCTTCCTTGATGTAAATGCTTTTGGTGAAGTTGATACCTGCTTTAGATGGTACAGCGACACGCTTAAAAATATCGTAGACTTTTTTGGTGAAGAAAACGTAAGCCAGCACATGCAGGACGATATTAAAGAAACATCACACTGGAATGACCAGCACGAAATCCTTATGTGCGTATATCCACGTACAAACTACAATCCAAACTTTAAGAATAGTAAAAACATGCCATGGGCCTGCGTATATCTGGACCTGGGTGAGCATCATATTCTTATGGAATCAGGATATAACGAGTTTCCGTTTGCTGTATTTGAATGGGAGCGTTATCCAGGTTTTGCTTATTCAAGTAGTCCGGCCCAGGATGCAATGCCGGATATTAAAGCATTAAACATTATTAAGAAATCCAGTTTGCAGATTGCACAGACAAGTGCAGAACCGCCTATGATGGCAAGTGAGGAAATGCACGATATTGACTTGTCACCGCGCGGAATCACTTACCTTCCTACAAAGGACAGCCGCCTGGAGCCAGTGCGCACCGGAGAGAACTATCCTATTACGTTGCAGGAGCTTGCAAACTACGAGCAGGCTGTAAAGGATTGGTTTTATGTAGACTACTTCCTGGCCCTGCAGGAAAAACAGGGAAACATGACAGCAACAGAAGTTATGGAGCTGCAGGGAGAAAAAGCTGCAACACTTTCCACTTTCATTGTTTCATTAAACGAGTTTTTGTCAAAAGTTATTCAGCGCTCATTTAATCTTCTTATGAGGGCTGGACTTTTACCAGAAGTGCCTCTTAGTTTAATGGACAAAAAAGCTGTTATTAAAATTGATTTTACTGGACCTCTTGCTCAGAACCAGAAGAAGTATCACCAGATGGGAGGAACGGTTCAGGCGCTCAGTGCAGTTGGACCTATTATTCAGATGTTTCCTAATGCTGGAGACTTTCTTGATGGTGATGAGCTTATGAAGAGCACAATGGAAGGTATGGGACTGCCTCAGAATGTTATCCGCGAGGATGACGACGTAAAGAAGATCCGTGAAGAGCGCATTAAGGCAGAACAGCAGGCAGCCGCACAGCAGCAGCAGATGGCTATGGCCCAGACGCTTATGCAGAATGCGGATAAGCTTGGACAAACTGCGCAGCAGGGTTCGCCAATGGATGAATTGAACCAGAGACTTGCCGGAGGAATGAATGGCATCTAATAACGAGTACGACAAGATAATGAGAGCGCTGGACGAGGATCCAAATGCAGAAATACTTGAACGGGATAAGCGGATGAGTGAATGCTTCCGCCGTGTATTTTCTACAGACGACGGTAAAAAGGTGCTGCATCAGATTCTTACGGACCTGCGATTTTATGACGAATGCGTAACAGAAACAGACGTTGCACTAAATAATTTTGCAAAGTTTATGATTTTTAAGAGGCTTAAGTGTGATAATTACAGGCAGATGACAACAGTTTTATTTGACTGTAATAAAAAATAACTGGGAGGAAACGAATGGCAGAGCCACAAACTTCTACACAGACAGCTGGAGAGATAGCAAATGATATTGAAAATGTAATGGGTGGAATGCAGAATGCGAAACCTGAGACTAAACCTACCGACACGGCCGGCGGGGAGAAAGAAACGGGGAATAAGGACGCTGCAGACGGAAAAGGTGAAAACAAGGTAACTCATCCTGCATGGATGGCGCAGCTTGGAAATATCGAAGCTGAGAGCGCCGAAAAACTCAGTAAGTTTGAGAAGATCGGGGACCTTGCTAAGAACTACCTTGAACTTGAAGGCAAACTGGGGAATAGCTTAGTGAAACCTGGCGAAGGCGCAAGTGCTGAGGAAGTTGATGCTTTTTATAGAGCACTGGGTAAGCCGGAATCGGCAGACAAGTACACTATTGAAGGCGAAAACACTGATTTATTCCGTAAGATGGCCTATGACAATAATCTTACCGACGAACAGGCTAAGGCAATTTATGCCAGCTTAAGGGAGGTAGGAACAAACATGCTTGAACAGCAGAAGGCAGCTTTTGCTCAACAGGCAAAGGAAACACAGAAGGTACTGCAGGCCGAATATGGCAAGGACTATTCTACAAAGATAGAAATGCTTAAACGCGGTGTTGCAACCTACGGTGGAAAAGAAGTTGCAGATGCACTGCAACAGGCAGGCTTGCTTGCTAATCAGCACATCGTAAAGATGTTTATTCTTTTAGGTGAGCAGAGCCAGGAAGCAGGATCACCAGGAAACGGAAGAACCAAAGCAGATGGGTATAAATCCATCCAGCAAGGCGGTTACTTGTCTTTTGGTGATGATTTTAAAGACAAATAGGAGACTATAGAAAATGGCTGTATTGTCAATTACAGACCAGCTTACTTCTCTTGAAGTAGCTAAACGTTCTGGGTTCAGCCAGGACAGCCGCAGAATCATTGAAGAGCTCAACGCTTACAATGAACTGCTTTTGGATGCACCTATCGTTGAAGCAAACGAAGGTACAGTTGATTCACACCTTGTACGCACAGCTATTCCTCACGGACAGCTCAGAGGTTACAACCAGGGTGTTGGAAAAGGATCAAGCCAGACAAAGACTATCAAAGATGTTATTTCAAACATCGAAATCTACTCAACCGTTGATAAGCAGCTTATCGACGAATCTGCACATCCGAAGGAGCTTATGCAGAGCGAGCAGAATGCCTTTATTGAAGGCTTGTCACAGGATATTACAGACCAGCTTATTTACGGAAATCATGAAAATGATGTACGTGAAACAAACGGCCTTGCAATCCGCAGAAAGTCTACAGGTACATACTGTATCAGCATGGGTGGTTCAAGCTCAGGCCACATGACTTCCGTATACCTTATCAAATGGGGTATGGATAAGGCCCGCATCATCTATCCACGCGGTGCAAAGAATGCCGGTGTAGAATATAACTACCTTGGCGAACAGACTGTAAGTGACGGATCTGGCGGCGAATACCAGGCTTACCGCGCTCACTACCGCATTGCACGCGGTTTGTCAGTAGGACACGAAGCATCTATCATCCGCCTTTGTAACATTGACCCTACTGCTGCAAATATCGGTAATACACTTGCCGAAAAAATTGTACAGGTTATGCCACTGCTTGCACGCGGTGCCGGAACTGTATCAATTGCTTGTAACAGTGTTATCAAGGGATTGTTTAACATTGCTGCAATCAACAAGAGCAATGTATTGCTTCCACGCGAAGATCCATGGGGTAACGAAGTACTCCAGATTGGTAATGCACGTATCCGTGAATGCCCATCTATCTTGCTCACAGAAGCAACAGTATCGTAATCGGTTATAGGTGCTTTTGCGCCTATAAGAAACTATTAAGTATAAGTGAGGAATTAAAATATGCTTATATCACGTATGGACGCCAAACTTCATTTTGGCGAATCTGGGGCTTATGGAAACGCAGGCACTTTTGCAAGTGCTAACGTTATTAAATTGGATAAAGCTCAGGCTGGCAGAATGCGCTGCGAAATTAAGCAGACCGTAACAGCAACAGCCGGTACATCAGTTGTTTTTGCTGTACAGGGATCTAATGACAATTCAAGCTGGACTACAGTTGAAGAATCACCATCCGTACTCACAGCAAACTTGACAGCTGGCAAGACCTTCTCAGTTGCAGTGCCACCTAGCTTTAATTACACCTACATCCGCGTTGCTGCAATCGGCACCGGAAACTTCACAGCCGGCAAGTTTGATGCATGGCTTGATGTATACCAGGGAGCTTAATGCTTATGGCAGAAGAAGTTAAGGCTGCACAGCCTATGGATGAAGCTGTAAAGGCTGCATCCGGCAAGACTATCTTGTATAAGATAACTTGCGATTGTTACTGGAACGATGTTATGTGGCATAAGGACGACAGAGTTGAATTACCTGCAGACCTTAAGCCTCTTGAATATTTTGAGAAGGTAACAAAGTAAAACAAAGGCACGGTGCTTTATGGTGCCGTGCCTTATTTTTTAATAAGGTTTGATAGGGTTTTAATATGAATATCGATAAAGAATTAGTTGCAAGAGCTTTTGTAAAGGCAGGCGAAGAGCCTATTACGGACGCAGAATGGACCGAAGGAACGAGCAGCCGTGTACGAGTTGTAAAAGAGTTTTATCTTGCAATAATATTAGATGCACTATCCTCTTATAACTGGACCAGCCAGAAGAAACGCGCAAGGCTTACTGCGCTTACTCCAAATGAAGAAGAAGAAAACCTTACAGGCTATGCTTATATGTTTTTGCTTCCTGCAGACTGCGGAAAAGTTGTTGCTATAAACGACGGAGACCCTTATATCGTTGAAGGCGGTTATATTTTTTGCGATATTGAAAGTCCGGTGCTGCTTTATATCCGTAATTATTTTACGGGTAAATATGTTTACGAACAAGTTGCACAACCAGTTGAAGCAGACATCGACAAATATTATACAAAGGATTCAGAAGGAAACTACGAAAAGGCTACTACTTTTGTAGAAGGAACTACCTATTACATCCGCGTAGAAGAAGATTATAACTTTTACAGCCAGCCTGCTTTTGATCCGGAACTTTCCTCTTATATTGAATGTAAACTTGCTGCTTCTATTGCATTGAAGCTCACAGCAGGAACAGATAAATACCAGATGCTTTATAACGAAGCACGGCTTATTGCAGACGGAGCTATGAAGCGCAGTGCAGAACAGGCACGGAACCGCGCTAAAGGTAACAGATGGTGGACGGACCAGCTGGGCCTTACAAGCGGAGGTGAAATCTAATGCTTATTACAAACTTTGCTTCCGGCGAACTAAGTGCCAGCTTAAACGGCCGTGTAGACATTCAGCAGTATTATCAGGGTGCAAACCGCATTGAAAACTTTGAGATAATACCTACAGGTGGAATAAAGCGCAGAGTTGGAATCCAGCGCGTTGCAGAACTGGGTGGAGAAAACCGCATTATTCCATTTATTGTGGATAAGGACCACGTATACGTTTTTGAACTGGGAGAAAATCCTGCTTATGATCCGGGTGTAGAAACTTCTAAACCTGGACTTATTAATGTTTGGAAAAAGAATATTTACGGCCAATATACAATATTTCAGACATTGTATACAAACTACGCTTCTATAGCCGAAATGAAAGAAATACATTTTGCACAGAACTATGACACAATGGTTTTGGTGCATAAGAATTATAAACCTATTGAAATTGTACGCGTACTTAATCCAAGTGAAGGTTTTACGCAAAGCGATATGACTTTTGACTTTTATCCGGACGTGCAGCTGGATGATGATTTTGATTATGTAATGATATGTGTAACATCACAACCGACAAAACAGGCAACAACAGACGGACACGGAAAGTTTACTTATTACAAGCCGGTTGGAACTTCCAGCGTGCTTACTGTAAAAGATTATCCTAAAGGTATGACAAACTTTTACTGCGTACTGGACGGTAAACTTTATGAATGGAATAACACAAGTGCACAGTGGGATGTATACGGAAATGATCCTGGAGTAGACACAGAGCTTTTTACTAATCCAGGTAAATATCCTTCCTGCGTTGCTTTTTTTAATAACAGACTTTATTTTGCATCTACAATAAACGAGCCTCAGAAGGTATGGGCCAGTGCAGCTCCAGACAGTACAGGCGTGCGTTATAGAGATTTTGCAACATACAAAAAGTATGTAACTGTAAATCGTACAACAAAGGAATCTGATCTGCATGTATTTACCTGCGACATACACCCGGAAGATGTATCTGGCGGACACACTACGCTGCGCAATGTATCACAGGACTTTACTCAGGGCCTTGAAAAATCTATTACAGAATATTACATAACAGGTAACGGTATACCGGTAGGAACTAAAGTAATATCGGCAACAGCCAACACTCTTGTTATTGATACAACAAATATTACCTTCCCTACTCATGTAGAGGAATCGGAAGGCGAAGAGCCGGTTGTGGTAACAGATCCGCTTCTTAATGACGTATGTACTATTCAGTTATGGAGAAGCAGCGAGGTTATTTCCTCAGATGATTATGACGTTGTAATAGTTGCAAACAATATTACTACTGCAGACTGCAGTTTGTTTTTTGAACTTGCAAGTGACGAAAACGACGCTATAAAGTTTTTGTCATCTAACCGCTTCCTGGCTGTAGGTACAGAAAGCAGTATATGGAGCATTGATCCAGGTATTACAGCGCTTAATGTAAACGCTATTATGCAGGGCCGCTATGGAAGTGACGAGCTGCAGGGCCAGGCTGTAGAGACAGCAACAGTTTATTTTGCACAGGGTAAGAAAGGAATCCGCGAGTTTTATTATGACGGGGAAAGTAACGCATTCAGAACCAATAACATTGCGCTGCTTGCGGACCATATTCTACGCGAAAGTGCTGCAATTGATTTTGATTATATGACTAATCCTTATTCACGCCTTATTATTGTGCGCCAGGATGGAACAGTTGCAGAAATGCTTTACGACAAGACAAACGGTATTATGGCCTGGAGCCATATTATACACGGAAATGGAAGTATAACTAACTGCGCAGTTACACGCGGAGAAGATGAAAACGACCTTATCTTTTTTGTAGTTTATGACGGCGTTAAGTACTATCTTGAACTTTTGGATTTTGGAGCAGACTTTGTTTACTTAGACAGCTGGCAGAGGTGGAAGCCGATATATGAAACACTTATTGCACAGTATGATACAGGTGCAATTATCTGGAATAAGACTACAGGCGCAATTGTGGAATATGCAGATTTTAGTCATATTCCGCAAGATTTTTTCCACGCTGGAGACGAATGTTTTATTGGTTATCCATTCTTAAGCTATATAAAAAGTATGCCTATTATTGGTAAGGATCCGAGCCGGCCGGTGCGCATAAGCAATTTAATTGTGCGCTTCTTAGAATCTTATAAGCCGGTGGTAAGGGTTACGGGGCTTCCGGATGAGAAGTTTACGACTATTCAGACGGTGCCTTATTCAGGAATCGGAAAGGTAAACTATCCTGGAGCGACGGACCACGATGTATGTTTTGAACTTGAAGCAGACGGCCTGGAGCCGGTGAATATTCTTAGTGTAGACGCACAGACGGCGTAAGGAGTAAAAGATGTTAGAAGCTGCAATTATAACTGCATTATTATCTGGGTTTGTTGGTTTTTTAGGTAGTGCTTTTGATGATGAAAAAGCTGCAAAAAAAGCCCAGGATGAAATGGACTTTATTGACGAATCATACCGTTTATCCAAAGAAGAAGCCGAATTAAAGTTTAACGAATCAAAACGCCAGGCAGAAAAGAATGCAAAAGAAGCAGAACTCCAGGCAGATATTACGGACCAGAGCCTTAATGTCAGTGAAAGAGGTTTATCTAACGATTTTAATGCAGCTATAGACAATATGTATCTGGGCCAGACAAATGATGCATGGACCTGGAATAATGCTGCAATGAGCGCCGGTGCAAATACCGGTAACGCTTATGCTAATCTTGCAGCAAGCGGTGTAAGGGCCGGAAGCAGTCTTGATGACGCAGTGCTTATGGAAAGCGCAACAAACGAAGCACAGTTACAGTTTGCACAGGATGCAAAAAGACGAAGTGACAATAATAATCTTGCACAGGTTTTGAACGGCCTTGCGGGACAAAGGTTTGATATTTACCAGAACCGTGTTGGTGCTGATATTACAAGAAGCAATGCACTTGACTTAAGACAGTCTTATGCAGAAGGCGGTTATAACTATAATCTGTATAAGAATCAGATAGAACAGCTGGAAGCTCAGAGAAAGTATAAATACAATGCTGCGGAAGAAGAAAAGAAACAACATGAAGGTTGGAATAAATATCTAAGAGCTTGGGGTGCATTTATTGGACTTGGTTCAAAAGGTTATAGTACTGGCTATAATGTTGCAACAACATGGGATAATGCAAAAAAACCGAATTATGACGTAACTGTTGGAGGGAATTAATAATGGCTAACGAAATACTTAATTTTACAAATACACTTTTAGACAGCGCTAATACAATAAGCAGTGTTGTTAATGATTATAATACGAAGCAGGCGCAGTTATCTACGGACATTAAAACTTCACAGTTACAGCTTGAAATTAATGCAGAGCTTGCAAGAATCCAACAATCCACAAACTTTGAGGACTGGAATACAGAAATCACTAACTTTTTTGAACAAAAGAAGAATGCCATGTCAGATAAAAACAGCAATTATTATTGCCAGAATAATCTGCAGGCTAAAATGTTTTCTAGTATTTTGGACCAGAAACTTATAAGCGTAACAGATCATGTAAATAACTTAGTAATTCAGGAACAAAGAGAAAAAAACAAAATAGATGTAAACAAAGGTATTATTAATAATAAGAACCTGGGACTTGTAGGACAGGAGCTTTATGACGCAAACAAAGCCCTGCTTGATAAAGCACAGGCAGTAAGGACTTATTCACAGGCAGAATATGAGCAATTAAATGATGCTATCTTTTATGACAGTTACTCCAGTATGTATTACAACATGTTTAGAGATACTGCAGAGGATGCGATTAAACGCGGCGATTCACTTGATAAGATATGGGACTGGATGCAAAGTAATTCTACTGCAATGATGAAGGTAGACAAGGATCAGATGCCGGCCGGTTTTGATAAAGAAGCCTTAGATAATAAAATTAAGAATGAACTCCAGCGTGATTATAATGCAAAGCAGCAGGATATATGGAACCAGACAGAAGCAAACTTTGCAAATTATTATGACAATATGCTGGACCAAAGAACCGCAGAAGGCCGCAATAAAGTTGCACAACAGGCAAGATATTATATAGACAGCGTGAAAGGAACCGGACTTGCAAGTCCAGATCAGATTACAAAATGGACCAGCCGGTTTGTTTTAGAGGACTATCTGGATCCGGCTGGAACTACTACGAAGAGCCAGGCAATGGCGGCATTAAGTAAACTACCAGCACAATCGCAAATAGATTTTTATATAGGACAATGGAAAAAAGGAAGTAAAGGTGAAGAAGGCGGAATTGCAGGACTTTACAACGCTTATAATCTTTTTAAAGATAGTGTATTAAAGCAAGCACAAGCAATTAAACCGGATGCTACATGGACCGATGTTGAAGAAGCATGTCCGGTAGTTATGAAGTTTTTTGAACAAGCAAAAACACAATTTAGTAATATTCCAGGCATGAGCGATGTAATAGATAATGCAGAAAAAATGTTGGAAGTTATTGGAATAAACGGAGAAGCGCTTGGAAGTGCAATGGATATTGTAAACGATATGCTTTTTGAAGTAGACGTATCAGATATGGATGGACCTACAGTAGAAAAGTATGTCAAACGAGTTGGAGTTGCTTTTAACAGTTTGTATGGAAATGAACTTGAAAAGAAAAAGAACTATGAATGGCTTAAAGACGAACCAGAAATGAAAAATATCACAAACTTTAAGCTTGGAGTTATCGGTAACGAAAAGAATCTTGCTCAGGCATTGTATACCCTGCAAAACAATCCGGATCTTGTTTACAAAGATAAAACACAGAAAGTACAGGAAGCATACGGACTGGATATTAAAAGAGGGCTTATTAATATTGAAGCAGAAGAAAAGAATGAAATCGCAAGATATATTAAAGCGACAGAAGGCCGTAGTGTTAATACCGGTGCTATCAGCAGTGACTGGGAAGAAGATGGAGCTTATGATGTTAAAGCCACAAAAGTTTATACAATTGATAACCAGCAATATCGCTTAAGCAGTCCGGATGGAAAATCACTTGTTATTGAAACAAAGAAAGCCGGTAAACCTAAAGAAGGTGAAAATCCATCATTATATGAATGGAAGCAAACACAAAAGACAAAAGAAGTTGAAAATCAGAACAGTGCTGCTAATGCAAAAACAAAGAAAGAGCTTGAAAAAGAATCCGATAACAAGATTATGGCATCTACACAAATGCCAAAAGCTATGCAGGCAGCCGGCAAGTTTACAGAAGATGATCCTAGATACGACTGGGCTAACACTAACAATATTGAAGATAGGCAGTATATGCTGCGCGTAACAGCAAATAGAATCAGCTCAGATGCTTCCAGTATGTCAGAAGCAGAGTTTAAGAATAAGTATGGTTTCACTATCCAGGAATGGAAGAAATCAAGTGACGAAAGGAAACGCTGGGACCTTATTATTAATTCAAAATAAACAAGAGTTTATGTCATATAAAAATTATTCCTATAAAATATCTGGTATAGAAGGAGCAAATCTATGCCAGATTTTTTTATTAACAATTCCAGAGCACAATTTAATCAAAACGAAGATGCTGTAAAAAATATGAATCAAAGCAGCAAAAGCTACTGGGATGAACAAAATGCAAGAATGCAGCAGAAGAATGCAGAATATGTTGAGGACTTGCAGCGCTATTCTGTAAATATACCACAGGAACAATACAATATAATTAAAGACGCTATTGCAAATGCAGAAATACCGGAGGATGAAGCTTACCGCTGGGCTGCTGCAATGGAGCTTAATAATCAATATAAAATACCTATTCAATCTGCTTATCAAAACCTTGAATCCATTAATGCAGCTTTATGGGGAGAACAATACGACTTTACGCCAAAGACAGCATTTAAAGCCATTGTAGATAATGGCAGAATTGGTAAAAACACTCTTAAAATGGGTGAAATAGGTAACAAGATTATGCTTGCTGAAAGTGCTATGAATAGTGGTACAACATTTTATGGTGAAGAAGAGCTTGCAGATCTTTACGCAAAGTATGAAGTGCTTGAACGTGAAAACGAATCATTAAATGATAAACAGGACAGAAATCTTTTAGTAGAGTTTTTCAAGTTTGGAGGTCAATCAGCACCGTTTACAGGACAAGTAGTTACTGCAAGTTTAATAGGTACTTTAATTGCACCAGGTGTAGGAACTGCTGCAGGTTTTGCAACAAGTATGGCAAATGCTGCTGGATTGCAGTATATGAAGCTACGCCAGGCAGGAAGTAATGCAGATGCAGCTTTAGGTTTATCTTTAGTCTCCGGTGGTTTACAGGCACTTGTAGAAGTGACTTTAGGTAACGTTGCAGGTGCACTAGGAAAAGCAAGCCTTGGAGACTTGGTTGGAGAAGCTGCAAAGAATACTATTGCCGGTAATTTATTTAAAAGTCTTAGTTACGATGGTACTCTTAAAAGCCTGGCAATAAGATTAACTAAGGAATATATAAAAGAAGATATTGAAGAAGGTTTTGAAGAAGTTATCCAGGACTTGATTGAAAAAGGTACTGATAAACTTGCATCCATATTAGGTGGTTATAAAATTGATAGTATAACAGCAAAGCAAGCTGCACGTGACGCATGGGAAAACTTCCGCGGTGGTTTAATGGGTGCTGTTGTATTAGGTTTACCAACATCTGCAATTAAGGTAAATGCCGATGTAAAAGAGTTTACAAAGGTAAGACAATTGTCAGAAGTTGTGGAATCACAGGAAATGTTTAATGCTTTAACAGACGAATCACCTATATTCCGCGACATGACTACTCAGGAAAAACGCGAAGCTCAAAAAACTTCCTGGGAAAACGGACAGGCGCGTAAAGAGGCAAGAGCTACAGAAGATGCACGCCAGATTGCAGAAGGCCTTGATGCTGGCGAAGGAGCCGAAGAGCGCAAGGTTACTTATGATGAAAACGGTAACGAGATTGAAGAAGAAACTGCAGAAAGTGTTGCACGTGATGAAAAAGGCAGACTTTATACCAGCGATGAAGAAATTAAAGACGATAACGGCAATGTTGTCGGTGGCACCTTCCTTATAGGAGATCCGACAAAAAAGGAAAATAACCGATATGGTTATATACGCTACTCTACTAATGAAAGCGGCGATATAACAATTGACGATTTTAAAATCAATACAAGCCGCACAGGATTACGCGAAGAAGTATTTGATGAGTTTGCTCGCGAGCATCCGGATGTAAAAATTGAATGGAATCCTAAAGCATCAGAAATGCAGGAGTTTAAGCAAAGCCTCATTGATGCAAATCCTTCCGGGGCAAAGAACGGACTTAACTACTACTCTTCCAAAGATATTGACGAAATTGCTGCACGCAAGAAAGTTGCAGCCGAAGTGCGCAAGAATATCCACAATGTAGTAAAGAATGCAGACGGAACTTATACACGCTCAGACTTGAATAACAAGCAGGTTGCGGCCGCAGTTACTCTTATTGAATCTGCTGCAAAACGCATGAATATGAGCTTATCTGATTATGTAAGCAAAACTTTTGGAAATCAGATTTTTGGAACACGCGAACAGTTTGCACAAAGCGCACTTGCACAGGGAGATCAAATTACAGACAAAGCCGGCGGAATGAATCAGGGAGTTGCACAGGCTAACTGGAAACAGGTAGGACAGCAGGTAAAGGCTGTTATTTATGCCGGTGAAAATGCAGACTTTTCTACCTGGGCCCACGAAATGGCACACGTATTCCAGAATCAGCTTGACGGGGACCTTAAGACAGAAGCTGAGACAGCATTCAATGTTATAAACGGAGACTGGATCGGTTCACAATATACATTCAAAGACGGCCGCACTATGTCATCCGCAGAGGCTTTTGCTTATGGCTTCCAGGACTGGCTTGAAACAGGCAAAGCAGAAAACCAGCAGATGCAAAACATATTCCAGAAGTTTGCACAGTTTATTGCAGATGCATACAACAAATTGCGCCAGCACTTGAACTTTACTCCAGAAATTGAAAGCGTATTTAACCGCCTGCTTGACGGGGACGACACAATTATGAGTAAGGCCCTTAAAGCCGCTCAGGAAGAAGAAAACGAATATAGAGCCAGCTTAAAGCGACAGGCCGAAGAAGCAGAAAACGCAAAGAAGGCAGAAGCCGAAGAAGCTCAGAAGCAGGCAGAACTTGAAAAGGAAGAAGCCGGCGAATACACAGACTATGAGCAGGAAACTACACAGCAGAGCGCCGAAGAAATAGAAGAACAGCTGGAGGAAAGCAATGAGAAAGAGACTGGGAACGCTATTGATAATGCGCTTGAAAATCTTGAACTTACTGACGAGACGAAGAATCAGGTTGCAGAAACCCTCAAAGATCCGACGACAACAACACCAGAAAAAGCAAATGCAATCGTAGATGCAGCCGGTGAACAGTTTGATTTATTCCAGAGACAGGAAGGCCTACTCTACCAGCTTGCAGGCGAGCCATCTATAAGACGAATGGCAGAGAGTGAAGAAAAGAATCGAATACTTGCGGACCTGGATGCTGCAAATGAACTTGAAAAGACAAAGTACAAAGATCTTTCTGCAGAAAGCAAAGCTTTACGCATCCGCATGGCTACCGGTTGGGAACGAGACGCAAACGGACAATGGAAATATGAACTTGACGACAGTATAAACCGCATTAAGACAGAAGTGTTTAAGAAAAATCCGGAATTATTAACAGAGAAATCTGCATCTACACTTCTTAATCTTGGTGACATATACGACGCATCAGAGCTTTATAAGGTATTCCCTTATATGAAAGCCGTGCGCGTAAGCTTTTATTCAGATCCAAACGCATTCCGTGCAGTTTTAACACCACAAGGTATTAAAGTAAACCTACGCTATCTTGAAGGTGTAAATGGAGAGAAAGGCCTTAAAGGTGTACTTGCACACGAAATACAGCATGTAATACAGGCAATGGAATATGCCGAAAGTACAGGCCTGCAGGGTGCCGATATTGAACAGCTTTACAACGACATGATAGACGCAATGCAGGCAGCCGGCGAAAAGAAGTATGACTATGATATTACTTCACTGCAGGAAGGCCTTGATGCTTATATGAAAGATGCCGGCGAAATCGAAGCCCGCAATGTTGCCCGCCGTATTCTTATGAATCCGGACAAGCGCCGTAATACTACACTGGCAAGCACTGAGGATGTAAAGAGAAATCCGCAGTTGTTATATCAGATAACAGATCTTACTCAGGATTTTGCAGATATTTCCAGCGGAAAAATTACAGAGCAGGACGTTGAAAAACATATAATGTCTTTAATAGGACAGACTTTTAATACAGCAACAGAGCCTCTTAAGATAAAGCTTACAAAAGACAATAATCCTCATGTAATGACAACAAATGTAAAATTAAAAGGAACACAAAAAACACAACATAATGCAGCATTAAAAAGAATTGAACATTTAATAAATAATGCTTCTATGATAGGAAAATCTAGGGATGTAGATTTAACACATAATACTAATTCAAAAACATTGAAGCATAAACAAAATGTTTTAAAGTATATTGATTTTGAAAGTCCAGTAAAAATTGGAAATGATTATTATACTGTAAAATTAACAACAGAACGTGTAAAAGGACAGGCACCAGATATTTTAGATTTATATAACGTACATGCAAAAAAAAGCAGCAGTGCTGCCACTAACTTAATAGCTTTGCAGACCACCGCCGCTACAAACAATAATAACACAAACTCCGGAAATGTCAATACCGGAGTTATGTTATTCCAGGATGAACGCGATAAAGAATATGCACAGGCCGTAGAATCCGGCGATACCGAAAAAGCAATGCAAATGCTTGCAGAAGAAGCGGAGCGCAAAGGCTATACTTCTAATTCAGATTATCAGGGAACATCCGCTTTTAATGGTGCAGCACCTTATAGAAACGGATATTTTGACACAAAAGAAAAACGCCTGCAGGCAATTAAAGATGAAGAGTTTGAAGATACCGAAACTTTAGGAGATTTTGCATACGACAATGCAGATGCTTTAGGTTTTGATTATATGATAAACGATCCGCGAGCTTACAGAGCTGCAGACGACAAGCGTAAAGAAGCTATTGTTAATTTACGCAATGCAATTAACGAAGCAAAAACCGGAAAGAAGAATGTAACAATCAAAATGTACAGATCCGTGCCGGCCGACATTAAAGAAGGCAGCTTTAGAAACGGAGACTGGATTACACCTTCTAAAAGTTATGCAGAAGATAATGCAGATGTACACAGCTGGGGACCAGGTGAATATCGCATTATTGAGCAGGACGTAGACTTAGAGCATATATGGTGGGACGGTAACGATATTGCAGAATGGGGCTACGATGATGAAAAAGAAGCAGTTTACAAAAACACAGAAAACAATCGTAAATTGTTTGAAATCACCTACGACGAAAATGGTGATTTAATTCCATTATCAAAAAGGTTTGATGAAAACAATCCATCTATTCTCTATCAGATCGCCGGAGAAATCGGCGCACAGAATCTTGACGATGCAGAAACTCAGGAAGGTGTAAGCCGTATGCAGAATCTTGCCATTGCTAAGGAAATGGAAGAAGCCGGTAAGGATGCACAGGAAATAAGATTTGCTACCGGATGGGAAAAAGGCGATGATGGTTTTTGGCGTTATGAGTTGGATGATAGTAAAATTAAGATAAGCGACCATTATTATCCGGAGCAATACTTCTATAATAAATATCCACGTTTAAAAGAGCTTGAAGATAAACTTGTAAAGAATATTGGTGCCTATGATGATTTTACCGAAGAAGAAAAAAAAGATTATGATTATTATAGTGAACAGCTTAGTAAACTTATAAGAAGTCATATAAACTTTGAAGGTGGAAAAGAAACATGGACCGAGCCAGCTTCTCTTGATGATGTAATTTATGCGCCGGAATTGTTTAAGGCTTATCCGCAGCTTAGTAAGATTAAGTTTATTGTGAAAGATCTTGAATCAGGCCTTATGGGACAGTATGACGGAACAACAATAACACTTGATGCACATGCACCAAAAAGCACTTTATTACACGAAATACAGCATGCTATCCAGGATATTGAGGGTTTTGCAAAAGGTGGAACATCAGAACAGTTTACACCTATAAGTATTGCAGAGCTTGAAGATGAAATAAAAGGACACCAGAATAATATTGATTTATGGAATAAAGATATTAAGCTGGGAGACTTTGTAAAAAAGTCTATGCAGGAAGTTACAGCTGGAACTAAAGATATGGACCAGCATTGGAAAGATTTAGACGCCTATGTAAACAATTCAGAATATGCGAAGGAGATTAATTTTGAAAAGGAAAGAATTGAAGAGCTTAAGGCGCGTATTGAAGAGATAGAAGAAAACGCACTTGACGGCCAGGTAGAGATACAAGGCCGTACTTATATGGACGAGAACGAAGCATACAGAAGTCTTGCCGGTGAAGTAGAAGCACGCAATGTACAGGAACGTATGACTTTTACACCAGAGCAGCGCCTCAATACTCTTATTGCAGCCACAGAAGATGTTGCGCCGGAAGATAAAATCATTTTATTCCAGACTGCATACCACGGTTCCGGGGCCAGCTTTGACAAGTTTGATACAGAAAACTATGGCTATTCCGGCGAAGGAAGTATGTCTTTTGGTTATGGTACTTACGTAACAGATAGTGAGGAAATAGCTAGAGACTATGCAAACAGAGCAATTTTATTGAAAAACTCACCTATTGAAAGAACAATAGAACGAAAGAAAGAGTTTTTAAAGGAGCGTAAGAAAAATCTTAAAGATACAGAAAATAAAGAAAAATATGAGACTAAAATACTTAAGAATCTAAAAAACGAGCAGAAAGAATTAGCTAAGGCACAAAAACAAAAAGATGATGAAATGATTAAGTTTTATCAGGACTTAATTAATATTTCCGAAAAACAGCTTGAAGAAAGTGAACGCCAAAAATTAATACAGAGCTTTAAGGATGATATAGAAAATACGCAGAATGAAATAAAGAAACTTGAAGAAAGTATACAGTCTCCAGAAGGCAAACGGCATCTTTACACCGTAGAAATCCCAGACGAAGGTTATATAGTATGGGACAAGCCGGTGCGCAAGCAGACTGCAGATAAAATAAAACGTGCCTTATTTAATGAAATTACTACAAATCCGGATAGTGCTTATTACAATTATTACAGTAAGACAGACTTGATGCAGGAATTAGATAGCGTATTCTCTTATATGGAAGGCCAACAGCTTTACAGAAATGTAAGTGCCTATCTTGAAGGTGATGAAAAAGCATCTAAGTTTTTAAGAGAACTTGGTTATACAGGCCTTAAATACCCAGCCGGAACAATACATGGAAATGGCAGAGATGCTTATAACTATGTAATTTTCAACGACGACGATGCAAAAATTATTGACCACTTGTTATTCCAGACCAACGCCGAGCTCATGCAGGAGGCCCAGGATTTTGAAAGCTGGCAGGAGTTTATGGACTATTGCGAGACTTTCCATGTTGGAGTTGATGAAGTGTCACCTATTCCTTCCGAAGCGGATGCGCAATGGTACCAGAGTTTTTGGGAGACTGCACACGGCCTGCAGACAGAACAGGAAAAGAATGAGCAGGCTGTACAGGAAAAGGCTGCAAGAGAAGATTCTACTGCATCGGCAATGGATGCGCTTTTTAAGACTTATATACGCAGTAATCCGGAAATGCTGGATGACTTCTTACATGAAGTTGCACGTATTGACGCTACAGATTTAGACAGCGACGAATGGAGAAATGTTGCAGACGAAAAGGATGCGGCAGAACGAGACAGAATAGACCAGCTTAAGGATGCTATTGCTATTACAATGAGCGATTATAACTGGCAATCTGCAATGAGACGTGTACAAGGCGGCGGGGAAATATCAGAAGGTATGCGCAAGCGCCTTATGGGAGAAATGACCGACACAATGAAGGCCAGAGACTTCCGAGCACTTTATGCAGAAGTTATGGAAGATCCGGAGTATGCTGTAGACGAAGAAGATACAACAGCTGCAATGCTTACAAAGAAGCTGCAGAAATATCAGAAGCGCTATTATGATATTGTAAAGCCTGGCGAGGATATTTCCAAAATGAGCCCGGAAAAGCGCAAGCGCATTGCAGAAGCAATGGATAACCGTGATATTGCAAACAAGATCCGTAACGGAAGTCTTAAACTTGATGACGAGCTTGATGCTTATATTAAGAGCCTGGACCGTCAGATTAAAGAAAAGCAGAAGCAGTTTGACGAACTTGAAAAGGAAACTAAGGCAGACTACCAGCGCATTGCGGATGCAGAAAAGCGTAGACTTCTTAAACTCCACGACGAGCTTTTACTTGCAAAATCTAAGGTTACACAGAAGAACAGCGATATTGCCCGCAAGGTAAACAAGGGCCTTAAGATAACAGAAAAGTATAAGCGCGAAAGCCAGAACCTGCAGGCAAATTACGATGAATTATTCCGCAAGTTTAATGACCTTAAAAACACCATCCAGATTACTGCAGAAGTACAGGCAGCACTGGACCGCCAGGAACAGGTTGCGGGGCTGCGCGAGGACTTGAACGCAAAGCAGAAAGAAAAGAATCTTACGGCCGAAGCAAAGAAGATGCGCATTAATCTTGTAAAAAGAACTATGCGCCGCGTGCCTTTTAACCGCATTGATTATAATAACGCAAAGACTGTTATTGCTATACAGCGTATGCTGGAGCCTAATCTTATAGGTGGAGTAAACCGCTTTATTGGTATTGATAGTCCATTCTTACGCGGCGTTATAAGTCAGGTAGTTACAGACAGCGACTATAAAGAAAAACTTTTGAACTACCTTGCAAAGAACAGCCGCAGCAGTGAGGCTTTTGCAAACTTTAAGAAAAAGCTGGCTGAGTTAAAATCAATAAAAGATTTTGACAGCTGGACTGCAAAGGAACGCAAGGCTGCTATTAAATATCTTCCGAAAGAAAACTGGGTACGTGACTTGAATCTTAAAGAGCTTGCAAAGGAGCGCGAAGAATCAATTGACCTTGATATTGATACAGAAGAATACTCACGTCCAGTTTATGACGAAAAGACCGGCGAGCCAAAAACCTATAAGGATGCGGACGGCCTGGAGCACAATGTTACTGAGACAGCCTTCCGCCTGCGCTACAGTGACGAACTGGGACAGCTTGTAAAAGATGCAGTTGGAGCAGACATGTTTGACCGCATTGTAAACAGACCGTTTAGCGAATGGACCACAGAAGAGCTTGAACAGCTGGCCCAGAGAATTGACGAGCTTTATACAGAAGGCCGTGACCTCTTAGCCGCAAAGAACGAAGCAAAGAAGCGCGAAGCAGAATCTATCCGTAAGCGCGTAGAGGACGCTATTAAAGAAACCGGAATTGTTATAAACGATGACGATACTCCGGAAGAAAAAGAGCGCAAGCAGAAAGAAATCAACAAGATCTTGAACTTGAACTCAGGCCTTAAGGGAACCGAAGCCGGAAATGAAAAAGGCATAAAGGCAACGCTTGACCGACTTATTCACGGTTATGAAGATATGAATGTATTGCGTTTTGCCCGTATGCTTGATAATCAGAGCGAAGGTGAAAACGTTTATATGTTATACCGCAAGGAAGATGAATGCTATAACGCAAAAACAAGAAGCATTAATAACCGTGCTCGTGCTATAAACGAAATAATGAAGGCCAACAACATAACAGAAGGCGACCTTGCAATATCTATTCCGGTGCCATCCTTAAACACAGAGTTTACTGTAGACGAGCTTCTTTACTTCCTTGCTGCAGATAAAGACTACGCAGAGGACGAAACAAAACTTGCTAAAGGATTTTTTGGACTTGATGCAAACGACGACTGGGCCGCTACCAGCCGTAATGCCGTTATGTTTGGTAACATGATGAGCGACACATTGAGCCAGGAACAGAAAGAAACCTGGGAAGAAATGGATAAGCAGATGCAGGATGCTATAAAAAATGACACCTTGACTAGTGAACAGAAGCAGCTTAAAGCACTGGGCCAGTTAGACGAACACCCTGGAACAAGTGCATACATTAACACTTGTCATGCAAGATGGCTTGAAGCACTTGCAGCTGCAAACAGCTTTATTGCAGAACATCCGGAGTATACAGCACTTATGGAAGCTATTGAAGCCGACTATGCCGCACAGTATGAACGCATGAACGAAGTCTCTATTAATGAGTTTAATCAGCCGGTACACCGTGTTAGAGCTTATGTACCTCTTGTACGACGCGAGCAGAACGGCGATACAAATGTAAATCAGGTAAAAGAAGATTTACTTGCTACTTTTGGATCAGATGCCGGAAAGCAATGGGTAAACAAAGGTATGACACAGCGCCGCCAGAATATAAGTCCGCTGCATCAAAAGCCGGTACAGACTGGACTTTTTGCTACCTGGGGAAGCAGCGTAGACCGTACAGAACACTTTATTGCTTATGCTCCATACGTGCGCCAACTTAATGCAATTTACAAGAGCCGCGATGCAGCTTATACAAGACGCTTCTTAGAATCACGCTACGGAAAATACGCTGTACAGTATCTTGATAAATATATCAACGAAGTTGCAAATCCTAATGCGGGAAAGATGCGCGAAGCAGGATCAGAATGGTTGCATGCACTCAGAGGAAGAACAGCTCCAGCCTATCTTGGATGGAAGTTTAGTGCAATTGTAAAACAGGGCTTAACCTCACCATGGCCTTATATGCAGTTTGTAAATCCTGCAGAATATGCGAGCGCTGCGCTTGAATGTACACGTAAGGGAACTTATGACGCTATCCGCGAAAAATCGATATTTATGAATAACCGTGTTATGGATCCTATGAACGAGCTTGTAGAGGAAATGGCAGACGAAGGTAAGACGAAGTTTGACCGCGCCCTTGGTAAGTTTGGTAAAAAAGGAATGGCCGGCCTTGAATGGATAGACTGGGTTTGTGTTGCACCTGGCTGGCTTGCCTGCTACAAGAAAGAATATGCTAAGCTGCAGAGGGCAAGCGAAGCAAGATATGACGCAAAGATGGAAGAACTGCGCGAGCGCAATATGTATGCAGACATAGGTACAAGCGAGTATATGACACCGGAACAGATGGAAGCTCAGGCACGAAAAGAAATTGAAGAGGACATTGAAACAGAAGCAGTACGCTATGCAGACGACTGCACAAGACAGTGCCAGCCTTCCAGCCGCGCTGCAGATCTTGCACCGTTATTCAAAAACAGCTCAGAAGCTATGAAAGCATTTTTGCAATTCCAGACTTCCTTGAACGTAATATGGCAGAATATACGCTACGATATGCCTTATGCTGTACGTAATAAGCAGTTTAACCGTATTGTAGGAACAATAATGGGCTATGTTTTTGCCGGAATCTTTATGAACAGCGTTATGGACGGAGTTACTTCCGGGGCCGATGACGATGACGACAAAGAACTGCAGGCACTGCGCAATCTGATATTCTACTCTACAACACAGTTTACAGATGCTGTACCTATTATGGGAAGTGAACTCACAAATGTGATGGACCAGGTAATTACAGGTAAACGAGGTTTTGCACAAAGCGGTACCGATATGACACCAAGTGCCACAAAGATGCTGAGTGCATTTACTAATGCATCTAAAGGAAACTGGAAGAAGGCTGCAGAACTTAGTGCAGAAGCAATTGGTATGGCAGCAGGTGCACCGGTAAGCGGATTAAAAGAAATTAATAAGCTTTTGGGTAAACCTCTTGAAGAAGGCGACGTAAACTTTAAGCGCGGAATTAGTGACGTGTATGGTGTTGCCGGTGATATACTTGAAGAGTAAGGACGGTGCTATATGGAATTAAATGAATTAAATCACGCCGGTGAGCAGGGAGTTTTTGGAAGTCTCAGAGTATTGGGTGACATAGACAGCAAGAACTTGAAGCTCATTAAGCGCGATGTAAACAAGGTGCAAAACCAGCAGTACAATTTAAATACAAAAATAGATGAGTACTGGGCCAGCCTTAGTGACGACGGTATTATTACAGCCGGCGAAAAGAAAGCCTTGAAAAGTGAATGGGACACCATACAGCAGACTTTTGCAGCACTTTTGGCACAGGCTACGGCAAAGGCACTTGTAAGCACTTCTTACTGGCAGGCATATCAGGACGCATACGACGACCTTAAAGAGCTTCTTTATGTTACAGAGAAAGTCTTTAACGATATGTACACCGATACGACCTTGACCGACAAAGACAATTGGAACGATATATTTAAAGCATATTACTATCAGGAGCAGTTTGTACAGGTTGCTATAATGACCGGCCTTATAGACAAGCTGGGCCTGCGCGTACTTGACAGCCTGGAAGATCCAGGTGTTGAAGGTGAACTTGCTTTTTATAAAGGAGAACTGTATCAGTATACAGACGGCGCATGGTGCCGTGTTGGAACAGAATCTTATCTGGGAATAAGAACAGAATTACCGGACGCGCCGGAAGAAAATCAATACTTCCTTGCAGGTGACATAATTGAGTTTTTGGATGACTTAGTTATTAATGATGAAGTGCTTTATATTAACGATGATGTTTTAGGTATAAAACGCTTAACCCGTTATGGTTATATGTATTATTGGAATGGCACAAATTGGTTTAACGTGCCGGACGAGGATCCTAGATACCTGGCAGTACTTGCTGATTATATGACGCTTAATGGGGAACTTCCTTATGTACTGGAAGTAAGAATTACACAGGTTGCAGAAGATACCGTGCGCAATCCAAACAAAACTCCAAAATACTTAGGGCCATCTAATACTATACCGGTAGGAGCAAGCAAGCAGGACTATTTTCTTTATACCGGTATTACTGCAGGCGACTGGGTAAAAAATCATATATATCGTTATAATGGAGAAGCATGGCAGCATCTTAATCCAAGTAATGATGGTAACAGCCGTTATTATATGACAGCATTGCAGGATATTCTTACTCTTGAAGAAGCCGGAGACGGTTATTTTAGTTCATTATTTTGTGATGCATTTTTTACAAACAAGGCAAGTATTAATGCACTAAAAGTCCAGACAATTTATTTATACGACACAGGTGTAATTCAAAGTGAACAGCAGACTTATGTACCAGGTTCTACAGGTTTGTTAATTGATTCAAGCGGAAATATTGACGCAAACGGAGATACTCATTTAGGAGCTAACACAAGTAATAAAGTTGCAATTGGCGTGCCATTAACTGATAGTGATTTTGGTACTTATGACACAGTTATAGGTGGTAATGTAAAGATAAAAGGTAATGCTTATTTTAGTGGAACAATCACAGCATTGCGTTTTGAATTACAATCGGTAAGTGCTGGAGATATTGTCCAGAGAGAGTTTTTTGATGTATTTAATGCAGAAAATACTACAAATAAATACAATTTAACATCAATATCAAGAGGATCAATGAGGATTAAAGTATATTACACCGTAATTGCGTTATCTAGTCCACCTTCACTTAGAGATTATTTACCTTATATAAGTGTAGATGGAGATAAAACGGTGCCAGCACAAACAGGTGACGGTGTTATCGTGAAAGATGTTAGTTTTACAGAATATGAAAATATAGAAATAAAAGTTTCAGATATTAGTGAAGGCGTAACTTATGGTGGTTATATCAAAATTAATAAAATACAAATATGTTTAAGTACAGATGATGTACTTTTCAAAGGGCTTTTACAGTTTGGATTATTAGAAACAGAAACATACACAGGTAGATAGTGTTGTGTTTTTTAGTTATCAACAATTCTTAATTCAAGTGTAGATGTAGAGCCATGAGTTTTTGTTTTAAAATCTATTATGGTTCTACCATTTTTTATTGGTTTAAATATTAATTCAGGATAATCGTCAGAAACGAGCGTAAGTAAATTATAATCAAAGGTAACTGTAGTTATATCAATTTTTTCGTCTGAATAAGGAAGTAAGAAATATCTGCAGGTAAAAACGTCGTCTTTATTGATTTTATAATAATATATTTGCTCATCAAAATCTAAACATTTTTCTAAAAGAACTCCGTTTTGGATAACTTGTACAGCAATATAACTTTCGTTTTGCATAAACTTACAAGAGGAAAAACATAAGACTATGAACAATATAAACAATAATCTTTTCATACTTATTCCCCCAGGATCTTATTTATGCAAAAAGCAGAGATACTTTTATTCTCTTTTTTTGCAAGAGCTTTAATTTTATTGCACTGCTTTTCAGTACAAACTATGCTCATAGTTTTGGTTTTTGCTGCATCACCTTTAGTCTTGCGACCGGCACCAGCACGTGCACCACCTCTATTTGCATTATTCTTTATATCCATGAGAATAATATAATACGGTTATTTGAATATGTCAATAGTTTAATCAAAAAATGTTATACCAGATGTCGCTTACATCATCCGCAATGTCATCTACTTGCTCAGTAAGAACAGACATTGTATTTTCAATATCATTGACATTGCTATCTATAGAGCTTATATCCCATTTTATGTCATAAATATCTTTTTTCATTTTGCCAGTCATTTTGAATAAAACAATATTCAAAGACAAGCTTGCAATAACAGCAAGGGCAAGAATTATTTTAAATACAGCAATTAATTTTTTCATAAAATCACCTCACTATATTATCGGTAGCTGCATCTAAAATCCGTAAACTGCAATAAAACTATAATTATTCTGTAATAAAGCACGTGTCAGTTGTTTGACAAGTAAATTATTATATGCGCAAAAGGAGTTGATATATGGACTATAACGCTATTGCACAGTCTTTACTTGCAGGGATGACAGGACCAAACGGGAATATGGGAGCCGGAAACAAGCGCGGAGTTATCACGGTTGCGGGGCTTAATGAGGCACGGGGTTTTAATCTTAATCCAGGTGAAAGCATTGTACTTATTGATGCAAACGACGACGTGTTTTACATAAAGGAATGCGATGAAATTGGTAAGAGTACTACGCGCAGCTTTAAGTATGAGGAAATTGAACTGGACGACGCGCCGGCCGGAGCTGTAAGCAAAAAAGAGTTTGATAAACTTTCCGGTGACGTAAAAGAGCTTAAGACTATGATAAAGGAGATTGCGGATGGCAAGCACAGTGCTAAGCAAGATGCACAATAAAAATGCTCAGTTTACGGGGCCTCAGGCTAACGGGGACCTTATGAGCCAGTTTATGCAATTCAAAAAACAGATAGACGCTTCCGGAAAGGATCCGCAGACGCTTCTTAATGAGATGCTTGCCAGCGGTAAGGTGCCGCCTGCAATGTTAAACAAGGCAAAAACACTGGCAGCAGTGTTTGCAAATAAATTTAAATCAGGACGATAAAGTCCTGGAAGGAGACCAACATGAACGAAAACGGAAGTTTTCTCGAAGGAAACGGAATCATAATCTTGATTCTTTTCTTTATCATGATGATGGGCGGCGGCTGGGGTGCCTGGGGAGGCGCCAACAATGCTGCAGTCCAGGGAGCACTTACCCGTGCGGACGTGAACGACGCAATCACTTTCCAGAATATCGGTAACGGTATTGGAAACCTTGCGAACAGCGTGAACATGGGTTTTGCCGGCGTGCAGAACAGCCTGGGAAGTATGTCAGGAACAATGGCAACACAGTGCTGCGACATTAAGGCTACTATCCTTGCAGACGGACAGCTTACACGTCAGATGATTCAGGATCAGACAATCCAGGATCTTAGAGACAAGCTGGCAGACAAGGATAAGGAAATCTTAGTTGCACAGCTTGCAGCAAGCCAGGTTGCTCAGACTACCCAGCTTGAAAACTACATCGACACCAAACTTGCAGCAGCACCGGCAGCTTAGTCTATAGGAGGACCCTATGGATAACAAGAAAATTGCCAGTATGCTGCTTAAGGTTCAGATGGACGACTTGAAGGACGCAGACATGCTTGTAGATTATGCAGAAGCAGCAAGCCGCGAAGGTGACACTGCTATTGCATCTGCAATGTATGCGCGTGCTAAAAACCGCCTGGCCCAGATGAACGAATGCAAGCGCACTATTGAAGGCGTTATGATGCGTGCCGAACAGGAAGCCGCCGCTACAGGCGAAACTGTAAGTACAGCCGGAATCTACTCCGAGCTTTACAATGACTGGATTAATTCCTGGGAAGAAAAACTTAAAGCCCGCATGATGTAGTCAATTAAACCTTTGTGTTTAGGGGAAGCAATGTGCTTCCCTTTTTTTATACTTGTTTATGATTTTTTGAAACAGTGTGCCATATACTTTTTATAAGAGGTGCTTATGGCAATAAACCATCCGGTAGAAAATGAATACGGCGCACAGTTTAATTATCACAAACTGCGTGAAATCCGTATTATCAACAGCGAAAAGATAGGTGTACAGCTTACTCTTACTGTAGAAAGCTGGCTTGATAAACAGGCCCGTATAGACGGTAAACAGCCTACGGTGCGTCAGTGTGTGATACAGGGTGCAGACTTTGCTATGACACCATTCTATGCGCTGCTTAAAGCAAAGTTTGCTGAGTTTGGTCCAGGCGCAGATGACTTTGATAATTCTTTTAAAGGTGAAAAACAATCCGGTGATACAGAATATATTATGCAGACTACTCACGGACAAATTATAAACCGCAGGCGCGAAGCTGCACCTGCAGAAGCTCAGGAGGAAACAGATGATAACACCACAAGAACTACAGACAACGAATGATATACTTGACGATGACATTGTGATGATAACTCACGATAACGGAGACACAGAAAAAATAAGCGGCGCAGACTTGAATAAGCGCAATCAAACTATTATTGCATCCGGCACTACAATTACAGGTGCGCCTCTTAAAACCGGTAATGTAGTACGAGTAATGTTTACTGTGGCTATTACTGGAAACGATACAGCAACGCCTCTTGTTATTAATTACAATGGAAGTGACAAAACTGTAAAGGTAAATAAAAACGGAACTCTTGTATACTTTGTTGCAGCAAATGTTTCCAGCGGAGTTTACAAATATCTGCAGGCTTACACTACTCTTGAAATGGTGTATGACGGCACCCAGTTTATTGTTATTGATAATCCGGTAGTTATATCGGATCCGCTGTATACCATCCATGCAGACGGCAGCGTAGGCGGTGGTGCAATCGGTGATATTAAACCGGTGCCTTATGTAGATGTACCTTATGGCTGGCTTGAATGTAACGGCCAGGCTGTAAGCCGCACTACTTATGCAGCGCTTTTTAATCTTTTTAATACCCAGAAGTACGACGGAACAAACACTTTATTGTCACGTTATGGAACCGGTGACGGCAGCACTACCTTTAACCTTCCGGACTACCGCGAGGTTGCCCTTGTAGGTGCCGGCCAGAATGGAACCGAAGGCGCAGCCCTTGCAGATCATGACATATATACGGTCGGACAGTTTAAAGATGACGCGCTAAAGTCACATAATCACGATATATTACACGTGCCGTATCGTTATCAGTATTCCAGCGGCTCATTAAACGCTTACGGAGGCGGTAATTTCACTTATTATAACGACGGTGTTACCGGTGTAACTCAAAGTGCCGGAAGTGGCTCTATTACGCGTGGTAAACGAAAAGCAGTTAAATACATCATTAAAGTACTTTAATGATATATTTTACACCTTTAGACTTGCCTCTTGTTACGTCACCGCTGCGGCCATTATTATAACCGGTGTCATAACCGTTATCGGCCATGTAAAAATAATAGCTTGTTACGCTAGTGTTATTGATAAATACCGGTGGTGACTTATCCCTATTGGTGTAATAATGTTTATGTTTTTGCACCTGGTCGTCCTTAAACTCACCGACCGCTTGTTATAATACCTTTATGATGTACTTAACACCTTTGCGTTTACCACGGGTAACTGCACCATTACGGTGATCGCCGCGCAATACATCTGAGTTTTTACTCCAGTTATTAGTACTATTTCCAGCTTGAAATACAATTTGTGCTGCGGAGCCGGACGAGTTATAAACACCCAATACTCTATGAGAGTGATCCTGCATTTCGTCGTCCTTAAACTCACCGACCGGCTGCTATAATACCTTGATTATGTACTTAACACCTTTGCGTTTGCCGTGTGTTGTATTTCCTTTACGGCCGGACTGCGTAATTGTTCCGTTTCGATTTTGTGCAGTTGATCCGGTGGCGTCATTATATCCAGCAGCAATATTTCCGGCACCATTATTTAAGACATTATTCCATACAGTAATATTATGGGTATGATTTTGTACCTGATCATCCTTAAACTCACCGACCGGTGATTATAAGACTTTTATGATATATTTTACACCTTTAGTCTTACCATGTGTTGTATTACCTTTGCGTCCGTTTTGACCTTGCTCATAGACAAACGTAACACCGCCGGCGGCTGCACAACCATATCCAGCATTACCACTTCCGAGCATTACAGCTTTATTTTGTGAAGCGTTTACTGCTACAACATTATGGTTATGATTTTGTACTTGATCGTCCTTAAACTCACCGACCGTTAACAAATATCAATAAAAACATAATATTAAAACCATAATAACTGTAGGAGGTTTATTATGATTTACGCTTGTATCAGGGTGAGTACTGATACTCAGACGGTGGAAAACCAGAAGATGGCAATAAAAGATTATGCTAAATATCACAGGATGCACAAAATTAAATGGACTGCAGAAACAATATCAGGGATGAAGATGCCGGAAAAAAGAAAGCTGGGTGAACTTTTATCTATGGTGCAGCAAGGGGACACAATTATCATAACGGAATTGTCGCGCCTGGGAAGAAGCTTGTATATGATTTTGAACGTGCTGCAGAATCTTTTAGATAAGGGTGTAAAAGTTATTGCAATTAAAGAAGGTTATGAGCTGGGAGACAATATCCAGAGCAAGGTGCTGGCTTTTGCTTTTGGGTTATCTGCAGAGCTTGAACGTACACTGTTATCTGAGCGCACTAAGCTGGGACTTGAACGAGCCAGGAAGAAAGGAAAGAGAATCGGCAGGCAGCTGGGGGAAAAGCCGCACAGGTATAAACTTACTCCATACCGCGCAAAAATCAGGCGTTACTTAAAGGAAGGCCGGACTGTAAACAGCATGGCCGATGAGTTTGGCGTGAGCTGGCTAACGATGAAAAACTTTGTAACTGTAAACATAAAAGTAAAACCGCTTCCAAAACTTACAGAAGAACCAAAGCGACACGGGCATCCTACTTATAGGGAGTTGGAATATTTTAGAACGCATAAATAATTTTTTAATTGTTTATGATTTATTTACACTTCTAATCTTATACTTAATACAGGGTGGACCTATGGCAGATGAGAAGAAAGTAAATTACGGACTGATTATTACTCTAATGATCACAATTTTAGGATGGGGGGCAACATTCGGTGTGTGTCAAAATAAAATCGAAAACAACGCAAGAGCCATTGAACGACTTGAACAATACAAGGCCGCTATGGATTCAAATACTCAGCAGATTTATACACAGCTTGCGGGGCTTAATGCAAAAATGGACCTTATCCTCGACGGAAGAATCGTCACAGCAAAGTAATAATAAATCGGAAGAAACACAGGAGGCTAAGCAGCTTATGATACATAAAAAACTTACGGACCTGGAATATTCAGTACAGGGAAAGTTTCACGATGCATATACAAAAATGAATGCTTCTGAGCTTTTGAAAAACATGGGTGTAGAATCAATCGCAATTAATGAAACACTGCGCGATCTTACTACGCAGATGGCTTATTTTGTACGCGGCCGTATGGATCCTAAGTATGTAAAAATGTTTTACAAGGCTGCAGGGCTTTATGAAATTGGAGAAGCAGAAGCCAAAACTATTATTACAAATACACTTGAAAGTAATCACATGAGCGGACGTGCTGCAGATTTTGTACCGGTAAAGGACGGTAAGTTATGGTGGAATGCACCAGACGATGTATGGCGCGTAATGGGAGAAATTGGAGAATCCTGCGGCCTTAAGTGGGGAGGACGCTGGAAGGAGCTTAAAGATACACCTCACTTTGAAGCATAGGAGAGAATCAAATGGACTTTAATACAATATTAGAAACAGTAAAGCAGTACGTGCCGGTGCCGGTAATCGTTGCTGTAGTTTGTGTAATAATGCTTGTTTATGTCAGTACTTATATTGCATCTGCAATTGAAGAAAGTATTGAACAGAAAAAAGGCAAGCAGATAAAGATTTTTGATCATAAGAAAATCTGGCTGAGCGCTTTTTGGTGCATAGTACTTACGGTTGCACTTGCAGTCTCTAAGACTATCCAGTGGAAAGAAGTACTTTATTATTGGCTTTTAATTTTGGGTGCATCTACATTTTTGTATGAGGCATTCCTTAAAAAAATAGGAATTAAAAAGGAGGACTAGCAATGAAAAAAGCATGGACTATCATTGCGGTAATCTGCATTATTGCAGGTTGTATCGTAGGTTACTTTAGCAAAATTGCTATGGTAGATTATACAGCAATTGCTGTTATGGCTTTTGGTTTTGTTACTTTGATTATGAAAACAATCCAAAAAGTAGAAAAAAAGACCTGGAAAGAAATCGTAGGTATTATTTGTTTTGGTGTTGCAGGCGGATGCTGCGCAATTGCAGGCATGGCCCAGGACACAATGACACAGATTATAACTATGGTTGCAGGACTAGTTGTACTTATTGTGGGGCTTATTACTGTAAATATTAAGAAAAGCGGAGACAAATGATTAAGAAAATCCTGGCAGCACTTGCCGCAATAGGTGCATTTTTTTCTGCAGTCTTTTACGTGTTATTCAAACAGGCAAAGGACGAGCAGAAAAGACAACAGGTGGAAGCAAAAGCGGAAAAGGCAGAAGCCGCAGCCGCAGTTGCCAGAGGAAATGCAGAGCTTAAAAAGGAGGACGAAGAGCTTGCACAAAAGAATCATTCAGGTAATCACCTTGATAATTTTAATGCTGGCCTTGACCGCCTGCGCAAGTCATCCGAAAGGGGAAAAGAAAGAAACGCCGGTAATAACGGTTGAAACGGTTTACTTTCCTTCCTTCCCAGAACCGCCGGAGGACATTATTCCGCTGGATGCAGACAAGAACATTGTCACAGACAGCGACACGGATATAGTGTATATTACTATTCCGTATTGGTATTGGAACTTAATTATTGATTATGTAGAAGCGACGGAGCAGGCAGTAACCTCCCTTACTGCAGCCCATCCGCCCTAAAATATAATAGCCATTGATCACGACTTTTATATTTATTCCATAAAAAATAATTAACAGAGTAGTTCAGGCCCTTGCACCCATCACCTTTCCCAGCGTGCAAGGGCTTTTATATTGTATAAGCCTAGTAGTTTAGTATACAATTACAATATATGTTTAGATGGATTAAGAATAGAATTAAATTATTAAAGAATGATAAAGAGCTTGTAAAGCTTTTATTTTGTCACCTGCTGCTTATTGTTTTGCATGTATGCGAATATTATACGACTGATATTCAATATTTTTGGTATTTACGCGCTGGCGGATGCGCACTTATTTCCATACTTATTTTTGTTACAGGCCGTAAAGGACTTGCTTATGGTTTATTTATTTATGGCTGTACATTGATTTATGTAAACAATTTTTATAATTACGCAACAATCTTTTTTGTTTATATTGCAATAGGTGCAAATCCAAAACTCCGGAAGGTTGCGCCCTGGATTTATATTGCAAATGTTGCTATTGCTTTTAAGCTTAAGAATCTTGATATTATAGCATTCTGCATCCACTGTATTTATACGGTTATGTTTGGAATAAAGATTAATTACGTATTTATTCCGAATAAGCCGGATGTATTAAATCTTACTGAGGATGAAAAGATTATTTTGAATGAGCTTGCAAATGGTAAATTGCAAAAGCAGATAGAAGGCTACCACCAGAATACCGTTATTAAGTATATAAGAAACGCAATGGACCGGAATATGTGTAAAACAAAAACCGAGTTATTGCAAAAATATATGGTAATGGAACCGCCGAAGGAATCACAAGACAAATCACAAGCTTCCGGTGACTAATCACACAACAGTTTACACCATTTTTAACCTATAATTAAATTATAGGAGATTAAAAAATGTGTAAAAAATCACCGTCAGTACTTTATGTTTACAAGAAGATCAGGACTACAAAAAAGTCCGAGTTGTATGAACAGCTGGAGGACAGCCCTCTATCTATTCATGATTTTGCGTTTATCTGCGACGTTATTGCTGGTTTAACCATAACGGAGCTTGCAGATAAGTTTCATAAAACACCGTCGCGTATATCACAATGGAAGCGTGAAGTTTGCGAGAAGATACACGCTTTTGATCTGGCTAATTTATCTACGCGCTAATTTCCTTTCCGTAAGCGTATAGATACCGGTATATAATATTGATGACGACTTGCGGTAAATTATCGCCTACGACCTGGCGTACAAAGTTTTCTGTAGGTTGCAGGCGATAATATTGACCTAAGTATTTTGCAAACAATCCATATTCATTAATACAGAAAACTACATCACGCCTTGAAATATCAGGACCATCCGGAAGATAAAAGGTTGTACCCTGGAAGGTAATGCATCCGCGGGAATCTGCATGCCGGTTGAACTGAGCACAAAGAATGTCATCTAAATTATCAGGCGCATCAATATAAAAGTTATCATCATCAGTAGGTTTTACAGCATACTGATTATTAAACCATTCTACATATTTAGAAATAATACGGTTTGCTTCCTCAACATTTTTTGCATTATTCTTATAAAGCCATATAGGAAGCTGGCCCTGCACGGTGCGCCACATACGCTCAACGCGGCCCTTTGCTTCCGGAGACCAGGCGTATATTAAATGTATATGTAAATCCTCACAAATGCGCTGCCATTGTGTACGCTTTTCATGCATTATTTCCAGTTTTTCCCATTGCGCAAGCCGCTTACCCTTAGGAGTATGACAGAATATTGCAGCACGATCTGAGTATATTTCACGCGGAACACCATAGGTATTGCAGGTTTGACGCAGCACTTCCAGATAACCATAAAGGCATTCATTTTCTGTAAAGTAAAGGCCGGTTATCTTACCGGTTGCATCATCAATTCCGCCGGAAAGACAATAGCGTTTATCGTCACCGAACTTATAGAACCAGGCAAAAGGAGTACCATCTACCTGCATTAAGTCACCTTCATTCAAACGTCGCAGGCGGGGACGGTGCACTTCTTTTTTGACTTTTATTTTATGAGATTCAGGTGAGACCAGGTTATATTCTGCGAGTATATTACGTACAGTTTGAAGAGAAACGTTTATATTTTCAAACTCTTGCAGACATTTTTGGAAGTAAGAAAAGTTTACATCTGAGTACTGGCCGGAATAAAGACAGGCAATTTTTTGCCGGAGCTTTGTATCTATTTTGTGAGGCGGAACATGACCTATATTGCCATGCTCAAAAGCTTTATTGCCAAGTTCAGCATACTTTTTTTTAAGCCTGCACAAATGCTGGATGGTATATCCGGTTGATTCAGAAGCCTGCTTAAGCGTGTACTTATGCTGATATAATCCCTTAACATATATAGGGAGTACAGCTTTGTGTTTTTGAACGACGGTATTTTTCATAACACAAATCCTCCGAGAGAATGTATCGGTAAGCATATCACAAAAACTTTAATGAGATTTTAAACTTTTTACAAAAATTACAGTAAAATTGCACCAAAATTGCAGTTTTTTTTGTTTAACATATTATTTTTTGCTTGACATTGTTTTAAATCCCCGCTACATGATATATTAGACGGGTTATGACTACAGAAGCAAAGGCATTTTACAAAGATTTACGCAATGTTGTGCAGCCAATGGCAATTCAAAATCTCATTTCGGCTGCAGTCAATTCTGCCGACGTTATTATGCTTGGCTATATTGGCCAGACTGCAATTGCAGCTTCTTCGCTTGCCGGAAACGTTGCCTTTATTCTTTTTATGATTTCTACAGGCTTGTCGTCGGGGCTTGTCATGCTTGGCGCTCAGTATTGGGGCAAAAAAGATACAGAATCAATAAAAACTTTGCTTGGAATTGGTCTTAGAATCTGCTGTACTGTGGAGTTTCTTGTAGCACTTGTTGCAGCCTTTTATCCGCGTATCCTCATGCTCATTTTTACAAAGGATGAGGCCCTCATTGCAGAAGGCTGCCGTTACTTACGGGCTGTAAGCGTTTCTTATGTATGTCTTTCTTTTTCGCAGATGTTCCAGGCTGCCTTTAAAAGTATTGAGCGCGTAAAGATTGTTACAATTGCTTCTACAACTTCGCTTATTATGAATATTGGTCTCAACGCAACTTTCATTTTCGGGCTTTTTGGTGCACCAAAGCTTGGAATCCTTGGTGTTGGAATTGCAACTTCTATTGCACGTTTTATCGAAATGACAATCTGTTTTGTTTATGCCCATCTGCAAAAGGATGTTCATTTTTCTATTTTGTGTATATTCCGCCGCAACAAACTTCTCACCAAAGATTTTTTCAAATATTCACTTCCCGCTGTAGGCAACGAAATTGTCTGGGGTGCCGCCTTTGCAATGTATTCTGTGATTCTTGGACACCTTGGAGAAGATATAGTTGCCGCTAACTCTGTGGTTGGAACTGTCCGTCAGCTGGGTTGTGTTTTGTGCTTTGGACTTGCTTATGGTGGCGCAATTGTTATTGGAAAAAATATTGGTTCCGGAGATATGGGCCTTGCAGAACGAAATGCATCCCGCCTTGCAAGAGTAACAATTCTTTCGGGAGTTTTTGGTGCAGTCCTCATTGTCTGTCTGTACCCGGTTCTTCCATACATTGCAAATCTTAACCAGACCGCTGCCCACTATCGCAATGTAATTTTATTTATGAACACTTATTCAATCATAGGCGCTTCCATAAATACAGTTTTAATCTGCGGCATCTTCCGCGCCGGTGGAGATTCCCGTTTTGGCTTTATTGCAGATACAATCAACATGTGGTGTGTATCGGTTCCTCTGGGCCTGCTTGCTGCTTTTGTGTTCAAGCTCCCGCCGCTTTGGGTTTACTTTGTCCTCTACCTTGATGAGTTTGAAAAAATGCCTTTTGTAATCCGTCATTATTTTAAGAAGGGTTGGTTAAAGGATATTACAAGATAAATGTTTTTATTATAGAAGAAATAATTGCAACACTTTTAGGTTAATAGTAAAATATCTATTGAATTACTCTTATATACTTTTTAACTTTAGATTCCTGGAGGGATTTTATGAAAAAAGGGCTTGGCTTTTTTGCTTTAACAATGTTTTTAACAGGAGTATTCCTTACTTCCTGTGATAGTTTTATGCAGGCTGGAAAGGTTAAAGACCAGCTGGAAGAAATGATTGCTTACGCAAATGCTCCTTCCTATAAAATTACAATTGAATACAATCCGGACGAAGGTGTTATAAGAGCACCAGCCCTTGGCGAAACCCATCAGAAGGTAACAGATGTTTTTGATTTAAAATTTGAACTTGCAAAAGACCATGTTTTTTATAAATGGGAAGCTTCTTCGGTAGACTTACCTGCCGGCGACAAAATAGAAGATTATATCGAAATAGAAAATCCTTTATTATCTGGTACCAGAGCAACTTTTAAAAAGGAACTTACCAATATTGTAATAAAAGCCTCGGCACCGGGCCTGCCATATACAGATTTAACAATTACTGGTTCCAAAGGAAAATTTTCTCCTTCAAAAGGAACCTATGCCTGTATAGACACTTACAGCTACCCGATTTCTTTTGACCCGGACCAGGACTACGAATTTATCTGCTGGGAAATTTACGACCGCAACAATGATGGTTTTACCGGAATAATTGAAAACGGTACCTACATAGAAATTGACGATATTTACAGTGCCGAAACCAGCTACAAGCTTGTTGCTGTTCCCCAGGACCCGGATTTATCTCTTGGTATCCGCCCTGTAATTGCAGAAAGACCACAGACTCTTTCTTGTACACCAATGATGGGTGTTGAAAATCCTATAGAGACAGCCATTCAGGTTATTTTTGATCATGACATGGATCCATATTCAATTTATTATACACAAGACGAAATTGACGAACTTATTGATTCTGGAATTAAAGATTTTTTACCTGATAACAATGCAGAAAAGCGTTACGGTTATAAAAAGAAAAGTGGTAGCAATGAATTATATTATTACAAAAATATTTCTATAATTGATGAAAATGGTAACAATCTATTAAGCAGGTATAATGCACCGGTTTTTGAAACCGGCAGAATATTGACTATTGCTCCAAAAGCAGATAATCCAATTCCTATGTGGTCTCAAATTAACGTTACTCTGGATAAAAGCTTTTTTTATAAAGAATCAGACAAAGATATAACAATGCCTATGAACAAAAAATGGGTTTATATGGCTACAGATGCAATTGATAAAAACAGGCCTACAATAAGTAAAATAATACTTAAGGCTGGAAACACCTTGTTGACAGCAAAGACTGAGGAAAATGTAAATTCTACAAATATTTATGAAAGCCTAAAAAAAATAAATTTAGAATTGACTGTACAGGATATCGAAAGTGGACCTTCAGACACGTTTGAAATCAAACTTACCAAAGGCAGTACAGAGATAGATTCTAAATCCGTTTACTATCAAAGTATAACAAGTCAAAGAGGAATTTTTAAAGGAGACCTGGAATTATCTGCAGAGGGTTTGACTAATTCAACAGATTATAAGATGACTCTGACAGTTAGAGATAAAACAGGCCGCGCTGAAAATAAAGAAACCCTGGAATATTTATTTACTGTTGATACTACTCGACCTCCTGCCGTTTCAGCCATTTACTATGTAGGCAGAGTCGGTTCAAAATATAGGGTTGCATGGTTGCCGGCAACAAGTACTATTGATAAGTATATAATCTCTTGGTCTGGTCAATACCCAGACGAGGACATATTGGAAGAGAATAATATTGAGGTACAACCAACAGAATTCACATATGATCTTGATGTAGACGGTTTAAATAATGTGAAAGTAAAAGTAGATATAAAACAAGGAGCCCAAAACATTGGATCCGAATACTTTGATGTCTTCACTACTCCTTCTCCAAATTTGTCTTTCTTTATGCCTGTGAACGAGGTATTATCCATCTCTGGAAGAGGTACTATTGCAAAAGGCACTATTGCCAGGGGTCTAATTAATATCGGAGAGCAGGTACAAATTATAGGATATGATAAGACATTGAGCTCAGTAATAACTGGTGTAGAAATTAATAGAACAATAGTTGATTTTGCTTCCGAAGGAGCCGAAGCAGGCCTTTTATTAAGAGGAGTAAGTAGATCAGAAATATCCAGAGGTATGTTTGTTGTTAAAGCAAATGAACTTCAGAATCATAAAAAATTCAAGGCATATCTATATAAGATTTTACCACAAGACGGAGGCTCTCCTGTAGCCCTCACGAATAATCAAACAATACAGATTGCTCTTCAAACAGCAGAGTTACCAGGTACAGTGTCTTTTGAGGGAGAGAACCTTTTTCCTGGAGCTCATAAATTTGTAGAAATAAACCTTGATCAGGGAATGCCAATATACGAAGGCGAAGAATTCTTTATCCGCGATGGTGGCAAAACAATAGCTCATGGTACAATTATGGAAGTACTGGAATAACCTTGTCATAAAAAGTTTGACATTCCCTACGGTTGGTATTATCTTTATATATATGAAGACAAAGAATATCGTATTAGGAGCTGTGCTCGCAATTCTTGGAATTATTATGGTAGCAATTCCAGATGCATGTATTAAGGCTGCTGTTGTTCTTGTAGGAGCTGCGGCAGTTGCTTTTTCGGTTTACAATCTTCTGGTTGTTTATAAGCAGAGCCAGGATGCGGCTTTTAAAAAGACAATTCTCATAAAGGGTATTGTTACCTTTGTTGTGGGACTAATTGCTGTTGTTTGTCCTTTTGTGCTGGTAAAAACAGTTGCAACAATCTGGAAAATAATTTCCTTTGTTCTGGCCGTTTACCTGATTCTTTACGGGGGATTGAGCGTTTATTCCTCTGCAAAGCTTAGAACAAGCTTTCCTTTAGAAGCACGACGGCTTATTTTTGAAGCTCTTATCTGCGTAGCAATTGCAGTTTTACTTATAATTATTCCGATTGAATCCTTTGGTCGCAATCTTGTGCGTGTTGTTGGACTTGGCGGTCTTATGATAGGCCTTATTATGATTGTTGTAGAAATCATAGTAACCCGGCGCACTGCAGATAAAGGTGAAGAAGCAGATATTACCCAAAAAATGGACCAGCAGGCTCAGGCAGAAGCCGGAACATCTGCTGCAACAGATACACCTACCGAGTAGTGCCGCGCCTTTTGTCATTGCGAGGCGTAGCCGAAGCAATCTACGATGCTTCTAATTGAAAGAGTTGTAGATTGCGACGCACTTCGTGCTCGCAATGACAGATTATTTCCTGCTCCTAATGGCAATATCATTATTGCACCACTCTTAAAATTATATTATAGTAAAGTAATCATAAAGAAGGACAGGCTAAAAATTGCAGTGCAATTTTTTTAACGCCTTCCGATTAATCACCGGCCGCCAGCGGCCTTACTCAGGAGAAAAAAATGGCACATTGCGTTGTTCCAGCTGCAGAAGAAATTTTGGACAAGGAGTATCCGGTCCTCGACAAAGGTTTTGTTCGCCTTGTTGATTATTTTGGAGGAGACCAGAGAATTGTTCAGTCTGCACGCGTTTCTTATGGCGAAGGAACAAAGAGCGTGA
>JAEEGL015640215.1_pt1 | contig 55961 bp, 56 predicted proteins | sample 9134231 | NCBI WGS metagenome assembly JAEEGL01 (sample SAMN16246548, study PRJNA631951) | gut metagenome | biome: gut microbiome; feature: rumen; material: fiber-attached | host: Bos | place: Iran: Karaj | collected 2018-10
ATTGCTTCACAATGTGCTCACTCGGTGTGTAGGGCGTGACTGCTTTGCAGTCACACGGATAAATAAACTCTCAGTAATTACGTGCAAGCACGCATTACTGAGAGTATTATTATCCTAAGATTGCAAGCAGTAACTGTTGATTCAAATCGGCGACTTGCGAAAAGATAGAAATCGACACGTGTCCTGGTGATTATATTTTACAATCTATTCTTCATCCTGATCTGAATAGTAGTCCTCATAATCAAGATCATCTAAGAATTCTTCATATGCATCTGATACTGCATCATATTCATCATCATCTGTGATGTTCTCAAGGACTGGCTCTTCATTCTCTCCAAGGTGGAATCTGTATATATATACCTCTTCACTTTCTTCTTCAAGCGGAAGAAGTACTATATATTCCTTATCATCAACTTCAAGGTAGGTTATGATAGAGCATTCTACCTCTTCATCATTCTCCATGACGATTGTGATGGTATCAAAATCTTTTTCGTTAGCATTATCCATGTATGATAAACCTCCATATTATGTTTTGGGATATTCCCCTGTTTCATAGATTATAATATATTTTTCTTTGTATGTCAAACAGGATGGTATTGTATTTTTGGAAGATTAATGGTAAAATTATATTATATATGGTTTACCTTGGAGTAGGCTGTACATTTTTAAGAAAAGGGTTTTAGTATGGATAACATAGATAAAAGACTTATCACGCTCTTGCAGAAGAATGCGCGTATGTCACTTAAGAGCCTTGCAGAAGATGTGTTTCTTTCATCGCCTGCAGTTGCAGCTCGTATTGAAAAACTAGAGCGAGAGGGCTATATCGAAGGCTATGAAGTAAAGATTAATCAGCTGGCAATCGGATATCATATCACAGCATTTATCAATCTGGAGGTTGCGCCTAGTCAGAAGAAGGAATTCTATCCTTTCATAAGATCATGTCCGAATGTTATCGAGTGTAACTGTGTTACAGGACAGTATTCTATGCTTCTTAAAGTGGCATTTGCAAGCACGATTCAGCTTGATATCTTCATAGGACAGCTTCAAAAGTATGGCAGGACGAGTACTCAGATCGTGTTCTCGACGCCTGTTGAGCATCGCGGTATCGATGTGAATGTTGATCCTGTTATGAGTGTAAAGGAAGAACAGTTATGAAGATATATCTGGCTTCTGCTTCGCCTAGAAGAAAAGAGATTCTTTCGATGGCTGGAGTGGATTTTGAAATCATGGTCAGTGATGTGGATGAGAACATCAGTTCAACAAGTGCAGAGGACTTAGTCCTTAAGCTCTCAAAACTGAAGGCTTTGGCTGTGTTTGATAAGCTTTCTGGTGCAGACACACTTGTTATCGGTGCAGACACAGTAGTGTCGGTTGATGGTAAGGTGTATGGTAAGCCTAAGGATTATGAAGACTTCCATCAGATGATGCTTGATATGTCGGGTAAAGAGCATCAGGTATATACGGGTGTATATATGGCTTATCGAGATAAGGGTGGTAAGCGAGATGATAAGAGCTTTGTCAATATGACTAAGGTTTATGTTGATGAACTTGATGATGAAGATATAAGAGCTTACTGGGAGAGCGGTGAGCCTGTTGATAAAGCCGGCGGTTATGCGATTCAAGGGCGTTTTGCTAAACATATTAAGGCTATAGTAGGCGATTATTACAACGTTGTCGGGCTTCCTGTCAATGAGATCTGCCGAGAACTTAAATGGCTACAAAAAAGTTAAAATGATTGAATAATATCTTGCATTCGTGGCAATAATATGCTATCATATTATTGTGTGTTAGATATTTTGACATAATGATACATGGACTTTTTATGTTCGGAATGGAGAGGTTATGGAGTACGTTGATCAGTACATTGAAAAATTTAAAAAAGTAAAAGCCATCAAGGAGAAATATGGCTTGAATGTGGATGATATCGATGATACCGTGCAGAGCATGAAGGAATATCGTGTTACCACTCCTGTTGTCGGTAATTTCAGTACAGGTAAGAGTTCTCTTATCAACGCTGTTATCGGAAGACCTTTGCTTGGCGTTGAGATAACTCCTGAGACAGCTGTGCCTACAGAGGTTTATTATGGTAATGATAATGTATACCAGTATTCTAAGGCTGGTTGTATCAGACGTAAGATCGAAGATCTTCCTCTTCGTGATCTTACCATCAAGGATACTGATCTGTTAAGAATCGAAGTTAATAACGAATTCCTAAGCGAGATTCCATCGGTTAGTATTGTCGATCTTCCTGGCTTTGATACGAGTATCGAGCTTCATAATAAGGCTATTGATCAGTACTGGCCTAATTCGCTTGCTTATCTTCTTGTTGTTTCTTCTGATGAGCCTGTTTTGAAGGAGAGTATCCTTGACCTCATGAAGGAATTAAAGAGTCATGATATCCCTGTATATGTTGTATTGACTAAGTGTAACCGTCTCAGTGATGAAGAAATCAAAGAGTGTGTGTCACTTTTGAAGGAAACTGTGTCTAAGGCCCTTGAGCTCGATGATATACCTGTAGCATGTGTTGATTCCTATGGCAATGTTAAGGTTGATGAGATCAAGGATATACTTCGTGAAATCCAGACACAGACAGGCGATATATTCATCAACAAGTACTCAAGACTTCTTGCTATTACTGCAAGATATGCAGAAGTTTATCTTCTTGAGAGAATAGATAAGAGTAAGCTTTCTTCTTCCGAGCTTGAACAGGAGCAGGAGAAGATTCTTAAGAATATCAGAGACCTCGAGGATAAGATTGAAAAAGAAAAGAATATATTCAAGGATCAGGCTGATATCTGCATCAAGGCGATAAGAGAGCGTATTACTAACAATCTTCTTGCTAATCAGACTACTATCAGCGTTATGCTTGAGAACGGCGCTGATATCACAGATAAGATTAATTACATAGTACGTAATGCTGTTACTGTAGGTATCAGAACTGAATTTGAGCCTAAGCTTCAGAAGTATGTTGAGCATATAGCTTCTGCTATTAATGTTGAATTCCCTGAGAATGACGCAACTATGCTCAATATCAAGAATTTCACTAGTGACAATATCGTTACTACTGTTTCAAGAACTGCGCTTCCAGTTGCTCTTGCATCCGTTGGTGCCGTACTTCTTAGTATCCCAGGCGGTATCATAGCTGCCATAGTCGGTGTAGTTGGCGATGTTATTCTTAACGTTAAGAGCTCAGCTAAGAAGAAGCGTGAGATAGATAAGGCTGCAGAGCAGGTTGTAACTACAGTTGCAAAGCAGGCTGCAGATAGTGTTGAGACTGAGATCAGAAATTATATAAAGGGTGTTAATCAGCAGATCGAGAATGATGTTCTTAAGCAGCGCGAAGTTCTTTCTAAGTCGCTTGATGATGTCAGAAAGGATCTTGAGTACGAAGAACTTAGCAAGTCATCAGAGATAGATGATCTTACAAGAGATCTTTTGGTTATCCAGTCTATTACAAAATAAAAAAGGAAATTGGGTCAGTTATGAACATTTTTACAAAAACAAGAGAAGACGAGATAGAATTTGGTCGTTTTGAAAGTAAAGTAGATGCTATATACAATAACCTTAAGGAGTTTGACAACCTTGTCGATACTTATGAGATTGCTCTTATCAAGAAGAATTTCCATATCAAGGTTAAGGATTTCTTCCGTGAGGACAGAAAGCTCAATATCGGTATCATAGGTCGTGTTAAGGCTGGTAAGTCTACTTTCCTCAATACACTGCTTTTTGACGGAAGAGCTGTTCTTCCTGCTGCGGTTACGCCTAAGACTGCAACTCTTACTAAGATAGAATATTCTGTTGATAATAGAATCGAAGTTGAGTATTACACAGATGAAGAGTGGAGAGTTATAGAGCGTAATTCTAAGGTTGATTCTCTTCAGAAGGAATTCATAGTTGCCAAGGAAATCGTAAGACTTATAGCGGATCAGAATCTCAATCCGAGAGATTATGTGGGTAAAGCTAATTATACCGTAAACTTCGAGACTTATGATGACCTTATGGTCAATCTTAATGATTACATAGGTGAGAATGGTAAGTTCACACCTCTTGTTAAGAGTGTAAATGTCTATGTTAACAACAAGGATCTCGAAGGAATCTCGGTTGTTGATACTCCGGGTCTTTATGATCCTGTTGTTTCACGTGTTGATAAGACGAGACAGTTTATGGAGATATGTGATGTGGTATTCTTCTTAAGCAAGTCATCAACATTTTTGGATAAGAATGATATCGATCTTATGGCTTCACAGCTTCCTAAGAAGGGTGTTAAGAAACTCATACTTGTCTGCAGCCGTTTTGATGACGGCTTGAGAGATACTCTCTGGAATCAGGAGACTCTCGAGGCTGCTGTTGAGGATACCAAGAAGAAGCTTACTAATTATACAGAAAGTGCTTTCAATAACTATAAGAAGAGCAACTTCTATGTCAATACCGATATTCTTAATGATATCAAGAAACCTATATTTGTATCGTCTATGCTTGACAATATGTCTAAGAAGGATGTGTCTGAATATAATTTTAAAGAGAAGAAGGTATATGACGATCTCTGTGTTAAGGGTGAACTGACCAAGGATATGATGAAGAAGATCGGTAATATCGAAGAGGTCAGAGCCGCTTTCCTTAAGATAATCGATGATAAGGAAGAGATGCTTGAAGATAAATCGAGATCTTTTGTTCCTGTTGCAACAGAGGAACTTGAGGACAGATTGAGAAGACTTGAATCTCTTGCTGAGAAGCGTATCGCACAGCTTTATAATTACGACCGTGAGAAGCTCATGGAACAGAAGCGTATCATCACTAACCGTGTTACTGACGTTGAAGGTCGAATCGAAGAGATATTTAACGAGCTTTGCAATGCTATAGAGGTCAATAAATCAGATGCTATCAAGGAGATTAAGATCTATAACAGAGAATATCTTCAGGTATCTGAAAAGGAAGGTATAGAGACTCATACTGAGGTTAGACAGGTATCTACCACTATATGGTTCAAGCCTTCTACATGGGGAACTTCAACCCGTGAGATATACAGTTATGATGAAAAGTATAAGTATATCGACATGTTTGATGCGATAGAGAATGTCCGTAATTATCTTGCTGATGGTGTGGAGTGCATAAGTAAGGCTTTTGCTAATTCTATCGATGTATCTAAGCTGAAGTATAAGATTCTTAATACCATCATAGATAATATCGATTCTGGTAATGATGAATATGATGCATCCTACTATAAGCTTCTTGTTGAGAAGACTATACAGAAGATCCGTATTCCGAATATTTCTTTCCAGTCAAGCAAGTTTGAGAATATGATTTCTTCTCAGTTTAACGGCGAGATAAAGGGTAATTCCATGAAGTCCAGTCTTCGTACAACACTTTCTGAAACCATATATGCAGTTGGTGAGCAGATGTGCAGTACTCTTGAGACTTCTGTTGAGGAATTCAAGGAGAATATCGAGAATATCAAGAAAGATTTCTTAGAGCAGCTTCTTGGAGATATTAATAACGAACTTGAAACTGTAAGTGAGCAATTTGACAATAAGGAGCAGGAGATAGCAAGATATAACGAACTTATAGATAAGATTCGTCGTCTTGATCTCGAGAATATATGAAAGATATATACATAAAAGCGTTTTTTGACAATCAGGATAAGCTCTTTGATTTTCCAGTGGCTGAGGATCTTGAAGAGGCGAGGGATTTCCTTGAGAATGATTGTGAAACCTACATCTTTGACAGTTTTAAAGAGTTAAAGGAATTTCTTGTAGACGAAGCCGATCTTGAAGGCGATATCACTAAGGACAATGTCCTTAGTGAGGTCTATGAGGTGTTTCTTATGCCTGATGGCAAATATATGTATGTTGGGACATGATTTATGAAAGTTAAAAAGATAATCATAACATCTGTATTGGCTTTTCTTTTGGTGGGACTTATAACATATCTCATTCTCTTTGCCATGACCAAAGCTGACAAGAAATTAAGAGTATTCAGAGATCTGAATGATGAAGACGTATTCCGAATTGAGAGTGAGATATGCTCCAAGTCGGAATTTGTTATGCTTCAAAACAGCAACAAAAAGCTTTATTCAGAGGTTTTCGGTGAGGATTGCCTTACTATGAACATAGGAGGTGTTAATCTTAACGATTACATCAAGGACAAGACTCTTAATCAGCTTGCTTTATATAAGGCAGCAAGGTTATTGGCCAATAAAAAGAAGATATTCTTAAGCGACAAAGAAAAAGACATGATCGAGAAGGATGCCAAAGCATTTGTGAAGAATAATCAGGGCCTGGCATATAGTGGAGTAAAGGCTTATTATGAGGACCTGAAGATATTCGATAAAGTATATGAGACGCTGACAGCTTCTGTTAATTCTGAAATCAGTGTTGATGAGGCCAGAATTATAAGCATTCAGTACATATATGTTCCTAAGTCTGCTGCTGGCGCCTTCGAAAAGATTAATTCTCTTTACTCAAGTGTTACCGATAAAGAGAATCCTGCCAACTTTGAAAAACTTGCGAAGGAAACTAACAATGGCGAATACGCCTGCAAGCTATCAAGAGGTATCACCCAAAAGAGTTTTGAGGATGAGGCTTTCCTTCTTGCTACAGGCGAGATAAGTCCAGTTATAACTACGGATGATGCTTATTATATAGTTTTGTGTGTTAACGATTACGATAAAGCGGCAACTGAGAATAATAAGATTCAGATTCTCAACAATCGTAAAAATGTGCTGTTTGACAGCATATATTCAGAATTCATTCAAAGCCTATATTATGAGAAGAACCAGAAGGTTTTAGACAGTCTGTAGATTGTTCGTAACATAGTGCAAAATGTTTTGGAAATTTGTAAAAAATGTGTTGACAAATAGATTATTGTATTCTATACTATTATAGTGTGCCGCATAGCTAGGTCGACAAGCATCACATATGATTGTGATCACCAAAGCTAGCGAGTAATTATATAGGAGGTGCCATATGTACGCTATTATTGCAACAGGTGGTAAGCAGTACACAGTAAGCGAAGGCGATGTAATCAAGGTTGAAAAGCTTGGTGCTGAGGAAGGCGCAACTGTTACTTTTGATCAGGTACTTTTAGTTAACGACGGAAACTCATCTAAGGTTGGAAGCCCTGTAGTTTCAGGCGCATCAGTTAGCGCTAGCGTTGTTTCGAACGGAAGAGACAGAAAAGTCATCGTTTATAAGTACAAGAGAAAGCTTGGCTATCATAAGAAGAACGGTCATAGACAGGCTTATACACAGGTTAAGATTGAAAAGATCAACGCTTAATCTTAGGTGGGATATATGATACATATAATTATCTATGAGAAAGAGCATAATCCTGTTGGTATGTGTCTTAAGGGACATGCCGGATTTGCTGATTATGGTAAAGATATCGTATGTTCTGCGGTTTCGGTACTTGTTTTTAATACCATTAATTCAATCACTGAATTTACGAAAGATAAGATCGATGTAAAACAGGATGAGAAGAAGGGATATGTTGATTTCAGATTTAAGTCTGAAGTTTCGCATGATTCTAAGCTTCTTATGAAATCATTGATTTTAGGTATTACTGAATTGAGTACAAGTTATTTGAATTATATTTCTATAGAATATAAGGAGGTGTAAACTCATGTTGAATTTGAATCTTCAATTTTTCGCTCACAAGAAGGGCGTAGGTTCTACAAAGAACGGAAGAGATTCTGAGTCTAAGAGATTAGGTGCTAAGAGAGCTGACGGTCAGTTCGTATTGGCAGGTAATATTCTTTACAGACAGCGCGGAACAAAGATTCATCCAGGTGTTAATGTTGGAATCGGTAAGGATGACACACTTTTCGCTTTGGTTGATGGCGTTGTTAAGTTTGAAAGAAAGGGTAGAGACAAGAAACAGGTTTCTATCTATCCTGTAGCTTCTAACGAGTAATATGTATGGCTCCAAATCTTATCGGTTTGGAGCTTTTTTAAAGAAATTGGGTGAATTATGTTTAGAGACAGCGTTAAGATATATATAAGGTCCGGAAAGGGCGGAGATGGTCATGTAAGCTTCAGACGTGAGCTTTTTGTGCCTGATGGAGGTCCTGATGGAGGCGACGGTGGTCGCGGAGGCGATATTATATTCGAAGTTGATAAGGGACTCAATACCCTTAACGATTTCAGACATATGAAAAAGTATATAGCCATGTCTGGTGAAGAAGGCGGAAAGAGACGCTGTCACGGTAAGGATGGTGAATCTCTCGTTATCAAAGTACCTGAAGGTACTATCATAAAGGATGATGCAACAGGCAAGATTATAGCCGATATGTCAGGTGAACACACAAGAGAAGTTGTTCTTAAGGGAGGTCGTGGCGGTAAGGGTAACATGAATTATGCTACAGCTACCATGCAGGCACCTAAGTATGCACAACCAGGTCAGGATGCACTTGAACTGTATGTAAGACTTGAACTTAAGGTCATAGCTGATGTTGGCTTAGTTGGCTTCCCGAATGTCGGTAAGTCTACACTGATATCTGTTGTTTCCAATGCTAGACCTAAGATTGCTAATTATCACTTCACAACTCTTAACCCATCACTTGGTGTTGTTGATCTTGGAGATGGTGAAGGCTTTGTTATGGCAGATATCCCAGGACTTATAGAGGGTGCTAGTGACGGCGTAGGTCTTGGCCATGAATTCTTGAAGCACGTTGAGAGAACCAAGGTTCTTATACATGTTGTGGATGCAGCGTCTACAGAAGGAAGAGATCCGATCGAAGATATCAAAATCATTAACAAAGAGCTTGAGCAGTTTAATCCTGAGCTTCTTAAGAAGCCTCAGGTTATAGCCGCCAATAAGATAGATGCTTTGTATGAAGGCGATGATGACGTTATAAAGAGACTTAGAGATACATTTGAAAAGGACGGAATTAAGGTATTCCCAATCTCTGCAGTTTCTAAAAAGGGCGTCAAGGAGCTTCTTTATGCGGTGAATGACCTTGTCAAATCAATTGGTAAGGATATAACTGTTTACGAAAAAGAATTCTTTGATGCGGACTTGTATGATGATAAAGAAAAGCCGATATATGTAGAGAAGGATAATGATGGCGTGTATCGTGTATTTGGCCCTAGAGTCGAGAAGATGCTTGGTTATACGAATCTTGAATCTGAGAAGGGATTTGCTTTCTTCCAGAACTTCATGAAGGAGAATCAGGTTATCGACAGACTTAAGGAGCTTGGAATAACTGAGGGCGACACAGTTAACCTTTGTGATTATTTTGATTTTGAGTATTATGAATAGGAGGTCTTATGACTACCAAGCAAAGAGCACATCTTAAGAGTCTTGCCATGAATATAGAACCTGTATTTCAGATTGGAAAACAGAGTTTGACACCGGATTTTACCAAGGCAATCGATGAGTGTATAGAAAAGAGAGAGCTGATTAAAATCAGTGTGTTGAACAACTGTATGGATGATCCGAAGGAAATCGCTCAGATAATAGCTGAGAGAACTAAATCTCAGGTTGTTCAGGTTATAGGTAAGAAGATTGTTTTATACAGACCAGCCAAAGATAAGGATAAGAGGAAGATAACACTTGATTAGGAGGTTATTATGAAGAAGATCGGTATTCTCGGCGGTACATTTAATCCTATACAGAATGGTCATATAGTTATGGCCAGACGTGCTTTAGTTGAATATGAGCTTGATAAGGTTTATTTTATGCCTAACAAGATCCCGCCTCATAAGACTCAGGATAATCTGATCAGCAACAAGGACAGGATTAATCTCTTAAAGCTTGCCATCAAGGATATGGATTACTTCGATATACTTGATATCGAATTCAAGCGTGAGGGTAAGTCATATACCTATCAGACTCTAGAAGAACTTAAAAAGCAATTTGTCGATGATGAGATATATTTTATAATAGGTGCAGATTCTATGGTTAACTTCAGTACCTGGAAGTATCCAGAAAGAATACTTGCTAACGCGATTTTGCTGGTTGCACCTAGAAATAACCTTTCACAGACATATGTTGATAACATAATCAATGATTATGTTGAGAAGTGTAATGCTGATATAAGGCTTATTCACTCTAAGGAGGAGATGGTCAGCTCGACAGATGTAAGGCTTCATATAGCTAATGGCGAAAGCGTTACAGATTTACTTCCAAAGCCTGTTTATGATTATATCATAGAAAAGGGATTATATAAGGATCTTAAGTGTAAGCTTACAGATTATGAAAGTACCAATGTACTTAAGGATGATCTTTTTAACAGACTTTCTAGAAAACGTTTTGAACATACCATCTGCGTTGCCAATATGTGTGCTGCGCTTGCCATGCGCTATGACACTGGTATATTCAAAGCCTATCTTGCAGGACTTTTTCACGATATAGCCAAGGATATTCCTGATGAAGAGCTTCTTGATATCTGCCGTAAGAACTGCATCAATATCAATATAGCTGAAGAAAAGTCACCTTACCTTCTTCATGGCAAGGTTGGTGCATATATAGCGAAGACTGAATACAATTTGTCAGATGTCGATATGCTCATGGCCATAACATATCATACAACAGGAAGACCTGATATGAGTCTTCTTGAAAAGATTGTATTTGTGGCTGATTATATCGAGCCTATGAGAGATAAAGCTACTAATCTTGCTTATATAAGACGTCTTGCTTTTGATGATATCGATAAAGCGGTTAAGGTCATACTTGATAATACGCTTAATTACCTTTCGCTTAAGGGTAAGCCTATAGACAATACAACAAAGCTTGCATATGAATTTTATAAATATCTTTGATGGGAGGACACATGGATTCAAGAGAATTAACTAAGATAGCGTACAATGCGCTTGATGATAAGAAGGCTTTCAACACCAGAATTATAGATATCAGTGAGATAAGTGTTATCGCTGATTATTTTGTGATTGCCTCTGCTAATAACACAAGACAGGTACAGGCACTTGCTGACAATGTTCAGGAGTGGTTATACAAGCAGGGTGGCGTATCACCTATAGGTAATGAAGGCTATAAGAATGCCGAGTGGATACTCCTTGATTATGGTGATATAATCATACATATATTCAACGAGGAAACCAGAGGCTTCTATGAACTTGAAAGAATCTGGAAAGATGGAAAAGTAGTAGAAATCGGGGATTTGTAATTATTGGCAAGTTGTCCTAATATGAAAAAGACGGTAATTGCGTATAAGTACGCATTATCGTCTTTTTTCGTATCTTCTGATTTCAAGTAGTCACTACAATATATGCTTTCTGTAAAGAGATAGAACTTTGCCAACGATCTCGCATTCTTCAGGAGCAAAGAACATGTCTTCTAATTCTTCATTCTCTGGATGAAGTCTAATTCGGTCAGGTTCCTTATAAAAACGCTTAATTGTATAAGTCGCATCATATGTGAGTGGATCAGTTACCTTAACAAGTGCAATATCACCGTTAGCCACAGTATCACACTTCTCAACAAGAACATAATCTCCTGTATATATACCAATATCAATCATACTGTCGCCTTTAACCGTTACAAAGATGCACTGGCTGTTCGGAAGATAATCAACAGGAATAGGAAAGTATTCCTTAAAATTATCCTGAGTCATAATAGGAGCACCAGCAGCAACATGTCCATATACAGGTATATTGCTGATTTCTATGCGCTCAGGACTCATATCATCATCCAATATCTCTATAGTTCTTGACTTGTTAGAAGCTCTTCTTATATAACCCTTTTCTTCGAGGGTGTCTAGGTGAGCGGCAACAGAAGATGTGGACTTAAGGTGCACTGCATCACAGATATCACGCACACTTGGTGCATAACCCTTAGATACAATCGAATTCCTGATAAAATCTATGATTTCCTGCTGCTTAGCAGAGATTGCTTCACGATTATTCGCCATAATAAGCCTCCTGTGGTCTATTATCATCTGATACATATATGATAGCATATACATTCTGAAAGTTCAACAAGAAAATCGAAAATTTGTTCGAAAAATATGTTGACAAACATCTGTTCGAGTGATATGATAAATGTATCAAAAGAACATATGTTCTTATCTGGAGGTACATATTATGAGAGAATACAATAATAGTAACAAATCGGAAAGTATATGCAGCAGACTTAGAGCAAAGAGAAGAGCGGAACGTAAGCATAAAGCATTTATTACTTTAGCTGTTATCATTCTCAGTTCCATAATTATATTATACAGATCTATTAAGGTTGATGCGAATACTTCTTCGAAGTATACATATAAGTATTTTGTAACAGTTGATGTTGTTGCTGGAGACACTTTAAGTGATATAGCATCCAGATATTACAATGATGCATATGCAGATCTTGATTCTTATATGGATGATATTTGTTCACTTAATAACATTAACAGGAATTATATTCATGAGGGAGCACAGATTCTTGTTCCTGTATATAGCAACGATGAATTGCCTTATGTAGGCTATAAGATAAACTAACTCCTGCTTGAAGAAAACAGGCATTTATTATATAATTATGATGAGGTTGGATATGTATATATCTCAGTCGTAGAACGACCTTAGCATAATTTCATCTCAGTCGGAGGAGCCCCCTTCCTCTTAGCAAAGTGTATGAATGGGTTATAACAAATTCAACTAAGTCAGGGTCCATTCTCCGACTGAAATAAACGCTCCGCGAGGATGCGCACGGATTCGGAAAGGAAATCTGTCTGCTTACGCAGACCGAATCCGGCGCGCAAGTCTCGTGGTGCGAGACTTGAAATATAGGAGTTTAGTATGTTTTGTTCAAAGTGTGGAACTAAGAATTCTGATACTGCCAAGTTTTGTCTGAGTTGCGGTCATCCTTTCAGTGGTATGGCAACTGATACAACACAGGTTAATTCGATGGCTGTTAGTGCAACATCTGTTAATTATAATCTTAATACCCCAACAGTTAAAAAATCGCATAAGAAACCGATAATTATCGGTATTGTTGCAGCATTTTTGCTTTTGTGTATAGGCTGTGCTATCTTTGCGGGTATTAATGGTGGCTCTGGTGATAAAGAAGATAAGAAGAGTGTAACTTCAGCTAGCGCTGATGAAGCTAAAACCAAACCGAATGATGAAACAAAATCCACAACAAGCTCAACTAATAATTCAGAGAAGACAACTCAGGCTACTTCTCAGGATAAGTATACTGTTATGATCTATATATGTGCATCTAATCTTGAAAGCGAAGGTGATACAATCAAAGGACATGCCAGCAACGATATTCAGGAGATGCTCAAAGCCAATATGTCTGATGATGTCAATATTGTACTTGAATGTGGCGGTACAACTAATTGGAAGAATAAATCAATCCCTGCCAATACAGTTTCTAGATTTAAGATAGAAGATAAGAAGCTTGTGAAATTGGAAGATCCTAAGTCTAAGACTATGACTAGAGAAGGTGATCTTAGTGATTTTATCACTTTCTGTAAGGATGAGTATCCAGCACAGAACTATGTTCTTGTATTATGGAATCATGGTGGAGGTTCTCCTATATCTTTCGGACATGATGAACTTGATCCTAAGTCAGATGGTTTTACTGATATTGAATTAGGGCAGGAATTAAAAAAAGCCGGTGTCAAGTTTGAAACAGTTGTATTCAATGCTTGTCTTATGTGCAGTCTTGAGGTTGCAGTTGCTATAGAAGATTATGCTGAATATATGGTTGGCGCAGAAAGCATTATACATACACCGGATATATATTATACTAATTGGTTAGCAGAACTTGGAAATCCTGATAAGAAATATTATGAAACTATGGTAGAAGATTACCAAAAGGTCGTAGAGCAGTATAAGTCTCAGAGTTCTATGTCAGTCATAAGATTAGACAGAATAGATGCTGTATATGCTGCATATGTGGATTATATAAAGCAAATCAAGAATGATATAGATAAAGGACATTATTCTGATTATGTTAAGGCTAGAAGTAATTGTGGTGTATATTCAGGAACTGACAGTGTTGACTTAGTAACACTTGCTAATACTTATAACACAGATGCTTCTTCAAAACTTGTAAATAGTATATCTAACGCCGTAGTATATACTTACAGTTCGATACCTTATGGCCATGGTTTAACTGTTTATTCTCCATTTTACTTTGAGGATAATGGTAATATTCGTTGTTATAATTATAACAATGCCAGAAAAAATCTTGTTTCGTTAAACTACGATAAGCAAGTTGTGGATTTTTATGATTCACTTATGACGATGTTATATACGTCTTATCAATTCGATAAGAATCTTACAAGCTATTCCTGGTATAAAAAGGATTATGCCGCTTTGATAACTAATGAAAAGAATTCATCATATGCTTCATCAAGTGCGCTTAAAGATGGAAAAATCGAGGTCGTATCTAAAGACGGTTATGATACTATAGTTTTAAGTAATTCTGATAAAGCTATGATAAATTATGCCAGATTCAGAGTTGCTACAAAAAGAGATAATGGATATTGGATTCTTGGTGAAGATATTGGAACTGTATCTAATGCTGATGGGGATGCAATCTTTGCAGTACCAGTTAAGTGGATGGCTTTATCAAAGTATATATGTACAGTATATTGTCAGAACATAACTGTAGATGAAGCTAATAACAAATGGACACGTACATCTATGGTTTATGCACAGGTTAATAATGAACCAGCATATATAGTTGTTCAATTTGATCAGGATCATGTAGATGAAGGTATAATACTTGGTTACTTAAGATATGATTATGTTAATGATAAGTATGAATCTAATGACAAGAGTATTCATTCGTTTGCTGATAATGATGATATATATCTAGTTTATCTGTATATCAATGATTCTGGTGAATATGAATATAAAAAAACAGATGCCAATATTAAGACTAAGGATTTGGTTGCAAGCTATAAGTATCTAAACCAGGATAACTTTAAAGAATGCTATGGTGAATATACATATGTTGATGTATATGGTAATAAGTATAAATCAGGTACAAGAAGCTTAAAGCGAATATCTGAATAAAAGTCCCTAAAGCGTAAATAACGCTATTTCATATATATAATTATTCGTAAAACTGGAGTTTAGCGAATAATTATATATAGCGAAATATACTATTCTATCGAAAGGATTATTGATTTATGGCTGATGAATTAACATATTCTGAAGAACAAAATCGAATAAATACAGCCAAATTAAGAACTCTTCTGAATGATCTTCCGAAGTTTTGTTCAACTTATTTTCGTGGTATTGAACAGAATACATCAGCAAGGACAAGAATTGCTTATGCCATAGATCTGAAAGGCTTTTTCAATTATCTTCATGATAATAATCCAGTTCTTAAGAACACAGATGTTCATGATTATAATATAAGTCTTCTTGATGAGCTTCAGGCTACAGATATTGAAGAATATATAGATTATCTTAGGTTATATGAAAAAGACGGTAAATCCATAACTAATTATGAACGTTCCATTAAGCGTAAATTATGTTCTATTCGCTCTATGTATAAGTATTTCCATACACATCAGCTTATTGAACATAATCCTGCCATACAGGTTAATATTCCTAAGATTCGTGAAAAAGCCATAGTTCGTCTAGAAGTTAACGAAGTCGCCGAGCTTCTTGATAATGTCGAAGAAGGTAATCTTGCTACACAACGTCAACGTGAAGCCGCTAAGAAGCTTGGTTGCAGGGATTTAGCACTTTTAACACTTATGCTTGGAACTGGAATCCGTGTATCTGAATGCGTTGGTTTAGATATTAATGATGTTGATTTTGATAATTCAAGAATTAAAGTCGTTAGAAAAGGTGGTTATGAAGCATATGTATACTTTGGTGATGAAGTTGAGGAACAATTACATAATTACCTCGAAGAAAGACTTCATACTACTGCCCTTACAGGTCATGAGAATGCCTTGTTTTTGTCTTCACAGAGAAAAAGATTATGTGTAAGAAGTGTTGAAAAACTCGTCAAAAAGTATGCTAATACCGTTACTACAGTAAAGCATATCACACCACATAAGCTTAGAAGTACTTATGGCACTAATCTTTATCAAGAAACAAAAGATATATATCTTGTAGCTGACGTACTTGGACATGCTGATGTTAATACTACAAGAAAGCATTATGCTGATCTTGTAGAAGAAAATAAACGCAGTGCACGCAATGCTGTATCTCTCAGAGAAAAAAGAAAATGATTGTTTTGATTGCTATGATGTATCCAATATGAAAGACTGTAAAAAACTATCACGGGGACGATTCGCAAGATTTCGTCATCTTTTTACTTGCAAAAATATAGAAAACTTGACGTGTCCTAGTGATAGTTTTTTACAGCCCCTTTTTTATCCGCTATGCAGTGACCTTTTTAGCAGAAATATGCATTATATAACCGTTATCTTACAATCCCAAATCTGATTTCCTTCATATATGTCGGCTACAACATATGTTATTATATATTCTCCAGATGTATTCGTATCATAAGTGCCGGATATTACAATTTTAGATGTTATATCGTTACCGTTTTCATCTATAGCTTTTACGCCATCAAGTGGATTGAAAGCAGATCCCTTTTGTACTACTTTATCTGATATACCTACAAAAGAACTTACCTTAGTAGAGCTATATGGGTTTTCTGAATCAGTATCACTTGGATCCCATCCTATGCACCACATAAGTTTGATTTTCTTACTATTCTCTTCTGATATAGGTTCATTTGGATCGCTATAGAATTCTATAATACTGTCTTTATTACAATTATTATATATCCAGTTAGCATCACCTGCCATCAGATATATCTCATTCTTATCTCCTACTTTTCCCCCAAGATTATCATAGTATTCTTTCAATATCTGATTTTTATCTGCGCTCTTGTATGGTACAGATTCGAGAATCAGATTATTAGATAATAATGATGAGTATTGAGAATAAGTATTGCTATTATTCTTACGCCAAACCTTCTTATCGCTTATGGTTATGTTTTTTAGCTCATCTTCAGACAATTCATAGATAGATGAGGATATAGAACATATAAAGCACTTTATCAAAGCATCTCCATCATATACATATACATGCTGATTACCAGTATTAATCTTAATAGTATAAGATTTAGCAGTTGGCTTAACAACTATACCGGATATATTGGAGTCTATGGATTGTGCTCTTGAAACAAGTTCATCAGATACAGACTCTGTTTCTGATTTATCAGAATTACCTTCTTTAGCTGTTTGATTAGCACTTAATGATTTAAGAATAAAGCCAGAAAGCAAAACAAACACAAGTATGATCTGAAGGTAATACTTAGTCATTTTATTTTTTATAATATTACGAAAGAAGTTATGACGGTATTTTTTATATGTTACCATCACTATTTCTCCTTAATTCCACAAAGTTTTTAATAAGCTCAACTGTATTGTCTATACCAAGAACGGAACTGTCTATACACAAGTCGTAACTTGATGTGGCTCCCCATTTTTTATTGGTAAAGTAATTATAATAGCTGGCTCTTGACTTATCAGTCTTTTGGATTACATCTCTTGCCTTATTTTCGCCAAGATTATAGAGTCTACAGATACGTTTTGTTCTGCTCTCTAATGGCGCGTGTATAAATACCTTGATAACATTATCATAATCTTCAAGGGCATAATCTGCACAACGACCTATTATAACACAGTTTTCTGTATCAGCGAGCTTTTTGATAGCATCAAACTGTGCTAAAAACACTTTATGATTAAGAGGCATATTCATATACGATGATTGAGTCATACTCATGGAATATGTATCCATAACAAGTGAATATAAGAAGCTGCTTGTTGGTTTTTCATCATGCTGTTGGAATATCTCTTCGCATATATCGCTATTCTTTGCAGCAAGCTTGATTATCTCTTTATCGTAACACTTGATGCCAAGTTTTTCGGCAAGCTTAACGCCGATCTCATGACCACCGCTTCCATATTCACGTCCAAGTGTGATTATATATTTATCCATAATATCTCCTTTTTAATTGTTGGTACGTAATATCGACAATAACTTGTCGAAATATTCTGGTAAAGGTGCACTGAATTCTACGTATTTACCGGTACTCGGGTGAATAAACCCTAATACCTTTGCATGTAATGTTTGTCCATCTAACTTAAATGGCGATGTGGCATTACAATATACATCATCACCTAATAAAGGATGATTGATACTTGCCATATGAACTCTTATCTGATGAGTTCTTCCGGTCTCTAATTGACAGCTTATGTGAGCATATTTACCAAGATTTTCTATAAGCTTATAATGAGTTACAGCTCTCTTGCCTCCCATAACGATAGCCATTCGCTTGCGATTCTTAGGATCTCTGGCAAGTGGCGCATCGACTGTGCCCTCAAGATCAGAGAAAGAATTATAAGTTATAGCTTCATATACTCTTGTTATACTATGCTCCTTAAGCTGAGCCGCAATATGTCTATGAGCCATATCATTTTTACAGGCAACTATTACACCTGTTGTATTCATGTCGATTCGATGAACTATACCAGGTCTTAGTATTCCGTTGATACCCGATAGATTGGAACAATGATACAATAGTCCATTAACTATCGTATGTTCATAATGCCCAGCACCCGGATGAACGACCTGACCTTTGGCTTTATTTATTACTATTATATCATCATCTTCATAAAGTATGTCAAGGTCTATGTTCTCAGGTTTTACATCAAGTTCAACTGGTTTTGGAACATGCATATATATATCATCTTCCACATCTAACTTGTAGCTTGGTTTTACCGGTTTACCGTTGACTAGTATATCATGAGTTTCTATCAGCTTCTGGATGTATGATCGCGAGAACATATCTTCTAATTGACTTGCTATATATGAGTCTATTCTCTTATCAACATCTTCCATGCCGATTTCGAATTCAAATGTATTATCCATGCTTAATCTTCAAAAAATCAAAATCATCTTCTTGCTTATATACAAATAAAAAGAGTATAAAAAGCACTGCTGTAGCAATAGTTATATAACAGTCTGCAACATTGAAAACAGGAAAATTGATACATTCAACATATATAAAATCAATGACATATCCCCTGAAAGCTCTGTCAATCATATTGCCTATTGCTCCTGCGAAGATTAGCATCAGACATATTCTGAACGCCATATAATATCTTGTTTTAGGGCACTTAATATATGCATATATGATAAATACAAGTACAGCTATGGTGAAAATCAGAAAAAGTGATATCTTATTCTGCATCATCCCCCAGGCAGCTCCCTTATTGGTAACATACTCAAAGCAAAAGATATCTTTGAGTATATAAAACGAAGCTTTGTTTTCAAGTTTGCTTTTTGCCAAAACCTTAGTATATTGATCAAGTAGAATCATTGCAGTAACAGCCACAACAAAAAGCACATAAGTAATCCTATTTTTCATTGTTTAATACGTTGCTAAGCGCTTCTAGCATCTCCTCATCGGTAACGGTAGTATCAATATAAGCATTGCCTACTGACTTTAGAAGTATGAACTTAATCTTGTTTTTATCCATCTTTTTGTCGTTTTTGGATACCTTGACAACTTCCTGTGCATCTGTAAGGTTGCAGCTAAGCTCAAAGTCATAGAGCTTAAAACACTTCAGAGCATTCTCATAATTCTCTTTTGTTATCATACCACGCTGTAAACTAATATACAAAGCGCATACGCAACCTAAGATAACGCATTCGCCATGATACAGACTGAAGTTTGAAAGTTTTTCTATGGCATGACCTAATGTGTGACCGAAGTTAAGTAAAGCTCTCTCGCCTTTCTCAGTAGGATCGTTTTCCACAACATCTTTCTTAATCTCGCAACTTCTGTAGATCATATCAACTAGTGTATCATCATCAAGAGACTTTATCTTATCGGCATAATCAATAAGGAACTGGAAATAATCAGCATCCTTGATGAGACCATGCTTAATAACTTCGCCCATCCCTGAATTAAAGATACGCTTTGAAAGTGATCTAAGAAGTGATATGTTGATATACACAAGCTTTGGCATGTGAAATGCGCCGATCATATTCTTATATGCGTCGAAGTCAACGCCTGTTTTGCCACCGATACTTGAATCAACATCAGCAAGCAAGGTTGTTGGTACTTGTATGAACTTGATTCCTCTTAAAAAGCAGGCTGCAGTAAAACCAGTTACATCACCAACTACTCCACCGCCGAGAGCTAATAAAAGGTCGTTGCGGTCAAAGTGATTGTCTATGAGATATGCCCAGATATTTCTAGCTGTATCGAGTGTCTTGTTATCTTCACCTGCAGGTATAACAAAACTGTAGATTGGATTATCAAGTTTCTGTAATTCATCTTTTATAGTTTCAAGATGTAATGGCGCAACATTAGAATCAGTAATTATACAGATTCTTCTCTTTGACACCTGTAATGCTTCGATATTATCACATAATTCGGAAAAATCGGAAGATATAATTATGTCATAACTCTTTTTACCGTTATATGATACTTCTAATTTTTTAGACATCGTCTTCCCCTTCATTATCATTATTTTCATCTGACCTCATCATATCATCGAGTTCCTTTTTATCAGTAAACTCAATCAAAGCAGAAGAAAATGACTTTATATTAGCCTTATATGCTTCGAATTTATTGATAAGATTTTCTATCTCAAGATTAATATTACGAAGCTTGACTCTTGCTTCAAGAAGAATCTGATTAGCCTCATTTTCAGCCTGTTTGCGAATGTTTTCAGCATCAGTAGATGCGGCCGCTTTAACTTCGTCAGCTGTTTTATTGGCAAGTATAAGCGACATTTCAAGCTGTTTTTCTATAGTCTTATAAGAAGTCAGATTAGTGTTTAACTGAGTGACTTTTTCTTCGAGAGACTTATTATTCTTATAAAGAGTCTCATAGTCGTCGTAAAGCTCCTCGAGAAACTTATCGACTTCTTTTTTATTATAACCTATAGAACCCTTGAAACTTTTGTTTTTAATATCAATAGGTGTAATCATATTGCTCCTTTTTTGGTCCATGATCATGCTATGAATCAGATATATCTATCAATCATAATGCTGAATCTATCTTTTTTTGTGACATGAGTATAGCCCTTATAACAGAACTTCCCCACATGTCTTATAGATATAATATCACCTTCCTTGAGATTATAAGAAGTAGATTCTGTAAGCTTTCCATTGATATAAACAAGTCCTGATTTTATATATTCAGCCATCTTTGATCTAGATATGTTATACGCTGCACAACAGATATTATCAAGTCTCAAGGATGCAACTGTAGCATGTACTTCCTGAGTCTTGATAGTTGATTCAAAGTTCATATTCGTACATATCTCAACTGAAACAGGACTTGAACCAACCTGCGTCAGATTATCAATTATATAAGGACATATGTGATCAAGACAGAATATATAAGCACAATCCTCGTTGATAACTATATCTCCTATCATGGATCTTTTAATTCCCAATCCTAACACACTACCTAAAAAATCTCTATGAGTGGGCATGGATCTGAACTTGAGATTAAGAGGCTTGACCATAAGACATGTTATGGGATTATCCTCTTTTGACAGCTCATATTCAGCATATGGCAAGAATACAATTATACGTCGTTCAGCCATGTCAAATCCACCTTCATAGGATATAAGTGGATTAGAACCTAACACATCATGTGCATCGTTCTGCTCACTAAGTGTCAGGAATTCTGAAAAAACAGGTATATTCCGTGAATATGCCTGATTTTCCAGATCCTTTAGATGCTTTTTAATAGTAATTTCCATTATTGTTTGTGTAATTGTTGTATCCAGAATAAGATGATTCTGACTGATATGAATCACCCATTCTGTCAAGTTCAGATGCTGCAGTACCTGATATATTGATGTCACTTGGAGTGCATACATATACAGACTGTGATACCTGTGTCATATTGCTGCCTGAATAATAAACAACACCTGAGATGAAATCAAGTATTCTCTGAGATACATCAACATTGACATTCTCAAGGTTGATCAAAACAGTTGAACCTGACTTAAGTATATCTGAAAGCTCTCTACCAGGCATTAACTGATCGTTGTTGTTGATGTTCTTAGGTATGATAACATGTACGTTAAGACCTAATTTATCATCCTGATGTGAAGGTATAGGTACAACCTTATTATCAGAGTTCTTACGAGCCTTGCCTGCCTTTTTTACAGACTTTTGAACAGGAGCATCATCTTCTGAATCCATATAGTCTTCAGATGCATCGAATTCATCATCGATATCATCGTCATCATCACCGATAGTTAAATTCCTGAAAAAGTCATTGATTGCCATAATTAAAGTCTCCTTTTATATATTGTAATTTCTTTCGCCAAATATGGCGGTTCCTACCCGGACCATAGTAGATCCTTCTTCGATAGCAATTTCATAATCGTTGGTCATGCCCATGGATAAAACATCACATGGTGCATTATTCTGAGCTTTTTTCTTAAGCTTATCAAGCATAAGTTTCAAAGACCTGAAGAGCATACGATTATCTTCAGGATTTTCAACATAAGGCGCAACTGTCATAAGACCACGAATTCTTATGTTGGAAAGCTCTGATGCAGAAGAGATAAAGTCTTCCACTTCATCTAGCTTTAAGCCAAACTTGCTCTCTTCATCACCAACATTTACTTCTATGAGGACATCTGTGATTACCTGTCGATCCTTTGATATAGAGTCAATCTTCTGAAGTAACTCTATAGAATCAACTGAATGAATCATAGATACCCTACCGATTATATATTTTACCTTATTTTTCTGCAAATGTCCAATCATATGCCAATTAATATGAGCATTTGCAAAAAAATCCATCTTTTCGGTCAATTCTTGAACTTTGTTTTCACCAAAGTCACGAGCACCAGCATCAAATGCTTCTGAAAGTGCATCTACAGGCTTTGTCTTACTTACCGCGATGAGTGTGACTTCATCAGGGTTACGACCGATTCTTTTACATATCTCTATAATATGATTCTTTATATATGCATAATTATCTGAAATCATCATGTGCCTCTTTAATATAGTATCTCGTCTTCTTTAACAGTATGACTGTCATAGATGATATTATCGTATTTGCTTATACCGTATTTGGTATTGGATTTGATTATATAATATTCATCATTAGAATCAAATATCTCTACTCTCTTAAAGATTACATATCCGTTGTTGACCCAATAAACTCCTTCAAACTCTTTGGTTTCGGAAAGCGTTAAGAAATCCGAGCCATAATACTTGGAATTAATCTTGGTATTGATCATGTCATCTTTATAGAAATCAAGGTCGGTGATATAATAATTATCATCATCCTCAGCTATTATATTCAAATCTATGACAAGATCCTTAAGTTCTCCCTTGCTGTCCTTTCTTCTAACAGAAACGGACATCTTGCCATTATATTCAAAAGCAACATCTTTCGGGATAACATAGAAAGACTTTTTAACAAGCGCAGTTTTAGGAATCTTCAGACCCTCATTTACGCTCTTGTCTATCTCTATTTCAACATAACGATCGTTGATAAAGTCCGCCATAAGTCTGTTAAAGGAAAACTTTCCGTATAGACCATACTTAGTATTCACAATCTCGAAAGCTGAATTCATAGTAAGATTGTTCTTTTTAAAGTAAACCTTAACAGTAGATTTATCAGCGAGGTTCTTTGCATCCTGATCTGATAGCTTGATGTACATATTCCACTTCTGTGAAGTGACAATTCTATAAGCTGTTGAATTGCTTGAAACCTGAGAATAATTCTCTATGTTATTCATTGGTTTGACCGTATCAGGAAAATCTGCGAACTTTAATTCGTCAAAATTCATGTTTTCAAGACCATCATAGTGAAATGTGATTATACCAGTCTTTTCACTTTTTATGGTATTGAATCCCGATGACATCGATCTTGTGTATTCATTGAGCTTATTGAGCGAATTCTTAGACATGTATGCTTTGATATTACTATTGATATCTGCAACAAGAAGATTGCCGTTGGCAAAATCCTTACTGTTATATGTCTTCTTGAATTCATTGAATTCCTTAGCAATCGCTTTGTAATCCTCTTTTGATAGTTCATTGGAAGATTCGTTGAAGGAATTGATGTAACTGGTTAATTCTCCCGAATTATCGTAACATACGACATTGTCGCCAATAGTTACTCTCTCGCCTTCTGATACAAGGAAGTTACATTGACCGGAATAAGGAGTCGTGACCAACTCTTCGCTTCTTTGTATGATGGCAATATAAGTGGAATTCTCACTTATGGAACCCGGTTTAACTTCATAGATGGTTACCTTTTTTCTGGTAAGATAAGTTATACCAAAGACAATAACATACACTGTCCACAAAGCCAGTATGAAATATATAAATCTTATATTGGCCTTTTTCTTTTTAGGTAACTTTATGATTTTAGCCATCAGATGACTACCTTTACAAATTGTTTGATATATTCAGGAAGTGACTCCATGCTTTCTGATAAACTGAGTGTCATATCCACTTTATAATTCTTGCTGATAGAATCAAGAACCTTAAAGAGGTTTTCTATATTGTCGATATTAGACTTTGATATATCGTAGAAACCATCAAAGAATATATCTGATACATCATGATCTGCCGACAACAAACCATATATAAAACCTACAAATCCATCCTGTGATGTGATTGGAAAATCAGAGATATTTACAAGTCTGATTCTTCTGTCAAGATCGTATATATGACTGGCATCCTTATCAAGATAAACAACTGAACCAAGTGCTCTGTTGATACAAGCATTAGCTGTGCCGATGATTATCTTAGTCTTTCCTTCGCCTTTTCTTCCAAGTATGATATTGATCATGAATTACTCCTTTTCCAGCTTCATAAGCTTGCTTGTGGACTCATAGACAGCAGTACCCGAAGAAGCATTGAGTACAACTGATATGAATTTGTCATCGCTTGGATTTGAAGAATAGATAACAAGACATCTGCCTGCTAATTCTTCATATCCTGTTTTACCGCCTATAACTGTTATGTCCTTTGGTGCCTGTGCCTGATTCAAAAAGAATTTGTTAGTTGGATAAACACTTCTCTTGCGTGAAACACCCGAATCAGTAACATAATTAAATACGAATTCTCTTGCCTGGATGTACTTTAAGAATTCTGTTTCCTTAACTGCCGCATTCATGATCAGATAGAGATCATAAGCAGTTGTATAATGGTCCTCTTCAAAGAGACCATGTGGATTGCAAAAATGTGAATGAGTAGCGCCAAGTGCCTTCGCTTCCTTATTCATCAGCTCAACAAAAGCATCAACACTTCCTGCTATATTCTCGGCTACGATCATAGCTGCATCATTACCTGATTCTAACATCATGCAATACATGACCTGTTCAAGAGTGATCTTATCTCCTTTGTATATGCCCGAAAGCTTGGCGCCATAAGGCATATCTGATGTAAAATCGCTTACCTTTGCTTCTTTATGGAAGTCGATATTATATAATCTTCCGTACTTGATGGCACATAGACATGTAAGAATCTTAGTAGTACTTGCCGGATACATTTTTTCAAAAGTATTCTTTGAAAAAAGAACTTCATTATCTGTGACATTGTATATCAAAGCAGCTTTGCCATCAATTGTTGTATCTTTGTTATCATAATCAAGATTCGGATCAACAACAACAAGTTCAGATCCTAAGAGATTCTTGAATTCAGTATTAAACGAAGCATTCTTATTGTATGTTACATCTGTAGCAGATCTGTAAGTGACCTTGCTCTTGCATCCTATAAGCGTAAGAACGAGAAGCAGAGCAATAATCCTTAGCGATATGCGTCTCTCCATTCCAAATCTCCTCTTTCTAGTGCTTTTATAAGTAATTCCGCTGTTGCTATGTTAGTAGCAAGCGGGATATTATGCATATCGCATAGAGCAAATATCTTGCTGCAATCAGGATCGTAAGCAGATGTTGTGAGCGGATCTCTGAAGAAGAATACAAGATCGATCTGATTTGCTTCAATCTGTGAAGATAACTGCTGTTCACCGCCTAAGTGACCTGCGAGGTATTTGTGAATATTAAGGTTAGTGATTTCTTCTATACGCTGCCCTGTTGTTCCAGTTGCATATAATTCATGATGACACAGAATCCCCCTATAAGCTATACAAAAATTCTGCATCAGATTCTTCTTTGCATCATGTGCTATCAAACCTATATTCATATTATCCTCCCTTTATGATTCTTTTTTACCTCTATTAAGACTAACATTAAGTACCATGCCTATTCCGCCGTATAAAGCGACGATAGAAGTCAGTCCATAACTTAAGAAAGGTAAAGACACACCCGTATTGGGCAATATCTCAGTAGCAACACCGATATTGATGAACGTCTGCATACCAATCCAACTTGCAACACCCATACATATAAGTTTTCCGAAGAAATCCTTAGCTGTCAGCCCAGTAATTACGCACAATACAACAATTATAAACAAAAGCGAAATACAAACCGCAAGACCGATAAAGCCTAACTCTTCACCTATAACAGCACTTATAAAATCCGTGTGCGGTTCAGGCAAAAATCCTGCGTTCTTGACACTTGAAGGGTCGTTGTTGTTGAGTCCCTTACCATAGAGCTTTCCACTTCCTATAGCGAGAACCGAATTATCCTGCTGATAACGATCATCCGAATAATCCTGAGGCTTGATAAATGCCATAATTCTATCTCTCTGATACGGCTTGATGAGACTTTTGTCATTAAGTCCCGGTTGGCTTATATATATATACAAACCAGCTAACAACGGAATCAAAACTGCTACTGCAGTCAGAATATATTTGTATGAAAGTCCTGCGCAATATATGAGTGTAAATGCTATGGTAGCCGTAAGTATAGTGGTTGACAAATCAGGTTCAGCAAGTATGAGCAAAAGATGCATACCACACAGAATTGCATATAGTGCCAAAAACTTCAATTTGTTAACCTGCTTTATACAAACCGTCAAAAGCTTGGCTAAGAAGAATATAAGCAAGGCTTTTGCAACCTCTGATGGCTGAAAAGACAAACCACCACCTATACTTATCCATCTCTTTGCACCCATGTGATTATCGCCCCTAACTATAACAAGAGCAAGTAAAAGCAGATCGAATATATATATACCCCAATAATACTTACCCAAAAAGTTATAATCCATGAGCGCCATAAATGTCATACCGGCCACTCCTATGATTACACCGAGTAGCTGTTTTTTACCATGTCCTCCTCCCATACTTGCACTGTCTACAACCTTAATGCCTATGTAGGATAAAGCAAGAACAGCCATGATGAGAAGGACGTTGAGTCTTTTGTAATTATAGCTTTTTAATCGCTTGATTATCATATCTATTTGGTGTTTTTCTTAAGTTCTTTTATCGGAATATTGGCAAAAAGAGCAGGACCTGAACCAACCTCTGAATCACCAGATTCCGAATTGTTAGTGATCTGTATATCCAATGCATCTGTATCGATATCCATGTATTTGGATATAACAGCTATAATATCATTCTTAATCTTTTCCATAATTTCAGGTGAGCATGCAGCTCTGTCTGAAACGAGGAGAAACTTTAATCTGTCTTTGGCAACACTGCTACTGGCAGGTTTTCTTTTAAATAAATCCAAAAAGTTCATATCATTACTCTCCTCTCTTTACTGCTTGTTTTTATTGCCGAAGAGACCAGTGATTTTTTGGATGAAAGTCTTCTTTGGAGTGAGATCGAGGAATGGAACCTCTTCACCTAAGATTCTCTTAACAATATTGGAATAAGCCTGACCAGCAAGTGTATCGCCACCTACCAAAGGTTCACCTTTGTTAGTAGCAACGATGATATTGCTATCATCAGGAACGATACCGATTATGTTGATAGAAAGAATATCATTAACATCGTCGATAGATAACATATCATTAGCCTGTACCATATTCATACGGATACGGTTAACGATAAGATCAGTCTTCTTCATCTCGTTAGCTTCTAGAAGACCTATAATCCTATCAGCATCTCTTATAGCTGATACCTCAGGTGTTGTAACAATAAGAGCTCTGTCTGCAGCTACGATAGCATTCTTAAAGCCCTGCTCTATACCTGCAGGACAATCGATGATGATATATTCAAAATCCTTCTTGAGTTCTTCAACAACCTTTTCCATATCATCTTCTGTTATAGAATTCTTATCTTTTGTCTGACTTGTTGGAAGTAGGCAGAGATTAGGATGATGCTTATCCTTGATAAGAGCCTGCTTCATCTTACACTTGCCCTCAAGATAATCAACAAGATTATATACGATTCTGTTTTCAAGACCAAGAACAAGATCAAGATTCCTAAGACCTGTATCGGCATCCACAAGAACCACCTGCTTGCCCTGCATAGCAAGACCAGTACCTATATTAGCTGATGTAGTGGTCTTTCCAACACCACCTTTACCAGATGTTACAACGATTACTTCGCTCATTTTATCCTCCAATATTATTACTTCATATTCAATTATTCTATCATAAAACCATCAATTAGTCAATTATTACTTGCTTCTTGCTGCTGTAACCTTCTTAACGATAAAAAGCGAAACAACGGCACTTGCAGCACCAATCATAATACCAGCAATAACATCCGTAGGATAATGAACACCTACATAAAGTCTCGAAAAACAGATCAAAAGTCCGAATATAAGTGCCGGTATGCCATAACGCTTAGGCATAGTCAAAAACATACTCAAAGAAGCTGCTATAGAAGCCGTTGAGTGACCTGAAGGGAAAGAAAAATCCTTCTGAGGACCTATTATACATATCAGGTCATCTATAGTTACATAAGGTCTCGGTCTTGCAATCCAGTTTTTAAGTATAACATTGGTGATTATGGCACCAATTGTAAGTGCAATAAGCATACCCAAGCCTGTTTTTCTGAATTTCTTAGTGATCAAAAGAATAACAGCAAGACCAATCCAAAAAAGTCCAGCATCACCGAATTTGGTTATGAACTTCATGATATTATCCATAACCGGTGTTCTTATGCTTTGCAGATAGAGAAGAAAATCCCTATCAAAGCTCATCATTGAAAGCATATATCCTCCTTACATGTATTCACACATTATAGTATTTGATATTAGTAGTCCCTTATCGTTTAGATATACACGCTTACCGTCATCCACCATGTAGCCTAAGCCAGTATATTTGGCATGAATCTCACCATACACGTCATCAAGCTGTATACCGAAACTCTCGTAAAAATGTTTCTTATCGACCCCATGAGTTGTCCGAAGTCCAAGAAACATGCACTCTGCCATCGCATCCTCACGAGTCAGGTACTCTTCTTCAAAGACAGGCAGTTCACCAGCATCAATACTATGTATGTAATCATTCATAACAGAAGTGTTAGTCATACGCACATCATCCATAAGAGAAGCTGCCGCAAGTCCTACACCTACATAGTTCTTCCGCGTCCAATAAGACATATTGTGTATGCACTCTTTTCCTTCTATGGCATAATTAGAAATCTCATATCTATGCATGCCGTATTCTTTGATGCGCGTAATGACAAGTTCCTGCATACTGACTATCTCATCTTCGCTTGGAAATGTATATCTATCACGATTCTCATACAGATAAGTTCCCTCTTCAAGAATCAATGAGTAAGCTGACAGATGTGTCACACCACTGTCTAATATTCCATCAAGCGACCTATGAAAGCTTTCTATGCTCTGATTCGGAAGTCCGTACATAAGGTCAGCATTGATATTAGTAAATCCCACACTTTCAGCCATAGCTATAGAATCAAGTGCAGTCTTTGAATCATGAATCCTGCCGATAAGTCTTAATTCATCATCATTAAGAGACTGTACACCAAAGCTTATCCTGTTTATACCACATTTTTTAAGTGCATGGAGCATAGAGATACTTACTTGTCCTGGGTTACACTCAATCGTTATCTCTATATCACCTATATCAACTAACGAGCGTATATAAGCCATGATATCTTCGATATGAGCAACCGGAAGAACGCTTGGCGAACCTCCTCCCATGAAGATGGATGTGATGATATCATCAGGCTTAAGCTTCATGGAAAGCTCTTTTTTAAGATATTCCACATACCTGTCTATAACTTTGCTATCAGAAACTGAAGAAACAAAGTCACAATACAGACAACGCCTTGCGCAAAAAGGTATATGTATGTATAACCCGTATGATCTATGATTATTCATATCAGTTTTCATCATCAAGTTTCAGGATGCTCATAAATGCCTGCTGTGGCACCTCGACATTACCAAACTGCCTCATGCGCTTCTTACCTTCCTTCTGCTTTTCAAGAAGCTTCTTCTTACGCGATATATCACCGCCGTAACATTTGGCAAGAACATCTTTTCGCATGGCTTTAACAGTTTCTCTGGCTATGATCTTGCCACCTATGGCAGCCTGAATAGGAATCTCAAAAAGCTGTCTTGGAATCTCATCCTTAAGCTTCTCGCACATTCTTCTTCCCTTACTGTAAGCGGAATCAGCATGAACGATGAACGAAAGCGCATCTATGTCTTCGTGGTTGATGAGTATATCAAGCTTAACAAGACTAGACTTCTGATAGCCCTTAAGCTCATAATCAAACGAAGCATAACCTCTTGATCTGCTCTTAAGCGCATCGAAGAAATCATAGATGATCTCATTCAGCGGAAGGACATACTTGAGAAGAACACGATTTTCCTCGATGTATTCCATGCTGACATAAGTACCTCTTCTATTCTGGCATAATTCCATGATAGAACCGACATATTCTTTAAGAACCATGATCTCAGCATCTACAACAGGTTCCTCCATATAGTCTATCTCACTCGGATCTGGCAGATTAGACGGATTGGTGAGTTCTATAACCTCAGAATTAGTCTTGTGAATCTTATATATAACACCAGGAGCAGTTGTAACCAGATCAAGATTATATTCGCGCTCGAGTCTTTCTTGTATGATCTCAAGATGAAGAAGACCTAAGAAACCACATCTGAAACCAAAGCCAAGCGCAACAGAAGTCTCAGGTTCGTAGAAAAGCGACGCGTCGTTAAGAACGAGCTTTTCAAGAGCATCCTTCAGATCACCGTACTTGGCACCATCTGCAGGATATATACCACAGTAAACCATAGGATTTACCTTCTTATAACCTGGAAGAGGTTCATCCGCAAGATTGTCATTATCCATGACAGTATCGCCAACCTGCGTATCCTTAACATTCTTGATGCTTGCAGTTATATAACCTACCATACCTGCTTTAAGTTCATCACAAGGTATGAATCTGCCTGCGCCAAAGTATCCAACTTCCACAACATCCGCAACAGCACCGGTTGCATACATGCGGATCTTCGTGCCCTTAGAAACCGTTCCGTCTTTGATTCTGCAAAATACTATGGTACCCTTATATGCATCATAGAGAGAATCGAATATGAGCGCCTTTAAAGGTGCTTCGGCATCTCCGGTAGGTGCTGGAATCTTGTGAACGATACTTTCAAGAACATCCTCGATATTGATTCCGTTCTTTGCTGATATAAGAGGAGCATCCTGGGCTTCTATACCTATTACATCCTCTATTTCGTTGATAACCTTTTGTGGTTCTGCACTCGGAAGATCGATCTTGTTGATAACAGGTATAACATCCAGATCATGCTCAAGCGCAAGATATACATTGGCAAGAGTTTGCGCTTCTATACCCTGGGCAGCGTCTACGACAAGTACAGCACCATCACACGCCGCAAGACTTCTTGAAACCTCATAATTAAAATCCACATGACCAGGAGTATCGATGAGGTTAAATATATATTCGTTGCCATCTTTAGCCTCATATACTATTCTAACAGTCTGGGCCTTGATAGTTATACCTCTTTCTCTCTCGATATCCATGTTGTCAAGAATCTGATCCTGCATCTCTCTTTTGGTAAGAAGACCGGTTTTCTCGATGATTCTGTCTGCCAAAGTGGATTTACCGTGATCGATATGTGCGATTATACAAAAATTCCTTATTTTGCTCTGATCGTAATTATTCATGAATTAATCCTTATAATACTAATATTTGCTCTTGACATCGCAATATTCATATATTATAACATAAACAGAGTAATTTGACTACTGATTTGGACGAATTTTCAAATCAAATTTTTTCAAAAAAACTCTTGACTAATACACTTATGTGATATATACTGTATTAGTATGTTTACATTAGTTCGTCCGTGTCCGGCTACTTTGTGAACACTATATAAAAGTTTTTTGTAAATGGAGGTGTAACAATTGGCTAACATCAAATCTGCTAAGAAGAGAATTCTTGTTGCTCAGATTAGAACTGAGAGAAACAAAGCTATCAAGTCGAAGGTTAAGACTTATGTTAAGAAAGTAGAGAAGGCTGTAGTTGATGGTAATAAGCAGGAAGCAGAAGCTGCTCTTGTTGAAGCTACAAGCGTTATCGCAACAGCTGGTTCAAAGGGTGTATACCACAAGAACAACGTTGCAAGAAAGATCTCACGTCTTTCAAAGGCTGTTTCATCTATGGAATAACATTTTATTTTATACATAAAACCCCTTAGCACCACCCTCTTAGTGCTAAGGGGTTTTGTTATATCACTTGATACTCTTTCTTATCCTGTTCTTAAAGTACAATCCAGCTTCAGAAAGATCACTATCACTAAAGCCCGAAAGCTTTGTGACCCATGATGCAATAAGTGATGAAGATTCAGCCTTATTGCTTATATTCCATGTCACAAAACTAGTATTGTAATCATCCAGAAGATCAAACCATGCATCAGCAAGATTATGATCTATATAACCATTACCAGTCTCATCACAGATACCGCACTCTGATACAAAGATTGGAAGACCAGCATTTACAGCCTTCTTAAACTTATCTTTCAACTTATCCTGATGATATGAAGAACTTGCATAAAAATGTAATACATACATGACATTTGATGCATCAAGTTCATTGCCTATTACGTCGTCAACATCCTGTGACCAGCTATTGGTTCCAACAAGAATGAGATTATCGCAATTCTTTCTTATAGTTGCAACAACCTCCTTTGCATAAGGTTTTATACTGCCTGACCAGGTAGCACCAACAGGTTCATTACATATCTCAAATATGACATTGTCATAATTTGCGTACTTCTTAGACATCTCATCGAAGAATTCTATAGCTTCGCTCTTATGTTTCATAGGATCAAAGTTGAGGACATGCCAGTCGATTATAACATACATATCGAGATTCTTTGCATATTCGACACCATCGAATATAAGCTTTCTCATATTGTCACGACTGCCCTGAGTATAACCACCTTCTTCTACGTAGCAGGCAAGTCTTATAACATTGGCATTAAAATCTGTTGCAAAGTATGCGAATGTATCCTGATTTACATACTGTCCAAACCACTGGATTCCATGAGTGCTCACACCACAGAGTCTGTAAGGATTACCGGATGCATCGACAAGATTTCTTCCGCTTACCTTAAGCTTTCCGTGATTAGATACAGCTTTGTTTGTCACAACATTTACTGAACCTGATGAAGTACCTGAACTGCTTGAGTTACCTGAACTGCTTGAGTTACCTGAACTACTTGAGTTACCTGAACTACTTGAGTTACCTGAACTGCTTGAGTTACTTGAACTTGTGTTCTGTGAAGAGGCTGTTGCAGCACCATTTATCGGATTATTGCTTGAGCTCATGAGTATTATACCCATATCCTTCTTGGTCTCGCCAGCAGCAATGCTTTCAGCATAAGATCCAGCCGCATCTATGATCAGCTTGTTATTCTCAATCTTTGCGTTGCAGTTCCAAAAACTCTGAACACTCGTGCCTGCTGGCACATCATATGATATCGTCCATCCGCTTACTGTGCAACTTCCAGTATTAGTAACAGTAAAATCATACTGAATTCCATAACCAGAACCTGCATTCCAACTATTTGAAGCATTTGCTTTTGCACTTAAGGAACTAGTCTGAGTGTTGGAATTATTGCTTCCAGAATTGTTGTTACTAGAATTATTGTTATTTGTTGTGGTATTATTACCATTACCATTGCCATTACCATTGCCATTGCCATTGCCATTGTTAGAGTTACCGTTATTATCAGTGGTTGTGCTACCGTTATTATCAGTTGTTGTTCCACTGTTATTAACGGTTGTACCGCCATTATCGTTAGTCGAATTCTTATTATCAGAATTGTTATTCTTTACAGAATTGTCATCCTCCTTAGAATTATCATCAGATTTTGAATTCTCGCTCTTTTTATCATTCTTAGCGATCTTAGTCTCAATCTTGGTATCGCCGCCTTTTTTGTTATCGGATTTCTTCATCACTTTACCTATCGCAAATCCAATAACAAAGAACACAACGATTAATGCAACAGCAGATATTGCGATTTTTTGCTTTTTGTTCATCTTTTATTTCCTTCTTTCTCACAGAATTGTATGATCATGGTTTCTACCCCTACTCCCTGATCGATTGCTCCGGTTTTAATATCATATTCAACACTTTGACAGGTTTCAAGCATATGATATAGTTCCTCGGTCGTAAAATCCTTACATATCTTCATAAGAAGACTTATTACCTTGGAGTTCTTGGATATGTTTATGGTCATATCCTCCATAGGTGTTCCATTGTCACTCATCTGCTTCACAAGATATAATTCATTGATATTATTTCTGATTATGCCAAGGATTAGAACAGCAGGATTCTTCTCAGCGATAAGTTCATTATATATCCTAAGGGCAGACTTAGAATCTCTTTTCTGGATTGCTTTCGTAATATCATACACCTTGGAACTAAGTGTCTTAGTGGTAATCGCCCTAACATCATGATAATCGATAGAATCTCTTTCTCCTGTATATGCTATCAGCTTTTGCAGTTCGCATGACAGAAGATCCATACTGGTTCCAACATTGTCAATCAGATAATTAAGCGCATCTATCTCAATCTTTTTACCGGAATTCTTCAAAGTCGAATTAATCCACCACCTAAGATCACGGTCATTTACGCCCTGCATGTTCGACAGGTAACCATCCTTTTTTATAAAAGCAGGTACCTTCCCCTTAGGCTCTTCATTGCCACATATGATTATAATATATGATGTATCTGGAATCTTCGCTATGAATCTGTTGAACTTTTCTATATCTTTGTTTTTTAAAAATGCGTCTCCATCATCGATGACAACCAGTCTACGCTCGCCAAAAAACGGCAGTGTATCCGCAAAATCTATGACTTCATCGACAACATTTTTACTATCATCGGCAACAAGAAGGTTCAGCTCATCTGACCCTTCCATAAGTGCAGCTTTAAGCTTGTTTCGAAACTGTCTGACAAGATAACGCTCCGGCCCACAGATAAGATATATATGCTTATATGTTTTGTTTTTTATGTGATTATTAATGTTATACATACAACTCCGTAGTTTAACCTATGAATACTTATGTATATCATAACCTCTCTTCTTCAGTCTGTCAACACAACTTTGACCTTCTCCATTATGCTTTCTCTTATAACCGTTATCTGCCCAGTATCAACAGTGCATAGATGCTCTATCCCAAAGCCATCAAGTCTCGAAATTGTATCAGGCGAAGGATGGCCATATCTGTTATTCTTGCCACAGCTTATAAATGCTTTGTCAGCCTGTATGAAGCTCAAAAAATCTGCGCTACTCGAATACCTTGAACCATGATGCGCAACCTGAAGGATTCTGATAGTATCACTTGGTTTATCAGCATAAACATTCTTTTCCTTGCAGATATATTCTTCTGCCTCAAAGCCTATATCACCGGTTACTATGAGGTTTATGCCCGGTATTGTGATATTAAGACACAATGACAGTTCATTACTATCTTTGATCTTGTTAGAGGCAGAATCAGACAAAGGATAGAAACTTGTTATGAAGAGGTCGTCTTTTTTTAGACTTGTATATTCATCCCAGTATATGATGTCTATGTTGTGACTTTTAAGAAGATTTGTTATTGAAGCAGTTTTTTGGTCATCGACGATATATGAGGATAAGACAACATGCTTTATATCTACACTAAAGATTAGGTCTTCCAAAGCATTTGTATGATCTGCATCGCAGTGAGTTATAAACAGATAATCCACGGAATCGATTCGATTGCTCAACAGATACGGAACTATCCTCTTTTGACCGACATTATCTACATCAGAACTGCCGCAATCTATCATGATATGATTATTTTTTGTGTTTACATATATGCATTGGCCCTGTGATACGTCAAGCATGGTCATGTATGTTTTGTATCGCTGACGATTAAAGAGAAGCAGTGATAAACAAGGTATGATAAGCACAAGATAAAGCTTGTGTTTAGCACTTATGTTATTCTTAGAATATAGCAGGTATATGAAAGCCATCATGATGATATAATACACCAATATACTACCAGTAGAAGGTCTGCCGATAAGAATACGGCTAAAAGGAAGTCTTAGAGATAAAGATGCAAGATATTCGCATATGTCAAGTCCGTAGTGACTGATACCTATCATGTACATACCAAGCGGCATAGATACAAGCCCTGATAGACCACCAGCTATCATACCAGTCATGATAAAGCTCATCATAGGTATAACAAGAAAATTGACCAATATCGAATAAGTCGGAACATAGAAGTAATTATAAGCTATAATCGGGAGATTGATCAGTGTGATGGTCGCAGATGTAACAAGCATAGAAGGAAGCATCTTCTTTTTTAATTCGAGACTGTTGATGATTATAGGCGCGACAATACCTATTGCGATTACGCAGGAAAAAGAAAGCTGAAAACCACTGTTAGTAACAGCATATGGGTTATCCATAAGTATTATCAGGGACGCTATTGATATACTGTTTACAAGATCATAATCTCTGTTTAGATATTCTGATATCAGATATATGATCATCATAATCGCAGCTCTTCTCACACTCATAGAATTACCACAGAATATAACATACATGATAAGAAAAAGTGAACTTATTGCGGCACTTACAGCATAAGATAAGCCCCGTTTTCTCAAAAAACGATAAAAAGACATGCCTATAAGAGCCAGATGAAGACCCGATATAGCCAGTATGTGCGCTATGCCGGCACTTGTATATATGTCCTTCACATCATTATCAAGTGCAGAGCGTTCTCCAGTTATCATGGCAGTGTATATGCCACTGTGTTTCTTGTCATCTAAGCTCTCGTACGTGTTTGTAAGTTTTTCTCGCAGAATCCCTATATACTTGTAGAATACATTTGGCTTTTTTACAACTTCAGCCTTAGTAATACTGATTCCGTGTAATATTCCTATTGACTTATAATACTTTTGCGGATCGTATTCCCCTTCATTAGTAGCTTTTCTGAAATCATATATACTACCCTTTACTTTTATAATACTCTTGTATGGATATGGATCCTTAGAATAAGCAAGATATTCTTTATCGTTATCAACATCCTTAAGATAAAGCCTGTATTCGGAAGAAGCGGAATAATTCACATGGCTAACAGCCTCTATTATGTATTCCCCTTCAACAATATCACCTTCTTTAAGTGTATCTGTCTCATGCATAAAGAACCAAAAAGGATATATGACAAAAAATAATAGAATGACCGAATACACGATTATATGTTTTTTTCTTTTGGAATCTTTGATTTTCAGAATATAGAAAAGATAGAATGCTATAAAGCAAAGATATGTAAGAATAATATATGGGTTTTGGCTTTGACTTACGATTATCGAAAGTATATAAACCAAAACCCAGATAAGAATCGGACGTTTTATATAGAACACCTCCTAACGTGAATATGTAAGAGGAATTCTAACGGTAAATGTTGTGCCTTCTCCTTCAGTACTGAAGACCTTGATAGCACCGTTATGCAGCATGATGATATTCTTCGTTATAGAAAGACCAAGACCTGTTCCGCCGGTTTCTCTGGTTCTTGCTTTATCCACACGATAGAACCTGTCAAATATGTATTCAAGCTTATCTTCCGGAATACCTATGCCGGAATCAACAACCTTGATATAGAAGAACTTGTGGTCCGCATTCAGAGAAACTCTTACATAACCACCGTCCTTGTTGTACTTTATTCCGTTCTCTATGAGATTAGATATAGCAAGTGTAAGTTTGGTCTCATCGACCTCGGCTATAACTGGTCTAAAGCTTTCAAGTATGAGTTCAACATCCTTTTTATTGGCGATTGGACGAACTCTCTTCATAATAAGCTCGATTATCTCATTGATATTAACCTCCGAGATATTCATCTCACGATTAGTCTTATCGATCCTTACAAGAGTAAGAAGATCGTTGATGATCTTATTCTCTCTGTCAATCTCAATAGACATATCCTTGAAAAACTCTCTGTAAGTCTCGTTCGGAACATTCTCTTCCATAAGAAGCGAATCTGCTATAAGCTTCATGCCAGTAAGAGGTGTCTTTAGTTCGTGAGAAACGTTAGACACGAACTCGCTTCTCGACTCATCAAGCTTATTGATCTTAGCAAGAAGCGATTCAAATGCATCGGCTATATCTTCGGTTTCTATATAACCATTGAGATCTATCTCCTTTGGAAAGTTACCTTCCCCCATAGTCTCTATCGTAGTGGCAAGACGCTTAAAAGGATACGTAAACCAAATCGCTATCAGAATAGATGTGACTAACAGAAGAATTAACGATATGATAAATATAATCGAAGATACTTCGTTAGTGTAATCACCTTTACTTAGCTTTATACCGATAAACATAGAGAGTATCGGTACAAAACCCGTAAGGAATACTATTATGATAAGCCTGGCAAACATACTGTGAAATATATAATTTGATAAGCTTTTATTTCTTAAAATAATAACCAACTCCCCACTTTGTTATGATATATTGAGGTTCGCTAGGATTTTCTTCGATTTTCTCACGTAGACGTCTTATATGAACATCAACTGTTCTTGCATCACCTGGATAATCATAACCCCAAACAATGCTTAGAAGAGACTCTCTGTCATAAATCTTCTCAGAATTAAGTGCAAGAAGCTCAAGAACATCATATTCCTTGGATGTAAGATTCACATCCTGTCCACATACAAATGCTCTTCTGCTCTCACAATCAATCTTGATATCTCTGACTTCGATCAGTTTTCTTGTGGTAACAGTCTCTGTCTTAACATTACGTCTTAGGATAGCCTTGATTCTTGCTTTAACCTCAAGAATATTAAAAGGCTTAGTGATATAATCATCGGCACCATATTCAAGTCCCATGATTTTATCCATATCTTCACTTTTTGCAGTGAGCATGATTATCGGAACATTAGAAAACTCTCTTATGTGCTGACATACAGTCAGACCATCCATACCTGGAAGCATGACATCAAGAAGTATCACATCATATTCGTTATCCTTTGCCATCTGAAGCGCTTCCGTTCCGTCATATGCGCAGGAAACCTCAAAATCATCCTGTTCAAGACTGAACTTAAGACCTTTCACGATCAACTTTTCATCATCAACTACTAGCGCCTGTTTTCCCATCTTAAATACCCTTTCAATTAGCCTTTATGAGATCCTTGATCTTGTTATAAGTATTCTCCTTAATCCCACTGACATTCATGATATCCTCAATCGTTGCAAACGGTCCGTGTTCGTTACGATAATTGATTATATCAAGAGCTCTAGACTGACCTATTCCCGGAAGAGTAGAAAGCTCATCTTTGTTAGCATGATTGATATCGATAAGAGCATCGCTCCCATCTATATCTTCAATATCTCCGATTTTTCTTACAGTTATCTTCTGACCATCTTTTAAAAGCGAAGCAGGATTAAGATTCCCGATATCCGCATCTTCACACAAGCCTCCTGCTTTTTCAAAAAGCATATATAGTCTCGTATCTTCAGCAACTATATATACTCCCGGAGTAGTAACTGCACCGTCTATATACACGGTTATAGTCTTCTCTTCTTCATGAAAAGCATGTGCCGTGGAAGTAACAACATCCTTCTTCAGTTCTTCAGATTCTGTCTTATCATGACCGGATACATATACATATCCGCAGATCAGTATCAGGATTATGGTTATGTATAGCTTATACCTTGCCACAAACCTCTTAAGTGAATATAAATCCATAATTCTCCTTATATTGTATATAAGGGTTCTCTGATTATGTTCATTACATCATAACTACATTTTAATGAAATATCACCCAAAATACAATAGTAAATTTGGAAATAATCGAGATTTTTCTTTACTAATCGCTCTGTTTCTTATATAATTAGAGCATACGTGTTGGAGGATGACATGAAAGATTTAAGAAAAGATATTATAGTACTGGCCATTTATTTTTTGACCTTTTCTCTGTTAAATGTCTTTGGAGCAGACATTGTTGCGGCTAATCTCATAGCATTTTTGATAAGTTATATATATGTACTTATAACCAGACGTCAAAAAGATGGCAAAAGCCGTATTCTTTACATATATGAGACATTAATAAAACTATATCCGATACATTTTTGCGAAAGCATACTGCTTGTTTTCGTGTGCAGAATTCTTGGTTTGAATGTATACGCATCCAAGCTTTTATGTGTTATTCTTATACTTGGATTCATCTATGCACTCAGAAGATTTTTCCCATCACAGCCAAAAGCTGATGGTCCTAAGACTCTCTGGGACAAGCTTGACCTCATCGATGAAGCCTCTATGGATCATAAGACAATCATAAGCGGCAACATAACATATATCCTTTCTTTTGTTATGCCATTTGTCATATGTCTTGTTATCTTCGGAACGCGTCAGATATATCCTTTTGGTGATGAGGTTTATCTTCGTTGTGACATGTATCATCAGTATGCTCCTTTTTACAGTGAATTATGGTACAAGTTAAAGACAGGCGGTTCCTTTACATATAGTTGGAATATAGGTTATGGCGTAAACTTTATCGCTCTTTTTGCCTACTATCTATCAAGCCCTGTTAATTACTTTTTGACGATTTTCCCACAGATGCATATGCTTGAACTTATGGACTACATAATTGTATTCAAAATGTGTCTTATGTCCCTTAGTTTCACATATTATCTGACTAAGCATTATAACAATAAGTCTATTATATCTGCGGTTTTAGGTTGGTTCTATGCACTTAGTGCCTACCTCATGGCATATAGTTGGAATATTATGTGGCTTGATTGCCTCGTATTCTTCCCTCTTATTATGCTTGGACTTGAACAGTTAGTTCAAAAAGGAAAGTACAAGCTTTATGTCATAAGCTTATCGCTTTGTATTTTATCTAATTATTATATATCTATCATGATATGTATATATATTGTTGTTGCATTCGCATATAACATGTTTATCATGGAGAAACCTAAGTATTATTATATCTACTTTAAGAGAATATTTACGTTCTGTATATTCTCCTTGATTGCTGGTGGTATATCGGCTGTACTTCTGCTTCCAGAGGTTGCAGCACTTAAGCTTACAGCTTCAAGTGATATCACTTTTCCAAAAACATGGATGACTTACTTCCCTACCATGAATATGATCACCAGGATGCTTCCGGGTGTTGAGACACATATCGGTTTACAGCATTATCCTAACATATACTGCGGATCTTTCGTATTCCTTCTCTTTCCACTGTATTTTATCAACAAGGATATCAAAACAGGTGAAAAGATTGGAAAACTCCTGTTGTTAGCTGTGCTTTTAGCCTCTTTCAATATGAATGTATTGAATTTTATCTGGCATGGATTCCATTTTCCTAACTCGTTGCCGGCAAGACATAGTTTTATATTTGTTTTTATTGTACTTGATATCTGCTTTGAAGCTCTTATCCACGTGAAGTCAATAACAAAAGAGGATATAATCAAGGGGCTTATTGCTGCCATAGCAGTTTTGATCATACTTGAACAGCACTACTCCGGTCCGGACTACAAGTTTGAGATATTCTATGTTGCTTTGATGTATATATTCGCTTACACGATCATACTGAATATATATGACAGATCCAAGATAAAGAATATTATAGCTCTAGGTCTTGTTATACTGATACCAGCTCTTGAACTTGGCTACAACATGATGAAGACCAGCTTTTCGACCATAAATCGAACTGATTATCTTAGTAATTACGATTCTATGAAGGCAGCTATTGACTACATAGAAGAAACAGATGATTCGAACTTTTACAGAACCGAGATTATGTATGGATATCGTTCAAAGAACGACAGTGCTTGGCACAATATGAAGGGTGTCTCAACATTTTCTTCTACTGCGTACAAAACCATGACAGACTTTACTGAGTATATGGGTATGGAAAGTAATTATAATGCATATTCATCACATGGTCTTACAGCGATAACAAGTGCAATCTTCAATATTCGATACATAATATCAAGCTATGAGCGTGAAGAGGGCGATGATTATTCTCTTGTCTTTAATCAGGACAAGACCTACGTATATCGCAATAAGTACACGCTTCCTATGTGCTATGTTGCCAATGATGAAATAAGAGAACTGACTTTCGAACAAGGCATGACTGCTTTAGATTATCAGAACAGATATATGACTATGGCGACTGGTGTAGGTGATATGTTCAGAGATGTTACAACTCTTAATAGTGGTGAAACAACATTTGTAACACCATCTAAGCGCTGTCACTGCTATCTTTACTGCCCTACTAATATGAGTAATCAGGTTGAGATATACGTTAATGATCACGGAGTATCCTATGGCATCGAAGAAACTCATATCATAGATCTTGGCTATATCGGTCCTGAAGATTATGCATATATCGCTAATATGCCATATGATGGTAAGGTTTATACGATAGATGAAGAACTCTTCAAAGAAGCTTTTGACAAGCTTTATAAGAACTCTATTAAAGTTACAGAATACAGCGATAATATGATCAAAGGTACTCTTAATACAGATCAAGACGGTCTTGCCATATGTTGTGTGACCTACGACAAAGGATGGACTATATATGTGGACGGCAAAAAGGTTGACTATAAGAGACTGAATTCGAGTAACTTCATAGCATTTGACATATCAGAAGGTGAACACGAGATTGTTATGAAGTACTTCCCTGAGAATCTCACGCTTGGTATAATGATAACGATTTTGAGTTTGATTGCATTTGTGGCTATTATTATTAGTGAAAAAATCGGCGAAGAAGACAATAAGAAAAAAAGAAAGGACATTACATTATGAAACTTTGGGGCGGCAGATTTACAAAACAAACAGATGAACTGGTAAATGATTTCAACGCATCTATCGGATTTGACAAGAGACTCTACAAGCAAGACATCACAGGAAGTCTTGCGCATGTGACCATGCTTGGTAAGCAGGGAATCATCTCTTCTGAAGATATGGAGGCTATTAAGGCAGGTCTTAATTCAATACTTGAAGATATCGAAAGTGGTAAGCTTGAAATCGACTACGAGTATGAAGATATCCACACTTTTGTAGAAGCGAATCTCATCGAGAGAATCGGTGAACCAGGAAAAAGACTTCACACTGGAAGAAGTCGTAACGATCAGGTAGCTCTTGATATGCGTCTGTATGTTAGAGATGAAGTGGATACTGTTAAGGGCCTTGTTAAAGAACTCCTTAATACTCTCCTGACTCTTATAAAGGATAATACCGATACTTATATGCCAGGATTTACGCATCTGCAGAAGGCTCAGCCTGTCACTCTTGCTCATCACTTAGGTGCATACCTTGAGATGTTTAAGCGTGATCATTCAAGGCTTTGTGATATACATGAGAGGATGAATTATTGTCCTTTGGGTGCAGGTGCTCTTGCGGGTACCACTTACCCTCTTGATCGTGAACTTACAGCAAGCCTCCTTGGGTTTACTGGTCCTACACTTAACAGTATGGATTCAGTATCGGACAGAGATTATTGTATCGAATTTTTAAATGCTCTCTCTCTTATTATGATGCATCTTAGCCGTTTTTCAGAGGAAATCATACTTTGGAATTCGAACGAATACTCATTCCTTGAATTAGATGATGCATACAGCACTGGTTCAAGTATCATGCCTCAGAAGAAGAATCCTGATATAGCAGAACTTGTTCGTGGCAAAACAGGTCGTGTATATGGTGATCTTATGAGTCTCTTAACGACCATGAAGGGTATACCTCTTGCTTATAACAAGGATATGCAGGAAGATAAGGAAGTTACCTTCGATGCGATCGACAACGTTAAGAATTGTCTTGAGCTCTTCAAGGACATGCTTAAGACCTGCAGATTCAACAAGGAAATTATGAAAAAAAGCGCAACCAAAGGCTTCACCAATGCAACTGATGCTGCAGATTACCTTGTTAACAAGGGCGTTGCCTTCAGAGATGCACACTCTATAATAGGTCAATTAGTGCTTTTATGCATAGATAAGAATATATCTTTGGATGAGCTTCCTTTGGATGAATACAAGAAGATATCAGATGTATTTGAAGAAGATATCTACGATGCAATCGATCTTAAGACTTGTGTAAGTAAGCGTCTTACAATCGGTGCTCCTGGTCAGGAAGCCATGAAGGAATATATAAGGATCAACGAAGAGATACTTGCGAAAATGTAATATGCATCAGCAAATGCTTGCAATCAAAGGATAATAAAGAGCCAGTAATGCGTGCTTGCACGCAATTATTGGCTTTTTGTTATCCGTGTGACTGCGAAGCAGTCGCGCCCCACACATCGAGTAAGCGTTAGCTTACGAGATGCTGTGGGGATTGCAAGCAAAGTAAAGTGCGTCACACTGCGAAGCAGTCGCACGGATTCAGGAAGAGAATAAATTAAAAAAGCCGATAATGTGTGCTTGCACACAATTATTGGCTTTTTGTTATTACATCTCTAAAACAGCATCACATATGAGTTTTCCAAGTATGTTAATTAATGCAAGATCAACCGAACTCTTCTTTATGGTTGTTTTGGATATATTGAACATAAGGAATACTTTATTATTGGTTACATCATCCTGCTTGAAGTATACCAGATTAGAGAATATATTCATCGAGTTCATATACTTATATACCACAGGATGATCGTACTCTATAATCTTGATATTAGTTATATACTGTCTGTTATCCGTCGATGATAGGCTTTTCAAAAATCCATCTTTATCTACATCTATAAAACTCTTATCCTTATCAACATTGATTCCTATGTTGATATACGGCATCAGATCAGCGCCTGAATATATCGCAATTGAATCAATATCAAAAAGATGTCTTACATCTTCAAGAAGATTAAAGAAGTCCTCTTTTCTATCTAATCTGTAATTAGATATCATATCATATACAATATCTGCTTTATCATCATTGCTGATAACCAGCTTCTTAGCAAGCTTTTTGTTGTTATCAACTATAGATATATCGCCATGAAGCTTTGGAGTATAGATAATATATCTGTTTTTGCCTTTAGCTTTGGCTATATAGAGACATTTGTCGGCAATCTTGAATATCTCATCATAAGTTTTTCCGTCCTTAGGATATTCAGATATACCTATGGAAAGCGAAAAATTCATCTGCGTATTGGTATTATTATACTTGAATTGGAAATTCTTGTTGATGACCTTCAGTATCATCTTAAGCTCTTCAACATCTACATCGTTAAGGACCATGACAAATTCATCACCCCCGAATCTGCCGGCCACTCCACGATCTTTGATAGCTGTTTTAAGAATATCTGCAAGACTTATCAAAACTTTATCACCGAACATATGACCATATTCGTCATTGATCAACTTAAAATCATCTATGTCCATGATACAGAAGAAGAATCTTCCATCAGGATTCTCTGATATCTTATGCATGATATATTCAGATATAGAACTCTTGTTAAATACACCTGTTGTAACATCCCTTTCCATATCTTTGATGTAATAACTAGTATTCATGGTATTAATATTATACTCTGAAGGAACCATAATACCAACCACGAGTTTATTATCCATTTCATTATATATCACACTGCCCTTTATCAGGGAACGATTGTGACTGTTAAGAAATAGCGAATCAGGTATGTATAATTGAAAATCTGATGAGCATGTTGTTAAGGAATGATATAATTCATCTATACCCTGAATCTCATCTTTAAACTTAAGATTCTTTCTTGTATTCTCATACCATTCTGACAGTTTACTTTTCAATATGACAACCGACCTGTCATAATAGTACTTATAGATTGCAAATATATCAGTATCAGAGTTATAATCAAAGTAGTACTTACCGTCCATACTCATAAATCGTCTGTATTTACGGATATTATTATCTCTTCTGATTGTAAAAAACTCTATGTTACTAAGAGAGCAAAAATTACATCTTATCGTATAATTAGATCCCGGAACACTTTTATCCTGTTTTTTCATTCTTATGTAAAAAACTTCATATTGTGATTCGCCATATCTGAGCCTAATTATAACACTCTGTTCTTCATAACTTTTAGATACAACTTCGAGAGCACGATTTAGATCATCACGATCATCAGGATGAGTCAACTCGGGTAACTTATGATAGGAATTATCCTTAACGAAACCATAAAAGAATTCATTGGCAGAGCATATGGTATAATCATCTCTGAGAATGAAAAATCCAGATATAGTATTTTTTAAGTTGATCATCTCATCCTTGTTTAGAATCATGAAGTCGCTCCTTTTTTACAATCCTTACTTTTTTGATAATATTACGGTCTACCTTCAATGTTTTAAATATATAATCTTCATATTCAATTTCGATTTTCTCACCTTTGTCAGGAACATGTCCTATCTTAGAAATCATAAATCCATTAAGTGTATCGATTTCCTCAGTATTAAAATCAATATCCAATAATTTACTTAATTCATCAAGTTCCGTCAAGCCATCAACAACATATGCGTTATCGGATTGTTTTTTTATAGTAGTATCTTCTTTATCATGCTCATCAAATATATTGCCAACGATTTCTTCAAGAATATCTTCCATCGTGACAAGTCCTACAGTCTGACCATATTCATCTACAACTATTGCCATGTGAACTTTCTCATCCTGCATAAAATCAAAAAGAGTATTGATATTACGAGTCTCAGGAATTAAAGGTGCATCTATAAACATATCCTTGAAAGCAAGAAGTGTAAGCTTTCTCTTAGATGCATCCTGATATTGCTTGTAAGCATCCTTAAAGTGCAACACACCGATTATATTATCGATATCATCCTCATATACAGGTAATCTTGAATAACTTGCTTCCATAAAGTACTTAACTGCTTTTTCAAGTGTAATATTACCATCAAGTGCTTCTATGGACTTTCTATGTGTCATGATGTCACAGGCTCTGGTATCTGCAAAATCCATGATATTGTTGATCATGTTAGCCTCATTGTCCATGAGGATACCCTGTTCCTGTCCTTCATTGACCATATCTAAGATATCTTCTTCTGTTACCACCTCATTATCTTTGTTGATATCTATACCGAATATCTTCAAGATCAAACTTGAAAGAGTTGTAACAACATAAGTTATCGGAGAAAATATACTCAATATACCTCTTGCAGCCACATAATTCTTTAGCACATATCTCTTTGGTTTTCTTTTAGCAAGACTTGCCGGTATGATACATCCGAATACTTCAAGAATTACGAATAATATAACAGACAAAATAATACCGGTAACAATATAGGTCTGTGATATATCAGGCTTTCTTATTGCCTCAAAATACCAATTCAAAAAGAATATACCTATGAATATATTCGTGATAGAGAATACTACTCTAATCGTATTACGAAAGAAAAAAGCATCCTCAATCAGTGAAAGAATCCCCTTAACTCTCTTACTTTCCTTCTCATCGTCATCAAAATCATTATCATCAACCAATTCCTGAGCTGCTTCATAACCAAAAAGAATCGAATTGATGATCAAAAACAAAACAAATGCCAGCGTTCCCACATAGGGGAGTGCGTCCTTCATACTATACTCCTGTTAAAAATAATCTCTTGTGCCAATAATTCTGCCGTGTCTGTAATAACATCTCGGTATACGCTTTCCGAGATCACATACGAATTCATAATTAAATGTTCCTGATAAACCGGCAATTTCTTCGACACTTATATAAGCATCCTTATCTCTGCCTATGAGTGTAACAGGTGTCTCTTCTTCCACTCCAATGATATGTGTTACATCAACCATCATCTGATCCATGCATATCCTGCCAAGTATAGGTGCCTTCTCGCCTTTAATAAGTACATATCCCTTCGAAGAAAGAGACCTCGGATATCCATCTCCATATCCAACAGGTATAGTGGCAACCTTCATCGGCTTGTCAGCAACGTATGTTCTGCCGTAGCTTATGCTCTCACCCGGCATAACATCCTTAACCATAACTACGTTACTCTTAAGTTCAAGAGCCGGTCTTAATTTTAATTCATGATCAACATCGTCAGATGGATACATGCCATATATGGCTATACCACCTCTTACAAGTTCAAGAGAAGTCTCCGGCATATCGATAATTGCCGCAGAATTAGCACAATGTCTGAACTTGAATTTGATTCCCTGTGCTTCTAACTTATCTATAAAATCCATGAAGGTTTTAAACTGCTGTTTTGCAAATGTTTTGTCACTATCATCAGCTGTGGCAAAGTGTGTAAATATACCCTCCATGGTAAGATTAGACAATCCGTTGATTTTCTTGATTTCTTCTATACTTGCATCATTAGGCGTAAAACCTATACGACGCATACCTGTATCAATCTTAATATGACACTTTGCAATTCTGTCAAGAGAAGCTGCGATATCAGAAATCAGCTTAGCGTTCTCATAGCTGAATATAGTGGCTGTTATCTCATATTCAACAAGTCTGACATATTCATCCTTGAACACATAACCAAGTATGATTATCGGCTTGGTTATACCATTCTTACGAAAATTAACTGCTTCATCCAAAGTCGCAACTGCAAATCCATATACAAGATCCTCAATTGCTCTTGCTACTTCTATGGCACCATGTCCATAACCATCAGCCTTAACTACACCGATTATACCTGTCTCAGGCTTAAGTCTGCTCTTAAGACTCAGTATGTTGTCTCTTATGGCATCAAGATCGATGTTGGCAAAGACTCTGTAATACTTATCCATAATAACTACCTTTTTTAAATACTTTGTGCAGGTTTTCAACTATGTCCATAGCTGTCATGCTGTATGTTCCGTATTCCGAAGCTGCGCAATCGCCAGCCAAAGCATGTATATATACACCATATACACCTGCTTCATAAGGATTCATACCCTGAGCACATAAAGCTGCGATTACACCTGTAAGAACATCACCGCTTCCAGCCGTGGCCATACCATTATTACCTACAGTATTAATATATACCTTTTGGGCATTTTTTGCAACTATTGTTAGTGAATCTTTTAGTACGCAGACACATTTTCTATCAATCGCAAAAAGCCTTGCAGTATCGACTATATCCTTCTTGATTGATTCGGTTTCAACACTTATAAGGCGCGACATCTCCTTCAAGTGAGGCGTAAATATATGATTTGGTTTGATATGTTCAGTAAGTTCCTTATTCTGTGCATATATGTTGATAGCGTCAGCATCGATGACCATAGGCTTATCAATATTGATAAAAGCGAACTTAACCAGACTTACTGATAGCTGACTGCTTCCGAGCCCAGGACCTATAACGACAGAATCCGCCCAGTTTATAGCATTGCGAAGCTTTGTGTAATCATGTTCATCTTCGTACGTCGTAACAAGACACTCTGGGAACGAACTATATATAGCCGAAGCATTTTCCTTATGTGTATAGACCATAACCATTCCGCAACCGCTCTTTAATGCTGCCTTTGCAGAAAGAATCGCCGCACCACAGCACCCCTTTGAGCCCGCTATAACAAGGACTTTGCCGTAACTGCCTTTGTTCGAATCATTCTTTCTTCTGGGAATATTCACAAGGTCTGTCTCATCAAGAGTGTAATCAAATGACGCAAGACGACTATTAGATGGCTTAACAAAGCCTATATCAGCAAGATGCAATTCTCCTGTATAAGCTCTTCCAGGATAAAGCAGATGACCATGCTTATAATATCCAAATGTTACGGTTGCATCAGCTTTTATGGCAGTACCCATAATCGATGCATTAGTTGCACTTATACCGCTCGGAATATCAACAGCAAGAACCATAGCCTTAGATTCATTAACTCTGTCTATAAGCTGTGCGAGATCATTTTCTATGTTGCGAGATAAACCGATTCCAAATATAGCATCTATGATAAGATCATAGTCTAAATCCTTTAATTCGCTTATAATCCCAATTCCAAGCTTTCTTGCTATATCAAGCTGTATATCAAGCTCTTCGGTGTGTCTTGACATAGATGTAAGATATATAGTCACGTCGATATTCTTTTGAAATAAAAGCCTTCCCACTGCAACGCCATCTGCACCGTTATTACCATTACCGCACAGTATAAGCACTTTACCCTTAGAATCAAGCATATCAGTTGCAACATCAGCAACACTCATAGCAGCCTTCTCCATGAGAACAAGTGCGGGTATTCCGTATTCGTTAATAGTATTGTTATCGATTTCATTCATGGAATTCGCATCCAGTATATATCTCACATTCATTCCTCCTAATCAATTATAACAACGCTGCTTGCCACTTCTTTGATATGAGTTATGGAAACATGTATATGTTTAACGCCTTTTTCTCTTGCGACCTCAAGAGCTTTGTTATACAGATTTACATATGGTGCCCCTTTTTCATCTCTAAGAACCTCTATATCCTGAGGTTTTATTCCACATGAAAAACCGACCCCAAGAGCTTTAACAACCGACTCTTTAACTGTAAAGTTCGCTGCTAATCGCTCTAAGGATCTGTTACTGAATATGGTTGTCGGTTCCATAGTCAACAATGTACTTATCTCTTTCTCAGTATAGATACGGCTTAGAAAGCTTTTCTTCTCACAAGCTCTCTTAATCCGCTCTATCTCGATCATATCATGTCCCAAACCGATAATCATAATTATTCTTCTCTTTTATCAAATGCATCCATGACATCATTGCCAAGAATATCATGAAGATATGCATATGTCTGTGTGTTAAATGTTTCTTTATCCTGTTTTATCAGGAGCTTTTTCTTAAGATCGATACGCATGCTTGCGATAACCTTATCAAGAAGTGCTATATCTTCAGCATTATATCGCATCTTATCAAAGGCGAGGTTAACACTCGCAATCATAAGTTCAAGATTAGCATCCCTTATACGCTTAGGTATATCAAGCATCTCATCTTCCAATTCTTCTATCTTTTCCTTCGCATCGAGGATAAGCTTTTGATTCTTGGCATTAATCTTAGCTTTCTTAGGATCATCATCTTCATTGTCCATATTGGCAACAACGCCTTCCATCAGCTTTGACTTCAGGTTTTTATAATCCTTAAGCTTCTCAGTAACAGAAGCCTGATACTTAAGAAGCTCGTTAAGATTCGCTTCGAGTTGAAGGATTTCCTTAGTCTTAACGTTATCATTAAAGACCTGATGCCACTTCTCATCAAGCGTAAGAATCGGAATATTCTTGGTTTTTAATACTTCTTCTAAATCAAACATCAGTTCTTATCGTCCATTACATCTGAAGATCTTTCCATGTTGTAAGAAAGCTTCATGAGACTATCAGACAGATGAACATTCTCAACCGTAACATGTTCAGGAAGATTCAAATCTGTATGAGTAAAGTTCCATATAGCCTTAATTCCAGCGTCAACAAGCATATTCGCTGTCTCAACAGCCGCTGTCTTAGGTATAGTTAGAACTGCTATCTCGATATTGTACTTTTTGATATAGTTCTTAACATTGTCTATGTTATAAACAGGTACTCTTGTGGAAGCACTGTCAACAACATCAGGATTAACATCAAACATAGCCTTAACTACAAAACCCTGTTTTTCAAAATTATTGTAGTTAGTAATAGCCTGACCGAGATTACCCGCTCCAATAACAATCATAGTATGCTTGGTAGTAATATTGAGGATCTTTGCTATCTCATTGTATAGAATAGGAACATTGTAACCATATCCCTGCTGCCCAAAACCGCCAAAGTTATTAAGATCTTGTCTGATCTGGGATGCAGTAACTTTCATCCTTTCGCTTAATTCTTTGGATGAAATCCTGTCTATACCACAATCCTTAAGATCTCCAAGATAACGATAATAACGTGGCAAACGTTGTATAACCGCCTTCGAAATCTTTTTCTCGCCCATAAACAATACCTCACATAAAAATACTTTATTATACGTATTTTAGCAGAAAGTTATTTATTTGTCAATAGGCCTATGTCAAAAAAATAGCAAAGTCTTTATGCGGTCGGAGCCATAAGTATCTTACCTGATCCACGATATACATTTACAAGTCCTTCACCTGAAACAGCCGAACCAAGAAGACTCTTTCCAGATTTTTCAACTGTAAAGTTAAGCGAACTAGACCATGCTATAGCCATATTGCCGTCAATCTTAACGCAATCGTTATCAAGTGTGAGTTCATACAATTCTTCTTGTGGCACAACGCTCTCTAAAACTGCGATTCCGCTACCTGTAAGGCAAAGATTGAAGAATCCTTCCTTACCAAGAACTGCTGATGAAATGTTGCTCCTTGCGACAACTTTTTGCTTAATTGTTGACTCACAAGCGAGGAAAAGCCCATCGTCAAGAACTATAGCACCATTCCAATCCTCAAGATCAACAAGAAGAATATGCTTATATGTAGGCTCAAGCATCATAAGACCAGTTCCAGAATACTCAGGCTTAACAGCGCTTTCACCTGTTACAGCACCGCCAACCATCTTTCCAAGGAAATTACCTACGCTTTTGATTCCAGAAGTCATATTCACATTGCCAAGAGTCCACTGCATAGAGCCCGATTGGCAGATAACCGCATTATTACCATTAAGTTCGCACAAAACCTGTCTTTTCTTGATGTTCATCTCAGCTGAAAAGTAAGCATTCATGGCGTTAAGCGGAGACACACTTAAGTCTCTTTCATGTTCAAAAACCTTGAAGCTTCCCTTGCTGTCAAGTATTCGCATGTTTTTGTTGTTGTAGAGATTATTGATCTGAAACATAATACCTCCAATACATGTTTTTAGAACATTCATTCTCCCACTCGTCTTTAATTATATCAGATTATTACAGCATAGTCTAGTACTAAGAACCAATGTACTAGTTGAATTAAAAGCAAAAATCCTGTATAATAGTATCATTAAAAGGAGGTATTACTTATGAATGAAACAATAAGCTACATCAAAGAGCATATATCGATCAAACCATCTATTGCCATTATACTTGGTTCTGGTCTTTCAGGTCTCGTCAACCATATATCTGATGCTGTGAAATTATCATACAGCGACATTCCGGGATTTCCTGTATCAACAGTTGAAGGTCATAGTGGAGAACTTATATTTGGACGAATCTATGACAAAGAAGTTATTGTTATGAACGGACGTTTTCACTATTATGAAGGCTATTCTACAGACGAGATAACTTTTCCTATCAGAGTATTTTCAGAACTTGGTATAAACCGTATGATAATTACCAATGCTGCTGGTGGAATCGCACCAGATCTTAATCCTGGTGATATCATGTTGATAGACGACCACATTTCTCTTTTTATGCCTTCGATTTTCAGGGGGGATATAGAAAAGAAAAAAAGAGCATCTTTTGTAGATATGAGTGAAGTCTATTCACTTAAGGCAAGAAACCTCGCTTTAGATGTTGCCCAAAAAGAAGGTGTTAATCTTAAGCGCGGCAACTATATATTCTTTGAGGGACCGCGTTATGAAACCCCGGCAGATATTAAGGCAATGGCAGCTCTAGGAGCTTCTTCTACAGGTATGTCAACAGTTCCCGAAACTATTGCTGCCAGGTATCAGAATATGGAAGTTTTAGGTCTTTCATATATAACCAATAAGGCTGCCGGACTTTCATCCAATAAACTCTCTCATCAGGAAGTTATAGAGAATGCCAAGATATCGGCAGAACTTTTTGTGAATCTCGTTAAATCAATAGTAAAGGAATGGAATTGACATGATAATCAATTGCAATAACCTTACAAAAAGTTTTGGTGACAAAGAACTGTTTCACAATATAAGCTTTACCATAGATAACCGCGAAAAAGTTGCTTTGGTGGGTAATAACGGTGTTGGCAAGACTACTCTTCTTAAGATGATAATAGGCGAAGAAGCCTATGATGAAGGTAATATATACATATCAGGTGATTCAAGGCTTGGTTATCTATCTCAGCACAGTATGATAGATTCTGACAAAACCATATATGAAGAAGCCTATAATACCAAAAAACACCTTGTGGATATGGAAGAAAACCTTCATAATATGGAAAAGCAGATGTCGATATTATCAGGTGAAGAACTTGAAAAGCTCATCGTAGATTACAATTCATACAACGAAAAGTACATTGAAAAAGGCGGATTGACCTACAAAAAAGAAATAATATCTGTTCTAACAGGTTTGGGCTTGCTTGACGATAAAGAGCGATTAGTCAACACCTTATCAGGCGGTCAAAAAACAAGACTGTCACTTGCTCTGATACTTCTTGATTCACCTGATCTTCTGATACTCGATGAGCCTACCAATCATCTTGATATCACCAGTGTTCAATGGCTTGAAGACTATCTTCGAACTTATGATAAGGCTGTACTTGTTGTATCTCATGACAGATATTTTCTTGATAAAATAGCTACTAAAGTTATAGGCATCGAAAATAAAGCTGCCATTACTTATAATGGCAATTATACCGATTATGCCAAGAAAAACAAAGACAGATACGAAGCACTTCTTAAGGCTTATCAGAAAAACCAGGATGAGATAAAACATCAAACTGAAGTTATAACCAAGCTCAAACAGTTTAACAGAGAAAAGTCCATCAAAAGAGCCGAATCAAGGCAAAAGCTTCTCGATAAGATGGAACGTATCGATAAGCCTGTCATACAAGACACTAATATGAATATTCTTCTTGATTATGACACTGAAAGCGGTAAAGATGTTCTAGATATCGAGCATGTATCTATGGCGTATGACAACAAAGAAATCATCAGTGATATCGATTTCTCTATAAAAAAGGGAGAACATATAGCTCTTATCGGTGATAACGGAACTGGCAAGTCAACAATTCTTAAGCTTATCATGAATTATATAAGCCCCAAAAAAGGAACTATCACAATCGGGGCTAACGTCAAGATTGCCTATTACGATCAGGAGCAGTTAAACATCTCTTCTTCGCGAACATTGATTGATGAAATAGCTACTGAGTATCCTGATATGACCAACACCGAAATCCGCAATATGCTTGCAGCATTCTCTTTCACTGGCGATGATGTATTCAAAAACTGTAACAGCCTAAGTGGTGGAGAAAAAGGCCGTATGTCTCTTGCTAAGCTCATGTTGTGCAAAGCTAATTTTATAATCCTTGATGAGCCTACCAATCATCTGGATAATTACTCCAAAGAGATCTTGGAAAATGCTTTGAATGACTATGACGGCACACTACTTTTTGTATCGCATGACAGGTACTTTATCAACTCTTGCGCACATAGAATAATCGAACTAAAAGATAAGAAACTCAACACCTACATAGGTAATTATGACTACTATCTCGAAAAGAAAAAAGACGAAATAACTGCTACGCAGACTGAAATCGCACCATCACAAGGAAAGGTTGATTATAAAAAACAGCGTGAAGAACAAAACCGTCTTAACAAGCTTCGCAACAGATTCAAAGTAGTTGAAGAAGAAATCAACCAATTAGAAGAAAAGAACAAAGAACTCGAAGAACTTATGAATACCGATGAGGTATCCAGAAATCAATCCAAGCTTCTAAAGATTCATGAGGAAATACAGAATAATAACCTGAAGCTTGAAGAACTCATGAATGAGTGGGAAGAATTAGGAAACCATATATAAAGGGGCTGTAAAAAACTATCACTAGGACACGCGGCGATTTCTATACTTTCGCAGGCGGCTTATTTGCATCAACAGTTACTGCTTGCAATCATAGGATAATAATACTCTCAGTAATGCGTGCTTGCACGTAATTACTGAGA
>JAEEGL013802887.1_pt1 | contig 55951 bp, 47 predicted proteins | sample 9134231 | NCBI WGS metagenome assembly JAEEGL01 (sample SAMN16246548, study PRJNA631951) | gut metagenome | biome: gut microbiome; feature: rumen; material: fiber-attached | host: Bos | place: Iran: Karaj | collected 2018-10
AAGCTGCGCAGGATATATTCCTGCTCCTCTTACACAGGGCGGTAAAAATGTTCAGCTTGTCGGTGACTGCCTTGCAATCGGCAATCTGCGCTCCGTGGTGTGGAGAGCTTATGAAGCTGCTATGAACATTTAACCCCCTTTCGGAGCGTAAAAGGCAAAAAGTGAAAAGACAATTTATTATTTTTGAACTGCGGGTTTTACACTCGCAGTTCTTTCTGTAATTCAATCCTGTTCAAATAAGGAATGTTTTATAGTTGTCTTTTCTCAACGCCTTTGCTTACTTGCAGTATTCCAATACTGTCCTCGCTCGCAAAATGCGTTGTTTTCATCCTTTTCCGCACTCGAAAGCTGTAGCGTAAAAGACAAAAAACGAAGAAATAAGTATTATTTTTAAAGGACTGCGAATCATATACTCGCAGTCCTTTTGATGTTGCAATTTATTTATTTTTCAATCAGTCTTTCGCAAAGCTCGCGGTCCGGCTTAACCCACATTGTGTTATAGGTGTGATAGATAACCATTCCTTTTTTACCGCCCTTGAGCTTCTTGAGTTCTCTTATTTCCGTATAGTCCACCGCGACAAGAGAAGAATCGCGCGCTGAGCTGTTGCATGCGGCGATTGCAGCTGCCTGTCGGCAGGTGCGCTCCGGCAGTATGTCGCCGTTGCCGATAACTATCACATGAGAGCCGGGGAAGGACTGAGTGTGAAACCAGGAGTCATCTTTTGCGGCGGTTTTGAATGAAAGCTCTTCATTCTGAACATTGTTTCTGCCTACAAGTATAGTGTAGCCGTCATCCGAGATATATCTGACAGGCGGCAGGGATTTCGGGTTCTTATCCTTTTTGCTCCTGCTTTTTTTCAGGTAACCTTCTTCGGAGAGCTCGGCTTTTATTGCTGCAATGTCCGTGTATCCGCGCGCCCTTTTAACAGAGTCAAGCACGCTTTCAAGATATTCGATTTCTATTTCACTTTCGCTTATAAGCCCGTCGAGCAGTTTCTCGGCATTTTTCAGCTTGTTGTATTCTTTGTAGTATTTCTGCGCGTTTGCTGCAGGGGAGAGCGCCGGGTCGGCGTCGATGCGTACTTTATTATAATCGTCATAGTAGTTTTCAATGTCGTAAAAAAGAGACCCTTTTTCAAGAGAAAACTGGTTTGAAAGAATCAGTTCTGCGTAAATGCGCATCTTTTCCTTCTCTGCGCATTTTTCTTTTTCTTCTTTTCTTGTTTCGTATTTTCTTCTGCTTCTCGCAATCATATTCACGAGCGATTTCTGAAGCTCTCTGTTTTGCTGACCCGTTCTTTCGGCGAGAGTTTTTTCGGCATAAAAGCTGTCAATCAGTTCCGAGTAAGAACCATATGTCTTTGATTCAACGCAGAAACCGTACTGCGTAATATCCGTAAATGATAAATCAAAGGGTCTGCCGTCTTTTATCAGCATGGTCGGAGTGCCTCCGCGAACAAGCTTTTCACGCAGAGAATCAATTTGCTTTTCAAGCTTTGCAAAATGCGTGTCCGTCAGCTCGCCGAGAGTCAGGTCGTTGCCTGTTACGAGGCATGAGATTTCTCTTGAAATAAGCGGAGAGATGCCTTCAAGAGTTTTGAGCAGCGCGGAGGAAAGGGGTATGTCACCGAGCTTCTTTATTGCAGAAAATATATCTGCCGTACCTATTTCGAGTATATTCAGTTTATCCTGTGACGGCGGAAGAACATATCTGAAGCCCGGCTGAATCTGCCTGAGTTTTGCGGTGGTCAGATCGGATTTCTTGATTGCTTCAATTATTATCCCGTCGGAGTTTATAACAGTGAAATTGCTGTGCTTTGCCATAATCTCAAGAGCAAGAGTGAAAGAAACAGGGTCGCCTATTTCATCTGTACCCCTGAGGTCGGCAAAAAGCACTCTGTCCAGCCCCTGCTGTCTGAGCCCGGTAAATACGCAGCCGGTGAGGTGCTTTCGTAGAAACATGCAGAGCATAGGCGGCGTGCCGGGGTTTTCGGGCGCGGATGCAGTGAGGTTTATTCTCGGTATGCTCGAGGATGCGCTTATATAAAGCTTCTTTGCTCCTTCTCTTGACCTGAGATGAAACACAAGCTCGTCTCTCGCGGGCATATGTATTTTTTCAATTCTGCAGCCGATTACGCTGTTTTTGAGCTCTTCGGTAAGCAGATGCAGGGTATAACCGTCAAGCGGCATCAGATCGCCCCCGTATATTCAGTAGTCCGTGATTCGTTCAGCATAACGCATTCGGTGTCTGTGCGTTCCCGGCAAAGTTCCATAAGCTTTTTCACAGCAGGAGCTTCCGTTTCAAAATGTCCGGCGGCATAAAGAGCAATTCCCGCTCTTTTTGCGCCGAGAAACTCGTGGTGCTTGGCTTCACCTGTGACTAAGGCGTCGGCGCCGGCTTTCTTTGCGAGAGCGTAATATTCGCCGCCTGCTCCTGCGCAGACCGCAACCGTTTTCACGCTTGTGCCGCAGGTAGAGTAATTCACACTGCCTGCAAGGTTTTTCGCGATAATCTGAGCAAACTCTTTTTCCGTAACGGGAAGCTGAAGTACACCGATTTTGCAGATACTGTCCTCATCTGTATCGGCAGTTTTTAAATCTGACAGGCCGAGCTTTTCGGCAAGCACTGTGTTAACGCCCGGAGCTGCCTTGTCAAACGGAGTGTGTGAGCTTATGACCGCAATGCCGTATTTCACCGCAAGATAAACGGGGCTGTCCTGCGCAATACCGGAAACAGGGGTGAAAATAACCGGGTGATGGGTCACAATCGCGTCGCAGCCTTGCTTTTTTGCGTCTTCAATCGTCTCGTTTGTCGCGTCAAGAGCAAAACCGATTTTTGTTATCTCAGTTTCCGGTGAACCGATAAGCAGACCGCTGTTGTCCCATTCGCATTGTGAAGCGAATGGCGCGATACCGTCGATAATCTTATATAATTCACTTATTTTCATTTATTCTTTCCTCCGCGTCTTCTATGATTGCTTTCAGGTTTTGCGCGGCTTCGGGGTCGCCGTAATCTTTTTCTGCCTCATACCTTACTTTAAGATATTTCAGCGTTCTTGTCACGCAGTATTTTGATGCTTCGTCTTTATTTTGAGGCAGCGAGCCGAAATATATATATGACGGCGGATAATCTTTTGTCAGTCCTGTGTACTCTGCCGCCATCATATTATATACTCTGCCCTCGTCAAAAAGGGCAGTTTCCGTAATAATCTCAAAACCGTTTTCAATGAGAAATTCTCTCACATCGTTTGAATGTGACTGCGGCTGAATAATAAGGCGGTATTTGCCGTCTTTAAGCCAAGGCGCGCGTCCGAGCAGCTCGGCTATGAGCGAGCCTCCCATACCGCATAAAATAAAGTCATCCGCCTCATCGGGGTATATGCCTTCAAAGCCGTCTGAAAGCCGCAGTTCTGTCCTGTCTTCAATTCCGAACAGCTTTACGGTCTCTTCGGCATTAAGAAGAGGACCCTTGCTTACATCGCAGGCAAGGGCCGTTTTCGCAATATTGTTCTTAACAAGGTAAGCGGGCAGGTAGGCGTGATCCGTGCCTATATCGGCAACGCGTGACCCCGGCCTCACAAGCTCAGAAACCTTCTTAAGCCGCGGGCTCAGATCAGGCATTTGCGAGGAAAGAGTTGATTTTGCCGATAAGCTCGTCAGGGTCCACTCCGTGAACCATGCAGGCCTGCTCAACGCTTTCGCTTCTTGCCGAAGGGCAACCGAGGCAGTGCATACCCATCTCAAGGAAGAAGGGGGCAACCTCCATATTAGCGTCAAGAATTTCGCCTATTTTCATTTCTTTAGTAACTGTCATCTTTTTATCTCCTTTTTTTATCGGTGTTTTTATTATTGCATATAATTGTTAACAATTCAACATTTACGCAAAGTTTTCGGCTTCATAACGCATAATAAGTTTTGCCGCACAGCCTGTTTTGCTCAATAAAAATCGGGCGCGGCGGCTCTTGAAAAGCACTCTTCTTTATTGTATAATCGGTTTGCGAGGTATCTGATATGAAAAAATATGATTTATGTATAGCCGGCGGCTGTGCTTCGGGGCTTGCCGCAGCGATAAATGCCGCCCGAATGCACCCGGGGATTAAAACAGCCGTGCTTGAAAAGCTGCCGAGAGTCGGCAAGAAGATTCTTGTGACCGGAAACGGCAGATGCAATCTGACAAATATGAACGCTTTTCCCGCCTGTTACAATAATCCGGGCTTTGTATCCCCCTGTCTTGAGAAGTATTCTCCCGAAAAGGTAATCGGCTTTTTCGGCTCTCTCGGTCTGCTTACTTATACTGACCCGGCGGGCAGGGTTTATCCGAGAAGCAATTCCGCCTCCGGTGTGCTTGATACTCTCAGGTTTTCATCTGAAAAATACGGCATAGATATTTTCACCGATACGCCGGTTCTCTCAGCTCAGAGGAGGGGTGGGGAATTTATTGTTAACGGAGAATTTGCCTGCGATAAGCTGATAATTGCCGCCGGCGGCAAGGCTTCACCCTCGCAGGGCAGTGACGGCAGCGGTTATTCACTCGCAAAGTCTTTCGGTCACTCTGTTACTCAGCTTTATCCTTCGCTTGTTCCCGTAAATACAAAACCCGACGAGGTCAGGGGCCTCAAGGGCGTCAGAGCGGGAAATGTGCGTTTGACATTTATCGCCGATGATTTTACCGCCTGCTCCGAAGGTGAACTTCTCTTTACGGAAAACGGTATATCCGGAATATGCGCAATGGAGCTTGCGGCATTTGCGGAGACTGCGCTCAGGAAAAAAATACCTGCGTTTATTTCCGCTGATTTTCTTCCGGAGTTTTCTTATCCTGCGCTTGTTGACTATCTTGTTTCCGTTTCAAAAGATAAGTCAGGAGAGCCGATTGATACTTTTCTTATAGGCATTCTTCCAAAGCAGCTCGGCATTTCCGTTCTCAAGAGAGCTCAGGTTTACCTCGGCGGAGCGGCTGTTGAAGAAATCAGCGAAAGAATTGCTCAGGTGATTGCATCTGAGATTAAAGAATTCCGACTTACTGTTACCGGCACCAAGGGCTTTGAAAACGCTCAGGTCACAAAGGGCGGAGTCGATACCGCACAGATAAATCCCGCAACGCTCGGTTCGGAGCTTGTCAGCGGGTTATATTTCTGCGGCGAAATACTTGATGTTGACGGGCCATGCGGAGGGTTTAACCTTCAATGGGCGTTCGCTTCCGGCCTTCTTGCGGGTGAACTTATATGATAAGAATCAACGAAATCAAATTACCGCTTGACAGTGACGAAAGCGAGCTTGTTGCCCTTGCCGCCGCGCGTCTGAGATGCTCCGCGCAGGATATCTCAAGCTTTGAAATACTGAAAAAAGCGGTTGACTCACGAAAAAAGGATAATGTCCATTTTGTTTATAACATTGCTGTTTCGCTCAACACGGATGAAAGCCGTGTGCTCAGGCGCTGCGGTACGGGCATTTCCTTATATGAACGCGCAGAATATGTTATGCCCGATATAAAGCGGACAAGCACTTTGCGCCCTGTTATTGCGGGCTTCGGTCCTGCCGGATTTTTTGCCGGGCTTATCCTCGCAAAGGCGGGGCTTCGTCCTCTCATAGTTGAGAGAGGAGCGGATGTTGACACGAGAGCGCTGGATGTGAAAAAATTCTGGCAGTGCCGTAAGCTCAACACTCAGAGCAATGTGCAGTTCGGAGAAGGAGGAGCGGGAACTTTCTCGGACGGAAAGCTCACCACGGGTATTAAGGACCCTCTTTGCATGAAGGTGCTTGAGGAGCTTGTTGCCCACGGCGCGCCTGCTGAAATAATGTATTCCTCCACCCCTCATATCGGCACTGACAGGCTTCCCGGTGTTGTCAAATCAATAAGGAAAGAGATTGAATCTCTCGGCGGAGAGGTGCTTTTTAACACTCAGCTCACCGATATTATAATAGCAAACGGCTCTGTACAGGGCGTAACAATCAGGCCTCAGGGTAAAAGCGAAACGGATATTGAAACCGACTCTCTTCTGCTGTGCATAGGTCACTCATCCAGAGACACTCTTGAAATGCTTTACCGCAAAGGATTCAATATGATTCCCAAGCCCTTTTCCGTCGGAGTGAGGATAGAGCACCCGAGAGAATTGATAGATAAATCGCAGTACGGCTCTTTCGCAGGTCATCCTAAACTCGGCGCCGCCGTTTACAAAATGGCATGCCACCCGGAACACGGCAGGGGAGCATATACTTTCTGTATGTGCCCGGGAGGCACTGTTGTTGCTGCAGCGAGCGAAGAAGAAATGTGCGTTGTAAACGGTATGAGTGAATACGCGCGTGACGGAGAAAACTCAAACTCCGCAATCCTTGTCGGTATTAAGCCGGAGGATTTCGGCAGCACTCATCCGCTTGCGGGTATTGAGCTTCAGAGGGGCATTGAGAGGACCGCGTTTGAAAAAGGAGGCTCCGATTACTCCTGCCCTGCTCAGACAGTAGGCGATTTTCTCTCCGGAGTGAAGTCGGCAAAGCTTTCATATGTCAGACCTACCTGCCCCACCGGAGTTACTCCCGGGGATATGACTGAAATTCTGCCCCGCAAAGTAACGGATACCATGAGAGAAGCGCTTGTGAAAATGGACCGTATGCTCAGCGGATTCGCTCTCCCCGACGCCGTGCTCACAGCTCCGGAATCACGCTCATCTTCTCCTGTCAGGATATTGCGAAACGATATCCTGCAGAGCAATATCAGGGGAGTATATCCCTGCGGTGAAGGCGCCGGCTACGCAGGAGGCATTGTTTCCGCCGCCGTTGACGGAATAAAATGCGCTCACGCAGTGTTGCTTGATGAAACGGATGAGTGGTAATTCTTTATAAACAATTTTATCAATATATAGCAATTTTAACAAAATCTTTCACTTGTTGTGCGGAATGTTGATTTATTTTGTTGAGATTGCTATAATTATTTTATAAAATTAATCCTTGAAGAACGGAGGTAATGTAAATGGCGCATTGTCCTAAGTGCGGCAAACATCTCAAAATTTACAATGTCAGCCAGTTTTGCCCCAAATGCGGCGTCAACCTCAGGTTTTATGAGTTCGAAAAAAACTTTTATCGAGAAGCGAAATATGCCGAGCTGTCAAATGCCGCTGTACATGTTAAAATCCGCAGGCTTAAGGCGTCTTTTATCGGTAACAAGCTCACCATACTGCGCCTTATAGCCGCTGTTTTTCCGCTTGCCGCTCTGCTTGTGCCGGCTGCGGTGTTCAACCTTTATCTTCCTTTTTTCAGTGAGAAGCTTGCTCTGAGCGGTCTTGGGCTTTACGGCGCATTTTCATCCGGCAGTCTTATGTACCTTACCGATATGCATTTTTCTTCTCCGGGCGGCGAAACCTATGATCTTTTCTTTAAGGCGCTCCTGTTTTACGCAGTAGCCGCCGTTCTCGCTGTTTTAATTCTTCTGCTGACCCTGCTGTGTTTCTTAAGCGTTAAGAATATGCAGAAAATCATTGCATCTGTCGCATTTGCGGGCGCAGTTTTCTCGCTCGTTTCCTTTTTTGTTCTCAATACTTTTATCGACAAATGGGATAAGTGCACTTTGGCCTCAGCCGAGGTGCTGCAGGCAGACCGGGGTTATGGTTTTCCGGTGCTTTTCGCGGCGTTTGCAGCAGTCTTTGCTGTTAACCTTCTGCTTTGGATAAAGGGCATTCCGGTTGAATACGCGCAGGGTATGGAAGAACGCCTTGAGATTTACCGCAAGGTTAAAAAGGGAGAGCTTGACCTTGACTCGCTTCCCCAGCCGGTCGTTGAAACCGAAGAGACAAGGAAGATAGATGAGGAGATTGCCGCGGAAGAGGAAAACCTTGCCCGCCTTAAGGCGGAGCACAGGGCTCGCAATGAATCCGCTCCGGAAAACGGAACACAGGGAGGGGAGACAGATGAGTAAAGCAAAAAAAGCTGACCGCAATGTGCTTATTTACAGGTCTGTTATCGCTGTCCTGATAGTGATTTTTATTGTGATTTTCGTTTACGGGCTTAATAAAGTGCTTGCAATGGAAGGTACGCTTCCCCCGATAACGAATGAAGAGGGTTTAACCTCCGCTCCCGTTACGGCAGATGACGGCGTAAACTTCCTTAAAAGAGTTTATGCTCTTGCTCAGGAGAGCAAACCGAAGGCAACGCGTGAAGACACTTTCAGTGTTGACGGTGATTCAATAGACACCGGCGAAAATGAACGCCTCAAAAAAATGTTTGCGTTTGTATCAGGCGGCTTTGAAAAAAAGCTGGAGGATTCGTTTGAAGATATTGAAACTGATTTCGGAGAGAGTTTCCCCGATGGAATTACTTTACCCGATTTCTCTCAGGCAGATGTAATCCCGCAGACTTATTATTTATGCGAAAACTGCGGCATGACAAGCGATGAAGCAAAAGACAAATGCGATGAATGCGGCATCGAAACACCCTATACCGAAAGCTCTCGCAATATAAAGTGCAGATACATTTATTATTCCTGCAGAAGCTGCGGCGAAAGAAGCGATATTCAGAAACCCGAGTGTGAGGTATGCGGCTGCGTTTATCCTTATAACGAGAAATACGCCGATGAATATGAAGTAACGCTGAAGCTTGACAGTGAATCCGTGCCTGAGTATTTCAGTCCCGTGGGCAAAGAGAGAATCAAAGAAATACTCGCCGACGAAATAAAAGACAGGTTTGAAATCAGAGATATAGACATAACATACAACGATGTTCACGTGTACTATAAGGTGCGCAGAATGACGGATGAGCTGACATATCTTGAGCTTTTCAGAAATATGACCGTCACCGCTCAACTGGAGTTTGCCCCGCATTATAACACGGGTGAAACCTCAGTTACATTCAACATTACCGAAAAAAACAAGCAGAGTTTCACCTGGCCAGGTATTGAACTGAGCAGCCACGAAATGTCCGTTGAGCCGAAAGCAACGGATAACCTGCTTGCAACGCTTACCTGCACTGACCCGACTGAGCCTGTCGTAACCTGGACTTCATCCGATGAAAGCGTACTTACCGTTGACGAAGAAGGCTATATCAAAGCCGGCAAAGAGGCGGGCTTCGCTACGGTTACCGCTTCATTTGAGTTTAACGGCAAGGAGTATTCCGACAGCTGTAAGGTAAATGTAAGGTACTCAGTTGAGTCAATGAAGCTTAACAAACGCAAGGCAAATCTCAGCCCGGGCGACACTCTTACTCTTAAGGCGATGCCGCAGCCGTCAAAGGCGAGCGTCAAGACCGTTAAATGGTACTCGGAAGACCCGGAAATTGCCCGCGTAGATGAAAACGGCACTGTTACCGCTGTTTCCAAGGGCAAGACATCTGTTTACGCTCTGTCAGATGACGGGTACTATAAATCGTCCTGTGAGGTGAATGTGAAGTGAGTGAAAACACAAACAGCGGCGCCGAAAAAAGGACACTGAGCGAAAATATATTCGGCGCGGAAGTTAATTCCGCCGCTAACCTCGGTAAAGAGCAGCTCGGAAAATACAGTAACCTCGCCGTAAAGATGTTCCACACGGGTGTGCTTTCACCCAAGGAAATGCTGTTCCCGGCCCTCGGCCAGTTCGCCGCAAAGCTTGTCAAAGGCCTGGCGGCTTACAGAACGCTTTATTTTGTAAACGTTCTGAAAATCGATATGGCTTACGTCACGGTTATTCTCACTCTCATATCGATTTACGATATTCTGAATAATCCTCTTATGGGCGCGGTTTATGACCGCACAAGAACCAGATGGGGCAAGGCGAGACCTTACATAGTCTTTTCGGCATTCCCGTATTTCCTGTCAACCATCATACTTTACTCGGGCGCAACAGTACTCGGAGACCGAGCAGGCGATGACCCGCGCAAAATCATTTTTATCTTTGTAATGCTGTTTATTCAGGAAACATTTTCAACTATTTATTCAATTCCCCGCGATAATCTTGTTACCCTCCAGACCGCCTGCCCGAAAGACAGAATCACCGTGGGTCTGCTTCAGAACTATATAGGTGAGGTAGGTTCACAGGCTATTTACGCGATTTTCCTTCCCCTTATGGAGCTTAACAACAAGGGTTACATAAATGTTTCTCTGCCTCATATTTTCATGATTATGTCATCAATCACAGGCATAATCGGCTGCGCGAGCAACATTGCAATGGCAGTCGGGTGCAAAGAAAGGATTCTCCTTCAGCCTAAACCCGCGCCGCTCACAAAGTCCATCTTCTACATCCTTAAAAACAAATACGCGTTCAGAAACTTTATTGCCAATTTCGTTGTCAGCTGGTGGAGTGACGGTGGATATTCCTGGGATGTCGTCACACAGCAGGAGATATTCGGCGGCTCTATCCCATCGTTTTTGGCTTATATGCCTTATAATATTTTTGACACTCTCAGTATCACGTTTATACCGAAGTTTCAGAAAATCTTTAAGGGCAACAACAGAAACGCCGTTATTGTCCTTCGCATGTGGGACCTTCTGACAAATGTCGCAATGTGTATTTTCGGCCTGCCGAATGTTCACCGCAGATGGCTTATGGTCGGTATCTATGCGCTGTTCCACGGTCTGAACGGTCTTAATAACGGCCCATCAAATGTCTTTGAGGCTGAACTCGGCAGAGAAATAAATGACTATACCGAGTATGTCAGCGGCGAGAGACCGGACGGCACTTTCAACATTCTTACGGACCTTATTACCAAGATTACGTCTCCGCTTAACGCTTATCTGACCATAAAGCTTTTCAAATGGTCCGGCTATGATTCAACGCTTGAGATTCTGCCGTGGGCGCAGGGGAGCAAGGTCGTTTATCAGAAAGTATTCTTCCTGTTTATTGGTATTGGTGTGCTTCCGAGTATTATCAAGATGGTTCCCTATATTTTCTATGACCTTACCGGCGAAAAGAGAGAGAAAATGTATATCGCTCTCAATGAAAGACGTGCGCTTATGGCAAAAGAAGACGAAATCAACGCTGAACTCGAGGAGCTTGAGGAGGCAATCTCATCTTTTGAAGCGCAGTAAAAACAGCATATAAATAATAAGGGCGGCTGCAAATGACAGCCGCCCTTAAACTTTGATTTTATACGAGATTGATTATGTAATATCTCATTACGCTTTCGCTTACTCCGTCGGAAATGCTGATGCAGTAGGAGTAGGTAAGGTTCATATCCGCCCACACGGCAAGCATTATTTTTCCGTCGTTGCCTTTCATGGTTACCGAATAGTCACCGACTTTTTTAACATTCGCTCTTGTGTAAACGTTGTAGTCTTCGCTTATATCTCCTGACTGAAAGCCCTTACGCAGGAAGCCTCCGTCAAAATTCACCTGTACGATTGCGCCGCTCACAACGCCGTATCCCGTTGGGGTTATTCCTTTGGGGATTGTAATGGATTCAATCCCCGCCGCTTCGCAGGCTTCCTCGAGCGAAGCTTTTTCGGTTACGGGCGAAGTCGGTATTGAAACCGGCTCGGGAGCGGAGGTACTCTCGGTTGCTTCCGGCTGATCTTTTTCTCTGCCTGAGCAGGAGGTGAGAAATGAGGCCGCGCCTATTATCAAGGCAAGTGAAATAAGCAGTGCCGTTATTCTTTTCATGTTTTTCTCCGTTTCTTATACAGGTATTATCGTAAACTCAAATCCGAGACCGTTGCTACCGTTGATTATGAATTTGTCAAGCACATCGGGTCCGCAGGATGCGGTGCCCGCGCCTCTCTCAAATCCGCTGATATTTACGGCTATGGTGTTTTCATCACGAAGGTCCTCTATGTGACCGGCCTCGTCAAGAAGTTTCTGGCTGAATCTCCTGGCGTTGAAAGCAAGATATTTGCCTTTGTAAGCAAATACAAGACCCTTGCCGTCGTCATCGGTTACCTTTACATATCTTACCTCGCACCTGTTGCCGCTTTCCTGAGGCCTTATATAAGGCTCATACATTTCGTCAACATCGGTCTGATATACACCCGCTATGCTTTGAGCATAGTAATCGGGAAGGTTTTCATTGGGCCCGAGGCCGTAATACTCAATATTTTCAAACTCTGCCGGCATTTCAAGACTGAGCGCGAATCTCGCCATATCAGCAGCCGCGCGTTTTTTCGCGAGAGGTTTGAACTCGGTTTTGACATCGATTATACCGCCGGCCTTGATTGTGTAATTAACCTTAACTTCAGCTATCGCTCCTTTTACCTTCGGGCTTACAAGCGAATATACAACCGCAGCTTTAACTCCCGCGGATGTCTTTCGGCAGCTGAAGCCCTTGAGCTTGCACGCGTAATCATTGTAGCCGGCATCATTCCATGAGTTTCTCACTGCGCAGTCATTATCGGTATATGCTCTGTAAATGTTGGGCAGGAAACCTCTTCCGATTGCGGGAGCCTGATTGATAAGCTCTTTGCCCGCGTATTTGAACGAATTTATCTGGCCGCAGTCTTTGCAGAGCTTTACAACCGCTTTGCCTGATTTGACTGTGATGAATTTCTCATCTTCGCTTGTCGCAAGCTTGGCTTTTGACGCGGGAAGCTCATAAACGAATTTCTTTTTGAAGCAGATTTGCTCAAAAGCGATTTCGTTGACTCCGTCATAGTAATAGAGATTCAGGTGGAAGTCGCAGTTTTCGGCGGGAACTTTTATATCCATCGGGTAGCTCGCGGTCTGCTCAGGCTCAATGTCTGCCTTGAATTCATCAGCGGCTATGAGAATATTGCCGTTTTTGACAAGCTCCCATACAACGGTTATATATTTGGTGTTTCTGAATCTGTTGGTGTTTGTGAGTTTAAGTGCCTTGTTTGAGAATTCGGCGCGGATGGGACGGTAAACGTTTTTCATTTCTTTTGCGCCTGTGTGAAGGCGTCTGTCAGGGTAAACAAGGCCGTCAACACAGAAGCAGCCGTCATGGCGCCATTCGCCGTGGTCGCCGCCGTAGGTGAATTTATACTTACCTCTGGGGTGATATACCGAGTGATCCGCCCATTCCCAGATACAGCCGCCCATAAGGTTTTCGTATTTGTAAAGTATCTGCCAGTATTCTTCAAGTGCGCCGGGACCCTCGCCCATGGCGTGAGCATATTCGCAAAGGAAGAAGGGCTTGGGAGTATATTTTTTGCCTCTTGTGTGTTTGCCGCATTTCTCTACATTTGCATGATTTGTGTACATCTCTGAAACAACATCGTATGAATGACGCTCAGAATGAATCACGCTCTCATAGTGAACGGGTATCTCGGGATTCTCCTTGTGCAGATACTCATAGCAAACATCCTCGCATTGATAGCCGCCGGCCTCATTGCCCAGCGACCACATTGTGACACTCGCCCTGCTTCTGTCACGCAGATACATTCTCTTTACTCTGTCAAGAAAGCGGGGAGCCCACTTAATGTTTTTGCTGATGAGGTGGAAATCTTCGTGGGGCGGGCATCCGCAGCCGTGAGTTTCAATATCCGCTTCGTCAACCGCGTAGAGACCGAGAATATCACACAGGATAAGGAACTGCGGGTCGGGAGGATAGTGAGAGGTTCTGACCGCGTTCACATTAAGGCTCTTCATGAGCTTGAGATCCTTCTCAATATCATCATATGTCATCACATATCCTGTCTTGTAGTTTGTATCGTGATGATTTACGCCTTTGAACTTGATAAGCTTGCCGTTGAAATAGAACTTATCCTTTTTAATCTGAACGGTTTTAAAGCCTATGAAATTTCTGATTGCCATTATTTCCGCACCCTTTTTGACGAGCGTGAAATAAGCGGTATAGAGTTTGGGAACCTCGGCGTTCCAGCTTTTGACATCGAGAGAGGTGAAGCTGATAATTCCGTCGGCTGCGTCGGCGCTTGCACTTGCCTTGAGCTTTTTGCCGTCATAGATTTCGGCTTTGACCTCATAGCCCTTGAGCTCACCCTTGATGTCAAATTTCACATCAAGATCCCAGCCTTTTTTTGCGGGCTTAGTTTTGTAATAAACATCGTTTACATAAGTCTTGGGCATTTCGTAGAGAAGCACATCTCTGAATATTCCGGCTTCCCTGAACATATCCTGGCACTCAAGGAAAGTGCCGGTTGACCATTTATGGATAAGTACGAAGAGCTCATTAGCGCCTTTCTTGATGAAGGGGGTAATGTCAAACTCCGCGGTGTTGTGCGAGCCTTCACTGTAGCCGACATAATTGCCGTTAACATATACATCAAGGCAGGGTGCCGCGCCGAGGAATGAGAGTATGAAAGTCTTGTTCTTTGACGCTATGTCAAACATCTTTCTGTAAATGGCGGCAGGCTGCTCTCTGGGAATGTGGGGGGGAGTGTCGTCAAAAGGATACCAGCAGTTGAGATAAGCGGGGCTGTCATATCCGGTTCTCTGCCAGGTGCAGGGAACATTTATTTTGTCAAATTCTGTTTTGACCGTGTCGATTATTTCAGGCATCTCTTTGCAGGAGGGATAATCTCTGCAATCCCATTCACCTGAAAGAAGCCTGACAATGTCAGATGATTTGCGTTCTTTTTTGAACGGAACAGCCGAAAGAGCTTCCTTGCTTGAGTAGGGAATCATATAAGCTCTGCCTTCGAGCTTATTGATTTCATAGGTTCTGAAGTCGTGAAAATTCTTTTGGTTTAAGGCGTATTTCATTTGTCGCATCCCTCCAGGATTTTTATCATTATTTTTGCAGCTTTGTATATATCACCGCAGCCGAGAGTGATAATACAGTCTCCCTCTTTTGCGTGAGTTACGGCATAGTCCGCCACTTCCTCAAAAGTGTTGTACCAGACGGAGCCGGGCACTTTTGCGCTTAAATCGGCGGAGTAAATGTTGTAAGTGTTGACCTCGCGCGAGCCCATTATTTCGGTGAGTATGCATTGATCCGGTATGGAGAGCACCCTCGCGAAGTCATCCAGAAGCATTGCCGTCCTGGAGTAGGTAAACGGCTGAAAGACGGCATAGACTTTATTGAACCCCATTTTCATCGCTGTCCTGAGGGTAACCTCAAGCTCAAGCGGATGATGGGCGTAATCATCGATTATCGTGATTCCGTTTATTTCGGCAAGCTTTTCAAAACGCCTTCCCGCGCCTCTGAAATCTGCGATTCCTTTCACACAGTCTTCAAAACGAACTCCGCTGTACATTGTGCTTGCAATTACAGCGAGGGCATTATGAACATTATGCCTGCCGGGCACACTCAGTGAAACTCTTCCGAGCGTCTGACCGCTGACGCACAGGTCAAAAGAATAATACTCGTGACTGCCTTCAATGTTGAGCGCTCTGTAATCGCAACGCTCGCCCGTGCCGAATGTGATTATGTCCTTATCGGTGCTGCTTAATACATCTTTAAGCGCGTCGAAAGTGTTTTCGTCGTCTCCGTTATAAATAATCGCCTTGGTGGCCATTGAGGCGAATTTGGCAAAAGAACGCTTGAGATTATCAAAGGTTTTGAAATAGTCAAGGTGATCCTCATCCACATTGAGCACCACGGCTATATCGGGCGTAAGATCAAGGAAGGTATCCACAAACTCACAGCTCTCGCAAACCATATGTTCGCTGTTACCCACTATGCCGTTTGAGCCGGTAAGGGGAAGCTTGCCGCCTATAACGGCAGTCGGGTCAAAGCCCGCCTCTATGAGTATCTGGGTTGCCATTGAGCAGCTCGTGGTTTTGCCGTGGGTGCCGCTTATGCAGATTGCGTTGGGGTATATTCTTGTGATTGCTCCGAGCAGCTTGCTTCTCTCAAAAGTCGGTATTCCGCTTTGCTTTGCCGCTACAAGCTCGGGGTTGTCGGGAAGGAGAGCGGCGGTATAAACAATCATCTCGGCACCCTCGATATTTTCCGCCTTCTGACCGAGCACAACCGGTATGCCCAGCGACCTTATCCTTTTGAGCGTGTCGGTTTCGTTGTTATCCGAACCTGAGAGAATGTAGCCCTCCTTGTGGAGTATTTCCGCAAGCGGGCACATGCCCGAGCCGCCGATGCCTATAAAGTGAACTCTTTTGACTTCCTTGAGAAGTCTGTCTATTTCAAACATAAAACATCCTCACATAGTGTTTAATCATCGGTTATTATACTATATATTGTATAAAAAAGAAAGAGGTTTTATTATAATTATGTAAAATTTTTAGGAACAGTATGACATAAAAATGCATAAAATTGTGAATATTCTGTGTTTTATGCATTTTTCGGTTGTTTTTATTTATATATAATGATATAATGCAACCGTAATAATTATCCCTGACGGCGGGAGGTAATGATATGACCAGATCACAGGAGCGCGAGCAGGCTTTTATTCTGCTGTTTGAAAAATCTTTCAATATCGAGACGGATGCTTCTCACATTGCCGAAATGGCATACGAATCCGAAGTGATTGAGAAATCTGATTTCTCCGAGACGCTCTTTTTCAAAGCCTGCGAAAAGCTTGAAGAGATTGACGGAATAATTTCAAAATATGCCAGGGGCAGGAGCTTTGCGAGAATAAGCAGAGTTTCTCTTGCCGTGCTCCGTCTTGCGCTTGCAGAGATAAAATATTTTGATGAAGTGCCTGTCAGCGTTTCAATAAACGAAGCTGTGGAGCTTTGCAAAAAATATGCTTCAGAAGAAGAATATTCATTTGTAAACGGTATACTCGGCAACGCCGTAAGAAGCGGTGAGCTATGATATCTCTGGGAATAGATACCAGCAACTATACAACTTCGTGCGCTCTGTATGACAGCAAATCCGGAATAATATCGCAGAGAAAAAAGCTGCTGCCCGTAAAGCCCGGTGAAAAAGGCATAAGACAGAGCGATGCTGTTTTTCATCATACAGCTCAGCTTTATCCTCTTATTGAAGATCTGCTTTCCGAAACCGCTCTTCGCCCGGAAGCTGTCGGGTTTTCCGATAAGCCCAGGGATGCCGACGGTTCATACATGCCTTGTTTTACCGTCGGGGTTAACTCAGCTCGTTGCATTGCCGCGTCACTCGGTGTGCCCGCATTCGGCTTTTCGCATCAGGCCGGTCATATTATGGCCGCTCTTTATTCCGCCGGCAGAACAGATCTTGCAGACAGGGAGTTTATTGCTTTTCACTTTTCGGGAGGCACCACGGAAGCTCTTTTTGTCACCCCCGGGAATGAAAGAATATTTTGCTGCAAAATAATCGGCAGAACTCTTGATATCAACTGCGGTCAGGTTATTGACAGAGCCGGGGTTATGCTCGGCCTTGATTTCCCGTGCGGCAGGGAGATTGAAAAGCTCGCCCTTTGCTCAGATAAATCTTTTTCACCGAAAGTTTGTGTAAAAGACGGAAACTGCTGCCTTTCCGGAGTGGAAAACCTGTGCTCCGATATGCTTGACTCAGGTGAAAGCAGGGAGGATATCGCCGCATTCTGCCTTGCTTATGTCGGCAAAACAATTGAGAAAATGGCACAGAGCGCAAAGGAAAGATACGGAAACCTGCCTATGATATTTGCGGGCGGAGTATCATCAGACTCGATTATAAGAAAGAATATTACGGAAAAATTCGGTGCCTGCTTTGCTCAGCCCGATTACTCGTGCGACAACGCCGCGGGGACTGCTCTGCTGGCGTACAAAAGAGGTAAACTCTATGTCGGATAATGTTGTGCTGACCGTCACCGCTCTCAACAGGTATGTAAAGTCTCTCCTTGATTCCGATGTGAATCTGCAGACCGTATATGTTAAGGGAGAGATTTCAAATTTCAAGGCGGGCGGAGCCGGCGGTCATTTTTATATGACAATAAAAGATGAAAATTCCAGAATAAGGGCTGCTATGTTCAGAAGCGCCAACAGCAGGCTGAAGTTTATGCCCGAGAATGACATGAGCGTTATCATAAGAGGCAGGGTAAGTCTGTACGAGCAGGGCGGAGAGTATCAGCTCATAATTGACGATATGCAGCCTGACGGCGCAGGAGCGCTTGCCGCCGCTTTTGAACAGCTCAAAAAAAAGCTCGCTGCTGAAGGAGTTTTTGATGAAGCTCATAAGAAGCCGATACCCGCTTTCCCCGAAAGAGTCGGTGTTGTCACTTCCGGAACGGGAGCGGCTGTCAGAGATATAATAAATGTTATTTCAAGGCGTTATCCGGTTGCGGAAATAATTGTCTGCCCCGTTTCGGTTCAGGGCGAAAATGCCAAAGCGGAGATTTCTTCGGCAATAAACCTTTTCAACGAAAAAAAAGCGGCCGATGTGATTATCGTAGGCAGGGGAGGCGGCTCGGTTGAGGATCTGTGGGCATTCAACGAAGAGCTTGTCGCAAGAGCTGTTTACGCGAGTGAGATTCCTGTTATTTCTGCAGTGGGTCACGAAACCGATTTTACCATCTGCGATTTCGCGGCCGATCTGAGAGCCCCTACTCCTTCTGCCGCCGCTGAGCTTGCCGTGCCGGACAGCGCTGAGCTGACCGACTCAATAAATGCCCTTCAGAGAGCGATGTACGCATACTCCGAAAGAAGAATTGCTCAGGAGCGCTCGAAGCTCGGTTGTATTTCAAGCTTAATAGAAAAAAACAATCCCAAAGTGGTTATAGAAAGCTATTTCCTCAGAATCGATTATATATACGACAGTCTGAAAAACGCTGCCGGGCTTTGCCTGGAGAGAAACAGAAGCAAACTCAATGAAACCGTCCTTAGGCTTGACGCCTGCAGCCCTCTTAAAATTATGTCAAAAGGATATGCGGTAGCAGTTAAAGGCAGCCGCATAGTGAAAAGTGTGACCGACACCGAGCCGGGCGATGAGATTGATCTTAAGCTCGCTGACGGCACTGCGAGATGTGAGGTAAAAGAAGTATGGAAAAAATAAATTATGAAAAATCAATTGCGCGCCTTGAGGAAATAACCGCGGCGCTTGAAAAAGGAGAAATATCTCTTGATGAAATGATTAAGCTTTATGCCGAAGGCACAAAGCTTGCTTCCGCCTGCACAAAATCACTCAATGAGGCGCAGGCCAAAATAACAACTCTTTCCGGAGAGGAAGCAAAATGATCGATTTCAAAACAAAGCAGCAGGAATATATAGACTTATTCAATTCGTTTACCGAAAAGGAATTAAGCAGGCTTGCCTCTATGTCTCCCCGGTCATCCGGCTCGGAGTTTATGACGCAGGCGATGTCATATTCTCTTATCGATTCGGGCAAAAGAATCAGGCCTGTTCTCTGCCTTGAGTTCTGCCGTGCCTGCGGCGGAGATATTCACAAAGCCCTTCACTTTGCTTTGGCAGCAGAGATGATACATACATATTCGCTCATTCATGACGATCTTCCGTGTATGGACGATGACGATTATCGCAGGGGAAGGCTCTCAAGCCACAAGAAATTCGGCTATGCCAACGCTCTGCTTGCGGGGGACTCGCTTCTCACTCTCGCTTTTGAAGAAATGACCTTTGCCGATGTTGAAAGCGGCAAAACAGTCGAAGCGGTCAATGTTCTTTCGGGGGCCGCCGGTTTCAGAGGTATGGTCGCGGGTCAGGTTATGGATCTTGAAAACGAAAACTCTGCAGCTGATATTGACTGCGTCAGATTCACGGATGAGCTTAAAACCGGTGAGATGATAAGGGCATCGGCTATGCTGGGCTGCATAGCTGCCGGAGCTGACGCCGTAAAAAGGAAAGCCTGCGAGGATTATTGCGGAAATATCGGGCTCGCCTTTCAGATAGTTGATGATATACTTGATGTTACAGGTGATTTTGCCCTGCTGGGCAAAGCAGTCGGCAGCGATGACAAAAGCAATAAATCAACTTATGTTTCTCTGCTCGGTGTTGAGGGGGCAAAGAAATATGCCGATGTGCTTACGGCTTCGGCTCTTGAAGCTCTCGTGGTTTTCGGCGAAGAGGGAGATTTTCTCAGACAACTTGCGGTAAATCTTTCCGACAGGAAGAAATGATTTATGGATTATCCTTTACTTGAAAAAATACATTCTCCTCAGGATGTCAGGAATATGGACAGCGGCGAGCTCGGAGCCCTTTGCGCGGAAATCAGAAACAAGATGATTGAAACCGTTTCAAAAAACGGCGGGCATCTTGCTTCCAATCTCGGCACGGTTGAGCTTACCGTGGCTCTTCACAGAGTGTTCAATGCGCCTGAGGATAAGATTATCTGGGACGTCAGCCATCAGGCATATGCGCATAAACTCCTTACCGGCAGGTTTGACTCTTTTGATACCCTGCGCACTGAGGGAGGCATATCCGGCTTTACTCGCCCCGATGAAAGTGAATATGATTTTTCTTATGAGGGCCATGCGGGTACCTCTGTTTCGAGAGCTGCCGGCATTGCTGCTTCCAATAAAATCAAGGGCAGCAAGTGTTTTGCTGTTGCAGTGATAGGGGACGGTTCTTTCGGAAACGGTCTTGTTTATGAAGCGATGAACGCTGCCGGCAACAGCGGCGGGCGCCTGATTGTGATTCTCAATGACAATGAGATGTCTATTAACCGCAATGTGGGCGCTATGGCAAAGTACCTTGCCGCCGTAAGAGCAAAGCCCGAGTATTACAGATTCAAAGCAGGCACCGAAAAAGCACTCAACCGTATTCCGCTTATCGGCATTCATCTCTCAAACGGCTTGTTCAAAATCAAAACATTTCTGAAAAACATTATATACAGGAGCTCATTCTTTGAGGACCTGGGCTTCAGATATATCGGGCCTATAGACGGTCACGATATACCCACGCTTTGCGAAGCGATGAGCTCTGCCAGGATGATTGCGAGACCTGTTTTGATACATGTGAATACGATTAAGGGAAAAGGCTTTGATTTTGCCGAAAATTCCCCGGAAAACTATCACGGCGTTTCGGAGTTTGACGTAAATACAGGCAAATCTGAGTCTTCATCCGAAAGCTATTCTTCTTATTTCGGCAGAGTCCTGTGTGATTTTGCTTCAAAGGATTCGAGAATTTGCGCAGTAACCGCTGCCATGACAAAGGGTACCGGGCTTGACAGATTCTTTGAGGAATATCCCGCACGCTCTTTTGATGAGGGAATTGCAGAGGGCCACGCCGTGGTATTCTGCTCCGGCCTTTCCATTGCCGGGCAAATACCGGTTTTTGCCGTTTATTCAACCTTTCTCCAGAGAGCGGCCGATCAGCTTATTCACGACGGCGCGTTGCAGAGAAAAAAGATGATTTTAGCTGTTGACAGAGCAGGTTTTGTGGGAGAGGACGGAGAAACCCATCAGGGTCTTTTCGATGTCGCCGTAATGCAGTCTCTGCCAAACACCGTTGTTTATTCACCGGCAAGCTACCGTGATTTAAGCAAAGCCCTTTATAATGCACTTTACAGGGATGAGTATCTTGTGGCAATAAGGTACCCCAGAGGCTCAATGCCGGAGGGCGGCGATGAGCTTACAAACGGTGAGGACTTTGAAATATACGGCGATGAAGGAGCCCCCTTTGCTCTTGTAACTTACGGCAGGCTTTTCTTTGAGGCGGTAAATGCCGTAAAAACACTTTCCGATAAGGGTATAAACACAAAAATAATCAAGCTTAACAGGATTATACCGCTGCCCGAAGAATCCGTTTTGTGCGCGCTCGGAAGCTCTCACGTATTCTTTTTCGAAGAGGGCATGAAAAACGGCGGGGTCGGCGAGGCATATTCTGAAGCCCTGCTTGAAAATGATTTCAGCGGTAAATATACGCACACCGGCATTAACAGAGAGTTTGTTTCTCACGCGGGCGTCTCTTCTCTTATGAAGAAATACTCACTGGACTGTGAAGGTATGGTGCGGATTATCGAAAACGAGGCTTACAATGAAAGATAAGACCAGACTTGATGTTGCGGTTTTTGAAAGAGGACTTGCTCCTACAAGAGAAAAGGCAAAAGCCCTTATTATGGCCGGCAGCGTCTATCTTAACGGCTCAAAAGCGCTTAAAGGCGGCGCCAATGTGACAAGTGAAGATAAGATAGAGGTCAGAGGTGCTGTCAACCCCTATGTGAGCAGGGGAGGGCTGAAGCTTGAAAAAGCCATGAAATCTTTCGGCTTGAAGCTTGACGGCTGTGTGTGTATGGATATAGGCGCCTCAACCGGAGGATTTACGGATTGTATGCTGCAAAACGGCGCCGTAAAGGTTTATTCTATTGATGTAGGTTACGGTCAGCTTGCCTGGAAACTCCGTACAGATGAGCGTGTTGTCAATCTCGAGCGTACAAATTTCCGCTACGTCACACGGGAACAGGTCCCCGATGAAATTGATTTTGCGAGCGTGGACGTATCTTTTATTTCGCTCAAAAAGATTCTGCCTGTAATGAGAGAGCTTCTCAGAAACGAGGGAGAGGCTGTCTGCCTTATAAAACCGCAGTTTGAAGCGGGCAGGGAAAATATCGGCAAAAAGGGCGTTGTAAGAGACCGGAAAGTACATTCGGATGTGATTGAGGATATTTCATTATTTGCGCTTTCTTCGGGGTTTGACCTTATTGACATAGATTTTTCGCCCATAAAAGGCCCGGAAGGTAATATTGAATATCTTATGTATCTCAGGAAGAGCGATGCGCCGCAGAAGCTTTGTAATAAAGATGCGCAAACTCTTGCCCTGTTATCGCACAATACTCTCGACTGAGGAAGTGAAAATATGCGTATAGCGATTATGCCTAATATGACCAGAGCCGAATCGGAAAGAGTTACGGGTGAAATCTGCTCAAATCTCGATTCACTCGGAATTGAATACTCGCTGCCGGCTGAGCTTGAATCTGTTTTCTCACACAGCAATGCCGAATTTACCGATGCGGAAACATCCGTAGGCAAGTCTGACATTGTGCTTGCGGTAGGCGGCGACGGCTCAATAATACACGCCGCGAGATTCGCGGTAAAACACGGCAAACCCATTCTCGGCGTTAACGCCGGCCGGCTTGCGTTTATGGCAGGGCTTGAGAGTGATGAGCTTGCTCTTCTTTCAAAGCTTGTGCAGGGCGATTACACGCTTGACAGGCGTATGCTGCTGAAGACCTGCGTTGTGAGGGGCGATGAAACGCTCGCCGTTGACTTTGCGCTGAACGAATGTTTCATTACGAGCAGCGAAAGGCAGAGAATGTCCGCAATAGATGTTGCCCTTAACGGCAATGTGTTTACGGATTATCTTTGTGACGGCCTTATCCTTGCTACTCCCACCGGGTCAACAGCTTATTCGCTTTCAGCGGGCGGGCCTGTAGTCAACCCTGAGCTTGAGAGCATAATATTTACGCCTGTCTGCCCGCATTCACTAACGGGAAGACCTGTTATTTTCAGAAACAGCGATGTTATTTCCGTAAAGTCAAAAGACGGCGAAACGCTTCTTTACTCCAATGACGGTGCGGCCACCCTGCCTATAGAGCCCGACTGCAGGATAGACATATCCTCCTCGGAGCTTACCGCCAACTTTATAAGAATCAAATCGGATAATTTTATGGATATACTTTATAAGAAACTTGCACAGCGCAGATGAAAGGAAGATAATAATGAATAAAGGCAGACAGGAAGCAATACTGAGAATAATTTCAAATGACTGTGTCACAACTCAGACTGAGCTTCTCGAGCGGCTCAATGCGGAGGGCTTCAAAACCACACAGGCAACCGTTTCCCGTGATATAAAAGCTCTTCGTCTTATAAAAAAGCCCGATGAGCTCGGCAGGTCGCGCTATGTTGCCGACAGGGCCGACAAGGATGAAATCTTCAGCAAGTATAACAGCGTTTTCGGTCACAGCGTTATTTCAATTGATTACGCCTGCAACATAGTCTGCGTAAAGTGTTATAACGGTATGGCTAATGCCGCCTGCGCCACTCTTGACGCTATGGAGCTTGAGGATTCCGTCGGAACAATAGCAGGTGATGATACTATTTTTGTGCTCTGCCGCAGCGAGGAGAGTGCGATAAATCTGAAAAAGATTCTTGAAGAAGCTACAGTATAAAAGAGGGCTTAAGCTATGCTGCAAAGCTTAAAAATCGAAAATATAGCGGTTATTGAAAATGCCTGCCCTGAGTTTCGTGAAGGACTCAATGTTCTTACGGGAGAAACGGGAGCGGGCAAGTCAATCGTAATTGATTCCATAAACGCCGTGCTTGGGGAGAGAACATCCAAGGACCTTATCAGGACCGGTTGTGACAGTGCGTCAGTCTGCGCCGTTTTCACCGATGTAAACGGCAGCGCAAAAGCCGTGATGGAAAAATACGGCATTGAACAGACAGAAGACGGCACACTCACCGTAACACGGTCTATAAGTCAGAGCGGTAAAAACACCTGCAGGGTAAACGGATGGCTGGTTACTGTTTCTCAGCTCAGGGAAATCGGCTCTTACCTTGTGAATATTCACGGTCAGCACGACAGTCAGGCGCTTCTTTCTCCCGAGAAGCATTGCTCTTTTATCGATTCGCTTGCGTGCAATGAAAAGCTCAGAGAAGAGTATAAAGACGCATTTCACAAGCTGATAAAAGTCAAAAAAGAGCTTGATACGCTATATGATTCAAGGGATGAAAACGCTTCGAGAGCGGATTACCTCGATTTTGTGATAAATGAAATCAACGAGGCCGGAATTACTCCGGGCGAGTCCGAAGAGCTGAGCAAGGAAAAGCTGCTTATTCAGAACAGCGCTTTTGTTAAGAAAAACCTTGAAAAGGTTTATGCCGCGCTTTCGGGTGACGGCGGTATTTCGGAAGCGCTCAGTCAGTGCGCCGAAATGATGGAAAAAGCATCTGAGTTTTATACCGGCGCCTGTGATACGGCAAAAGCCCTGAAGGGGCTTTCCATTGAGCTTGCCGAGCGTACGGGAGAGGTCAGAGGTCTGTCCGAAGGCTTCGGCTATTCACCGTCGCGCCTCTCCGAAATAGATGACAGGCTCGATGTTATTTATCGCCTGTCAATGAAATACGGCAAAACTGAAGAAGATATTCTTGAAACTCTTGAAAAATCCGTCAGGGAAAGGGAGCTGATAGGCACCTCCGATGAAAGAATAACGCAGCTTGAGAAAGAGCTTTATGACTGTTCAGATAAGGTGAAAAAGCTTTCGGAAAGGCTGACCGGCACACCCACAAAAGCGGCGCGGGAGTTTGAGAAGAAAGTATCGGCTGAGCTTACCTTCCTCGATATGCCGTATATAAAATTTGTTGTTTCGCTTATTCCCGGCTCCCTTACCTCAAAAGGTGCTGAGACTGCAGAGTTCCTTATAAGCTCCAATCCGGGTCAGGAGCCGAAGCCTATTTCAAAGATAGCTTCGGGCGGTGAACTGTCGAGAATTATGCTTGCAATAAAGAATGTTCTGTCAGATAAGGACCCCGTGGACACTTTGATTTTTGACGAGATTGACGCCGGAGTTTCCGGCTCTGCCGCCGAAAAAATTGGTCTCAAGCTTGACAGCGTATCAAGAGGCAGGCAGGTTATATGCGTGACTCATCTTTCCCGCATTGCCGCTCAGGCGGATTTCCACATAAAGATAGAGAAAACAATTTCCGACAGCGGCACATTTACAAATATTATTCCGCTCGACGATCAGGGCAGAGCGGAAGAAATAGCAAGAATCAACGCCGGAAGCGCGGTTACCGGACTGCAGCTTGAGGGCGCCAGAGAAATTCTTGAAAAAGCTAAGGAGACTAAGAAATGAAAATAGGAGTTTGCGTCGGCACAGAGATTGATAGAGTGAAAATCGCCCTTAAGTACGGTTACGATTACGGCGAGAGCCACTGCCAGAACATTGCGAAAATGAGCTTTGAAGAGCTTGAAGCTTTTAAAAACGCCGGCTTACCTATTCTTGCCGCAAACTGTTTCATAGGCATGAGAGTAGTCGGAGCACAGAGGGATATACCCGCAATAAAAGAATACCTTGAAACGCTGTTTGAGAAAGGCACTTATCTTGGGATTGAATGCTTTGTTTTCGGCTCATCCGGCGCGAGGAATATTCCTGAGGGCGGCTCTTATGAAGAAACATTTGAGCAGATAGCTTATTTTCTCAAAGAGCTTGTCGCACCGCTTGCTGAAAAACATAAAATACGGGTAGCCGTAGAACCTCTTCGCAAAGCGGAATCCAATATTATCAACACCGTGCCCGAAGCACTCAGGCTCGCCCGCGCAGTTGACTGCCCGTATATCGGCGTGCTGGGCGACGTCAAACACATGTGTGAAGAAAACGATCCGTTTGATGCACTGCCTTCATACAGAGGAATGCTTATTCACGCTCACACATCAAACCCCTATCCCGATCCTTCACTCGGCAAAAAGCGTACTTATCCCAAACCCGGAGACAGCTTCAATCAGGACGATTTCATTCTGCCTATGATTGAGGCGGGTGTTGAAATGTGCTCAATAGAAGCCGATGTGATAGATTTTGATTCGGACTGCGCCGGTTCAATCAAGGTGCTTTCCAAATACAGAGGATAATATGAATAAAGATTATTTCTTAAACGGTGCGGGGGATTATTCTATTCCCCGTATTGCTCTTGATAAAGAGCCCGAAAACTGCCCGGAAGAGCTGAAATATCTGTTTGAGCACAGTGTGGTTGACGATGCTCTTGATTATCTGGGGCATCCGGATTCCGTGCTGCTCAGAAACGGCAATATTCTGACGGTTTACCCTTCCGGTCACGGCAAGGGGGCTATCCGCTCTGCAATAAGCTGTGACTCAGGGCTGACCTACACCGAAAAAATAGAGAATATGCCCTCTTCCTGGAGCGGATCAAGAGAAACACCTACGGTTTACCGCCTTGAGTTTTGTGACGGCAGTGAAAGGCTTCTGCTTGTATGCGGCAACCCTGATTGGAATGACGGACTCGGTTCGGTCGGGGGGTTCAACTGCTCTGTTTCCGATGATGAAGGAAAAAACTGGAGCGAGTTTGAACTGTTTTACGGTAAAAAAGACGGCTGTGATTATAATACGATAGTTGCCCTTGCTTCACTTACGCGTCTTAAGGAAAACGGTAAATTCGCCGACAAATGGATGGGGCTGTTTCACGATAACAATTTTGTGAATTACAAGACGATTCTTACATTTGAAGACGGCAGAATGAAATGGTCGCGGCCTGAGCCGTATCTTTCGGAATACCGCGATATCGAGAAAGAGGCTGATATCTGCGAGGTGGAATGTATACGCTCCGGTTGCGGAGCCGGCAACGAGCTGTGCCTTATAACCCGATGCAACACAAAGAAATATAATTCTCTGCTTTTCTTTTCTTCGGATGAGGGCGAAAGCTGGTCGGCACCGAGGATAGCGCCGAGCGCTCTTAACGGAGAAAGGCACAAGGCGGATTATCTGCCGGACGGCAGGCTGTTTATTGATTTCCGCTCGATTGAGCGTGATTATGATAAGCTTATGAAATATGACCCCGGCTGCGGCAGAAACTGGTTCAGCGAAGGCTGGGTGGCCTGGGTCGGCACCTATGAAGACTTAAAATCAGGCAGAGAGGGGCAGTACCGTCTGAAGCTCGCTCATACTTATATTGAAGGGCAGACCGTTCCCGAAGTAAAAGCCGACGCTGATACCGGATACTGCGGCAATGTTGTGCTGCCTGACGGCACGCTTGTCTGCGCCACATACGGTAAATTCGGCGAGAGAAACGCCGACGGCTCGCTTAAAACTTATGTTGTTTCAAAGCGGATAAAAATGGGTGATGTGGATAAGCTTTATGATTACCTGAAAAATGCTTAATTAAAATTCCGGTGAACATTTGTTCATCGGGATTTTACTGCCTGTAATTATTTATCTGTATTTAATTGATTTGCTGTTTTTATTCCCTGTGTTATCCGTAAAAGTGATTTTTACGGAGTCGTTTTTTAATACCAGTCCCGCGCCTGCAAAACGGTTGCCTTTATCAACCTCAGAGGCAACTATTATTTTACAGGGCTGACCGTAGTCATCATAACTGCCGCCCGGCTCATATATACCGAATTTATGAGTGTGCCCGCAGAGCATAAGGTCCGGCTTGACACTTTCTCTGAGCAGTTTTGCCCACTCTCTGTATATTTCTTCCTCAATGTCAAACGGAGGCTCGTATCTGTGCGTGAAGGGGGCGTGTACTATGACAAGCTTTATAAGTCCGCTTTCTTCGTTATATTCGCTTCCGGAATTGTTAATCAGGCTTTTCAGGTATTCTGTTTCCTCAAGACGGAATGTGTGGCAGGCAACCGTGCAACCGTATTCCGGATTTGAGTCTCTCTTATCCTCTCCGCAGTCGAGGCAAAGGCCCCATATTTTTCCAAGACGGAACGAGTAGTAGGTCCTGCCGTTTTTTGCGGGGGCGTACTGGGCGAATTTTTCGGCGCATTTTCCGCGTAAATCGTGATTGCCCCTGGCGAAAACAACCGGTATGCTGCCGTGAGTCAATTCGGCGCAGATGTCAAATATCGTGTTGAAGTTTTCAACTTTGCCGCTGTCTTCGGGCACATCGCCGTTAAGAATAAGAAAGTCGAATTTTCCGAAAGCGCGCGCAGCTTCAACCGGCCTCTGAATGTCGTTGTGAGAGTCCGCAATATGATAGCAGACAGGATCTTTTTCGGGTACGGGTCTGAATTCATAGGGGTAATATCTGTCTTTCTTGGTTTTTGTGAAATAAGGCAGTCTCTTTATTATAGGCTTCTCAATAACTGTGTAGCTCTTTTCTTTGTTGAGAAGCTCCTGAGGCACTTCTATATTATGCGTTCTTGATGCTGAGCGCAGAATGCCGTTTGAATGGTCAACAAAAATCTTATCGCCGACTTTTATGCTGATGAAAGACTGCGATTTTGAGGTGGCAATAATCTGATAGTTTTTGCCTACAGCGAATACTGCCGGGTCAGTTCTGAGCATTTGAAAATCCTCCTCAGTTGAGCGTTATGTCTCTGCTTGTCGCGATACCGTCAACCCCGTAAACGAGCATTACCTCGTCAAAACTCTCACTGTCAATCAAATTTTTGATATTACCGGTGTAATATCTCTGGTCAATCATTGTTATCTCTCCGTATTGCTCGGCAAGAAAGGGCGCAAGGCAGTGGGCAAAGGAGTCTTTTATCAGCAGCAGCTTTTTGCTGTTAATACCGGATCTTATATCAACTCTTGTATGATTGCCGTCAAGGAATACGGTGTATTTATCTTCTTCATCAAGGCGGGGAGTGAAAAACATTGAACTGCTTTCGGTGGTTTTCTTTCCCTCTGCGATTGTTACTTTTACCTTTGAGTCAATCTGGCTGTTTACAAAAAGCGATATATCATCCGGCTTGGTAAGAGTGTAGCAGGAGGTTGAGTAAGATGTGCCGTAAAAGCCCGGGTATGATGTAACATCATAATCCGCAAGTGAAGGTGCCGCAAAGCCTTTAAGGCGGCAGAATTCTCTGTATGCCGCATAAGCGCCGTTGCTTGTCCAGTGGTGGTCTGTTCTGTAATAATAGGCTCTGTTTTCCATACCGGAAAACGGCTGTGTTAAATTAACAAACAGAGCGTTGTCAATACCGGAGAATTCTTTGTTCAGTTGTTCAATGTATTCAAAATCGTGATATTGAAGCGAGTTTTTAGGCAGATAGTTTTTAAGCAGAGCACCCTTTTCGGGCACCGCAATAAGTGTAACAGGCAGACTGCTTTCACGCGCGAAATCTGTTATTTCCTTAAGATTTTTATCAAAACGATTGTTTGAGTCAAAAGGTTTTTCAATCAGCCAGCCGTTTTTGCCCAGATAAACACCGTTGCTGCCGTTATTGCCTTTTATCAGTTCAAAATAAGAGTTTACCGAAACAAAGAAGGTGCGCAGCGGGGTCTGGTCGGCAAGAAACTTCTCAAAATCTTCTGAGAATTTGCCGCTTTTTATGTTTTTGACGCTGACTTCGGGAAAACCGGACAGATATCTTTTTTCGGCCGGCGAGTAATCTGACTTTGGCAGAAAGATATAAAGAATGCATCCGGCAATGATAAACGCCAGAAACAGAGCCGTAATGACCGCGGATTTTATATTCTTTTTTTGTTTGTTGTCGTTTTTCATAATCAGAATTTAAAATAAAGAAACGGGTTGTATTCAGCGCTTACCAGGCTTGCTGTGCAGAGTATGATAACTGCTGCCGCGGCGGCAATCTCAAGCGGAGCGAAATACTTTTTATCTTTCAGCCTGTCATAAAGGCTTCTGATAAGCGGGGTGGAAGCAATAATACCTGCTATGGTCAGCGGCAGATAGTTTGCTATTGTGTTGAGCACCTCGGGTGAGCTCTTTCCGCCCGAGAAGAGCGACACGGTAAAGCTGCCGAGAGCCGCGAAACCTCCGACATCATCTGAGAAATAGAAGAGCATCCATCCGAGAATAATGAAAATCAGAGCGTAAATGTGACGGAATACCTTCGGCAGTTTTTCCAGCGCTTTCAGCAGGAAGAGTTTTTCAATTACCAGTATTATTCCGAAATAGAGACCCCAGAGCAGGAAATTCCAGCTCGCGCCGTGCCAAAGACCGGTAAGCATCCAGACTATAAGCAGGTTTATTACCGTGCGTGTTTTTCCTTTTCTGTTTCCGCCCAGGGGAATATAAACATATTCCCTGAACCAGGTGCCCAGAGATATATGCCAGCGCCGCCAGAATTCCATGACGCTTTCAGATATATACGGATAATTAAAGTTTATCAGGAATTCAAAGCCCAGCATATTGCCAAGGCCTCTTGCCATATCGCTGTAACCGCTGAAATCAAAATAGATCTGCAGCGAAAATGCGAGCAGCCCCATAAATGAGCCGAGCGAGCCCGGCTGAGACGCCTCACGCAGCGAATCCCACATCAGCCCCATCGGGTTTGCCAGGAGAACTTTTTTGCCGAGACCAAGCAGAAACAGGCGCACTCCTTTTGCAAAAAGGTCAATGTTTTCATGCCTGTCTTTAAGTTGTGATGCGACATCTCTGTATTTAACGATAGGGCCGGCTATCAGCTGAGGAAACAGCGAAACATAGGTGCCGAAATCAATTATGCTGTGCTGTGCCCGCGTGTCTTCCCGGTAAACATCAATCGTATATGACATTATCTGGAATGTGTAGAATGAAATGCCTATGGGCAGAGGAACTATTATCGCGGGAATATGAGCGAAAGGAAGAATTATATTAAGATTATCGGTAATAAATCCGGCGTATTTGAAGAAGGCAAGCAGACCTAAATCAATTACAACCGAAATAATAAGAACTGTCTTTTTCTTTGAAGGATTCTTTTCAATCAGCAGCCCTGCAAAATAGTTTACGGCTATTGAAAAAAACATAAGGGAAACGAGCACCGGCTCGCCCCAGCCGTAAAAAAAGAGGTCGGCAATCAGTAAAAAGATGTTTCTGTACTTTTTGGGCAATATATAGTAAACGGTAAGCACAACCGGAAGGAAAACAAACATAAACATCAGGCTGGAAAATACCATAGGCTTACCTCCTTTGATTTAATTTTATACAGTTAAAATTATAACAGTAATGTTATCGGCGGTCAATCAAAAAAAGGTATAAATAAATAATAAATGTTTATTACAGGTTCAGCGTTTATGTGTCTGTTTTCCGAATCGTTTGTCATCTTTTTTAACTGAAAAGCGACAAAAAAAGAAGTACGGGTTTTATGCCCGTACTTCCGTAAAAAGCTTAATTATTTCATTGCCTCTTCAACCGCAACCGCGCAAGCAACGGTTGCGCCGACCATGGGATTGTTACCCATACCGATGAGCCCCATCATCTCAACATGAGCGGGAACAGAGGATGAACCTGCGAACTGAGCGTCGGAGTGCATTCTGCCCATTGTGTCTGTCATACCGTAGCTGGACGGACCGGCTGCCATGTTATCGGGATGAAGGGTACGGCCTGTGCCGCCGCCTGAAGCAACTGAGAAATAGCTTACGCCGTTTTCAACACACCATTTTTTGTAAGTGCCTGCAACGGGATGCTGGAATCTTGTGGGGTTGGTGGAGTTGCCGGTGATGGAAACGCCGACATTCTCAAGCTTCATAATTGCAACGCCCTCGGGTACGTTATCCGCGCCGTAGCATCTGACTTTTGCCCTGTCACCGTCTGAATAAGGAGTTTCGGAGATAATCTTAACTTCTTCGGTATAGGGATCAAACTCGGTCTTTACATAGGTGAAGCCGTTGATTCTTGAAATAATCATTGCGGCATCTTTGCCGAGACCGTTGAGTATAACTTTAAGGGGCTTGACTCTTACTTTGTTGGCGTTGAGAGCGATTTTGATTGCGCCCTCAGCGGCTGCAAAGGATTCGTGACCAGCAAGGAAGCAGAAGCACTCTGTCTCCTCGGAAAGGAGCATTTTGCCGAGGTTGCCGTGGCCGAGACCTACTTTGCGGTTTTCGGCAACTGAGCCGGGGATGCAGAAGCTCTGAAGGCCAACACCGATTTTTGCGGCGGCGTCGGCGGCTTTGGTGCATCCGCTCTTGATAGCGATGGCGCAGCCTACGGTGTATGCCCAAACAGCGTTTTCAAAGCAGATGGGCTGAGTTTCTCTTACGATTTTGTCGCAATCCACACCCTTTGCAAGAGTGATTTCTTTGCATTCTTCGATTGAAGAAATGCCGTATTCGGCGAGAACGGAATTGATTTTGTCAATTCTTCTCTCATAGCTTTCAAATAATGCCATAATTCTTTTCCTCCTCTTACAAATTATTCCTTACGCGGATCGATGTATTTTGCGGCATCGGCAAATCTGCCGTAGGAGCCGATTGCTTTGTTGTAGGCTGTGGTCGGGTCGTCGCCTTTTTTAATAAAGTCGGTCATCTTGCCGAGAGAAACAAACTCGTAGCCGATAACCTGGTCATCAGCGTCAAGGGCAAGTCTTGTAACATAGCCCTCAGCCATTTCAAGGTAACGAACACCCTTTACTTTGGTGCCGTACATTGTGCCGACCTGTGAACGAAGACCTTTGCCGAGGTCTTCAAGACCGGCGCCTACCGAAAGACCGTCGTCCGAGAATGCGGATTGGGATCTGCCGTAAACTATCTGAAGGAAAAGCTCGCGCATGGCGGTGTTGATAGCGTCGCACACAAGGTCTGTGTTGAGCGCCTCAAGAATGGTTTTGCCGGGAAGAATCTCGGCAGCCATAGCTGCGGAATGAGTCATACCAGAGCAGCCGATGGTTTCAACAAGAGCTTCTTCGATAATTCCGTCTTTGACGTTGAGTGAAAGCTTGCAGGCGCCCTGCTGAGGAGCGCACCAGCCCACGCCGTGAGTGAAGCCGGATATGTCCTTTATTTCGTATGCCTTGACCCATTTGCCCTCCTCGGGTATGGGTGCGGGACCGTGGTGGGGGCCCTTTGCTACGCAGCACATATTCTGCACTTCGCCGGTGTAATTGATCATATGAATTTCTCCTTTCGTCGGATGTAAAATAACCGTGTAATATTTTAAACTAAATCGGTTGCGTTATCAAGTGGTTTATTGCTTTTTTTCAAAAAACTCTTTGTACAGCGCCGTATCTTTTTTTAGTAGCCTTTCTTTTTTCATAAATCTTATGTGAAGCGCCATAGGAAGATAGGCGAGAGTATTTATAAAGGAATTGCCCGATTTACCGTCTTTTCTGGCGTAGCAGTTGACGGGAAACTCTTTGAACGTATATCCCAATACCTTTTTGAGTCTCAGGGGCTTGAGCATCAGCTCAAGCAGAATAGTGTAGCCGGTGCTTTCGTAGTTAATTGACTGATATAACTCAGTCGGAACAATCTGAACCGGATTTGTAAGGTCGGTGAGTCTGCTCCCGAATAAAACCCTGAGAAAAACCTGTGCAAGTGAATTGAGCTTTTTTCTTATGGGATTATATCCGTAAAAAGTGCAACCCTTCAGGCGGCGTGAAGTGGTGGCAATAACATTGCTGTCTTCTTTTACGCATTTTATCAGATCCGGGATTACATCGAGGTTTTCGGCAAGATCTGCGGCCACAACCATACAGTGAGTGCCGCTGCATCTGTCAATCGCTTCCTGAATTGCGGCAGATAATCCGGGGCGGGACTGCCCGAATATGATTATCGGTACCTCTGTTTGAGCGGCGGCAAGTTCATCAAGCGCTTTTCGGCTTTCGCTGCTTATGTCAGGGGAGTAAGCAATTATTATCTCTTTAAGATCGTGTCTGTCAACCAGTGAGAGAATTGAATATACGGTTTCTTTAAGGGAGTGAGTTTCAGTGACAGCTCCGGTCATTATTGACAGGTTTTCAAATTCAGTCATTTTAAGTATGCTTCCTTAATGAAATGGTGAGGCTTGAACAATAAAGAATTCGAAGCAACCTCTCGTTTTTTGCTTAATCAACTTTTATTGTTTCTCTGGGATTTGTCAGCAGTGTTGCGCTGCGTCTTTTGCCGTACCATATTATTTCGCGGGCATATACATCCCAGGTGTCTATTTCTTTTTCAACGTCAATTGACAGCACTGTTCTTTTCTTTTCAAGAGGTTTGTAGGTCTTGTCGTAGATGTTGTTGAAGTAATCGTAAAAGTTGTATTTGCTTTCAATTTCTATATGCCTTTGCCCGGGCAGACGGATAATGCTGCTCTGGTAATTTATCAGCTCCGGCAGAATTACATCATCTATTCCGAGCAAGGAAACAAAGCCGGTGATTTCTTTTTTGAAATCTTCAAAGTGATAAACGCATTCAAGAAAGATTCCTTCTTCAAAATACCAGCCTACATCGCTGAAGATTTTGTTCCGGTAGCACCAATCTGTATGCTCGGTATCTTCGATTTTTGCTTTAACCTTGCTCATCAGATTAAACAAAAACCCTTCTCCCGAGCCAATTATATAGTCGAGAATCTTATTGTAAAAATCGTAATAGGACATCTGAAGCTCAAATCTGCAATATAAAGCAAAACACCGCAGAAGTCCGATATGATGAAAGCACTGTGTAAATGCCGCAAACAGATTTGCTTTTACCCAGTCGGCTCTGCTCATATCCTTTGTTTCGGTAATAATATCGTAGTATTCCTGAATACCGTTGAAATCGGCAAGGTAATGGCTCTCATGCATCGGCATTCTTGTCCAGTGAATGCCGTATTTTTCTTTGTAGTCAGGCTGAGCCAGGGGCGAATTGCAGTAAACCTGGCAGGTGTAAATTGACATTGAGTTGTGCTGCCCGGCTTCAAGCAGGTTGCATAAACCGCGGCAGAAAGACTCGTATGTTTCTCCGGGCAGGCCGAGAATAAGCTCCGTGTAAGTCGGTATGCCTGCCTCGGTGTATCTGGCGTTAAGGCGTGAAAAATAATCAAGATCGAGGTTCCTTCTGCCTATGTTTTCGAGCACCTGAGGCGACATGGACTGATATGCGAGGGTGATTCCTTTATCAACCTTGTTTTTATTAAGATAACAGCCTATTTCAAATACTCTGTCATCGCTGTTTTTTGCGTAATTCGGCTTGAATATCTGCGGATAGCCGGTGCTTTTGTTGCGCTCCACAATATAACGTGCAATTTCAATATCCCTGTCATTTATGCCGAAATTTGCGTCTGCGCAATAGCAGTAGGGTACTTTATGATCCGATATCCAGTCAATCTCCGCAAGTACCTTTTCCATAGGAAAAAACCTGATTTTTTCCGTGAAACACCAGTCGCAGAATGCGCAGGTGTACGGACAGCCTCTGTTAGTTTCAAGAGCGCACTGGAAAGGTGTGTTAGGGTATTCTTCAAACATTTTGTCGAATACTCCCGAAAGATAAGGAGACGGCAGTTCGTTAAGGGAAAATAAACTGTTGCCGCGAGGCAGCATAACGCATTCTCCGTTTTTTCGCATTGAAATGTCTGTCATTTCCGAAAAATCATTTTTAAGAAGAGCTTTCAGAAGATTGACAAAAACAAATTCACCTTCGCCGTGAATAAGGAAATCGATGTAAGGCTCTTTTTCCAGCAAAGAAGCGTCATAAGGAATATTATGTCCGCCGAAGACTATGTGGCACTCCGGGTATTTCTCCTTGATTGCTTTCGCGAGGGCTTTATTGTATTCCATATTCCAGATATAGCAGGAAAAGCCCACAAGAAAAGGATCTTTGATATCATCAAGGGATTCCGCCAGCTTTTTTCGCATGTGCAGTATATCGCAGAAATTGTAACTGCCGGTGAGCTCCTTTACAGACTGCGCGTACGCTTTTATGCACCCGGCAGCATAAGGGAGGTATGCCATTTTTTCAGAATATGTTACGCTGATTTGCGCGAAATACACATTCTTTTTCATTAGCAGTACCTCCTTTCTTCGCATATCAAAACTGCCTGATTATTTTGCTTTTTCCGCTTTTTTCTTTGCCCTCATAGCTTTGAAATCATCGAGCCAGAGATCTTTATAAATGATGAAAGCCGCAATAAGAGAGGCAATAATGGTTACAAACATAAGCACGCCCACGCCTGTAGCGGGGGAGATGAAAAGCACGAGAACGCCGCAAATAACGGGTGTTATGCCGAGCTTCCAGTGCTTTGCAAAGTAGCTTGCGCCAAGTGCTCCGAAAAGTGCGGGAAGCACATTGTTGAACGCAGCCTGGAATGTCGGGTTGTTGCTTGCCGAATCAAACACCATAGCAAAAGCAAGCACGCCCACAGCAATAACTACGGTTGTAGTTAGTGAGGAAACAGCGATTGAAATAGTGCTGATAACTTCGCCCTCTTCGGTGTTTGGATGTACCTTGGCGTTTTCCATTGCGTTGAGGCCGCAGGGGAGCTTGAGGTTTGAAATGTTGCCTGTCACAAACGAGAGATATGTGCCGCCCGCGCCGAGCATGGGAACATAAGTCACAACCTCAATAATACCGGTTACCCAGTAGAGCGGAGCGAGGGTAGCGATAACCTTGCCCATTATTCCGAGGCTCGGCCAGGTGCTCAGCAAAATGCTTGACGCTACAGGCACCATGAGCATCATAAGAAGCGCGGAGTAATTCCAGACGGCGCCCCATACATGAACTTTGTCAAAATAGTTTTTGCTTTTGCTCATTTCAGTACACCTCCTATTTCATACCAGGTGAATCCCGCGAGATCCTGAGGCAGTATCTTTGAGAAGAGAACAGCGCAGCCCATTGCGGCAAACATCGCAAGAGGCATGGCAAATGATTCGAATTTTTCAAGCGCTTTTATCTTTTTGCACAGAAGCATAAGTATGAGCATAATAACTATTGCGAATACAAGAGTAAGAATTGAAAGCAGGCCGGCAGATTCTTTTATGACACTCTGCATGATTTTTTCGCCTGCTTCATTAAGAGCGGGGTTACCGGCTGCGTCAAGCACCGGCTCTTTGACCACGGTGCAGCCGTTGATTGCTCTTGCTATGAAAGCGGATATTATTCCTATAAAAGCTGCTGCGGCAAGAATATCGCCGAGCTTCTTTGTTTTTTCGTTTTTGCTTACCGCGCCGCCGATTTTGTTCTGCAGCTTTTTGCAGACTATCGGCAGGAAGGTGAGCGGAAATACCGAGCCTATTGTCATAGCCCAGATTACGGTTGAAAACTGCTTCATATCATCAATTTCCATGCTCAGGGAGCCCCCGAGGTTATTAAGCGCGGTTTCCGCGGCAACCGTTTCATAGGCAAGGTTTCCTATTACGGTCAGGCGAATCCACGGCAGTATAACTCCGAGTGCTTTGGCAAGCACAAAAACCGTGACGAGTATTGAAATCGCGGGAGCAATTGAGAACAGAATACTTGAGGTGATTGTGTTAATCATGGTTTCTTTTTTTATGCCGAGCTCTTTACCGTGTTTCCAGGATTTTACGATAAAAAAGAGAGACTGGGCAAATATGAAAGCTATAACCCCAAACGCAATCAGATACATTCCTAAGCTTTCTTTGAAATCGGTCAATGCAATTCCTCCTCCATATAGTTTTGCATAAAAATTATTTTAGCATATTATTAAATCTTTTGTCAATTAAGGAGAGTCAATCGACATAATAAACTCTGCCGTTTCTGCGCTGCGGCGGTGTGGGGATGTCGCATGCTGCATAACCGATTGCGCAGTGACCGATGCCTTCCCAATCTCCTTCAATGCCCATATCCGCAAGAAGCTTTTTGTATTGAGGCATCTCAAACTCTTCTTTTGCTCTGTGAATCCATATGCTCCCGAGGCCGAGGGAGTGAGCAGCAAGCATAAGATTGCCCATTACAAGCGAACCGTCATATATACCGGTGAAGTGATTTTTGTTTGCGAGCACTATGAGAATAACCGGAGCTCCGTAAAACGGGTCAAAGCTTTCATCCTGCCAGCCGCCGATTTTGCGGTTGTCAGCCGAAAACCGATCACGAAGTTCTTTGTTTTTTACGGCGATAATTATTGTTTCCTGTTTTCCCTTACCGTTTGGGGCGTACAGCCCGGCTTCAATGATAGAGTCAATGTCTTTGCTTTCAGGCATTTCGGGCTTGAATTTCCGTATGCTTCTGCGTTCTTTCAGCGCTTTGAGAACTTCGTTCATTTTTTTATCTCCTTGGTTGTTTGTTTGCCGATAATTATATCACTTTATAATAAAAAGTGCAATAAGCGAACACCTGCCGACGGCAACTTCGGCAGGTGTTCATGTATCTTAACAGGGGGAAGGGAAAAAGGTCTGAATCAGTATATCAGAAGAGTCCGCTGATTTTTCCGTTTTCATCAACGTCAATCTTCTCTGCCGCGGGCACCTTGGGCAGTCCGGGCATTGTCATAATATCGCCGGTAAGAACTACAACGAAACCTGCGCCTGCAGAAACCTTGACATTCTTGACCGTAACCGTGAAATCTTCGGGAGCGCCGAGCTTTGTGGGGTCATCGGAGAAACTGTACTGAGTTTTCGCGATACATACGGGCATTTTGTCGCAGCCGAGAGCTGTGAGCTGTTCAATCTGTTTCTTTGCGCCGGGCATAATCGTTATGCCGCTGCCGCCGTAAACTTTTTTGACAACCGCTTCAATCTTTTCTTCGATTGAAGTGCCTTCAAGCTCATAGGAGAAGGTGAAATCGCCCTTTTCTTCTTCACACAGGCGTACAACCTCTTTTGCAAGCTCTTCGCCGCCTTTGCCGCCTTCGGCCCATACGGTTGAAAGCACCGTGTTTACACCGAGTTCACGGCATTTGGCGATAATAAAATCTATTTCCGCGTCTGTGTCGGTGGGGAATCTGTTTACCGCCACTACGCAAGGAAGTTTGTAAACATTCTTGATGTTGGAAACGTGTCTGAGAAGGTTGGGTATGCCCTTTTCGAGAGCGGCGATATCTTCAGTCGCAAGCTGTTTCTTGTCGAGACCGCCGTGCATCTTGAGAGCTCTTACGGTGGCAACCACAACGACAGCGTCCGGAGTAAGGCCTGCCATACGGCACTTTATATCGAGGAATTTCTCAGCGCCGAGGTCGGCACCGAACCCTGCCTCTGTTACTGTGTAGTCGCCCATTTTAAGAGCAAGCTTTGTAGCCATAACGGAGTTACAGCCGTGAGCAATGTTTGCAAAGGGTCCGCCGTGTACAAACGCGGGGGTTCCTTCAAGAGTCTGAACAAGGTTGGGCTTGAGCGCGTCCTTGAGCAGAGCTGTCATTGCGCCTACCGCCTTGAGGTCGCCGGCGGTAACGGGCTTATCATCATATGTATAGCCTACGATTATTCTTGAAAGACGCTCTTTAAGGTCAGTAATTGAGGAGGCAAGGCAGAATACAGCCATTATTTCGCTCGCAACCGTAATATCAAAGCCGTCCTCTCTCGGAGTGCCGTTGGCTTTACCGCCGAGTCCGTCCGCAATGAATCTGAGCTGTCTGTCGTTCATATCAACACAGCGCTTCCAGGTGATTCTGCGAACATCTATTCCGAGACTGTTGCCCTGCTGAATGTGATTGTCAAGCATTGCCGCAAGAAGGTTGTTGGCGGCACCGATTGCGTGAAAGTCGCCGGTGAAATGCAGGTTAATATCTTCCATCGGTACAACCTGAGCGTATCCGCCGCCGGCGGCTCCGCCCTTTACTCCGAAAACGGGACCGAGGGATGGCTCTCTGAGAGCTACGGTAACATCCTTGCCTATGCGTCTGAGGCCGTCGGCAAGACCGATTGTGGTGGTGGTTTTTCCTTCGCCTGCGGGAGTGGGAGTAATAGCGGTAACGAGAATTAGCTTGCCGTCCTTCTTATCGGTTTCCCTGATAAGTGCCGGGTCGATTTTTGCCTTGTAATTGCCGTATTGCTCTATGTACTTTTCGTCAACATGAGCCGTTTTGGCAATTTCGGTTATATGCTTCATTTTACATGCCTGGGCGATTTCAATGTCGGATAAATAAGCCATTTCAATGCACTCCTTTATTTGAAATATTTAACTGCTGCCTTAAACATTCCTATGTCAAAATTGCCGGGAACATTTTTATAAAGTCCGCTGCCTGTGCGTTCACTGTGACCCATCTTGCCGAAGACTCTGCCGTCCGGCGAGGTAATACCTTCAACCGCATATACGGAGTTGTTGGGGTTGAAATGAACATCATAGGTGGCGTTCCCTTCAAGGTCAACATACTGGGTGGCAATCTGACCGTTGGCGGCAAGCTCTTTCACAAGAGCTTCATCTGCTAGGAATCTGCCTTCGCCGTGAGAAATAGGAACTGTGTAAATGTCGCCGGGCTCAGTCAGGGCAAGCCAGGGAGATTTGTTTGATGCAATTCTCGTGCGTACAAGCTTGCTCTGGTGCCTTGCGATTGTGTTGAATGTAAGTGTGGGGCATTTTTCATCGGTATCGATTATTTTTCCGTAAGGAACGAGACCGAGTTTAATAAGCGCCTGAAAGCCGTTGCAGATACCGCACATAAGACCGTCTCTGTTGTCAAGAAGGTCTGTAACGGCGTCCTTTATAAGACCGTTGCGGAAGAAGGCGGTAATGAATTTACCGCTGCCGTCCGGCTCGTCGCCTCCGGAAAATCCTCCGGGAATGAATATTATCTGCGCTTGTTTTGTCGCTTTTGCGAAACGGTCAATGCTTTCTTTAATACCGTCGGCAGTGAGGTTTCTGATAACAATTATTTCAGGGTCAGCTCCCGAGTCTCTCATTGCTTTTGCGGTGTCAAATTCGCAGTTTGTGCCGGGAAATGCAGGAATTATAACTTTGGGTGAAGCCGCTTTAATAGCAGGAGAGGGGTAGGAGGATGCTTTGTAAGTGAAATTCTCAATAGGAGAGTCCTTTGCGGGAATGTTACAGGAGTAAACGCTCTCAAGCTTGTCTTCGTATATTCCGAACAGCTCAGCTTCCGAAACGGATTCGCCTGCAAATGTAATTTCTTTTCTGTCGGTAACTTTTCCGATTATTGTGCCGTCGGCGCAGGGCTCTGTAACTTCAAGGATAAATGAGCCGTAAGAATAGCCGAAAATATCATTTACTGTAAGCTTATCCGAGAAATCAAACCCGAAGCCGTTGCCCATGCACATTTTCATTACGGCTTCAGCGATACCGCCTATACAGGGAGTGTAGCAGGAAACCGCTTTGCCGCTTCTGAGAAGGGCTGTGACTTTCCTGTAATTCTCGATAAGCGATGAGGTTACGGGAAGCCCGTTTTCATCTTTTTCGGGGGATATTAGTATTACATCGTTGCCGGATTTCTTGAATTCGGGTGAAACGACAGACGAAACCTTATCTGTGGTAACCGCGAAAGAAACGAGGGTCGGGGGAACATCAAGGTTTTCAAATGAGCCGCTCATTGAATCCTTGCCGCCGATTGACGCTATGCCGAGGTCTTCCTGCGCTCTGAAGGCACCGAGCAGCGCCGCAAGGGGTTTGCCCCAGCGCTTTCCGTCTTTGCCCGGATGCTCAAAGTATTCCTGGAATGTGAGGTAAACATCTTTAAGCTCGGCTCCGGTTGCAATAAGCTTTGAAACCGATTCGATAACTGCAAGATAAGCGCCGTGATAAGGGCTTTTTTCTGTGATGAAGGGGTTGTAACCCCAGGACATGAATGAGCAGTCATCGGTGTGCTTTTTCTCAACGGAAATCTTCTGCACCATTGCCTGAATGGGCGTCAGCTGATATTTTCCTCCGAAGGGCATAAGCACGGTGCCTGCTCCTATGGTTGAGTCAAATCTTTCTGAAAGCCCTCTCTTTGAGCAGATATTAAGATCACCGGCGATTTCTTTGAGATTATCGGCAAAGGAGCCGCTTACTGTCTTTTCAACCGGCTGAGAGGGGGCGGGTGTAATGTCTATATGCTTGTCCGCTCCGTTTGAGTTAAGAAATTCACGGCTGATGTCAACTATTTTTTTGCCGTTCCAGTTCATAGTCAGCCTGGGCTCGGCTTTTACAACCGCTACCGGGCAGGCCTGAAGATTTTCGGCTTCGGCAAGCTTAAGGAAAGCATCAACATTTTCCTTCTCAACCACAACGGCCATTCTTTCCTGCGATTCGCTTATCGCGAGCTCCGTGCCGTCAAGTCCGTCGTATTTCTTCGGCACGGCATTAAGGTCAATTTCAAGACCGTCTGCAAGCTCTCCTATTGCTACGGACACACCGCCTGCGCCGAAATCGTTGCAGCGCTTTATCATTCGGCAGGCGTCGCCGTTTCTGAACAGACGCTGAAGCTTGCGCTCCTCGGGAGCGTTACCTTTCTGAACTTCGGCACCGCAGGTCTCTACCGAGTGAGCGGTGTGGGATTTGGAGGAGCCGGTTGCTCCGCCGATTCCGTCACGGCCGGTGGAACCGCCGAGAAGGATTACTACATCTCCCGGTGCGGGAACTTCTCTGCGTACGTTTTCCGCCGGAGCCGCGGCAATAACCGCGCCTATCTCCATTCTTTTTGCTTCATAACCCGGGTGATAGATTTCATCAACTATACCCGTTGCAAGGCCGATCTGATTGCCGTATGAAGAATACCCGGCGGCAGCCCCTGTGACAATGCTTCTCTGCGAAAGCTTGCCGGGAATTGTTTCGCTCACAGGCTTGAGAGGATCCGACGCGCCGGTAACTCTCATGGCGCCGTAAACATAGCTTCTGCCCGAAAGCGGGTCTCTGATTGCTCCGCCTATGCAGGTGGCGGCACCGCCGAAGGGCTCAATCTCTGTGGGATGGTTGTGCGTTTCATTTTTGAAGAGGAGAAGCCAGGGCTCAGTTACTCCGTCTACATCGACGTCAATTTTAACGGTACAGGCGTTTATTTCCTCGCTCTCGTCAAGCTTTTTCAGCAGGCCTTTTGCCTTGAGATGCCTTGCCGCTATTGTGGCAAGATCCATAAGACATACAGGCTTTGTTCTGCCGAGCTCTTTTCTTACGCCGATGTATTCATCCCAGGTTTTCTGAAGCAGTTTGTCTTCAAATCTGACGGAGTCAATTACCGTAAGGAATGTAGTGTGCCTGCAATGGTCGGACCAGTAGGTGTCTATCATCCTGATTTCGGTGATTGTCGGGTCTCTGCCTTCTTTCTTGAAATAATTCCGGCAGAATTCAATGTCGTCCGCATCCATCGCAAGACCGTAAGAGCTTACGAATTCTTCAAGCCCCTGTCTGTCAAGTGAAGTAAAGCCGTCAAGAGTTGCAACGCTTTCGGGTATTTCATAGTTTACCCTGAGAGTTTCGGGCTTCTCCAGAGCCGCTTCTCTTGATTCAACGGGGTTTATAACATACTTTTTAATTTTGTTTACATCTTCGGCGCTGATATCGCCGTAGAGTTTGTAAACTTTTGCCGAGCGGATAATGGGCCTGTCACCCTGTGAAATAATCTGAATACACTGTGCGGCTGAATCCGCTCTCTGATCAAACTGACCCGGCAGGTACTCAACGGCAAATGTTACACTGCCGTCATCATCCAATTCCGAGGTTGCTGTGTCAAGCTGTGGCTCCGAAAAGACAGTCTTCACGGCGTAATCAAAGAGTTCTGGGGTGATATTTTCCGCGTCATATCTGTTAAACAGACGGATGTCTTTGAGATTATCTATACCGAGCAGGGTAACTGCATCGCCGAGCAGGGCTTTTGCTTCATTGGCAAGGCCTGCTTTCTTTTCAACAAATATTCTGTATACCATAGCCTTATCTCCCTGCCTTCAGCGCTCTTGCGCCTATATCTTTGCGGTAAAACGCGTTGCCGAAGGAAATGCGCTTGACAAGCTCATAAGCTCCCTCAACGGCGCCTTCAAGCGTGGGCGCTGTTTTTACGGCTCCGAGCACTCTGCCGCCTGATGTGACAAGCTTTCCGTCTTTAACGGCTGCTCCTGCAACATAAACATTATCCGCCGTTTCATCCGGTATGGTTATTTCATATCCTTTTTCATAAGATACCGGATATCCCTGTGAAGCCATAATCACACAGCAGGCGCTGTCATCTGAAAACTTAACCTCAGTATCGGCAAGGGTGCCGTTTGTGGTGGCTTGCATTATCTCAAACAAGTCGCTTTCAAGAAGCGGCAGAACAACCTGAGTTTCGGGGTCGCCGAACCGGCAGTTATATTCAATTACCTTAGGACCGTCGGGGGTAATCATAAGGCCGAAATAAAGGCAGCCCTTGAAGGTCCTTCCCTCGGCGTTCATCGCGTTGACGGTCGGTATAAAGATTTTTTCCATACACTCGCGGGCAATTTCGGGAGTGTAGTAGGGGTTGGGCGCAACCGTACCCATACCGCCGGTGTTAAGGCCGGTATCTCCGTCCCCGGCTCTTTTATGATCCATGGAAGAAATCATGGGCTTAACGGTTTTGCCGTCTGTAAATGAGAGCACGGAAACCTCAGGACCTGTCAGGAATTCCTCAATTACTATGTTTTCTCCGCTCTTGCCGAAGGCTTTGTCTTTCATCATTGATATAACGGCTTTTTTTGCGTCTTCGCGTGTTTCGGCAATTATAACGCCTTTTCCGAGAGCAAGGCCGTCTGCCTTGATAACAGTGGGAATCGGTGCGGTCTCAAGGTAAGAAAGAGCGGCGTCCATATCGGTGAATACTTCATATTCTGCTGTCGGAATGCCGTATTTTTTCATAAGGTTCTTTGAAAAGACCTTGCTGCCCTCGATTATTGCCGCTTTTGCCTGAGGACCGAAGCAGGGGATTCCTTCCGCGTTGAGAGCGTCAACGCACCCTAAAACAAGAGGGTCGTCGGGAGCTACTACCGCATAATCGATTTTTTCGGCTTTGGCAAACTCCTTAATCTTTTCAATTTCCGTTGCGCCGATAGGGACGCATGTCGCGTCTCTCGCGATTCCTCCGTTTCCGGGAAGAGCGAATATTTCGGTAATTTCTTTGTTCTCTTTAAGTTTTTTGATGATGGCGTGTTCTCTTCCGCCACCGCCAATTACCATTATTTTCATAGATACCTCTGTATATCAGTGATGGAAAAGTCTCATGCCTGTGAATGCCATTGCCATACCGTATTTGTCGCAGCAGTCAATAACTGCGTCATCGCGGATTGAGCCGCCGGGCTCTGCAATATATTTAACACCGCTTCTGTATGCTCTTTCAATGTTATCGCTGAAGGGGAAGAATGCGTCTGAACCGAGAGCAACATCGTTCTTTGTGGCAAGATACGCCTTGGCTTCCTCATCTGTAAGGGGCTCGGGCTGAGTGGTGAAATACTTCTGCCAGATTCCGTCCGCGCAGACGTCTTCCTCATTCTTGTTGATGTAGCCGTCTATTACATTGTCTCTGTCGGGGCGTCCGATATCGGGCTTGAAGGGAAGGTTCAGGACTTTCTCATGCTGGCGAAGGAACCAGGTGTCTGCTTTTGAACCTGCAAGACGGGTGCAGTGAATCCTGGACTGCTGACCGGCTCCTACGCCGATTGCCTGGCCGTCCACCGCGTAGCAGACAGAGTTGGACTGAGTATATTTGAGAGTGATGAGAGATATAATAAGGTCACGCACAGCGCTGTCGGGCAGGTTTTTATTGGCTGTGACAATGTTTGAAAGAAGGTCTTTGTCAATTCTGAAATTGTTTCTGCCCTGCTCAAATGTGATGCCGAATACCTGCTTGTGCTCTACGGGGTCCGGAACATAGTCGGGATCTATCTCAACAACATTGTAATTGCCTTTTCTCTTTGATTTGAGTATTTCAAGTGCTTCAGGCTCATAGCCGGGAGCTATTATGCCGTCGGAAACTTCTCTTTTAATCATTTTGGCTGTTGTAACATCGCAAACGTCCGAGAGGGCAACCCAATCGCCGAATGAGCACATACGGTCAGTGCCTCTTGCTCTTGCGTAAGCGCAGGCGAGAGGAGAATCGTCAAGGCCTTCGATATCATCAACGAAGCAGGCCTTCTTGAGGGTGTCCGAAAGGGGAATGCCGACTGCGGCAGATGTGGGGCTGACATGCTTGAATGATGTAACTGCCGGAAGTCCGAGAGCTTCCTTGAGCTCCTTGACAAGCTGCCAGGAGTTGAAAGCGTCAAGGAAGTTTATGTATCCGGGTCTGCCGGAGAGTATTTTGATGGGGAGGTCATCGCCGTTTGCCATAAAGATTTTTGAAGGCTTCTGATTGGGGTTGCAGCCGTATTTAAGTTCAAATTCTTTCATTTTATTATCTCCTTAATTGTATTTATTGACGAGTCTGTTTTCTGCCTTGCCTGTTTCTATATCAATGTAGCGAACATAGAGAGAAATCTTGTTGTCCTCATTGAGCGCGCCCCATAATTTATCGGTAAACTCATCGATATCATCGGGTATTTCCACTCTTTCGGGTTCTCCCTGGAAGGTGGGAATCGGATTGCCGTCACAGACATAGGTGTGAACAAAATGTCCGAGACCTGAAAGAGGAGCGTATGAGAAGGTGTATCTGTTGCAGGCGGAGCCGTCAGCGTCCGCGCTCTTGAGAATGCTCATTTCATAGGTGAAATCGCCGTCAAGGTTGAGAATCGCGCTGATTCTCGGGGTGTAATTCGGCTTGTCGGGCTCAAAATCTCTTGTTGCAAGAGCGCCGGAGAATGTGCCGCCGGCTTTGATGCCTTCATAAATGGTGTCGGTCTGGTCACCGTTGGTCACAATCAGCTTTTTGCAGAGCGAACGGACAGCGGCGTAAATAATCAGACTCGGGTCTTCAACCTTTGATGCGTCATAAGGTTCTGTGAATACTTCACCGTTTTTCTCGGTGAATATTCTGTTTCTGCTGTTTGAGCTTCTGCCCATAATGAAGTAGGCGGCTACGGCCTTCTTGCCGTCCTTTGATTTGCCGGCTACAATTCCTCTGCCTACATAGGAATTATCTTTGATGAGCTCGGCTATGTCGTTGATTTTGTAAATGTCCATTTTCCTTGCCTCCACACTATTATTTTGTTTATTGCCGATTATTTTGCTGCACACTTTTTCTATGGACTCGGGCAGTATTTGCCATTCCGCCTGTTCCATAACTCTTTTCTGAAGCGTTTCGGGAGTGTCGCCGTCCTGAATATATACGGCTTTCTGCATGATTATTTCGCCGCCGTCCGGTATTTCATTCACGAAGTGTACCGTGGCGCCCGTAACCTTCACTCCTTTTGCGAGCGCCGCTTCGTGGACTCTGAGCCCGTAAAAGCCTTCTCCGCAGAAGGATGGGATAAGCGAGGGGTGTACGTTTATGATTTTGCGATCGTAATGCCCGGTGAATTTTTCGCTGAGTATTACCATAAAACCTGCAAGCACGATTAAGTCGGTGCCGTTTGCGTCTATGGTTTCAATAAGCTTTTGCTCGAACTCATCAGCCGAGGCAAAATCTTTTTTCAGAATTACTTCCGTTCTAACGCCGGCGTTTGCGGCTCTTGTAAGAGCATAGGCATCGCTTTTGTTTGATATAACCAGCGAAACCTCTCCGCTTTTTATTATTCCGCTTTTCTGAGCTTCAAGTATCGCCTGAAGATTTGTGCCGCCGCCGGAAACAAGAACGGTGATTTTTGCTTTTTTATCTGCCATTTTTTATTCCTCTTTTTTCTTCTCTTTCATACAGAGCGTCATTGCGCAAAGAAGGATTGCGCCTATTGAGTTGCCGAGCACCACTGTCATAAGGAAAGCGAAAGCCCTCAGAGAAACTATGCCGGACGCCGCAAAGTAAAATATATCCGCAATGGAATGCTCAAAACCGCTCAGTATGAATACGGGAATACAAAACATAATGGCAACGGGTGTTTTATGATCTCTGAATATGCTTACGGCGAGATACATAAGCACACCGCAAAGGCATCCTCTGATAAGAGTCTGTAAAAACTCCTGCCCCAGCTTCGCGTTGCAGATTGTGAGGGCTGTTTCCTTGATGCCGGGCACGGCATAGGCAACCGCGTAGCCGAGAGCAACAGTGCCTATAGTGTTGCCGAGCAGGCCGAGCAGAAGCACGGAGAATTCTTCCTTACCGTGCTTTTCGGGAAGATAGCCTACCTTGCCGGTAAACAGCGAATAGCCCTTATAGCAGATACAGAGAAGCGCTACGGTGAAAAATGAGGCTCCCACATACTTATTGTCGCAGGCAAGAAAAACGGAGCCGCCTATTGAAATCAGTATGCCTGCGCTGATACCGTTTATAATTTTTTTCAGCATATCGTTATCTTTTCCTCTGATTTGATTATTTCGCCGATGATATATGCGTCTTCACCGTTTGCCTTGAGTATTTCAATGGCCTTGCCTGAGTCTTCGGGTGAAACGACAATGCTCATCCCGACTCCCATGTTGTAGGTGTTGAACATATCTCTTTCGCTTATGCCGCCCGTTTTTGCAAGCAGATCGAAAATCGGCAGAATTCTTACTGAGCTTTTGTCGATTTTTGCTCCGAGACCGTCAGGGATGCTTCTGGGAATGTTTTCATAAAAACCGCCGCCGGTTATGTGCGAAATACCTTTCACTCTTATCTGCTCAAGCAGCGCAAGCACCGGTTTCACATAAATCTTAGTGGGAGTGAGCAATGTTTCTCCGATGCTTTTTCCGCCGAGCTCGGGGCAGGGGGATTTAATATCGGAGTTTTCAACATCAAAGACCTTTCTTACAAGTGAGAAGCCGTTTGAGTGGACTCCGCTTGAGGGAAGGGCAATGATGATGTCGCCCGCATTCATTTCTTTATTATTTATAATTTTTTCCTTATCAACCACTCCGGTGCAGTAACCGGCGAGGTCGTATTCGTCCTCGGGGTAGAAGCCCGGCATTTCCGCGGTTTCACCGCCTATCAGAGCGGCTCCGCTCTGCACGCAGCCGTCACAAACGCCTTTGACTATGTCGGCAATTTTTTCGGGGAAGTTTTTGCCGCAGGCGATGTAATCGAGGAAAAACAGAGGCTTTGCTCCGCAGCAGATTATGTCATTTACGCACATTGCCACACAGTCTATTCCGACCGTGTCGTGCTTATCAAGAAGAAAAGCTATTTTGAGTTTGGTTCCGACACCGTCTGTGCCGCTTACGAGCACGGGCTTTGTTATTCCGGTAAGGTCAAGCTCAAACAGTCCTCCGAAGCCGCCTACATCGGAATATACTCCAGAAGTTACGGTCTTTGCGATATGCTGCTTCATGAGCTCAACCGCTTTGTAACCTGCGGTTATGTCAACTCCCGCGGCAGCGTAGCTGTCGGACCTTGAATTTGTGTTCATATATTATTCCTTTCCGCTCCAGCAGTATGTGCAAAGCTCGTCTTCATCTATGCCTATTGCTTCGATTATTCCGCTGAGAGTCTGAAAATCCAGTGAGTCAAAATTCAGTTTTTTACAGATTGTGCTGCGCAGGTTCTTTCCTCTTTCGGTGCTGCCGTCAGCATATTCGTCAAGATAATTGAAACCTTCCTCACCCTCAAGCTCCATTATGGTCTGCCTTGATATAAGTTCCATATCGCTGGTGGCGCGTGAGAAGTTGAGGTATTTGCAGCCGTACATAATCGGGGGACAGGCTGAGCGCATATGAACCGATTTTGCTCCGTTTGAGTAAAGGAAATCAACTGTTTCGCGCAGCTGAGTACCTCTGACTATTGAATCGTCAACAAACAGCAAATCTTTATCTTTTATAAGATCCACAACAGGCAGAAGCTTCATCTTTGCCACTCTGTTGCGTTCGCTCTGATTCTGGGGCATAAAGCTTCTCAGCCAGGTTTGCGTGTATTTGATAAACGGCCTGCCGAAGGGGGTTTCGCTGTTGCTGGCATAGCCGATTGCGTGAGCCGTACCGGAATCGGGAACTCCCGCCACATAATCAAGGTGACAGTCTATTCCTTTCTCTTTGTCGTTCCTTGACATTATTGCTCCGTTACGCATACGCATAACCTCAACATTGACGCCTTCATAAGTGGCGGTCGGATAGCCGTAGTAGGACCAGAGGAAAGCGCATACTCTCTTTTTCTTGCCGGGGGGCGAGAGCTGAGTGATGCCGTCCGCCGTGATTTCAACAATCTCTCCGGGGCCGAGTTCGCCGCAGAATGAGTAACCGACTTTTTGAAACACAAAGGATTCAAATGATACGCAGTAGCCGTCTTCTCTCTTTCCCGTAACTATGGGAAGACGACCGACCTTGTCGCGCGCGGCGATAATGCTGCCTCTTTCGGTAAGTATGAGTATGGACGCGGTGCCTTCTATATTATCCTGCGCGAATTTAATACCCTCGGTAAAGCTGTCTTTCTGGTTGATGAGAGCGGCAACCAGCTCTGAGCAGTTGGTGCGCCCGCTCGTCATGGCGTTGAAATTTGCTCCGTTCTCAATACACAGATTGATAAGGGCATCGCTGTTGTTTATCACGCCTATGGTGCTTATGGCATAAGTGCCGAGACGGGATTTTATAAGCAGAGGCTGAGGGTCTGTGTCACTGATGCAGCCGATTGAGGCAAAGCCTTTCATTTCTTCAAAGACTTTGTCAAACTTTGTGCGGAATGGCGTTTTGTCAATGCTGTGAATCTGCCTCTGAAGACCTCTTCTCGGGTCGTATGCGGCCATGCCGCCGCTTTTTGTGCCGAGATGTGAGTGATAGTCGGTTCCGAAGAAAACGTCACCTATGGCGTCATCTCTGTTTACCGCTCCGAAAAATCCTCCCATATATAATCAATCTCCTTAATTATCCGAAAACACGGTGCATCATCTCGTTGTATGCGCCTTCCACGCCGCCCATATCACGGCGGAACCTGTCTTTGTCAAGCTTTTCGTTGGTCTGAGCGTCCCAGAATCTGCAGGTGTCCGGCGAAATTTCGTCTGCGAGTACTATTGTGCCGTCAGCTGTTTTGCCGAACTCAAGCTTGAAGTCAACAAGTTTCACATTCAGTTTAAGGAAATAAGCTTTCAGAATTTCATTGATTTTGAATGCCATGGATTTGATCTGCTCAATTTCTTCCTTGGTTGCGAGCTTGAGAGCTATAGCGTGGTAGGAGTTCATAAGCGGATCATGCAGGTCATCGTTCTTGTAAGAGAATTCGATTGTGGGCTCGTCAAAAACAATGCCCTCCTCAACGCCGAATCTCTTGGCGAATGAGCCTGCTGAAATGTTGCGGATGATAACCTCAAGGGGAACAATGGATACTTTCTTTACTACTGTTTCCCTGTCGTTGAGCTCCTCAACATAGTGGGTGGGTATGCCTTCCTTTTCAAGAATCTGCATTAGGAAGTTGGACATGCGGTTGTTTACCACGCCCTTGCCTGCGATGGTGCCTCTTTTGGTGCCGTCAAAAGCGGTAGCATCGTCTTTGTAGGATACGATAACATAGTTATCATCCTCGGTTGCGAATACTTTTTTTGCCTTTCCTTCGTAGAGTTGTTTTGCCTTTTCCATATTTTTACCTCCTGTCGGGTTTATTGAAGATTTTATCAGCCGCCGAACTGTGCGGATATTTTTTCATCCTTTGCAAGTACCGCTTCGGCATCTGCCCTGCGCTTTGCGTCAAGCTTTGAAGCGAGGTCGCTGTCTTCCACGGCGATAATCTGAGCGCAAAGTAAAGCGGCGTTGACCCCTCCGTTGACTGCAACCGTTGCCACAGGTATGCCCGATGGCATCATTACAGTAGAGAGCAAAGCATCAACGCCGTCCAAAACCGATGATTTGCATGGTATTCCCACTACCGGGAGTGTTGTGTTTGCCGCTATCGCGCCTGCAAGGTGAGCAGCCATGCCTGCAGCGGCTATAATCGCACCGAAACCTTTTTCGCGTGCGCTCAGCGCGAATTCACGGGCTTGTTCCGGAGTCCTGTGCGCTGAGTAAACGTGCACCTCGTACGGTATCCCCAGTGAATCGAGTGTGTCCGTCGCTTTCTGTATGACGGGAAGGTCACTGTCGCTCCCCATCACAATTCCGACTTTTTTCATTGACATGCCTCCTTGAAAATGTAAAAGAGCGCATTTGCTCACATAAAAAGCAAAGCGCCCAGACGGTCGGCTGAATTATATACTGTTTCACTGTGGTGCTCCACAATTATCCGTCAGAAACAGCATACCTCTGAATTTTCAACTAACTACTATATGTAGTATATCATCAGTGCTTTTTTAAGTCAAGAACAACAATTTATATGATAATAAAAATCGCAATTTACACAATAAACCGCACATAAATATAAATATATTTGACAAATAGTACAGTGATGAATTTTCCGGGTTTTTTCTGAAGTGAAATTCCGGCAAATCCGAATTGCGAAAAAGGCTTTCCGCAGAGAACGGTATGTGTTGCGCAGTGCGGACCCGGAGATAACAACATCAAAATCCGCAGGTTTATTTTATAAGTTTTTACAACTTGACATATTCGCATAAATATCGTAATATATTTCAGTATGATTTTTTTATAAAATGACAAATTTATTTCTGAGGAGTGGTCACATGGGAAATTCAACCCGTAACCCAAACGCAAAAACTTATACACGCGGTGAGCTGACAGGTTACCTTATCGGTCTCGGCGGACAGAACATTATTTATAATATCATAAGCAGCGGTCTTATGTATTATTTCCAGAGTGTTATTTTCCTGCCGGCAATGGCTTACAGTATGATAGTTGCCATAGCCCGTGTGTGGGATGCCGTCAATGACCCGATGATGGGCACCATTGTTGACAAGACTCACACAAAATGGGGCAAGTGCAAACCTTACCTGCTCTTTGTTCCCGTAATTATCTGCATATGCACTATTCTGCCTTTTATCAACAGGCAGTATTCAACCGCTCTTCCCATGTGGGAAAAAATATTGGTAGTCGGCTGGGCCGGCCTCTCATATATCCTCTGGGGTATGAGCTACACCGCGGGTGACATTCCCATCTGGGGCGTCACTTCTCTTATGACAGAGGATGCCAAGGACCGCGCCAAGGCTCTCGCCCTCGCAAGAATAGTAGCCAATGTCGGCGTTATCGGCATGGCCGTTCAGTTCCTTGCTCCTTCATTCAAAGGAATGTTTATTGACAAGGGTCACAATGACGCGACTGCTCTGCAGTATTCTATGATCCTTCTCGCGGTTATTGTTACTTTGTTTGCCACAATTCTTTTCCAGGTTGCCGGCTTCGCCGTAAAAGAAAAGGTTAAGCAGCCTTCCGAAAAGAAACCTTCAATCAAGGAAAACTTCAGGACTATGTGGCAGTGCAAGCCCTTCCGTCAGCTCCTTGTTTCAGGTGTTCTCAGAAGCCCGATTCAGCTTCTTTCCACAGTTGCTCTTACCCTTGTTATGTATTTCTTCTTTGATAACGATCCCGGAAGAGCGCTTTCAACTGCGGACGGACTCAATATTCAGCTTATTTTAAAGGTCCTTATTATAGGTCTCGGTATTTTCGGCGGTATGATAGTCGCTTCTGCGTTTACTCCTTCTCTTGCAAGAAAATTCGAGAAGAAATCGCTTTATAATTTCTACTCAATCATAGGCGCTGTTCCTTTCGGCCTTATATTTGTGTTTTATCTTATTGCCGGCGCTAAAATCAGGGATGAATTCATCTGGGCGGTTATTATGGGTATCACCTTCTTTGCCGCTTCCTGGGCAATGGGCGGCCTTAATGTGCTTCAGTCCATTATGATTGCCGACTGCGTCGACTATGAGGAGTATCACAACAACAACCGTCCCGACGGTATATTCTTCTCAGGTCAGAGCTTTATCACCAAGCTCGGCGCGGGTATTTCAACAGTAATCTCCGGCGTTATATTCTCAATCGTTCACTGGAGCTCTGATGTTATCGCCAATACAAACGCTGCACTTGCGCAGGGCGGAGCTACTTTCGCGGTAGACTATGAGAAGTTTGCGGCCACGATGTTCTTCATCGTTGCTATTCCTCCGATGATAGGTCTTCTTCTCTCCGCAATCCCGACTTCAAAGTACGCGCTTCCCAACGCTGAGCATAAGAGAATTCTCGATGCTCTTGTAGCAAAGCGTCACAACGACGAAGTCGCGCAGGATTCTCAGGAAGAAACAGCAGAGTAATCCAAACAAATAATCAGCCGTACCCTTTTTACGGGGTACGGCTTTTTTTATCTTAAGGAGTTTTTAAGGAAAACTTAATGCCCTGCCCGATTGAATCTTAATGTGACGGCAAATATAATTTACCCGTGAGCGAAAGGCGGGAAACCTGCTGAAAAACTTAAAAAAGAGGTGTTGATTATGTCACTCGGAAGCAAGGCAATCAATCTTAAAAAAATGAAAGAAAACGGCCTGCCGGTACCTGAATTTGAAACCTTCTCATATGAAGAGCTTATTCCGGATACGGCGCAAATAAACGCTGCGATTGCGGAAAGTTACGGCAAAAGCGTAAAGATTCGCAGCGCTATGCTCAGACAGGCTGTAAAAAGAAGCATAAATGTAAGCAGGCTGATATCAATTCCCGGCGAATTATTCTCGGTCCGTTCCTCCTGCGGCCTTGAGGATTCTGCGGAAAACAGCTTTGCCGGTCAGTTTGATACTTATCTTAATGTTTCGCGAGGGGATATCTGCAGAAGAATTACGGACTGCGTCTGCTCCCTTTTCAATGAAAATGTAATCGCTTATATGAAAGAAAAGAATCTGGAGCTCTATCACCTTAAAATGAATGTAATAGTTCAGCGTATGGTGAATTCAGATATTTCAGGCATAGTTTTTACCGCAAATCCTCAGGGAATACTTAATGAAAGTGTGATAGTAGCGGGCAGGGGGCTCGGTGAAAATGTAGTGTCTGACAGAATTGACACTACTTCTTACTATTACTCTCTGACCGATGAGGTGTATTATTATGAAGGCAGAGAGAATCTGCTCAGCGACAGTATGGTAAAGCATATTATTTCAGCTTCGCGCAGTATTACAGATCTTTTCGGAAAATATATGGATATAGAATACGCGATTGAAGACGGCAGACTGTATATCCTGCAGGCAAGACCCATCACCACACTGCCGGACAAAGAGCCGGTAGTGTTTGACAACAGCAATATCGTTGAGAGCTATCCCGGCCTGAGCCTTCCCCTTACGGTCTCTTTTGTTGATATGGTTTACTACGGGGTTTTCGCAGACGCGGCAAGAAGGCTGCTCAAAAACAAAAAAGCGTTTGCGGGTGTACGGGATGTTCTGAGCAATACGGTCGGAAACGCAAACGGAAGGCTCTATTATAATATCAATAACTGGTATTCCATTATCAGCTGTCTTCCGATGGGTAAAAAAATAATATCAGTCTGGCAGGAGCTTATCGGTGTTAAAAATAAGGAGACAGGCAAAAACAGCATAAGAATCTCTCCGCTTGTCAAACTGTCTGTTTATTTCAACGCTGTATATGAGCTTATACGCGTGCCGAAAAATATGAAAAAGCTCGATGAAAAGTTCATTTCGATTAAGAAATATGTATATAAAAGGTTTGAAGAGGAGTTATCCGCCGCTGAAATAATTGAACTTTATGATAAAATCAGGAAAGAGCTTCTTTCCTGCTGGGGCGTAACCCTTCTCAATGATGCTTATGCTTTTATCTTTACGGGTCTTCTTAAAAGCAGACTTAAAAGGAAATATAAGAATTCCGATGAGATGGCTAACTCATATATTTCCGGCATATCCGATATAGAGAGTATGAAGCCGGTAAGGGAAATGATTAAAATCGCTCTGAGCAAGAGAAACATGACTTCCGATGAGTACAGAAAAAGCGCTTCTGATTATATTGATGTTTACGGTGACAGAGCACTGGAGGAACTTAAGCTTGAAACTGAAACATTCCGCACAAACCCCGAAATGTTTGACCGTAAAACAGATGAGTTTGCGCTTGACAGGGAGAATCTTTCACGCCTGCTTAATGAGAACCCCTCAAATGTCGGCACAGCGGACAAATCGGATTATATTACGGCTTTTCTGAGCAAAAGATGTATGCGCGGCATAAGCAACAGAGAGGTTCAGCGCCTAAACCGAAGCAGAATTTTCGGCATGGTAAGGGAAGCAAT
>JAEEGL017281492.1_pt1 | contig 55949 bp, 52 predicted proteins | sample 9134231 | NCBI WGS metagenome assembly JAEEGL01 (sample SAMN16246548, study PRJNA631951) | gut metagenome | biome: gut microbiome; feature: rumen; material: fiber-attached | host: Bos | place: Iran: Karaj | collected 2018-10
TCAATCCACGCAATCACTCCGTTAGCACTCGGGAGCTCCCAATCCTTTCCCCATACACGTACTGTCACATCGATGTAACGGATGTAGCCACGTTTTACATACTTATTGTACGTATCCACAAATCTTCGTGTTTTAACGTGGAAAGTTACACTGTCAACCGTGTACGTCTCGACTTCTGTATCCCTGATGTGGGCAAGCTCGAACGACTCGTGAACCAACTCGGTATCTTCACAGTAGACAGTGTCTATTGCTTCAATCCAGAATTCTACGCCGCCCGTGGGCACGGTAACGGTCGTATCTTCTCCAGTCGGCTTGCCATCCAGATACTTGGTCACGGTAGTCCATGAATTGTCCTTATCGCGATGAGGATCATGATCCATGCCGGGAGTTGCTTTTATTGAGATTTTACTCAAAACCCCCTTTTCATCACAACTTGAAAACATCAAAACCATTGCGGCCAAAAGCCACAACACAACAAATTTGCTCTTTTTCATAAACGATAAATATTAAAATTATTAATTTAAGTTATTTCTTTCGTTTATTCTTCTCTTAAAACCATTACTGACTCCTCGATAATAATTGAGGATAACTGATAATTATAAGAAGAATAATTTTTTTAATCAGTAAGGATTATAACATAATTTTAATAAAACATCAAGCTTTTTTGTAAAAAAATAGACTATTTGTCCACCAAATAATTATCCTTTTAAAAACTAGAAGGGGACCGCTTTCGCGATCCCCCCATTATTGTCAATGTTGTTTAATGACGCTTATAGTAGGTATCAGCGACGCTGTATTTGCCGCTGAAATTATCCACTTTTTTGTGGTTTAGGCCAAATTTTACGAATACCGTTGCCTCTACGCAAAAGCGCATTGGCGACCGTGCATCGTCCTGAACCACAACGTCGTTGACAGTGGTTTTGTATTTATATTTTGTGTCATATACATGACCACTCAACGACAAGCCCCACCTTACGGGTTTGAAAAAATACCTCTTCTCAAACCCAAAGGTTAGCCCATAGGCAAATCCCATTGACCGACCGTTTCCGTCATTTTCTATGGTTATGTTACCATTGTCGAAATACGAATTATCCAGGTCTTTGCATTCCTGGAGGCCGATCTTAGGGCCGATGAACATTTTCTTGTCATCGTATCGCCCCCAGTGGTAAAAATTTAATTTGGGTTCAAAGAACGCATTGAGCCCCAAGTATGTTTTACCCTTGATGGGATCGGTAAGCAGATCCGCTCCGGCTGAGATGTCCCAGTCGAAGCGATAAGCACTGTAGCCCAATACAATTGAGCCACCAGCACCAAAGCCGTTACTTGCTCCCTGCCCTGCGTCAAAGACGCCGCCACCGCGGAGTCCTGCATACCACCCATCAACGGTGGATATGGTGCAGAGAACCTGGTCATGGTCCTCACCGGGACGGTCGATGAATATGGTGACCATGTCGGAAGCCCTGCCTCCGACTTCGTCAAACAAAAATTTGTCCCAACTGTGAGTGTCCATTTTCCTCTGGAATACCTCGGAGCTAGTGCGGATCTCCTCCTGGGCGTTTGCGATGGATACTACGGCTAATAACAACGCTAACAAAAAAGTCTTTTTCATATCTTTATGTTTTTATAAAGTCATTAAAAACCATCCGGAGCATCCGTAGATGCCCCGTCAGGCGGAATTAAAAAAGGTTACCTACTTGCGTGCGGAGGTTATCCGCACGCTTTCGGTCGAAGAATTAACGCAGATCGAGGCTGGTGTCAGTCCTATCTTTCCTGTTATTGTTTTTACAGTACTCAATAGTGATCTTGCCACCATTGATGTGGTACGACTGAGTTGTCGGTGTCGGTGTCACTTCGACGCCAATTTCCATGACATTGGCGTGCTGTGACTGTACGGTAATCGACTTGGTCCAGCCCTTGCCTGCCCACGACCACAGACCATTGTTTATACTAATGGTTGCGGGTGAGGGGTAGGTTCGACTGTCGTAATACGCAGCAGAATACTTCTTCTGCGCATTACTATTAGACCAAGACGCGTGAATACACTGTTTCACCCCATACTTTGACGCATTCGTTGCGTCGAAGGCGAAAATGTAGTGTGAATCTAGTGTATTACCGGACTTCTTAACGACGCCTTCCGGGCAAACGACCAATCCATGCTCATATTCGAAGACAATCATGTCCACGAATTTCGCATTCTGGTTGTTGTCCAGGAAGTAGGTCGGATCCGGCACTCGGCTATACAGCGCACTAACCGGATTTCCCAGCCAGTGCGGTGTTTCACGCTCCTCACCTTGCTTTTCAACCCACAACTCGGCCTGAGCAGAACTGCTCACGGCATGTTCCAGGAAAGTTCCCGAAATGCTGTGAGTGTAGCTCTTGCGCTCATACGTCTTGCCGGAGTTCTGAACATCCGACAAAGCCGAGGTTGTAAAGCTGTCGCTAGTGATGTTATACTCCGCATGCCTCATCGTGTGAGACATTGGAGTATAAACAGCCTCCTGATGTTGGAGAGTGAACTCCAACGTAAAGAAGTTGTTTCCAACAGTATAAGGCGTTTCGTACGTCTTAACTTGGAAATCACCGGAGGTTTGAGTATTCACGAGCTTTTTACTGCCCTTCTGCGCGGCTTTTCTCGTAATCGACCAACTTGCAATGATCTTGGTCACCTTACTCGGTGCCATGATTTTGTTCTTCAAATTGATCGACTTGGTCTCGGTTTGATTACCAGTCTTGATTTTGATCCAAGACTTGGTGGTATTTCCGTCGACCCAGTCAAGGCCCTCATCGGTTATAGTCGGTGTAGCCTGCTTAACCTTGAGAACGGTTTCAGCTACGTTCTTGACGGGTTTGCCGTCGTAGGTAGCCGTCGCCGTGTGGGCATACAGTTTGCGGTCGTAACCGCCACTTGCACTCATTGCCGTCAAGGTTGCACCACCATCAGAGATGGCAGTGAAAGCCCTCCAAGGCATCTCGAAGGTCTTTCCGCAATAGACAACAGTCGGCTTCTCATACTCATAAGTAATCACCTTGTCGAACAAGGTGTTCTTAAGAGTCTGAAGTTGACGGTACTGTTCAATGCTGAACACACCGTCTTGCCTGTTGCCATACTTTGAGGCGGTACCCACCGAATGTGTCTTCGTCTGGATGTCAAACGAAGAGAGGACTTTTTCGTCCCTTGCGGGGGCGTAAGACCGTACATTCAGCAATACGCTCAAGGTGTCGCGATGTAAACCGCTGATAGACCAATGGCTCTGAACATAAATCGTCGACCTTGCAGTCTTCGGATTATTGTTAGAATCATATGTGAGTATTTCAAATTTCTCACCGGTCTTTTCGACAGACACGAGTTCATCCGTAGATTCGGTAGCTAATGTTTTAAGCCCCTGTTCCTGCCGCAGCTCCTTTCCGAGGAAAGAGAGCTTATAGTCCGACGTACACAGAGTGTACGCCAGAGACTTTTCGCGTCCGACAGCGGCCGTTTTTACACTCACCCAGTCGATGGCTGCATTCGCCGGGGTAACCCAGTATACCTTCTCTTTGTAGAAGAAGACGGCCTCCTTCCACTCGATATAGCCTTGTTTGAGGTATAAATTGTACTTATCCTCAAACGTTTGGCGATAGGTATAAACCCTAGCCTTTACGCCATTGTCTTCGACATTGATGCTATCGCGAACGACAGCTTTGGCCTTGTCCAACTTGGTGTGGGCAAGGTTGATTTCGTCGACAACGGTGGTGTCGTTGGGAGCAATCCAAAACCAGACATTTCCCAGTTCTACTTTAGCGATCTTGACACCACCCTCGATGAGATAGCCGTGGGTTTCGTCGCGGTCTGTGTCGACCGATGCAACACTCTTCGTTCTGATGACAGTATCAACTGATTTGTCATCACAAGAAGACAGCACAACCATGGCCAGGAGTACAACACTCAACCAGCCGGAAAATTTAATTTTTTTCATGTCTTAAATATTTAATGATTAATAAAATTCATTTAAAACACAAAGCTATCTTCGACTTTTCCTTTTTAAAATTCCAACTGACTTCTCATTTTACAATATGAAAAGCATTGATAATTATAAAAACTAAAAATCGAATATAATAACTTTGTGACAAATATAATTTAACATATTTTTAACCCAAAGACAAGTGTTTTTTTCGAAAAAATGCATTTTTTGTCAATACGGCGATAATTCATTTATTTTCTATAATAAAACGCTATTTTTCTCTACAAAAAAATATGTACAACCAAAGGCTACTTTTCTCCCGCACTAAAAAAATACCTATTAATATATCTCTTTTGCAATCATTTTACACTAACATATTGTTATTGCGTTGTTTTATTTTTAATTTGGTGTCCGATTTTTCTCGCTTTTAACTTAATTTTGTGATACAATGGGACTATGAATTAACGCTAAAAAGGAGACCGCAAATGAATAAGATATTGTTACCTCTGACAATTGTTGCTCTCTGTTTTGGTGCGCAACAAGCCATGGCCGCCAACAGTACCGCTCAAGGTACCGCCAAAGCCAAGATAATTACCCCTTTGAGCATTACAGCTGTTACCGGTGCTAACGGGGATATGAACTTTGGTACCATGATTTCTACTCAAGCTCATACGGTTACTCTTGACAATGCTCATAACAGAACAGGTTCTGTAAATACCATGTTGGTTGAAGACAGTTCAAACCCTCCGCACTCTGGAACATTCACCATCACAAACGGTGGTACGGCCGCAGTAGCTGCCAGTTTGGTATTGCCTGACTCAACCACAATTGGCAGTAGTGGCACAAATTTGACTGTTGATGAATTTTCATCTGACTTCAGTTCTCCTATTCCGACAGGCAACAGCACAGTTTTGGTTGGTGCAACGTTACATGTCCCGGCAGGGGCTGCTGCAGGTGAATATACCGGACAATATACGGTAACCCTGAGTTACTAGCCTACATCAGTTGCGGTAATTTTTTACAGGCGAAAGGCTGATTTTATCAGTCTTCCGCCTTTTTTGTGATTTTTAGATTTTAAAATTTTTAAGAGGGACTGCTTGCGCAGCCCCCCTGTTTCTGTTTAAGGATTAACCAGGCATTTGGAAAAATACTAAGCCCGCGAAGTTTTGGGCATGAACGTCAGTTTGAACGAAGTCAAATAACTCGACGTCGTGCCTCTCCCCATCAATCCCATAGTTAGTAGTAGCAACATTGCTGCCCATAAAATGGTACAACTTGAATGGCTGCCAGTTACAAGTAAGTAATGGGGAGGTCAGATCAAACACACGATCAGCAACCCATAAATATGAAGCACCCGTCGGTGCGAATCCTTTAAACTCCTGAATAAGGCTGGAGTCAGAAGGAACCTTTCCCTCATATACTGCAAATCCGTTCTGGAATTGCAGTACTGTTATCCAGTAGTCCTCCCTTGGCTTCAATTTGCCCTTTGTCACTGATACCAAGTCCCCCATCTCCGGCGAAACAGTCACTTGGTACTGTTTTTGGCGGTTGCACGAAGTTCCAACAACGATAGCCATCAATGCGACAGCAATAATGAGCATAATAACCCTAAACGATGAGTTTCTCATAACATTTATTTTTTTAGTCAATAATATTAAAAAAAACAAGCTATGTATGCTCTATGCACTCCTTAAACAGAAGAAATAATAAAACATAATAACTTGTTACACTCCACATTGTACCATAAAAAAGCCCTTTTGTCATCCTCAAAAAACATCAGAAAAACAAGAAATTACCCCTTTTATGTGCATAACTTTGTGAACAAAACGATTCATTGATTGCATCATTTTTTCATCCTGTTAACGTGTCGATATCAAGAAGTTAACAAAAGGTTAAACTTATGCAAAATACTCAAGAAATGATCACAACCGAATCCGACGGCTTGCTTATTACGGCGGCTTCTGAGCTGGTTGACACACGTTGCCACGCCTGCGGGCAAGAGTTTGTTTGGGGATATTACTTTTGCATTGAAAACACTTCTGATGAAAAAATCACCCTTGTTGGCAAAGATTGGAACATTACCGACTCATCCGGCAATTCTTTTTGTGATCAAACTGCCGGCTTCAAAGGTGAAATCCCTGAGCTTGAGCCTGGTGAGTACTTTGAATTTAGTTCATCGGCACCGCTTTCGACTCCTTCAGCCATTTTTTACGGCACTTGCCGAATCATCAAGGCCGGCAAAAAAATTGCCCAAAACATCAAACTGCCGATTCTGCAATTTAACGCGGGCGAAAAAGTATCTTGTGCGCTCAACTGAATTTTATTCGTAATCAGTAATAAACGAGCTGTTTTCAACGTACATATTTAAATATTTGTTGATGTTTGCTTGCATACGTGCATTAAACTCGTCAAAAAGCTTATCGACCATATTTTTCCAATAAACCTCTTTTTGATCTATTGGAGTATCAATAGGAATCATCAATTCTCTCCAAGCATCAAGAGACGTTTCGGCGCTTGAAAATTTTGCGGTATCGCTCACTTTTAATACAACCGAGAGTTTAGCACGATATTTAACGCTGTCTTTCTCAAACAATCTCTCAGCCTTAACAATTTCTTCGGTAACGCTGGCATCTTTTACGGTAAAAGTTGCCTGTTTGGCTGATGAAAAATCAACTGCTTTTAATCTGTCTCTTCCCCAATTAAGAGCCGTTTTTTCAATTGAAACCGGAAAAAGATGCTCGACATTAGGTCTGGTGAAAGACGGCACAAAATCAGATACGACATCAACCTTGCTGACTTTGAGGTTGATGTCCTGCTGCGTATCAAAACGAGCTTCGGTAAATTTTTGCGGAGCAGGTTCTTCTTTTGTAGTGGAGCAGGCACTAAACACACCCACTACAGCCAATATGGCGAGAAACTTTTTCATCATCCTAAATCCATAGTTATTAATACATATTTCTTATTGTAAAATATTATTTATTATTTAACATGTGGTTAACTTCAACAACAAAAATAGGTTTTTTATGTTCAAAACTGACAAACAAACGAGTTCGACTTCCCAAAAAATTCGTAAGATGACCAAAACAAGGCTACAAAATATTGCTCTTTACTACCTTGAACGTTTTGATTCATCGTCAGCCAATCTATGCCAAGTTTTAAAACGTCGGGTTTTCGATTATGCTCGCCAGGTACCTGATTTTAATATTGCTGAAGCCGAAAGTTGGATTGAGGAAATTATTGCTCGCTTTGAAAATCTTGGTTATTTGAATGACAAGCGTTACGCCGAATTCAAAATTGACAATTATCTGTTATCAGGCAAGCCCGAACGATATATACGCCAAAAAATGCAACAAAAAGGCATTAACGGCAAGATTATTGACGATATTCTATCAAACCGTGAATTTGACGAAGAAGCAATGGCATTGCGTTTTGCTGCCAAAAAAAGAATCGGTCCTTACCGTACTGACGAATCTGCCCGTCGTGAAAACCGCCAAAAGGACCTGGCAGCTATAGTCAGAGCTGGTTTTAGCTACGATACGGCACAAAAAATCATTGGTGCTGAAAATATTGATGATTTTGCATAAAAAGTTTGTAAAATCAAAAAAAATAGGCTATCATACAGCAATCGTATAAATAGGGGACCAGACCGTTAAATGGTTGCTAAAGAAAAGAAAATTGCCGAACTTAAAGCTATACGTGATAAAACTCGCGCTGAAATGGCTTTGTCCGAACCTAATCCAAAATTAGAAGATCAAATTTTGGAAGAAGATGATAGTTTTCCCCCTCACGAAGATTGGGAAGAATCAAATCTTACCTCACACTATCGTCCTGATGTTGATGAAGATGATTTTTATTCCGACAATAATGAAGAATTTGAGCCTGCAGACATAGCAGAAGATACATCAACGGATGACGATGATCTTGACTATAATGAAGAAGATGATGACTCATCAGATGATGATGAAGCCCCGAAACCGGTTTCCCCACCGCCAGGTGATGGCAATACTTGGCACGCAGTTGCACTGTTTGGTCATGACGATGATCTTCCCTCAATCAGCATTGATTTTAACGGCAAAAACCTTGAAAATGGTGAATTTGATCACGAAAATTTACGTGATGCCAACTTTTCCGCAGCTAACTTGAGTGGAGTTAATTTTTCCGGTTCAGATTTGCGTAATGCTGATTTTTCTGGTGCAGATTTAACCAACACCAACCTGTCTGGTGCAAACTTATCCGGTTCAAATTTTTCCGGCGCGCAGATTATCGGCACCAATTTTACCGGCGCCGTTCTCAAAAATGTTAAATTTACCGATGCCTTTTTTCAAGATGCAATCCTAATTGACTTGGATATAGACGACATTACTCTTGAAGAACTTCAACAACTCATAGAATTTGTTGCCAAGTATTATCCCGAAAAACTTGATCTTACACGCATCAATTTAACCATGCTTGATTTGAAAAAAATTGATTTGACCAAAGTTAGCTTGCGTGGTGTTGATTTTACCGGCGTTGATTTTACCGGTATTAATATTATGGAATTGGATTTGAGTGAATGTATTATTACTCCGGAACAAATAGCTCAAGCCTTAGGTAGAGTTCCGGGACAAGATGAACTAAAGCGAATTTTGGCTCCCAAACGCAAAAAATCAAAAGCCGGAATGCAAATTGATCTTACAGACCTTTTCTTAAACGGACACAAACAGGTTGGTATTATAAATGTTGCCGGTTTTAAAGGTATGGATACCGAAAAGTTGGTTAAATTTACGCAAAAAGCCTACAAGTTTGTTAAGGGAAAAGACAAAGCTCCGATTAAAGATGAAGAAGTTATGGAGCATATTCGTCAGCAAAATAAAGCCAACAAAGAAGCTCTTCGCCAGGTTATTGAAGCTCGCAAACGCCAAGAGCTTGAAAATCGCTTGCGCAAAAAACAAACTCCTAATATAACCCGCGATCGCGGTGGTTATGAACGATAGGTGCGGTGTTATGGAAGAAACATTATTCTCTCATCAGGTAAAACGTCCTTTGGCTGACCGCCTTCGTCCTCAAACCTTGAGTGAAGTTGTCGGACAGGATCATATTGTCGGTGATGATGCTCCTCTCGGACGTATGGTAAAGTCGGGAAAGATAAGTTCTTTCATTCTTTGGGGACCTCCCGGCTGTGGCAAAACTACCATTGCCCGTCTGATTGCCGAGCACACCAATCTTTATTTTGAACAAATTTCCGCGGTTTTTTCCGGCGTTGCCGATTTAAAGCGTGTTTTTCAATATGCTATTGATCGTCGCGCCAGCCAGGGAAAGGGAACATTGTTATTTGTCGATGAAATTCATCGTTTTAACAAATCGCAGCAAGACGGTTTTTTGCCTTATGTTGAAGACGGTACGATTATTTTGGTCGGTGCCACAACTGAAAACCCTTCATTTGAGCTTAATGCTGCGCTACTTTCACGTTGTCAGGTTTTTGTGCTTAATCGTTTGACCTCCGACGATTTTGAAGTTTTGCTCCAGCGCGCCGAAAAAGAAGTCGGACGCAAACTTCCGCTTGATGAAGAAGCTCGAGAGTTTATGAAAGCCACGGCTGACGGCGACGGGCGTTATATCTTGAATATGGCAGAAAGCGTATTTAATTATGCCAAAGAAGATGAAATTTTCAACAAAGACAACGTAATCAACATTATTCGTTCTCGCGCACCGATTTATGACAAAGGTCGTGACGGACATTATAATTTAATATCTGCGGTTCACAAATCTCTGCGTGGTTCTGATGTCGATGCAGCACTTTATTGGGCTGCTCGTATGCTTCACTCCGGCGAAGATGCAAAATATTTGTTGCGTCGTCTCACCCGTTTTGCCATAGAAGATGTCTCATTAGCTGACCCCAATGCTATTACGCAGGCAATATCTTGTTGGGAAACCTACGATCGCCTCGGTTCTCCTGAGGGAGATTTAGCAGTTATGCAATTGGTTGCCTATTTAGCAACGGCACCAAAGTCAAATAGCGTTTATATGGCTATGCATAAAGCTATGGATACAGCCAAAAAGACCGGCTCTTTAATGCCGCCCAAAAACATTTTGAATGCTCCGACCAAACTGATGAAACAGCTGGGATATAGCGAAGGCTATGAGTATGATCATGATTGCGAAGACGGTTTTTCAGGTGCCAACTATTTTCCGGAAGGTATGAAACGTGTCAAACTTTATAATCCGGTAGAACGCGGTTTTGAACGGGAAATCAAAAAGCGCATAGAATATTTTGATAAGCTGCGCTATGAAAAAAACAAAAATAAAGGAGAATAAAAATTGTTGGAATTAACAGAAGATGAACAACAGATTTTTATTGAAAAAATTAAGCAAAAGGTCCTCGCGGGAAAAACTCCAGCCAAAGGACAGCCTACACTTACGATTATTATAGGTACTCCAGGTAGTGGAAAATCCTACCTTGCCCAGACAATAGAAAACAGTGTCTATTGTTCTCCGGATGACATTATTGCGGAATATATTAAAACAACAGGTACCGATCCTCGAGGTGATTTTTTAAATGATGATATCGAAAAATTTACGGCCAGAGTGTATGATGAAGTTGTTCAAGCCATTATTGATGGAAAGTATAATTTTACCTGTGATTCATTCAAGGATGTTGATGGTCAAAAAGTGGTAAATTTTATGGCACAATATGGTTATAAAAAGGATATAAAAGTCATTCTTGCGGATGAATATCAGGCAGCACTTAATGCAGTTGAGCGTAAACTTGATTATGATGATAAGTATACAGAATATTGCAAAAACAAACAATCAGGAACGCAATATCCTCGAGGCAATCCTCTTGAAGTTGCCCCCGATGTTTCAACAAAAACATCTGATCATATAGCAAAGTTTATTTGCAAAGCGGTTGAAGAGGGAAAACAAATTGAAATTTACGAATTTGGCAAAATCAAACCGTCATTTAGAACCGGTGATGATTTTGATAAATTTCTTGAAAATCTTCCACTTACTCCAATTACGAAGCACATTAAACGTTGCCAACAACTTTATAATCGCGCTCATCAATCAGGCAATAAAAAATGCGCTGCACAGTTAAATTGGCTCATGCAGAAGATGAAAAAGGATACAAGATGAGCGTAGAAATCGTAAAAGTAAAAGACATTGATGATGGAATGCGGCTTAACCGCTGGTTTTTGAAATATTATCCTAATATTACTATGGGACGGCTTCAAAAACTTCTACGCACCAAACAAATCAAAGTTGACGGCGCACGAGCCGAAACGTCACTTAAACTAACAGCCGGTCAATCAATAAGAATTCCACCGTTAAAAAACGACGAGGCTTTGCCTGAAAAAAGCAAAACTTTAGCCCCTAAAGAGGTTGATTTTATGCGCTCGCTGGTCATTTTTAAAAATGATGACATTATAGCAATTAACAAACCGTCAGGACTGGCGGTGCAGGGCGGTACCAACACTCATCACCATGTTGATGGTTTGCTTGATGCTCTGATTTTTGAAAAAGAAGAACGCCCAAAATTAGTTCATCGCATAGATAAGGATACTAGCGGAGTTTTGCTTTTGGCGCGTAATCGTAAAACGGCGGAACTTTTGACTAAAGCTTTTCGCGAGCATAAATTGCAAAAAACTTATTTGGCTTTGGTAAACGGTTGTCCGCAACAACTGTCCGGAGAAATATGTAACTCTGTTACCAAAATCGGTGAAAAAATGCAAATCAGTCCTGAAGGTCAAACCGCTCGCACTCTTTATAAAGTGCTTGATAACGTTGGAACAAAATTTGCCCTTGTTGAAGCCAGTCCGCTTTCCGGTCGCACTCACCAAATCCGTGTTCATCTAGAATCAATCGGCTGCCCAATTGTCGGTGACGATAAATATTTCGGCGGTACCAAAAGAGTCAAAAACAACCTTTTTGCCGATAAATTACATCTTCATGCCTACAAAATAGACTTGTCATTCATATATAATAAAAGAGTTATTATTACCGCTCCGATACCGGAATACTTTAAGGATAGCCTCAATGCTGCAGGATTAAATTTTAAGGAGTAACAAAATGAAATTTTTAAAATGGTTATTGCTCACAATATTGTTTACTATTATTGCTGTTGTCGTTGCCGCATATATATTTTTGAAAAATTTTGACCTTAATAAATATAAAAGCACAGCAGAAAAAATCGTTTATGAACAAACAGGGCGCAGACTTACCATTGCCGGCAATGCCAGTTTAGGAATTTCACTTATTCCGACCATTGTTATCAATGATGTAAGCTTTGCCAATCCCGAATGGGCAAAAAATCCGCAAATGATTAAAGTGTCAGAGTTGGAGCTTCGCTTTTCAATTATTCCGCTACTGTCAAAGCAAATTGTTATTGACAAAGCTGTATTGAAGCAACCTCAAATTTATCTTGAAACTGCAAAAGACGGTCAGAACAGTTGGGATATAAAATTTGCCCCAGCTGAAAAAAAGGCATCGTCTTCCGTTTGGCTTATAAAAAATGCTAATGCTACTGAAACCGCTTCTCCTTTGGGACAGCTTAAGGATTTTGTTGCTCAAGAAGTTTTGATTGAAAACGGTGTTATTAATTATCTGAAACATCAAAACAATTCACTAACCAAACTCAACATCAATCATATAACTTTTAATACCGACGGTATCACCAGCCCGATGAATGCGGATTGGGATGTTGAGTTTAACGATACGAAATTGAGTGGACAGGGTGTTTTCGGCTCTCTTGCTTCCCTTACATCTGGTACAGAAGAATACCCGGCCAATGTTGATATGAAAGTTTTAGGTATTAGTGCTGTAATTAATGCCAAAATCAAAAATTTGATGAACGACAAGCTTTCGGCGGTTTTTGACTATAATATTTATAATCCTGCCGGCAATATGAATGCTCCCGAAACCACCATTATCGGTAAAGGAAACTCCACTCTGACTAAAATAAATCTTGATATCAGCCAATTAAACATTATCAATAATGTTTTGAAAGGTAAGGCCAGCGTTGATATTTCCGGGGCAAAACCGTATATAAGTGCGGATTTAAGTGGCACGACCTTTAATCTCGGTGATTTTAATACTAATAAGCCGACAGCGTATAATTTTGAGCTTATAAACAGTGCTAATGCAACAGCCTATGTACCTAATGATAAAATTCCGTTTGAATTGCTCAAAACAGCAAATGCCAAAGCCTCTTTGAGCTTGAAAAAATTAATCGTTGATAACAACATCAGCTTAAGCGACGTCGCGCTGCGAATTGCGCTCGTAAACGGTACAATGACCATCAAACCGCTTGATTTCAAAATCGGTAAAGGCTCAGTCAATCTGACTTCAATCATTAACGCCAACAATCAGAGCATCAGCCTTCAAGGCACATCTAAAGATGTTTTGATTACTGATATAGCGAAACAACTTCGGGTAACGGATCAAAAAAATTTTGGTTTTATCTCCGGCGGCAATACTCAGACATATTTCAATGTCAGCGGCAACGGTGCAACTTATCGTACATTAGTCGACAACTTGAATGGACAGGTTATTGCCGTTATTGAGCCGTCAAAAGTTCAAAGCGGTAAACTCAAATTTTTAACTAACAGCTTTATTAATCAGCTATTGCAGGTTTTAAGCATTGATACTTCAAAATCTGAAAATATTGATCTTAAATGTGCGGTTGTCCGTGCCGATATCAAAGACGGCATTGCAACTTTTCCAAAGGGCATAGCCATAAATTCCGACAAACTTGATTTGGTTAGCAACGGTACGGTCAATTTACGCAAAGACAAACTCAATTTGAGCGTTAATGCTTATCGCAGCGGCGTTGCCAAGGTAAGTCTGGTCCAGACAATGACCAATCTGTTCAAAATCAGTGGCACCATCCAATCTCCTTCTATTGCCATCGACCAAAATGGAGCCATCAAAACCATTGCCGGCGCTGCATTGAGCGGCGGTACCCTGACCGGTGCACAAATGTTGCTCGATAAAGATACAGCTCCTTGCTACACCGCATTGCAAAATACAATCTATAAGGACAAGTTTGAAAAGCCGACCGGTGTAACTAACGCCGCACAAAAGACTTATCAAGGCGCTTCAACCACAGTTGATGACGGACTTAATATGGTAAAAGACAGCGCAAAAGAAATAAAAGACATTGGCAAAAATCTTATTAATAACATTTTAAAACAATAGAGATAGAATACTGTCGTTTTAAAAGAGGATCAAATGACTAAAGATAAGCTAAAGCAAGCTGTTTGCGATATAAAACAGCATCGGGATGATATTATCAGCAAGCTAGTGCAATTTTCCAAAACTGATTCGCTTTTGTTTTGGGATAAAGATACTGCCGTTGCCAAAAAGCAAGAAAAGCTATGGGCACCGGTTTTAAAATGGGCCGGAGAATATATTCAGGCTAAATATATTCCGACTGACGACTTGCAGGTAAATGAGCAGGATGCCACTTCAATGTATGCCATGCGTAAATTTATGGAAAACATGAGTGATGAAGAATTGGCTGCTTTTTATCTGGCCTCAATGAATATGCAATCAGAACTGTTGGCTGCGGCTTTGGTAAAAGGGCGTATTAATGCGGACCAGGCCTACAATGCAGCTTATTTAGAGGAGCTTCATCAAGCTGAACTCTGGGGACACGACAAGCAGGCCGAAAAACGCCGTCAAATTTTAAAAGATGAATTGGTTGACATTGAAAATTTCTTAAAAAAATGAAAGAAGTTTACATCAAAATCAGAGGTAGAGTGCAGGGCATAGGTTTTCGCTGGTTTGCCGTACACGAAGCCAAACGCATTGGAGGCATTTCCGGTTGGGTTCGCAATGAGGTCGACGGTAGTGTTGAGATTTTGATGAGCGGTGAAGATGATAAAATTGATGAAATGTTACTTTCCTGCCATAAAGGTCCGCCTTTGTCACGCGTTGATAGTGTAGAGTTTATTGTCGGTCGCCGTAGTGGTTTTCTCCCACCGATAGAAGAAGGCACCTTCCACCGAGTGTAGTTATTTAAATATTTTTTAATACACAGATTATATACTTCTTCTCAAATGCCTGAGAGAAACTAACAATGAAGTTAATACAAACATTACAATCCGGACGTTCAATGGTTGAAATGCTTGGTGTTTTAGCTATCATCGGCGTTTTATCTGTTGCCGGTATTGCCGGTTATTCTAAAGCTATGGCCAAGTTTAAACAATCAAAACTGCTAGACCAAATATCTACACTTTCTACCAACATCAGGACAGCCTTTGCCAACCAAGCTGATTACACCGGTTTGAGTAAAGAAGCCATAATTAACATGGGACTGATAGATGATACTATGAAAGTTCTTAATAATGATGGCACGGTTTCTCTTACTGAGATACGCAATGTCTACGGAGGCAGTGTAGAGGTTGCTCTCATATCTGGACGGATGAGCTTTTTACTCAGGTTTACCGGAATTCCCAAAGATGCCTGCGTTATATTTGGCACAACAGATTGGGGCTACAAAGATAACAATCGCAGAGTATCAATAAATGGTCAGATAAATGAGGGAGGAATAAGCATGGCAGAATTTGTAGCAGAACATTGCACACAGTCTTCCAACACAATCGGACTGACAGCGTCATAATTTTTGCTTACTCAAATGTCTCTTTCAAATCCCATTACAAATAATACCGAATTCTTCTTTTTTATGCTGTAACATTTCTCCGCTCTCACCATTCAACGGCATAAATTTCCGCGCTACTGTATATTGAGGAAGTTTTTTCTTAATTTCCTCAACAGGCATATTCCACGCAGTTGGACGTATGCGGATTTTCTTTTCTTGTCCGGCTGAAACTCGTGGTGTAATTTCACCGCTCACGGCATCTTCAAATTCCGGCAGTTTAAGTTTTATTACTTCCAAACTGTCAGGTACTAAAAACTCAAATTCTTCATTGGCATTAATAAAATTGCGAATTTCAAAAATTGCATCATCACCATCCCACTCGACAATCGACCCTGCAAACAGCCAATCACCGAGGGTACGCGTATATTCATAATTTTGACTGATATTAGTCAAATGCCCGTCATAAAAACCAAGGCAATATCCTCTATTTTGCAATGTATTCAGCTCATGCATATATTTTTCACTGTTCCATCCTTGCGGGGCGCGTACATAATCATCAATCGCCTGACGGTATGCTCTGGCCGTAATTGCCGCATAATATTCAGTCTTATTGCGTCCTTCTATCTTTAGAGAATGAAGTCCGAGTTCCAATATCTTATCAAGTCGCGGCATTAAACACAAATCTTTTGAATTCATAATATAAGCACCATGCTCATCTTCCACGATTTCATACAACTCTTCCGGTCTAAATTCTTCCTTAACCAGATATTCAAACATATCTTTGTTATTTTCGTTTATTTCAATATCTTTGATTGTACCGTCTTTCAAGCGCAAGTGAAGTTTATAATGCCAACGGCAACAATGCGCACACTTTCCCTGATTAGCACTTCTGTCAGCCAAAAAGTTAGAAATCAAGCATCTGCCGGAATATGACATACACATCGCTCCGTGAATAAATGTTTCTAGCTTAATATTCGGACATTGCTTTCTGATTTCAGCCATTTCATCATAAGAAACTTCCCGTCCCAAAACGCACAAATCGGCTCCCAGATCTTGCCAGAATTTTACCGTTTGATAGGAGCAAATATTGGCTTGAGTAGAAACAAAACGTTTTAGTTCCGGTGCGTTCTCTTTCAAATACAAAAACACTCCCGGGTCGGCAATCAATACACCGTCGGGCTTAAGTTCACGCAGAGTGTCAACAAAATGAGGCAATTTAGCCACGTCTTTATTATGAGTATACAAGTTAAGCGTCAGATATATTTTTTTGCCGTGGGCATGCACAAATTCAATACCTTCTTTGATATCTTCCATTGAGAATTTTGATTGCGTACGCAAACTCATATCAGGAGTACCGGCATATACGGCATCAGCTCCGTAAAGGATTGCGGTTTTTAGCTTAACTAATGAGCCTGCCGGCAATAACAATTCTGATTTCATTCCTTTTTTACCTCAATTTTTGTTGTATAAACCGTCATTTCTCCCAATGGGGTATCTCCGACTTTAACCCTTGCAATAAAAGGTGCGGCGCTTTTGGAATCTTGCATAATCCAAAAATAAACCGGACGGTCTGCGGTCATTTTCCATAACATATCATCACCTTCTTCTTGCAAGCGATCAACTGACATTGAACATTTTTGAGCCTTTCCAGAATAAGGAGAGTATTCAACTTTTTCCAACCAATCCTGCCCCAAGTCATTAAATACCACATTATAACGACGTTTACCGTCAAAAACTTTTCTTAAACCTTTGCATTTTCCAACTTGCAAATATTGTCTTGCCATTACTGCCATAACTGATTGCAGGTCAGTAGTATTGTTTACATCGTCCTTAATTTTAATTTGTTTTTCTTTTTTCTTACCGTTTTTGGTGGATATTGATTTTATCGGCAATCCATTATCATCATACAACATATTTTTTGTACGCTTATTAAATCGAGATTGCGATTCGTAGCTGTAATGTTCAGTTATCATCCTATCATTTTCGATTCGCCCCAATGTAGCATATTTGGCCGCAAAAGGATATAAAGTGTCGAACACACCTTTAGTATAGATGTTTGAACGTACTGCATATTTTTCATTGCTGATATCATAAGTAAAATCAGCCTCACTGGCATTAAACATTCCTACAATTGCATCAAAATAATGCTTTACCGACAACGCCATGGCGTCATCGGCCCAAAATAGAGCAACTGTTAAAGCCAAAAAGGCTTTTTTTATCAAAATATCTTTCATTCTCAAAAAAAATCTGTTAACTTACATCCAAGTACATCTTATTTATAAGGAATTTACTAAAATGTCAAAGAAAGTTTTGGTAGTAAAAGGCGGTTTTTCCGCCGAGCGTGAAGTCAGTCTTGTAAGCGGTCAGGGGATAGCTGCCGCTCTGACAGAAGAAGGTTATGAAACAAAAGAACATGATTTGCACGATGTGCGAGAGTTTTTGAATGTCTTAAACGAATTCAAACCTGATGTTGTGTTCAATGCCTTGCATGGCAATTGGGGGGAAGACGGTGAAATTCAAGGCTTGCTTGATATGTTGCAAATTCCGTATACACACTCCGGTCTTAAAGCCTCGGCTGTCGGTATGGATAAACAAATAACCAAGTTGGTCTGCCAGTCGATAGGCATAAAAACCCCTCTTGGTGAAAAAACAACTTATCGCGAATTTGCAAAAACAGGCACAGCAATTGCAATGCCGTATGTCATCAAACCGGTTTGTGACGGTTCCAGTGTTGGCGTTTACATAATTCGCTCTGCTGCAGACTTGAAACAGGTCGAATTTGCTGATGATGACGAAATTTTGATTGAAAAATATATTGACGGACAAGAGTTAACCGTTTCGGTATTGCAAGGTAAGGCCTTAACCGTTACCGAGATGCGCCCGCAAGAAGGTTTTTATGATTATCATGCAAAATATACTGATGGCGCAACGCTTCATATTATACCGGCCGAAATTCCCGAACCAATCTTTAATGAGGCCCTTCATAACGCTGAAAAACTTCATAAAGCTCTTGAGTGCAAAACTGTTTCACGTTGTGATTTTCGCTATAACAAACAAGACGGTTTGGTTTTGCTCGAAATAAATACAGCTCCCGGCATGACGCCGCTTTCATTGGTTCCCGAACAATACAAACATTGTGGCGGCACCTATTCAAAACTTTGCAAAATACTGGTTGAGGAGGCATCTTGCCGCAAAATATAATAGTTATAGGCGGACCTACTGCTTCTGGAAAATCAAGCATGGCTCTTGATTTAGCTCAAGAGTTCAACGGCGTAATTATTAATGCTGATGCAAGTCAAGTTTATCAAGGTCTTTCAATTATTTCTGCCGCTCCTTCGCTAACCGATAAAACCAAGGCAGAACATTGCCTCTATGAATATCTTGATCCGAGCATTAACGGCAATGTTTTTAGCTGGTTGAATGATGCCACAAGAATAATACGAGATGTATGGAATAAAAACCAAACCCCGATTGTAGTTGGTGGTAGTGGACTCTATATTGAAAATTTGGTTAAAGGTACGACACCGATTCCTGAAGTCAAACCCGAGATTCGTAAAGCAGTTACAGAATTCGTTGAAAAAAACGGTATTCAAATTTTGTATGATAAACTTTTGGCAGAAGATCCTGCTGCAGCATTTATGTTGCACACAAACGACAGCACGCGGGTGCGGCGTGCATATGAAATATTTTTATCATCAGGCAAATCAATAGCTTATTGGTACAAGCAGCCTATGATACAAAAGCTGCCGGAGGCTGATTATTTTATCATAAGCTTGTTACCATCAAAATCGTCTCTGAACGAGAGATGTGATTTACGCTTTGAGCAAATGATATCAAACGGGGCGGTTGATGAAGTTAAAACACTCGCAAGCAGAAACCTTTCTCCTGATTTACCGGCAATGCGTGCCAAAGGTGTTCCCGAATTGATTTCTTACCTCAGCAATGTTATTTCGCTACAAGAAGCAATTGAACTCTCACAGTTACATACTCGTCAATATGCCAAACGACAAATTACTTGGTTTCGCAACAAACTCAAAGCTGATTTAACTCTAGCAGAGTGTTATTGCGGGCAAAAAGATTTTATAAATGATGTGAAAAAATTATATAAATGATTGCACTAATTGATGTAATGTTATAAAAAATAGTTAAATTTGATTGATTTTAATTTCGGAGAATATATAGATGTGGAATAAATTAATGGGGCTTTTGTCTGCCGATATGGCCATTGACCTTGGTACGGCAAATACTCTGGTTTATGTTAAAGGCAAAGGCATCGTATTAAACGAGCCATCGGTTGTTGCTATTGAAGAAATCCGGGGCAAAAAACAGGTTAAAGCCGTCGGAAACGAGGCTAAACGTATGTTGGGACGTACCCCGGGCAATATTTCAGCCATTCGTCCGATGAGTGAAGGTGTTATTGCTGATTTTGAAATTGCGGAAGAAATGATTAAATATTTTATTCGCAAAGTTCATAATCGCCGTTCTTTTGTTTCTCCGTTGATCATTATTTGTGTTCCTTCCGGTGCAACTGCTGTTGAAAGACGTGCCATTCAGGAATCCGCTGATGCTGCCGGTGCCGGCAAAGTCCGTTTGATTGAAGAACCAATGGCTGCCGCTATTGGTGCTGATTTGCCGGTTACTGAGCCGACAGGTAGTATGGTAGTTGATATTGGTGGTGGCACAACTGAAGTTGCCGTTTTGTCATTGGGAGGCATAGTTTATTCTCGTTCTGTTCGTGTCGGTGGTGACAAAATGGATGCCGCTATTGTTTCTTATATTCGTCGTACTCATAACCTTTTGGTTGGTGAGAGCAGTGCCGAGCGCATTAAAAAAGAAATCGGTTCTGCTTGTCCTCCGGCAAGAGGTGAAGGGCGTAGCGTTGCGATTCGCGGACGTGATCTGATGAATGGTGTTCCAAAAGAAATCGTAATTACCGAGCGTCAAGTTGCCGAGGGGCTGTCCGATCCGGTCTCTCAAATTGTTGAAGCAGTTAAGGTTGCACTTGAAAATACTGCACCTGAATTGGCTGCTGATATTGTTGATAAAGGCATTGTTTTAACCGGCGGTGGTGCTTTGCTGAACAATTTGGATCAAGTTTTGCGTGAAGCTACAGGACTTCCGGTTACTGTTGCTGAAAACCCGTTGGCTTGTGTTGTCAAGGGAACAGGCCAGGCTTTGGAAGAGCTTTCTACTTTCAAAAACGTCCTTTCGACAATGTATTAATCCAAGCAAAAACCAGAAAAAGCCCTTCAATTGAAGGGCTTTTTGCATGTCTAAAACTTTACTTATTTAATTGCCATAAACGTTGGTTTAAATCAACTATTTTTGACAAAATTTTGCAATTTGTATAATTGTAAAACATTAAACATTTACAATTAGTTAATAGCTGTTTCATAATTTGAGCACTTCAAAAAATATCCTTTTCTAAGCATCTCCATAAACCAACGTTTATGATAAAATACAAACATGATGAATGACCACGCATAGGGAGAGAAGTGATATGATCAGCAGCATAAAAATTGTACAGTTTTTTAATGACAATCCATCAGAAGATCTGCGGGTTGCTTATATAAATTCACTATTTGACTCTAGAACTAAAGATAATCTTTTAGAAGATAGTCTTTTAAGTAAAGGTTATAATGAAGATGAATATCGTGCTAATAGAGAAAAACTTGATAATGTAATTAAAAACTTATTTTATGCAAGTCGTAATGTAATAACGTCTCCAGATGGTAAAATTATACGGGATAAAAGGAAGGAAATCAGTAAAATTTTATCTATGGTTCTATCGTCAGCGAAAAAACATGGTGTAAAATGGTGTCAAGAAGTCGTTGACAATGAACAGAAAAGCCCGTTTATTGAAATGAATGATCGTTTGTTTTCGGATCGACAAACTGCGGTTGAAGGGAATGTTCCGTACGTAACTGGAACTAATTTGAGAAGAGATTTAGAAACTATTAAAAAATACAGAGAATTTTGTAATGTAAATTATAGTGATTACGAAGATGTTGATCTCTCTATCAAACAGCGCCATCAGAAACGGTTTGAAAATTATAAATCGTGCAGGAATGACAGGGATCAGATGAGATCGGAGCTTTTCGGGCTAATTGCTGATGGTAAAACAAATTACGATCTTTTTCAATTGGCTGAATTTTATCAGGCATCAGATGAAGAAAAAGTATCGTTATTCTGCTTTAAAATGCATTTTTGGAAAGATGAAACAGAGATTATCGGTCATGAAGACAAGTATCCGGAATATGAGCGCGGTATGTCCGCTATTGAAAAACGAATTTTAAATGAGTTCCCGATAGCCGATTATCCGAAGCTGAGAGAGCGCATGCTTCAACAAACAAAAAGTGAAGATACCATAAGAGCTTTACTTGCGGCAGGCACAACGGTAACTTTAGAAGAATTGGAACAAAAATTACCACATGATGTAGCCAAGAAAATCATTGCTGAAAGTGATATATTGCGTCAACAAGGTGAAAATAAAAGAATTGCCCAAGAACTAGATAGTGAAAGAGTGAAACTTGAAAAAGAGAAGGATTATGTGCAACGAGAGCTAGAAGCAATACAGCAAGAGCGTGCTACAAGTGTTAATGCTAATGAGGATTTGCAAGATTTGACAGATGAGGATAGAAAAGAAAGTTTTGTTGCCAAGAAAAAATTGATGACAGAACATCCGATTATGATTGAACCTTGTTTAAATTCAATGTGTATAGCTTATGTTTTGACCGAGGATGAACAGCTCAAAAAGGAAATGCTCTCTGATTTATATGCAATTCGCAAGGGTGCTAAAACGGATGCCCAAAAACGAGATACGGCCAAAGCGTTTAAGCGTGTTTTGGATAAAAATCCAAAGCTGAAAGAGGATAAAAATCTTGTTGCTTTGAGCAAAATTGATACTGTTGTTGCGCAACCGACAAAGACGGTTAAAAAACAAGTAACAAGATAGCCTATCCAAGCAACAATAAAAAAGGCGACATTAAGTCGCTTTTTTTATTGTACACTAAATGACATATTGCTGTTCATAGCATCTAAATCTGATTTTAATTGCGGATTATCTGGGGCTTTCCCGGTCTCGGAAATTGCCAGCAAATCTTTTTCATAAGTTGTCAGTTTATCTTGATAATCCCTGTCCTTAATCAATCCATCTCCCAAACCATCTTCAGGAGAATATACCTCTTTTGCCGGTGGTTCGACTTTTATTATTTTTTCTTCTGGTTGTTTTATCTCTTGTTTGGTATTGGCAATTTCCGTATCTACGGTTGGTTTTTGTTCATTATCCATCAGCTCATGACGAAACCCCGGTTCGCCGATAAAATTATGGTCAAATTCTTTAACTCGCGGATCTCTGCGAGCTGCTTGTTTTTTACCGCTTTTGCTCTTAAACTTGGATGAAGCGGTGATTCCTTTTCCGCCGGCCCTGATAGGTTTTTCCCGATATATAGGTTTATTAACACTTGCCGGTTGATTTTCAAGCACATCATCCGGAACAAAAAAATCAGGTTTAAGGCTCTGAGCCCAAGCCATTGTTCCGCCAAGAGCCAAGATTGCAACAATACCAATTTCAAGTTTATTCATTTTTCACTCTAAACTTAATATTAACAAATAACCTATAAACTATCATACATGAAAAATTCTGTTTTAACATCAATAATTTGCACTTTTGCATTATTTTTAACTAATGCAAGTGTTTCTTTTGCTCAATCTGAAGGCTATAATCGTTGCGCCCGCCTTGCCAAATATCCGCAAATGCGCTTACGCAGTTCGTATGGACAATTAAAATATAATACTGAATACAATAATAACAAATTAAGTGACTTTGCCTCACGTAGCAAAATGAGAGAACGCGGTATGTTTGCCACTGGCCTTGCCCATGTTTATGTTGATTGGAAAGTATCTCTACATACAAATATTCAAAATTTTAATGAGTATACCTGTGTTATTCCTACAAGTGTTGACATTTTTTTCGGATATCGTGACCCGGTTATTTACCTTAGCAAAGACCTCAAACCCGGTACTTGTAAATATGAAATTGTACTTCGCCATGAACAGCAACATCACCAGATTAACAAAGCTGTTCTTGATTACTACCTTCCAATATTACAGAAAAAGTTTTTTCAAGAGTTGGCAAATCTTAAACCTATAGAAGTTCCTCAGGACAAAACCGCTCAAGACATAGCTAATCAACTAAACACACAATATACCAATGCGATTAATCAATATGTTAAGCGTTTTCAAATTACTTTACAGGTTGAGCAAGATCGACTTGATAATCTTAAAAACTATCAATACGAAGAAAAATTGTGTCGTAAATTTTAATTGCTGTATGCAGCCTCGATCATTTTTGCTCGCTTATCATCAATATCATAATTTGCTTTGACATTCAGTTGCGGAGCAATAGCGGTAATAATTTCGCCTGCCGTAGGTACAGTATTCCATCCCGAAGTTGCAAATCCGAAAGTTTCTTTACTGGCTTTAGGTTCATCCATCATCAAGAACAGAGCGTATTTAGGGGCTGATACCGGAAAAGTAGCCATAAATGACGTCATAACTTTCTTATCAATATAGCGTCCGTTCACCAGTTTTTGCGCAGTTCCGGTTTTTCCGGCAACTTCATATCCGGCCACATTTGCTCTTTTACCGGAACCTTTGACTACTACACCTCGAAGCAGAGTACGCATTTTTTCAGAAGTTTGTTCAGACATCACTCTCTTTCCTTCAGGAGCATCGTCTTGTTTTATCAATGTCGGGTTATGATAAATTCCACCATTCACCACAGCTGAAAAAGCAGATATAAGATGCAAAGGTGTTAATGATATTCCGTATCCGTAGGCAACAGTTGCGGTTGTTTCTTCTCCCCAGCGTTTAGGCACATTCGGATGCGCTTTCTCTGTAACCTCAAAAGTTTTCAACGTATCAAAAAAGCCCAACTTACGCAGGAAATTTTGCTGTGTTTTTTTACCAACTTTAAGAGCAATTTGTGCAGATCCGATATTTGACGAGTGAATCAATATTTCTTGCAAGTCAAGCCAACGGTTCTCGCCACGATAGTCCTTAATAACGTTATAACGCAACCTCAAAGGTTTTGTAGCATCAAATTTATCAGTAAGACTAATTTTTCCGCTATCTAATCCCATTGCGGCATTAAAAATCTTTAATACCGACCCCGGTTCGTACAATCCCTTGGTGGTAAAGTTAAATTGTTCACGTTCATCAGGCATGGCGTTAAGATTGGGATCAAAATCAGGCAATGACAGCATTGCCAATACTTCTCCGGTATTAACATCCATCAAAATAGCTGATCCGCCGATAGCATTAAACTTTTCAATTGCTTTTGATAGTTTTGCTCTGATTGTATCTTGTACTCCGGCATCAATACTGAGTTTTAGCGGTACATCAGAAGTAGTAAGACGTTCATTTAATTGTTTTTCAATACCTGAAATACCGATGTTATCAATATTTGTTTTTCCCAATATATGTGAAAACAGATTTTTGTGCGGATAAACCCGTTTTTCCATATTCTCAAACTCAAGCCCCTCAATACCTAAGGCATAAATTTGATATTTTTGTGCTAATGACAAATTTCTTTTAACATAAACAAATTTACTTTTTTTATTAAGCCTTGCCAAAATATCTTCATACAATACGTCAGGTATCAATTCGCAAAGTTTTGCGGCGACATCTTCTTTATTTTTGACTTTATATGGCTTGGCATAAAGGTTTACTGTCGGTAATGATGTAGCAATAATTGCTCCGTTTCGATCAACAATGTCAGCTCGTGTTATCGGATTGGCAACCGTAATTTGAGGTAATTCTTCATCATTTTCTTTTGTTTTAGCAGAAGGATTATATCCACTCCAACATACAGCAAAAGTGCGTACAGCAATGCAAATATAAATCATCGCCACACCCAGCACAGCCCAACTCATACGCATTTTGCAACTGGCCAAAGGATCATTTTCAATATTATAATTGCAAAACGAGCGATTTACCTTAATTTCCTCGCCCGGCATATAAAATTTATATTTCCTTTTAAACCACCACTTCATTTTAATCTCTATTGTTGAGCTTTAGCCAATTTATGTAATTCTTTATTTGCAATAGCTTGATTTGTAATGTTTTGACGAGCCAACATTTTGCGAGTAGCGGCATCTGATTCATATTCAAACGGCAACAAAGCATAATTAATGATTTGTTCCGGCTTTATAGGTTCCAAAGCAATATGCTTAGCCGCCAAATTGCGCAATCTTTCCGGATTATTCAAATGGCTCCATTCAGCTTTCAAAATATGAATAGACTTTACATCTTCATTGATACGATTATTAATTTGCCCCAATTCTTTTTCCAAATCCTCAACACAGTTTTTCATTACAAAAACCATGAATGCGGCAAAAAATGTAAGTGTGAGCCATAAACATATAGTAGCGGATCTGGTATTATTCATTTTTGTATCTCCGAGATTTTAGTCGCATATCGCAATTTTGCTGAATGAGCGCGCGAATTTGCAGCTATTTCTTCTTTTGTTGGAAGGATAGCTTTTGAAGGTTGATAAATTTCATGTTGATTATTTTCCGGAACTTCCGGCATATAACGAGAAACGTGAGCTTTTTTGCCGGCTTTCTCATTAAAAAACTTTTTGACTATGCGGTCTTCAAGTGAGTGGAAAGTAACAACCACCATTTTTCCGCCGTCTTTCAAAATAGCCAAACCGTTATTAAGCCCGCGTTCCAACTCACCCAGTTCATCATTGACCGCAATGCGCAGCGCTTGAAAAGTTCTGGTTGCGGGATCGGGTTGAGCTGGTTTTTTATGAATAACTTGATAAATTATTTCTGCTAACTGACGAGTTGTCATTATAGGGGACTTTTGACGTTCAAGCACGATTTTATTTGCAATCTGACGTGATTTTTTTTCTTCCCCATATTGATAAATAATATCTGCCAACTCTTTTTCTGACGTTTTATTGACCAAATCATAGGCAGACATTCCGTCGCAAGACATTCGCATATCAAGTTTTGCATCTTTTGCATAAGAAAACCCACGTTCGGCCTGATCCAGTTGCATTGACGATACGCCGATATCAAAGACAATACCGTCTACTTTTTGTTTTATCAAACTGTCAATATTACCAAAACATCCGGCACAAAATTCAAAACGACTACCATATTTGCCTTTTATTTCATCAGCGCGCTGTTTTACATTGGGATCTCTGTCAATAGCAATAACTTTGCAATTTGCGCTATCCAGAATTGCTTGTGTGTAACCGCCGTTGCCGAAAGTAGCGTCAACATATACCTTGCCGTCGGCAGGAGCCAAACTCTGCAACACCTCGTTGAGCATTACCGGTATATGTTTTTGACTCATCGGTTAATTGCCTCCTTTCATTGAAAGGGAGGGACGGTTTTTCATAATTTCCTGACGAATACGTTTTTCTTCTTTTGCCCAGTTTTCGGGGTTCCAAATTTGGAATTTACGCCCTTTACCGACAAAAACCGCAGTATCAGTGATTTGCGCGTGTTTAAGCAGTTTTTCTGACAATAAAATACGTCCGGTACTATCAAAGCTAAAACGTCTTGCATCACCGAAAATAAGGTTTGTAAGGTCATCTTGAGTTTGTGAGAAAAAGTCTAAAGATGTTTCCATATCGGCGGCAATTTTTTCCAGCAATTCTTCGGCGCACCCCTCAATACAGGGAGAAGTAAGGCTACGATAGCACACGATTTCTGTTGATAATTCTTTAACGATTGCACGGTAATCTGAAGGCAGAGAAACACGCCCCTTGGCGTCTACCTTGTTGACAATAGTGTCCATGAAAAGGAATGTTTTTCTCACTTTTTTAGTCCTTTTTAGATTACCTTACTCTTATGGTATAACATGGGATTTTTTGGGAATCAATGGGAATTTTTAGTATTTTAACAATAGTTCTTGTTCTGTTCTCGCGCGTACGTGCGAGAGATGTCCTATAACCGCTGAAAAACAAGGCGTTTTAGCCGTTTATCATATCATCAAAAAAAATAAAAAATTTCTTGCTTTTCCCTGTAAATAGATTAATTTTATACACAGGCAGCCGGATAGCTGCGTTGCGGAAAGGAAAATCCGTTAATGAGGAAAGTCCGGGCTTCATGGAAACAGGACACCAGATAACATCTGGCTGGAGCAATCCAAGGGAAAGTGCCACAGAAAATTACCGCCGAATTTTGTTCGGTAAGGTTGAAAAGGCGAGGTAAGAGCTCACCGCGGGGTTAGTAATAACTCCGGCAAGGTAAACCCTGTTTGAAGCAAGACCAAATTAGGAGGGCTTTGATTTTTCAAAGTTACAGAGGCGTTTCCACCTCGCTCCAGAGGTAGGTCGCGATGAGCAAAGCAGTGATGTTTTGCCTAGATGAATAGCTATCGTTTTCAGCCGTTGTAAAACGGCTTTGAAAATACAGAACCCGGCTTACAGGCTGCCTTTGTTTTTAATAAAGAGGATTTTTATGCAACAACACACACTATCACAAAAGGCGGAAATCAACGGTGTAGGTCTTCATTCGGGGCTTGCTTCAAAATTAGTTATTTATCCCGCCGAGCCAAACACGGGCATTGTCTTTGCCCGCTCCGATTTAGCGTCAAAACCCGAGCTTCCTGCTCTTTATTCACAAGTAGTTGATACTCGTAACTGCACTTGTCTCGGTGATGCCGATAAAAACATTGTCAGCACAATTGAGCATCTGATGTCGACATTATACATTCTTGGCATTGATAACGCTCATATTGAGGTTTCTAACCCTGAACTTCCGATTTTAGACGGTAGTGCTGAGATGTTTTACCAAACTCTCAAAAAAATCCCGTTACTTGCCCAAAATGCACAACGTAAATATTTGAAAGTATTAAAGACGGTGTCTTTTACGGATAACAACGGTAATACAATCTCTCTTTCTCCATTTGACGAGGGCTTAAAAGTTAATTTTACGATTGAGTTCCCCTCTCCGATTGTCGGACACCAGGAATTTCACAATCTCATAACCGAAGATATTTTTGCCTCACAGATTGCCCCCTGTCGCACTTTTTGCGAAAAAAACCAAATTGACTATTTGCAGTCGATTGGTCTGATAAAAGGCGGAAGTCTTGAAAATGCTCTTGTTCTAGACGGCGACAAAGTCCTTAATCCCGATGGCATGAAAAATCCGCATGAATGTGTCAATCACAAGGTTTTGGATGCTATCGGTGATATGTATACGTCCGGATTTTTTATTATCGGCGAATTAAGTGCGATGAAAACTGGACATTTTCATAATAACGAGTTATTAAAAAAACTGTTTAGTGATAATTCTAATTACAAATTGGTGTAGTCATGTCAAAATTAAAATTGTTTTTATTGTGTCTTTCAGCATTATTAATGCTCAATGCCTGCGCATCTTCATCATCAAAAGACAAAGAAGAGCAAATTTCGGTCGAAAGATTGTATAATCGTGCTCATAAGCAACTTGAAAAGACCAAATACAAAGAAGCTGCTGAAACTTTTGAAAAAGTTGAACTTGAATATCCTTATTCTAAATGGGCAACCGATGCCAAAATCATGGGCGCTTATGCCTATTACAAAAATGAAAGTTACGACGAAGCAATTATGGCTTTAGACCGTTTTATCCGTTTTCACCCCGGCAACGAAAACATTGACTATGCATACTACCTAAAAGCTATGTGCTATTTTGACCAAATATCCGATTCTAACCGCAATCAGGGCGAAACCACCAAAGCTCTTGATGCTCTCAATCAGTTGGTTATGCGTTTTCCAAATTCGAAATATGCCGCCGATGCCAAACAAAAAATTATTTTTGCTAACGGCAATTTGGCCGGACAAGAAATGGAAATCGGACGTTATTACCTAAAACAACGCAACTATTTGTCGGCTCTTAACCGTTTTTCAAACGTAGTCAACAATTATCAGACTACCGATTATATTGAAGAAGCTCTTTATCGCCAGGTTGAAGTTTATAAAATTTTAGGTTTAGCCGAAGAAGCTTCATCAGCTTTCAAAGTTTTGCAATACAACTATCCCAAAAGCTCATGGACAGCCAAATCTGCGGAGCTAATCAAAGGCTAAACAATGCTTGAAAGTCTGTCCGTTCGTAATGTCGTGCTGATCGACAAACTCGATTTAGAGTTTGCCGACGGACTTACCATATTGAGCGGAGAGACCGGGGCCGGAAAATCTATTTTGCTCGATTCACTTGGACTTGTTCTTGGACAGCGTGCTGATATATCGCTGATGCGTAGCGGCACGGACAAACTTTCGGTTACGGCGGTTTTTACCAAACCGTCAAAAGACAGTCCTTTAACGGCGTTGGCCGCAGAAAACGACTTAGAAATAGATGATTCCTTGGTAATCAAACGCACTCTAGGTACTGATGGCAAAAGCAAGATTTTTATTAATGATCAGCCGGTTTCGCTAAAGTTGCTCAAAGAGTTCGGCGCTCATCTTGTTGAAATTCACGGTCAATTTGACAATCAAGGTTTGCTCAATCCGGCAACCCACTTATCAATTCTCGACGGTTATGGCAGATATACTGCGCAAACCGTAAAAGTCGCTGATGCCTACAAACAGTACACGGTAGCCAAACAGGCTCGCGTATTGGCTGAAAAAAATTTGGCCAAATCTCGTGAGGACGAAGAAAATCTCCGTCATTGGGTAGATGAACTCCAAAAACTGAAACCCGTTGCCGGCGAAGAAAATGAACTCACCCAGCGCCGAAATGAGATTATGAACAGCGAAAAACTAATTGAAAGCCTCAATGTTGCCTATGGCTCTTTAACCCAGGGGGCAGATATTTTATCTGCGGTCCGTCATGCACAGTCGGCTATTGATCGTGCCAACACCCTGGTTAACGGCAAATATCAGGATATTGTTGATGTTTTGGAACAAACGTTAGTCAATGCCGATGAAGCCATTCGCCAGATTGAAGATGTCAGTTCATCTTTCAACTACAATCAGAACGAAGCCGATAATATCGAACAACGTCTTTTTGCCCTGCGTGCGGCCGCTCGCAAGCACGGAACCGATATTGACGGGCTTCCGCAAAAACTGCAGGAAATGCAACAACAATTATCATCAATTGAGTTGGGTGAAGACGGTTTGCTAGCTCTTAAAAAAGAAGAAGATGCCTTGCGCCTTCAATATATTGAAAAAGCCCGTGGTCTGAGTGCTTGCCGTCGCAAAGTCGCACTTGAACTTGATAAAAAGATTATGCGTGAACTTCCCCCGCTCAAAATGGAAAAGGCCCGTTTTGTAACTCAAATTACCGAACTGCCTGAAAGTGGTTGGAATGCACAGGGGATTGATGATGTTTGTTTTACGGTTACCACCAACCCCAATTCTCCCCAAGGTCCGTTAAACAAAATTGCATCAGGTGGTGAATTGGCGCGTTTTATGCTGGCTCTCAAAGTCAATTTAATTAATTCCGCCAACGATATAACCATGATTTTTGACGAGGTTGATGCCGGTGTCGGCGGAGCCACGGCTCAGGCAGTAGGCAGTCGGCTCAAAACTTTAGCTCAAAACGTTCAGGTCTTAATTGTTACCCATTCTCCGCAAGTTGCCTCTTGTGGCGATCATCATTTTAAAGTTGAAAAGAAAACCAAAAATAATATAACTACAACCTATGTTAACGAGCTTTCGCCAGCGGAACGCAAAGAAGAAATTGCCCGCATGCTTGCCGGTGAAGTTATTACCGACGAGGCGAGAGCTGCAGCCAAAGTTTTAATAAATTCATGAGGAAAAGATAATGAAAGTAAGAACTCGTTTTGCTCCATCACCTACCGGATATATGCATATTGGCAATCTGCGTACTGCTTTGTACGAATATTTAATTGCCAAGTCGCAGGGCGGAGATTTTTTGTTGCGTATAGAAGATACTGACCAAAAACGCTACGTTGAAGGTTCTACCGACATTATCTATAACACTCTCAAAACCGTGCATATGGATTGGGACGAAGGTCCTGATATCGGCGGTAACTACGGACCATACGTCCAGTCCGAGCGTCGTCCGATTTACAAAGAATATGCCCAAAAACTGGTTGAACTCGGCGGAGCTCATTATTGTTTTTGTGCTGCTCACGATGACGAAGACGATGGCGATGACGAAAACAAAATTCCTACCAAATTTAAAGATCCGTGCAAACGCATTCCTCTTGAAGAGGCCAAAGCTCGTGTTGCCGCTGGTGAACCTTATACCATTCGTCAGACCATCAACAAAAAGGGAGTTTCGCACTTTCATGACGAAGTGTACGGCGATATTGAGATTGACTATGATGAGCTTGATGAGGGCGTTTTGCTCAAGACCGACGGTCTCCCGACCTACAATTTTGCCAATGTGGTTGATGACCACCTTATGGGCATTACCCACGTTGTCCGCGGCAATGAATATATTTCATCAACTCCGAAATATAACTTGATTTACGAGGCTTTCGGCTGGACACCGCCGATATATGTCCACGTGCCGCCGGTTATGAAAGACGCACAGCACAAACTGAGTAAACGCAACGGCGATGCCTCTTTCCAAGACTTGGTTGCCAAAGGTTATCTGCCGGAAGCCATTTTGAACTACATTGCCTTATTGGGGTGGAACCCGGGAACTGATCAAGAGATTTTTTCACTTGATGAGCTCAAAAAGTGCTTTACTGCCGAGCGTTTGAACAAATCTCCGGCAATATTTGATATTGTAAAACTGACCTGGATGAATGGCTGCTACATTCGCGAACTTTCCGCTGAAAAATTCCATGAAATGGCTATGCCTTACTACCAAAAATACCTTACAAGAAAACTCAATTTGCCGATGTTGAGCAAAGTTTTGCAGCCACGTATCGAAACTCTTGGCGATATTGAAAACCAAACCGATTTTTTGGAAAAAATGCCGGAATACAGCTTAGAACTTTACACCAACAAAAAAATGAAAACCGATATTGATATTGCTAAAAAAACTTTGGCTTTAACGCTACCGGCTCTTCAAAACGTATCTGATTGGAGCAATGAAAACCTGTTTGAGCAGCTTAAAAATCTGGCGGCTGCAAATGAGCTTAAAAACGGGCAAATTCTTTACCCGTTGCGCATAGCTTTGAGTGGTAAAGAAACCACCTCTGGCGGCGCCACCGAAATTGCCACCATTTTGGGTCAGGAAGAAACCTTAAAACGCATTCAACAAGCATTACAAAAATTAGGAGCTTAAACTATGAAAGAAGTCGGAACCGGCGTTATTGTTCACAATGGTAAAGTTTTTATCGGTCAGCGCCCCGAAGGCAAGCCTTTGGCCGGACTTTGGGAATTTCCGGGCGGCAAACAAGAGCAGGGTGAAAGCATAGAAGACTGCCTAAAGCGCGAACTCCGTGAGGAACTCAGCGTTGAAGCCACAATCGGCAAACATATAATGGATACGACTTACCGTTACCCCGAGAACGAGTTTCGTCTGCACGTTTATATGGTAACCATTCCCGACAATGCACAAATCAAGCTTAATGTTCACCAAAACTCCGCCTGGGTAAGCCCCAAGGAAATGAATAACTACGAGTTTCCGCCCGCAGATGTTGCCATCATCAAAAAATTGCAGGACATTGATTTATAAGCCAGATCTATTCCTACACTGATTTACAATTATATTTTGTAATTCTGTTCCGTTCAGAGCATTTTTAACAATTTTTTGTGTTGAGGGAGAGACCTGCTCAAGCATCTTTTCATCAAATTGGAAATTTTGCATTTCCAGTCCATGCTTAATACATGCCGAATATATCCTTAATTTCAAATCTAAACTAACTTCATCACTAAAACGTACTGCCTTATGCCCACTATTCTTAGCATTTAATATCAAGTCTTCATAAATTTTATTACCAGTAGAAGTTTTATTGCATTTTACGGAAACTTTATGGGAAGTTTCATATATAATATGGTTATCATTTTCATCCTTAACTTCTAGATGTTCATTCTCTGTTTTGCATAGATATCTGTGTGTCCTATTCTCATAAAAATCTTGATATTGTTTTAACCAACCACGACATACTTCCGTATTCTTTTTTTCAATGAATGAATGAGATGCTCTTTCCGTAATTTCTAATACAAAATTGCGTAAATCATCTTCAATGTTATCAAGAGAATTTTCTAAAAGAAAACCTAATCCATCTTTAACTCCGCCGATCGTTGTAGAAACACGAACACTGTTGAGATTAGCGGGAAATCGTTGTTTTTTTAACTCAAAAAATAACTTGTTCAATATATGACAATGGCCAATAAAACCATTCTGATCTTGCTCATTAAGCCAATATTTTTCACTTGGGATGTTTTCTTTGTGTACAATAATTTCCCTCAACTTGGCCACAAAACGAGGCACAGACATTTTCTGTTGTTTTAACATCGTAATTTTAGGGTTAAATCTTGGGGGGGTATATTCTGCTGAAATTACTCTGGCTGCAGCGGTAGAATTTATCACACATGCTATGGAATCGTCTATAATAAAACTAGATTTTTGAATTTGCTTTAAAAAATCTTTAACAGCTTGATAATATATAGCATTTTCATCTTTCGTATCATATCTTTTAGTGCCAAAAGGCAAAGAAACTGTGGCAACTATTGATGGTGGTCGTGATGATAAATCAGCCAAGGATATTTCCGTGCTACCCCCACCGCTCTCTATATACAAAACATTCTTAGCTGTTAATTTATCGGCTGGAATTTCTTGTAGTCCTCCAATTACAGATAAATATGCTTCTCTTTTAGGCGATATAATATGAATCCTTCGTCCAGTTTCTTGAAAGACAGTGTCATTGATTTCTTGCTGGTTAGTTGATGTCCGAAAGCCTTCTGTTGCACATATATAAACTTTTGATCTACTTATATTATTATTTGATGCTTCTTCCATAAATTCTTGTAAATATTTTAGAACCTCATCCTTGTCTAAATTGTCAAAGCCGCTGCTAGACAGAAACTTATTACGAAGAGTTATGTACTTACCATTGCTGAATAACTTACATTTTATAGCATTAGTTCCAATATCTATAACGCAAAAGTTGTTTTGAATCGACACATCACTTCTCCTGATAACCCTTCCCGAATTAAGTATACAATAATATGTTTTTTTGTCAAATAAAAATCGATTCAAAATATCAAAGCATGTCGCAACTCTTGTATTAATAATTATATCAGCCTTAAGGGGAAAAAGATGCTAGTTTATGACAAAATGCAACAAGATTACAAGTATAATCATTTTGGTCCAGTGGCATATAACACATTTTTTTAGTGTTGAGTTTTTACTATTTTTGTTTGCGATTGACCACAATCATATACAAAATGATAGTGGCAAAAAACAGCGATAATGAATTGAAAATTATCATTTGAGCCGAATGCAGATATACGCCGTATAAAATCCACGACAAAACCCCGGTGCAATAAATTACATAGCTTAACAAAGACAACCCGCTGACATTGCGCGATTTAATAGTTTGTATTGTCTGCGGCAAAAAGCAAATTGCCGTGCAAACACCGGCCAAATAGCCCAAAAACTCTCCGATAAAATGCATAATTTTATTCTTTTTCTTCTGTAATATTTTCTACTACGTCTTTAACTTTTTCAACCGTATTTTCAACCACTTCTTCAACAGCTTCTGCGGCTTCTGTTATTTTTTGGGTCAAATTTGTTGCTGTCGGATTACATTTTTCCAACAATTCATCAACCGAAAATACTCCCATAGATCTTGTTTCAGGCTCGCATTTGCAATCCATTTCAATTGATTTTGGACGATCAAACGGAACATAGTTTTTAGTATTTTTTACAAACTGAGCCCCTTTATATTGCTTCCAATTTTCACCATTGATAAAAGCCCAACGGTCATGAGTGTTCAAGACATGATAATTAGCAACGACCTCAATTTGCAAATCAGGATCTGCACCATGAGCAATAGCAAACTCAGCCATTTGCTGTTTGCAATAAACGGCGGCAACAGCCAAAGCCCAATCTTTATCAGCTCGTTTGCTCAAAGTATTGAAATATTGTTCAAAAGAGGCCTGTGAACCATAATTTTTATTCAAACTTGCAACATGTTTTTCTATATCCTGTTCCTTAAAGGCAATAAAACCTTTGAACAGCAAGAAACATCCCAAAGCAAGAGATAATATCAAAACTATAAAATTTAAAGTACCGAAAGGAGCCTTTTGGGTCATTGCAACCTCCACAACAAAATTATTTCACACCCAAAACTCTACTCTGGCTGTTTTGAAAAGTCAAAACAAAAATTTTGCCTTTAAAACAGCAAAAGGCTTCTCATACTGAGAAACCTTTTGCCTTAAAGTTACTCCTTTTCCACCAGAAAGAGCCTAACGCCCCACCTTCGCGGGGTATTGCTTTGTGACGTAGATGAGAGATAACCGAAATTTCTGTTCTGTGAAACCAATAAATCTCCTCTCAAGTGAGACAAAACACTTTGTACCGGCTGCGTCACCAGAGACAAATCATAATCAGATGGAACCTTCCATTGGTAACCCGGCGGAACCGGCAACTTCTTAATCAGGTTTTTTACCTCGTTAATTTGCCTGTTTTTGCAAAGATCTTTCGTCGCCATAACCAACAGTGGCTCACCTCGGATCACAACCCCGATAGGATTGTTTTTCCAATACATCACGGTAAACCCTAGCACTGTTCTCCAACTGATATCGCTATCTGCCGGGCTCTTGTCTTGTGCTTGAGGTGTTGCAGGTGTTGCAGATGATGTTGAAGTCTTTATTCTTTTCAATGAATCTGCAAGCTCATTACAGTAACCATTTGCCCCGGCAACTCGCTCGACAAATGTAAAAAAGTCGTCCTTATCAACCTTTCCTTCCTTGCCGTTCAGCAGAGCGTTCAACGTTGCATCCCCCGATGAGACAAGAAGTGAAAACAGCTGAGTCAACTTGTCGATAGCTGGTTTGCCACCGGCCAATACTTGTTCAATTAAATCATTCATAATAATCACTTTTGCTAAGTTAATAATAATTTTTTGATATTTTTTTATAGCTGATGACGTATTTTTCGTCAAGCATAAAAGGTCTAACGCATTTTTTTCTTCAACCTGCTAAGAAAATTCAATCTTTTTTTAGGTGCTTGAATAGGAAGAGCAATTTCTTGTCCGTTAATCACAAGCCTTTCTAAATTGCGACATCTTGAAATACTTTTAATACAAGCCTTTGTGCACTTACAATTTTCATCGATTTCAAGCACTCTTAAATTAGGATACTGTGCAAAGTCGACATCAAACCCATTAACGTTCATGTATCTAAGATAAATTTCTTCAATTTTTTGAGGAAACAAAATACGTTCCAAATTTGGAGCATTTGCCACCTGACCCAATAATATACCCAAGAAAGGATATCCTGATGCTACTGTCGGATTTGCGACTTTGGCCATAAAATCATCCAAATTTCCATAAACAAGACTAAGTTTGTTGCCTATTATTTTACCAAAACAAGTACAATCCACAGCCCTCAAATCAACTTCTTTCAATTTATAAAATGAACAAGTATCTCCGATCATTACTTGAAGTGATGATGGTAATATAATTTTTTCTGTATCCAAAGTAGCTGAGCCACCAAATTCAAGAGCAAACAATTTCTTACAGTCTGATAAATCCAAAACCTTAGGAGTTTTTACTTTTCCGGACAATTTAATTTTTTCAATATTTTCAAAATCGAATCCTTCGGACAAGCCACCGCACTCCAATTCTCTTAAATGTGGAAATCGCCCCGAAAAAACAAATGAAGTCTCAACTCGTTCTATACTCTTAGGCAATTCTACTCCTTGTAGCAAGGGGAACTCCCCACTCATCACAAACTTTTCAAGCTTATCAGATAATACTAGCTTCCTTAAATAAGGAAAATCTCCACTCATCTCAAGAGCTTTTAAACTGTCTGGTAAATTTAGCTCGTTTATGGAAAAATTTCCTTCTATATGGAGTGTTTCCAGGTTTTCCGAAAGTTGTAGCTCCGATAAAGCTGGAAAATTTTTAGATAATTCAAGTGTTCTTATACCTTTTGGCAGGACCAGTTTTGATAAAGAAGGAAAATCTCCTTGTATTTTAAGAGCCTCAAGCCCTTCCGGTAATACAAATTCTTGCATTGTCACGGATTTTCCGGACATTGATATTTTGCTAAACGGGACATTGGAAAAGTCTATTTTATTTGTGTTAGAATTTTCACCGATTTGAAAGTTTATTTTTCTGATGTTTTTTGTTTTTGATAAGGCTCGTAATGTATTTTCTGAAATTTCGCTATTTAAGCGTAATTCATCAACATTAATATTATCAAAATTGATTTGCTCACAATATTCTGCGCGCATAGCTAATGATTTAATGTTAGTCCGTTCAATTCCCAGCAAATCACATTCATTTTCTCCCTCATCTAAAATAAAACCGAGATTATTTTTTTCTGATTCAGCAATCTGAGCATCACTCAAACTATCAGCGTTTAACAAAACACAAGCCATACGACGCGCAGCAAGCATATAACGTGGCTCAATTATACCATCGTAAGGACCTTTAATCTGTTTAATTTTACCGTCACTAAACTCCATTGTTGCATGTGGCAGACATTCTTGGTCAGGCGAGGCTATATCTCTTAGAGAAAAAATTGCAGTTTCATTTTTAGCAACTCTATCAGCATATGAACCAACGCAATGATGCATAGCCGCACCTTCGTAATTTAGGGCACATTTTTCAAATAATTGTACGACTTGAAGTTTAAGTTCCGGAAAAGTGGCAATAACCTTTCCACTATGGCTGTTTTGGATTTTATTGCCTTTTTTGCGCTCTGATGAGTTCAACTCTTCAAAATATGCATCAGCAACTTTTCGTAACTCACCAAAATCTTTGCAATCTTTATGCAATTTTACAAAGTATCGATGGCTTAGCACTTTTTGGGAGTTACGTGCGATATAGTCATTAATATAATCTCTTATATGCACTAATTCTTGATATGCCTGCGAATTTTGAAATTCTTGAGTTGCAAAGGACATATTACTTTTAATACCGTGGATTTTTGCTTCTTCTAACAAATATTTATTAACCAATGCTACCATGCACAAATAGCATCGAACATTATAGTCAAGATCAGAAAAACTATTTTGTTGCCTTTGATTTATCAGTTCATCGCGACTATGTACCATATCTTTGCGTTGTTGTTCGAGAGCTTGTCTTTGTTGCGCATCTGAAGAATGATTTATGTGATATGCGTTTTTTCTAATTTGCAAATTTAATTGTTTAAGTTGATATGAATTTTGCAACGCATAAAATTGTTCGGCTTTTTCAATTACATCAGCCGGAAATAAAGAAGTATTGTCTTTGATAAAATTTGCAAAATTTTCCATTAGTCCCTCAGTTTCTCGACAAATATAAAGCAAAAGATCATTTTTGTCAAGCAAAAAGAAATATATTGACAAAATTGCAAAGCGATTTATTATAAACCCGCAAAATCAATTATTAGCATTAATTAACTTTCCAATAAAAATCAAATTATGAAGGAAACAACAGTTCTACAATTGTTCAGTCTTGGCGTGTACGACTTTACAGTAACTAACGTGCTTGAGACAACCAAACTCGCGAGTGCTCACAAAATCGCCTTAAACAATAAGAAATGCTTTGCATACAAAGTATACAAAATTAGGGTTGCAGACAATGGGCAACGTGTAGGTAAACCTGAGATTATCAAATCAGTTGTCATTGGCAAACGGTACACCCGTGAAGAAATTCAAAAGTTGGCAGAAAAAGATCCGTTTGACTTGAGGAGCCAAGCCATCATCAGTCTCATGAGCGAGAAACAGCTCTCTAACATTGTTATCACTCGAACTGGAAATTATCTCGTCCCCGAGGTTGGTACAGTAGTGTTTGATCACACCAAGCCCCCAATCTCGTGAATTCGATGTTCCTATCAACAAAACACCCCGAAGCCTGAACAAGACCTCGGGGTGTTTTGTTATACTGACACAAACAAAATGCACATAGGCGTAGGATTGCTCCTACGCCTATGTTTAAGATTTTGTGACTTCCGTCACAAGGGTTCCTTCAAGCGTTATGGTTATAACGTCGCCCTTCTTGGGTACTTCCTCAGAGAACTCATAGCAAAAGCCAAAGTCCTCTGCATTGGCCAGTTTAACCCTAAGTTCATACCAGCCATCCCCCAAGGGATTTATTTCTTGAATTGTAACAATCTTAGTTTTCATATTGTAATTTTTTAATAATTATGCTCACAAACCAATATAACCATTTTTTGTATTTTTGTCAACAAAAATTTGTGAATTTCATCTATTTAAAAATTAATAAATTTTAACGATTTTTGTTGTTTTGGCCTCAAAAATGTGATATATTGACAAATGAAACAATATTAAAGAGATTATTATTATGATTTCTTACCGCGCTTAGGCCAGATGTTAGGTAAACAACAACATACTAACAATATTCCACTAAAACAAGGGTTTTGGCCGGAGCATACAGGAGATTTAACATTTTTATTTTTTCTGGCGGTTTGTTTCTTCAGCGATATATTTAATGCTCGATTATCGCTGAAAATAATTCCTAGAACAATATGGAAAAGAACATGAGCAACAACAGCGAGATTATGGTCGTAACAACTACAAAGCGTGGTTTCGTGGCTGTGTGGGAATGTGGTGGAGGTGCCACCAATACCGGCGATGCAACGATCATTGCTAAGCCGAACGGCGAAAAGCCGACGGCTTGCTACATACGCCAATCAGGTCACCTATCTTGTGGGGATCACGCACTTATCCCGGTTCATCCGGGATATTACGTAGTGAAAACCTGGCACCATCGCCGCGATTTTACCCACCGAGTTTATCGCATCATTCGTACCTTCACCGAGGGTGAAGGCGATGAGAAGCAGGGCAAGATCGAGGTTGTCCTCGTCAATGAATTTTCCAGGGGGGAGTGGGACACTCCTCTTGCGGAGATCCTTCAGGCAGCTATTGATGCAGCCGAGGACAAGGCTACCTGCTACCATTGCAGGTCTGCCCACTACGTCGTAACCAAAGAGTAATCTCGCTGAAGTAAAACAACCAGTTTTCTTACCGCTTCCCTCCACATCGGGGGAGGCGGTTCTTTTTTGCCTTTATTTGAGTTTAATTAAAACATCATTTATATCAAATCCACAAGCGCACATCAATAAGCATACCAATTATATAAAAGAAAGCTACCATAAAGATACTTGCTTGAGATCTTAATCATAAAACTAATTTTATTCTTGATATTCGATCAAAATAAATAATAAACAAACTTGATTTAAAGGCTTTCTCATGCTATTATTAACACAAAAATATAGCAAAAAAATCTGCCTCATTTTTAAAGGATAAAATAATAATGGACAGTACTGCACAAGAAATAAAAGCCAAAATAACCAAAACGATTATAATCGGGTTACCTGGTGTTGGCAAGTCAACTCTTTCGGATGAACTTGCACGCATAGCAAAAGAAAAAACTGGAGTAGAAATAAAAGCCGTTTCTTCTGATATAAAGTTTCGCAATGCAAGGACAGACAGGAATAATCCGGTAGTAAAAAAGTTTATGCAAGATCACAATATTCCTGAATCTGATTTTCCGCTCTTAATTAAAACTAATGAATTCATTAAAAAATATGGAGAGCCCACTTTTAGAGATTTAGAGTCCGATGTTATATTAGATATGCTGGCAAAAGGTGAGTTTGACGGACAGATTCCGAGTTTAGGCGGTAAAGCTATGTTGCATCCTAAAACGGCGGCTGCCTTTAAAGCAAAAGGCTACAAAGTAGTATATATAAAAACTGACTTGAGTAAAATAGTTACACATATTACAAAAGATTTTGAAGCAATGCTTGATGGTAAAATAATTACACGCTCAAACATAAATGGTCCGATTTTGGACGACTTAAAAAATGAATTTCCTGATATCGCGACAGAATCCCCAATGTCATTTGTATCGAAACGTATTGCAGATGTACGTAAATATGTCTCAAAGGGCTTGCAAAAAGCACCTTCTATACAAGCTAAGAAAAAAGCCGATTCTCGAAATAGGTATTTAGAGCGTATTGAAAAACGTGACCGTAAAGCTTCCGAGATTATGACAAAACTCTATATTGACAGGAATTCACTGTATGAGCAAGTTGCTGATGTATCAGTTTTTATTACAGGTAAACTTAAAGAGGACATTGCAATGCTGTGCCATGTAATCGGTACTGAAAATTTGTTAGCAAATAACAGTAAGTCACATCTCAAACAACCCATTGATAATGGTCGTGGATAAAAGGTAAACACAGAAGATGACGCTATTTCAAATTGTTGTTGGCATCATATTGTTGCTATCATGGGCGGCAAGACCGATTTTATATCGTCCGGTAATAAAAATTTTTCCACCCAAAATGTCACCAGCCTTTACAAGCGTATGGCTTGTTGTAGCACTCATAGCAACTTTTCCTCTTTTAGGACATTTGCTCTATAACAATTTGCAACTAACTTTATTTTCTCCTTTTGTCTTTATCAGTATTTATAAAGGAGCAACACTTTTTTACTTAATTGAGCTACAACAAATTGTGAACAAAGAAAGTACATCTTCCTCTGTATTTTTGAGTTTTATTGCATTAGCACTGGGCGCACTTGCAAATAATGTGTTTTTCAATGAGGGGCTTGGTGCAATTAAAGTTTTGTGCATTTTGGGATTTGGGGTTTTAGGTATAATCTTTTTCATCAAAGGTGATGCTAATAGACTACCCAAACGGGCAAAATTCGCTTTTGTTATTGTAACGATAATTATGGCATCATACACGATTTCCGATCACTTGGCCATTCCCAAAATCGGATGGTATCCGCACTTGTTCATATCATCTGTTGTAATGTTTCTATTTAGCCTGGCGTACGGCATCAGCAAGCAGGATTTTAAGAATATATTTTTAAACAAGTTCATCGTCTATGCTGGAATTTGTTATGCAACGTCAGAATTCTTAGTAATTTATGCTTCAATCAATATATTGCCGGTTTCGATTGTGGCTTTATTTTTAAGACTTTCTGTTCCCATAGTGATGATTTATTCTGCAATTCGTTATCACGAACAAAGCCTTAAAAATCAGCTCCTTTTTGGTATTTGCGCCATCCTCCTGGCTGTGCCGATTATCCTGATTAAATAATGTAAAAGTTTATAATATGCGAAATTGCATTCTAAAACAAAAGGCTGTGGGAAAAAATTATGACTAAAATTTATCTTATTCGACATGGTGAAACGATTTTTAATAAAGAACACAAAATTGCCGGTCAGATTGAAACAGATTTAACAGAACTCGGAAGACTTCAAGCCTTAGAAACCGGAAAAAAACTTCAATCCGATGGCGTAAAATTTGATGTAATTTTATGCTCTACCTTAAAGCGAGCCAAAGATACTGCAAAAATTATTGCCCAAAATGTACCAGCCCCGATTATTTATGATGACAACTTAAAAGAATTCTCAAACGGCATTTATGAGGGAACTAAAATTGAAGATCTTGAAAAAATCATTTTTGAACCACCATATAAAACCTCTGGTTTTGAATTCTCCAACGGCACTGATTTATACGCCGCATATAGTTCGTTTGATCCATGTTATGACATGCTGTGTTACCCAAAAGGTGAAACCAAACGTCAAGCATGTGAACGTTTTATGTCTGCTATTAAACACTATCTTGATACACATCATAATACCAAAAATCTATGCGTTGTTGCACACGGCGCTGTAATACGATTTATGCTCTTAAAAATTTGTCCGGACTTATTAATAGAAAAAATAAAAAATGCTGAAGTACGAATAGTTTTATATGAACATAACAAGGGTTTTTATTGCAGCAAGCAGAATAACGATTTTTAGATGATGCGGCTTGCATCAAAAATTAACAATACCTGGCATAATCATAACACCGCTTCCCTCCACATCGGGGGAGGCGGTTCTTTTTTGCCCAAATTCAAGCTGTTCCTTATTCTGACAATTTAGAAACAATTCCGTCGGCTAGTTTTGGCTCAAACCACGTTGATTTTGGAGGCATCAGCATTTTTTTATCTGCCACGGCAATCAGCTCTGCGACTGAAGTCGGATAAACCATAAACCCGACACTTCCGGCGTGTGCATCTACAACTTTTTGAATTTCCTCTGCTCCGCGAATACCGCCGATAAAATCAATCCTTTCGTCATTACGCAAATCTTCAATTGCCAGCAGTTCTTTCAGAACTTTTTCGCTCAACAAACTGACATCCAACTGCGACACGGGATCATCCGGCATTGGCGCACCTATATACTCCAAATTGTACCACTGCTTGTTCAAATACATTGTAAACAAACCTTTTCGGGTCGGTTTTGACATTGCAATCGGCGACAATCTGAAATTCCGCCCCAATTTTTGCAAAAATTCTTCGGTTGAATTTCCGTTCAAATCAAATACTACGCGGTTATAATCCCAAATTTTCATTTCATCTTCAAAATAAGCCACTGCCAAAAAACGTGCACTATCAGTTGTTCCGTCTTCGTTTGCCAACCTTGCGGCGGCAGCAGAGCGGTGGTGTCCGTCGGCGATATAAGCCTCATTTTGAGCACTAAAAGCCCACACAATCTGATTTATTTCATTGTCGTCATCAACAATCCATAAGCTGTGTCTGACATCATGATCTCCGACAACCGAAAAAGCATAATTTCTGGTTGTCGTGATCTTGTGCAACAACTCTTTGATTTCCGGAAGATTTTTATTAATCAGCAAAGCCGGTCCGGTTTGTGCACCAACGGTGCGAATTTGTTTTACCCGGTCGTTTTCTTTGGCCACACGCGTCAGCTCATGACGTTTAATCCGCCCTTCGTTATAGGCTTTGACAGAAGCGGCAACGACCAAACCGGTTTGCACATGGTTGCCCATAGTCATCTGATACACAAAAAAACAAGGCTTATTGGTTTTATACAATATGCCTTGCTCTAATAAATTCTTAAAATTTTCTGCAGCTTTTTGATATACACGCTCTTCATAAGGCGAAACCTCACCGTCAAAATCTATTTCAGCCTTTGAAATATGTAAAAAACTGTAAGGTTTGTGTTGAGCCTTAATTTTTGCTTCTTCTGATGACAAAACATCATACGGAGGTGCCGCGACCTCTGCGGCATAAGAAGCTGTTGGAACCACCCCGATGAACGGAGCATAAATCACATTATTATTCTCCATCTCTCTTCCTTTCGCTTAACAACGCTAACTTTATAATAAATCAACAAATTTATAAGTACAGAATTTAAATTCGTCGGTTAATTATTTGGATGATTTAAAACAAATCAAGGCACGGAATTGCTTCCATGCCTTGATTTGTTAAAGGATAATCACTTGGTGCGTTTGGGCGGATTCCCCTTGTGAAAACCGCGCTTGCGCCATTGGCGTACTCCGTTGAGGTCAAAACCAATGATTTGCAAGTCTACTGTATATAACAAAAGCTCGTCCCCAACTTTGGGAGCGGTTTTGAACTTACTTTTTTCAAGACTGCACCACCACCATCCCAACCAATTCCATAAAAACCTACTTCGGGTTTTAGTTCACCCACATCCTTGATTATACACAATTCTGTGTCAACATTACTTCCTTCATATCGCATAATAATCAATGCCACGCCACTCTTGCGAGCAGATATACGTAGCCTTCTATGTTAATAATAGTCATTGTAATTCTAAAACATTTACACTATATCATATATTTTTGTCCAAATCAACAAAAAAATCACTACCGTCATTTTCCGATTTTTATACCAACCTCAAGAACATTTTGCTCGTTCTGCCATTCATAGGTTCAAATTCTTAATATTATGCAGAAAGCCGGGTGTCATACCCGGCTTTCTGAGCGAATGTCAGTCAATTACAATATTTTTAAACATACAAAAAAATCGCCATTTCTGACGATTTTTTGAATTGTGGCTGGAGTGAGCTTGCAATTCTCGAGATAAAATTTTGATTGTTTTTAACTTATGAGTGTCAAGAAGCGGAGGTTGAATTGCCTATTTTTTTATTTAGAAACTAAGTTTTAAGGATTTTGATTTATCGTAGCCCTATAATACACATTAAGGGCATAAACATAAGGATATTGCTATGATGACTGAAGATGAAGTTAGAGATTTAGCAAAGAATATTTTACATTTTATTGATGATAAAGATGTAAAAGCAGGTGTCGGACAGTTGACATCATTTAATCAACTTGGATTCAAAGGTGTTCAAGATAAACCTGATGGCTGGTACTTACCGAAAAATGTAAATGATGTTGCAATTATTCTTGAAACAAAAAACAGTAGTATAGATGTTTCAAAACAAAATTGTGTGGATGAACTTCATAAAAATATCAAGATTGCCTTAACAAAATACAAAAAGGTTATTGGAATTTTATATAATGGGGAAGATGTTGTTGTTTATAAGAATCTTGAACAAATAAAAACTGTTAATACCCTGCAAAACAAAGAATATTACTTAAGTTTGTTCAAAGAAAATAAAATTGATAAGCAACAAATTTATAATTTAACTAAAAAAATCAATGATAGTTTACATTTTCAGTTTGGTATTAAAAATTTGTACCACCGAATGATTTTTACAGCTTGTGCTTTGGTTGCTGAAAGATATGGTGCACAATTAAGTAAAATTAAAGGTATGGATTATCCAACATTTCATACGACCATACACTCAACGTTAGCAAAATCTTTGTTGGATGCAAAAAAGCAAAACCAAAAGTTAGATATTTTGCTTGAAGTTTATAGCGAAATTAAAATGAACTCTACGGAAAACCAAGAAGCTATAGATAATTTTATTGATAATATTGTAGAAATATCCGATTCTATAAATTCTGATTTTTGGAATGGTGAAGATGTTATGGCAATTTTCTTTAATGAGTTTAACCGTTATAAAGGAAAAACAGAAAGTGGACAAGTGTTTACACCAGACCATATCACTTCTTTTATGTACCGTTTAATTGATGTTGATAAAGATGATGTTATATTAGATGCTGCTTGTGGTAGTGGTTCGTTTTTAGTAAAAGCAATGTGCAATATGATAAAAGAAGCTGGCGGTGTTAAAACCCACAAAGCAAGTGATATTAAGCAAAAACAATTATACGGCATTGAGTTTGATAGACAGATATATGCCTTGGCTTGTGCTAATATGCTTATTCATAAAGATGGTAAAACTAACCTAGAGCAGTTGGATACAAGAACAGAAACAGCTTGTGAATGGATAAAAGATAAACCAATCACAAAAGTTTTGATGAATCCGCCTTTTGAAAATAAGTATGGTTGTATTGAAATTGTTACAAATGTTTTGAATAACGTGAAAGCAGGAACAATATGTGCTTTTATTCTACCTGATAAGAAATTAGAAAAAGTTGGCAACAAAGGTAAAAACCTACTGAAAAAGCATACACTAAAGAAAATAATTAAATTATCGGAGAAAACATTCTTTGAGGGTGTGACAACATCAGTATTTGTATTTGAGGCAGGAAAGCCACAAAATAATGAAGAAATATTTGCGTGCTATATTGAAGAAGACGGCTTAGAAACCGTTAAAAATCAAGGACGACAAGATATTAAAGATAAATGGAAAACAATAGAAGATTATTGGATTGATATTATAAAAAAACAATCTGGACACGACACAATACAATGGCTTAAACCATCAGAAAACCTTAGTTATCAAATGCCTAAAGCAGAATTCAAAATATATGAAGAAGATTTTACAAAAACAGTAATGGATTATATGATGTTTGAACAAGGTATTGATGTTAAAGAACTAAAAGACCGATTAATTGATAAAGTTTTATATTCCAGTGATATACAAGCTATGGACAATACAATTTCCATCAACTTAAAAACCAGAGAGGATTAAGATGAAGGAAATTGATATAAAACAATGGCATCAATTCAAAATATCAGACATTTTTGAAACAGAAATTGTAGGGAAAAAGTTACAAGTTCCTACAGGCTCATATATTGCAAAAAAAGATTTAGTAGATGGAAATATTCCTAGAATAACAGTGAGCGGTGTTAATAATGGCATTACTGGTTATTATTCTGATGAGATAGAAAATGCTGATTATAGAATTTTTGAGAATTTTATAAGTGTATCGTTTTTAGGGACTGTATTTTATCAAAAAGGACAAGCATCTTTAGATATGAAAGTTCATTGTCTTAAACCTAAAAATGTAAATTTGAATAATTACATTGCGTGGTTTTTAGTTTCAGTCATAAGAAAAGTAATAACATACAGCACGTACAATGACCAATTATCAAGTACTGTATTACCAAATTTAATTATAACACTTCCATCTAAATTGAATGAAAAAGGTGAATATAAACCTGATTGGCAATGTATGGAAGATTACATCAAAAGTATAGAAAAGAAAGTTCAGTTCAATTCAGTTCAGTTCAGTTTGTCATCTAAAACCGAAAAAGGAAGTATTAACTGCCAAAAATGGAAATATTTTCATTTATACGATATTTTTAACATTGATATGGGAACAAAACTTGATAGAGTTAAAATGAAAACAGATAATCCTTCTATTGATTTTGTAGGAAGAGCAAACGCTGGACAAGGTGTAACAACAAAAGTTAATAAAATTGATGGCTTAGAACCATATAAATCTGGATATTTAACACTTGCATTGGGTGGTGCATATTTAGGTTCTTGCTTTATTCAAAAAAATGATTTTTATACAAGCCAAAATGTCATTGTTTTAATACCAAAAACAGAGATGTCATTTAGAATAAAACAATTTATAAGCACATCAATTTTTGTGGAAAGCCAATTGCATTATAAGGCTTTTATTGATGAATTAAACCCACATATTAAAACAGATTTTCAATTTAAATTACCTGTTGATGAAAATGGTAATCCAGATTGGGATTATATGAAAAAATATATTACATACATTGAAGAAAAATCAAAAAACAGATTAAAATGCTTAGAGAGCATATAAATAATGGACGATGAAAAAGAAAAATATATCAAAGAATGTATTAAAAATATCATAGCAAGTTATCATATGGTTTTAGGTAATATTAATGATACACCTGAACAAGTTAGTATAAAATTGCTTAAGCAAAGATTTGAAGCATCTAAAAAAGCATTTGTAATGCTATATCAAAATGACTGTAAATATGAAGCAACAATTATTGCTGGATATATGTTTGAATTGCAAGCTTCTATTTATCAATTAGAGCAAGGGTCAAAAACATTTCAAAATATAATGGGAAATATTGCTTATAAATATATGGAAATGGTTTTGCAATATCCTAGTAAAAATGAAGAAAAAATCTGGAATGAATATTTTAAAACTGCATTAGATTTTTTGCAGAATTTCGGGCAACCAATTCTAAAGCAATCAGAAAAAGTCTACAATATGCTAAATGATGATACACTATCTCAGGAAGAAAAACTTAGAAATTTTGGTAAATGTTATAAAGGAAAGCCCATTCAAAATAGTATTGATGATTTTATTAATCATATAAAAAAGGTTATGAAAAAATTTGTAACTAATTACAGCAAGATAGATTATTTATTACATAATTTTTATTTGTCATATTGTTGCTTTAAACATAATAATTTTCTATCTTTTTTCCCTCAAGAAAAAGACGTGGCTGAAGTAGTTTGCTTTTTATCAATAGTTGCATATTATAATGATTTTAAAGAATTAGATAGTTTGGAAGAAAACTATAAAAAACAATTTGATGAATGTTAATCTTCCACATTCGCCTTTATAAATTTATGGGTTTTGTTTTGGTATGGGGAAAAACGACAGATTCCACCGTGGGGAGTGGCAGGATTGTCCGCGACATTGCTTAAAGCAATGCTTGTTCCACTGCGCTCATTCGCTAATGCTCACCGGCGTACTTCCGTCCGCCTTTCGCTTGTAGTCGAACCTACTTTCTCGTAGCTTCAAATCCGCCCTCTAACCCAATAAAAAAATCCCCCATAAAGGAGGATTTTTTTATTGGCTGGAGTGGCAGGATTCGAACCTACGAATGTCGGCACCAAAAGCCGATGCCTTACCACTTGGCGACACTCCAATCTTGATGCACAGATATATCTATGCTAAAAAAATCTTTTTTGCAAGCATTTTTTTATTTATTTTTTCCGAGGCAGTTTTTTCTTGTCTTCTTTTTCCTGTAAAATCTGTAAATCTCGCTCAGTTGCCATCTTCGTCAATATAGTTTTTATCACCATATCAATCTGTCCATCTTCAGAATAATCTGCCGGCAACGCAAAATCGACACGCCCATCGGTCAGAAGCTTTATAGCCTTACGTTTATGGTGACTCTTCGGTCTATACACCGCAACCGAATATCCTCCGCTCTTCTTTACCAAGCGCATTGACGGAATATCTGTATCTCCATCACCAAAATAAATCATACGCGAAAACGGTATTGGTCTGTCTTTGTCAGGCATAAACTCATTTACGGCGCGATCTTCCAGTTTGCCAAGTCCTTTATTAATTTTTGCCAGATACTGTGTTTTTGTAGAATAGTTTACTACTCTTGCCGGCCAAATCGGATGTCCTTTTCTGTCATAAGCATAGGCACAGCCAAAGACCTCCTTAAAATATTTGCGGATAGAGCTTCCTTCAATAATTTCCTCATATCCGGAAGATATAATATAGTGCTCGATATTCAGCTCCAACCTTTTGCCAAAACGGTTTATGCGGTCAAACCATTCCTCTACGCCGGCATAATACTCAATGTCTTTAGCGCATTTTGCAAAAACTTGTTTAGTAAGGGGCATTCTTTTCTGCTTTGACATTTTTACAAAATAGTACATGGAGCTTGTAATTTGATCCGCATCATTGTCATGCCACCATTGATTCGCCTGTTTCCAAAAAGTTTTCGGGCGCATCTTAAACAACTGAATCAAACCATAATCCTGCATATTTGTTGTGCTTAAAGTGCCATCAAAGTCATAAACAAGCGCAACTTTTACTTTTTTTACCATTTTTAATTATCTCCACTTGCTATTTTATCTTAAATATCTTATAAGACAAAGAAGTTAACAAATCAACAACAAAGGACAAAAACAATGCCTGCAACAACAATGGACCAACTTGTATCTTTATGCAAACGCCGCGGTTTTATTTATCAAAACGCAGATATTTATGGTGGATTGCAAGGTGTGTATGATTATGGTCCGCTTGGTGTGGAACTCAAAAATAACCTCAAAGCCGCTTGGTGGCGCGCTATGGTTTATGAGCGTGACGATGTTGAAGGCCTTGACGCCGCAATCTTGACCAACCAAAAGGTTTTGCATTATTCCGGACATGAGGATACATTTTCTGATCCGATGGTCGATTGCAAAAAATGCAAAAGCCGTTTTCGTGCTGACCATATTAACGGCAAATGCCCCAACTGCGGCTCTACTGACTTGACCGAACCGCGCCCGTTCAACCTTATGTTCAAAACCGCAATCGGTCCGGTTGATGACGGCTCATCTTTCGGTTATTTACGCCCCGAGACTGCACAGGCAATTTTTACCCAGTTTAAAAATGTTGTCGATTCTACCTCACGTAAACTGCCGTTTGGTATTGCTCAAATCGGTAAATCTTTCCGCAACGAAATTACCCCGCGTAACTTTATCTTCCGTGTGCGTGAGTTTGAACAGGCCGAATTAGAGTTCTTTATTGAACCCGGTGAAGACGAAAAATGGCACGAAATCTGGAAAGAAACCCGCATTCAATGGTGGCTTGATCAAGGTCTTAAAAAAGAACATATGAATATTTATACTACTCCGAAAGAAGATTTGGCTCACTATGCTAAGGCTTGTTACGATATTGAATACCAATTTCCACATGGTATGGAAGAACTGGAAGGCATTGCTAACCGTACGGACTACGACCTTGGAAATCACACTAAGGCACAAGAAGAAATGAATTTAACTTCCCACTGCCACGCTAATCCCGATTCGACCCAGAAACTCTGCATTATGAATGACAACAACAAATGGGTTGTCCCGTTTGTAATTGAGCCGTCTATGGGCATTGATCGAGGTGTTTTAGCGGTTATGACCGAAGCTTATACCGAAGAAGACTTAGGCGAGGGCAACAGTCGTATTGTCTTAAAACTCAAAAAACACCTTGCTCCAATCAAAGTTGCGGTTATTCCGCTCAAAAAGAACAATGAGCAGATAATGAACAAGTGCCACGAAATCAAACAAAACCTGCTCAAACTCGGCATCGGTCGTGTGGCTTTGGAAAACACTGGAAACATAGGTAAAGCTTATCGCCGCCATGACGAAATCGGTACTCCGCTTTGTATAACGGTTGATTTTGAAACCATTGAGCAACAGCCGGAATCTGTAACCATTCGCGACCGTGATACCATGGAACAGCATCGTGTTAATGTCGCCGATTTGCCGAATTATTTGCGAGAATATTTTTTATAATTAACAAAACTAAGGACGAATAAAATGTTGGACATTAAATTTATAGTTGAAAACCCGGAAGTAGTTAAAGAAGGTTTTGCTAAAAAAGGTTGTAATATTAATGTTGATGAGCTTATTAAGCTCTATCTTGATGTAAATAAACTTAAAACTTCATCTCAATCCTTAGCTGAAGAAAAAAATCGTTTGAGCAATTCTATAAAATTAGCTTCGCCGGATGACCGTCCCGCTATTATTGCCAAAAGCAAAGCCATAGGTGATGAGTTTAAACTTGAACAGGAAAAACTTATTGCAGCTCAGGCCCGTCTTGACGAGATTATGTGGCGCACCCCAAATTTAGCCAGTCCGGACAGTCCTGTCGGTGTAGATGATACAGAAAATGTTGTTCGTCGCAAGGTTGGCACCATTCCGCAATTTGATTTTCAACCTCGTGATCATGTTGAATTGATGGAAATGAACGGCTGGAGCGAGTTAGAACGCATCGCTAAAGTATGTGGTTCGCGCACTTATGCCATTACTGACGAACTGGCTCGCCTTGAGTTGGCTATCCATCTTATGGTTATGGATAAACTGGCCGCCAACGGCTTTAGAGTTATTAATGTCCCGTCCATTTCTAAAGAAAAGCCTCTTTATGCCCAAGGCTATCTTCCTTTTGCCAAAGATGAAATTTATTACATGCCTGAGGATGATGTTTATCTGTCTGGTACAGCCGAACTTATCCTTAATTCTTTACGTGCCGATGAGATTTTATCTGAAAACGAATTGCCGATTCTCTATGCCGGATTTTCACCATGCTTCCGCCGAGAGGCCGGAGCTGCTGGCAAAGATACACGTGGTTTAACTCGTGTTCACCAGTTTATGAAAACCGAGCAATTTGTTATTTGCAAAAATGATATTGCCGAGAGCGAAAAATGGCACCAAAAGCTGTTGCAAATTTCTGAAGAAGTCTTGCAGGATTTGGAACTACCTTATCAAGTATTAGAAGTCTGCACCGGTGATATGGGAGCTCCTAAATATCGTCAATACGACCTTGAAGCCTGGGTTCCGAGCCAAAACTGCTATCGTGAAACCCACAGCTGTTCTAACATTACCGACTGGCAGGCTCGCCGCACCAATTTGCGTTATCGTGACAATGCTGATGGTAAAGTAAAGTTCGTTCATACACTTAACAATACCGGTATTGCAACCCCACGTGCTTTGGTTCCGTTTTTAGAAAATCACCAACAGGCCGACGGCTCAATCCGCATACCGGAAAAATTGCAGCCCTATATGATGGGTAAGAAATATATTGGTGGTAAAAAATAGTTAACAAAGGCTCTCAAATGAGAGCCTTTTTTGCTTTCTTGTCTTGTATTTTTTTTCAATTGATTTATCTTATTAGGCAGGGAGTGCAGGGGATGATTTTAGACATCAATAAGTTGAAGGTAGTGATTTTTGATTGGGACGGAACTCTTGCCCAAAGCAATCCTCCACGCGTTGAAGCTGTCAATCAAGTTCTCAAAAAACATTGTTTGCCCTGTTGGGAAAAGATTAAATCTCGCCGTGATGAAAATCTGTCTTTTATGGACAATTTTCCCAATCTGTTTGGTTCAGAAGCAGATGTCGCTTATCATGAATTTTGTGATTTGTACCTTAAGATTATTGAACAAGGTATTCTTGGCTACCCTAAAGCCAAAGAAGTTATCGAATTATTGCGTTCTCACGGGGTTAAAATTTCTATTATGACTAACAAAGATCGCCTTTTACTTGAGGCCGAGTTGCCACAACTTTTCCCGCTTGAATATTTTGATAGAATAGTTTGCGGTCATGAGGCGCCACGTGATAAACCTTGCGCTGAACATGCACTTTACACACTTAATGGATTGATAGATATTGACTCAATATCTCCAGATACGGTATGGATTATCGGGGATAGCAAGTTAGACAATCTTTGTGCCGAAGCAATCCATGCTCGCCCGATTCGCATTAATTCAATGCTACTTGAACAAGAGCGCTGTTTGTGCAAAGATATTATTTGTTTTGAAAATTTTGAGGCTTTATATAAGGCTCTGAACTAAAGGACTTTATTTATGAAACAAAATACCGAAGCAGAAAAACAAAAACGTTGGAAACGCTTGATCTGGACGGCTCTTATCATTATCACCCTTGGAATTGCAAACTATTTATATTTTATTTATAAAGTTTCATCCAATCACGCTTTAAGCACTCATTATACGTCAGAAGGAGATCCTATGGCTCAATATCGTAATCCGGCGGTTGCGGGACTTTTTTATCCGTCCGATGCCGAAAATCTCAATCATGTTGTTGATATTCAAATGAATGTAGCATATCAAAAACATTTGTCCCAACCCAAAATTATTATTGTTCCTCATGCCGGTTATCAATATTCGGCTTCTGCGGCAGCTCAAGCTTATTTGCCACTTAAAGATTATGCTGAAACAATAAAAACTGTTATTTTAATAGGTCCTTCACACTATGTGGCGTTTGATGGAGCAGCTCTCTCCGATAATAATTACTTCAAAACACCGCTCGGCTTACTACCCATAAATAAAGAAATTACACAGGAATTACAACATAATAAATTATTTTCAATCAATTCAAAAGCTCATGAAAAAGAACACTCGGTTGAAGTTCAGTTACCGTTTTTACAAAAAATATTATCTGATTTTACCATTGTTCCGATTGTTTATGGTAACATCAATCCTCAGGATTTATCAAATGCTTTGATTGATTATATAAAACGTCCTGATGTATTACTGGTCGTTTCAGCTGATTTATCACATTATCATAAGTACGAAGATGCGGTTTTAATGGACAATTATACTGCTGAAAAAATTTCCGAAGGGCAGGCCGATGTTGACTACCACCATTCTTGTGGTGCCGGTGGAATAAATACAGCCCTTCTCCTAAGCTCAAAACTAAATCTTAAACCCGAAGTCTTAGCCTTAATCAATTCCGGAGATGTCAGTGGTGATAAAAGCCGAGTTGTCGGCTACGGAGCTTGGTCATTCAGCCATAGTGGTGTAGAAATCAGCCAAATAGAACGTGAATATAACGGACTTTTGGGTTTTAGTGCCGAATATGGACAACAATTGTTATTGGCAGCGCGCAAATCACTTGCAATGGCGGTTGAAAATAATAAATATCGTCCGTCACGTAGAGAATATGATGATCATCTTTTTGATCGCGGTGCCGTATTTGTAACTCTTACCAAGAACGGAGAACTCCGCGGTTGTGTAGGTTCATTATATCCCAGACAAGCAGTAGTTGCCGATGTGGCGGCTAATGCCTATAGTGCGGCTCTTAATGATGGACGTTTTTCGGCCTTAACAGCGGATGAGTTAAATGATATACAAGTTTCAATTTCATTATTAACCGGCTATGAGAAAATAAATTATCAAGATGAACAAGATTTATTGGCTCAATTACGCCCGGGGGTTGATGGCTTGGTAATTCGTGACGGAAATCGTCAAGGGCTGTTTCTACCCTCAGTTTGGGAACAAATCCCTAACCGCAAAGACTTTTTGAATAACTTAAAATTAAAAGCGGGGATGAGCCCTAGTTTTTGGTCAAACGACATCAATGTTTATCGTTTTAGAACGGTGGAGATAAAAGAAAATGCAAATTAATGGCTACAAAATTAAATATACCGAACAAGAACTTGCCGATATGATGGATAACAAAACCATCAATATTGACTTAGCCGGACCTGATCTTCCGTCATACCAAGAGCTTTCTGAAGGTAACCGCAAGGCTATTGAGCACTTGCTTATTGCAGCCAAGATAATGAACAATGTTGCTTTGGAGCAAGACAATCCCCACAATCTCGAAATGAAAAAGGCTTTGGAAAAAGAGGCTGCTCACAGTAATCGTGCTGCCAGAGCCCTTGAATTGTTTAATTCCTTAAACGGTGTCGCCGGTTTTAACGGTGTTGACAAACAACCGATAGAAATCTTTGAAGGGCTTCCGTTACTCAAAGGGCACAATTTTTATCCGCAGGATCTTACCGAACA
>JAEEGL013704864.1_pt1 | contig 55943 bp, 63 predicted proteins | sample 9134231 | NCBI WGS metagenome assembly JAEEGL01 (sample SAMN16246548, study PRJNA631951) | gut metagenome | biome: gut microbiome; feature: rumen; material: fiber-attached | host: Bos | place: Iran: Karaj | collected 2018-10
CCAGGCGGACGACGTCATACGTGACCTGCCCATAGGTGCTGGGAGTCCACCTGCAGAGGTCTTTCATCGCGGAGGGTCTGATCCTGGTCCAGTTCGCGATCCTGGAGACCGAATACCTGCGGACGGCGAACGCGTTCTTCGGATTCAGGGATTTGAGCATGTCCGCCGGAATCGTGACCGCTTCGTTCTTCCCTATGCAGCCGTTCCCCATCGCGTCGACGGCGTCCAGCCATTCCTCCCGGATCTGGACCGGTAGGAAGTGGAAATTGAGACACTCGATCGTCTTCCTGTCGTTCGAATATCCATAGAGGTAGACGAGCGGCTTCGCGTCGTAGAAGGCGAACGCGTTTCCCGCCTTTCGGTCTGTCCGGAGCGACTTGTAGCGGTATGAAAAGGAATAGAACTCGCCGGGGCGGACGTCCGCTCCACTGGCGATGGAATCCTTTAGCGCCCTGACGTATCCGGCTATGTCGGAAAACGGCTGGCCGATCCTTTCGGCGACGGATATTTTAGCCGGTTCAAGCACTCTTCGTCAGGTCCTTCTTCGCCATCTTGACCTGGCTCCGGCCATAGATGGAAGACTGCGTATACAGGTAGTTCTCGATCTCTTCCGGGAAAGAGTTCAGGTAGGCGAACTGGGCCAGCTGATTCACCCTCGCCCCCAGCATGCGCTGCAGCTTCCATACGAGCATGTCCAGGCTCGTGATCGCGTTCTCCTCGGTCTTGTTCTTCGGCTCCCGGAGACGCCGCCCCTGGGAGTCTATCAAGCCCAGACGGAAAGCCTTCGTCTGGGAAGCTGGCTGCATCAGCTTCCGCAACATCACCGCCATCACGACGTCCGACACGTTCTGTATCCGGTCTGCCATAGAGGAATCCTCCGTTAAATTTAGGAAGAAAGAGGGGCGACGGATTCCTCCATCGCCCCGTTCCGGAGATCGGCTTTCTACACGCGGGAGGAAAGCGCGAACTTCATCCCATAGACGGTGACGAAGACTTCGCCCTTCTTGGTGAGCGCGCGGATCGCGTCGCGGCTGCGGGAGTAGTCGCCGACCTTAGCGCCGTTTTCCAGGAGAGCGCAGCGGCTTCCTTCGGCGGCGATGGTCCAGCGGCTCTTGCAGCCTTCGACCGTGTAATAGACGGATTCGCAGGAGCAGGCATTCTTCGAAGCGGCCTTCTTCGCGGTCTTGGAGGTCTTGGCGACCTTGCTATTTCCCTTCTTCATCTTTATCTCCTTGTAGTTGAAGTGAGAGGGACTCTTTGGGGAGAAAGCGCCCGAAGGACGGAATTGCCTCCCTTGATCTTTTCGTTCGCGGCCTCGGCGCACCTCTGGATGAAGCACGCGTCGAGCTTTCTGTCGACGGGCATGCCGTATTCATCGACGGGCATCGGCCAGGAAACGAAAGTCTGGAAGAAGTCGCCGACCGAGATCTCCGCGACCAGCTGGACGGCGTAGTCCGGATCGGGGTCTCTTACTTCGGCTGCCTTGAACGAAAATTCCACGTCGCCGATCTTCGCGCCGGTCTTCGTCGGGGAGATCGAAACTCCGAACCCGCACAGGGAAATCAAGTCCTTCTTCAAATTCGAAACGATACGATCAGGTTGCATGTCCCTGCGGTTCTCCTATGCTAGAAACTGGGATTGGGCGTCGGCCAGAGTGAGTATGAAGTTCGGGGTTGGAGTTGGCGGTATATGGAAAAGATAACTACCCGCCGGGATTTCAGGGAAAAAATTTTCATTGAAAACTCAAGATTACATGGGGAGAAAATATAAGCGAAAGGGCGGCTTTCGCCGCCCAAAAACCGCTTCCGGAACCGCCGGACCTACTGAATTTCGTAGGAGGTCTCGTATTCGTCTTCCGGGATGTTGTATTCGAAATCCACGGTCAGGATTCCGAGGTCGAGGTGGCACGAGGTCGGGGCGGGCTTGATGATCCGCTTTTTGATCGAGGACATGGCATCGTTCCAGTTCTCGATCCCGAACTCGTATCGGGGTTCCCCGTCGATCAGGACGTAGAAGACCCTGTCCTTCGTCTTCACCGAGATCCGCTCTTTGGCGATTCCGGGGACGTAGAACTTCATCGTGAAGACTTTGTCGCCTTCTTCGAAATCCACGATTTCGGGCAGCTCGCTGCAGGTATGGCCGTCTTTGCACTTGACGTAAAGCATAGTCGTTCTCCTGTCTAGTTGAAGCCAAAAATGCGTCGGGCGGGGAATCGGCGGAGTGAGGCAATCTCTCCGCCAACCACTCCGGATGCAACCACGAATCCGTCCGCCCGACGCATTTAATTTAGCTATCCATGAAATCTCTCCGGAAAAAGAGTTCGCGCGGCCATCTACTTGATGACCACGCTGACGTTCGTCTGGATGTGGGCGCCTTCGACCTCTTCGCCCGCTTCGATCGCGACCTTGATCGCGGTCTTGTTCGCCTCGATCTTGATGCGCTGGAAGCGGTCGGCGAGATCCTTCGGATCGGCGTCCACGATGACTTCCTTCGTCTCCTTCAGCCAGAGAGAATGGCCGGAGACGGCGACGGTCTTCCCCAGGACGAGGTCGTCCACGAGGAGGGCGCGATTGGCTTTCGCCTTCTCGTCTTCCTTCTTCTTCAGGATGGTGAGTTCCTTGATCTGCGCGTCGAGTTCAGCGACTTTCGCTTCGGCGCGGAGGACGGCGGAAAGAGTCTTTTCGATGTCGGTCATGATGTGCCTCTTTTTGTTGTGGTTGCGAGGGCTGGTTGAATCCCTCTTCCTCAAATATAACACTTCGGGCGGGAAAAAGCGCGTCTCGCGCAAAAAAATTTTCAGGCCGCAAAAATGGCCAAAACAGGCTGAAAAGGGGGAAATACCCCGTGGAGGATTCGAACCTCCGACCGACCGCTTAGAAGGCGGTTGCTCTATCCAGCTGAGCTAACGGGGCTTGGGATACAATCTAGCAAAACTTCTCCGGGCGGGGCGGAAAATTTTCGCTACCTAAATTCTCCAGCTAGGAGAATTTGACTATGAAAATCGCCGGATGCGACCTCTCGATGCGGGGTTCTGGAGTCTGCGTCATGGATCTCGACGAAGATCTGAACTGCGTCTCCACCGACTGGCTCGGCTTTGCCTACGTCAAGAAAAACGCGCCAGAAGACCAGCGGAACGTCCACGTCATCTACTACAAGCAGGACTGGTATCGGTCGAGATACGACTTGACCGAGATGATGATCATCAACATCATGGATAAACTCCGCGACTGTTCGTTCGTCGCAGTGGAAGACTATGCGATCTCCGCCTGCGGCATGCTGGCCGACATAGGGGAGTTCGTCGGGCAGGTCTGCTACGAAATCTGGAAGAGCGGAATCGCGCTGAAGAAATACGTCCCCCAGCACGCGAAGATACGGCTGACCGGCTTCGGGAACGCCGACAAAATCGGGATGTATTTCGGTTTCGCCGGGGTGAATGGAATCAAGCCCGACCTGACGGGCTACCCGGTTCCGGAGGACTCCGACGGAGTCTCGCCGACCTCGGACATCGTAGACGCCTATGCCTTGTGCGAACTGCTCCGGACGGAGCTCGCGATCAGGTCGGGGAAACTGGACATGTCCTCCGATCCGATCGCGAAGAAAATCTTCGGGAACGGAAAGGTCTTCGGGAATCCGTTCATTCTCCGCAGAACTTCTTCCTAACGTCCCGGAGAGCGGCCAGATACCCGGCCTGCCATTCCCGCTTCTCGATGTATTTGATCCCCCGATGTCCCCGGCCGATGTCGGTTCCGGAGACCCTGGCGATGACGTCATCGAGAACTTTCTTGACGTAGTCCTTCGTCATCTTCGGTCTCCCGCTCTTCGTTTCCAAAGTCGAAATCGTCGTCATCGTCTTCTTCCCAGTCCCCGCGCCCGAAAGAGTTCCTCCCCTTCCGGTTGTAGGCGTCGGACTGGTTCTTCCGAAGTCTTTTGAATCCGCCCATCTTCTCCTCTACTTGATCAGCCTGGCCAGGCTCAGCGGCGAGTCGCTGAAATACCCGATCAGGTCGTCCGCTTTGAGAACTCCGCTCCCGGTGGCGACGACGTATTCGTTCACGTCCTTCACGCTTCCGGGAAGACCTTTGTCCTTCAGGAATTTAGACCATAGGAAAACCCGCTTCCCCTCCATCAGCAGCGCCCTGGACTTCGAATGTCCGGCTCTGTCGTTGTCCATCAGATACAGGCAGTCCATCCCGTCGAGGATCTTCGCGACCTCTTTCGAGTAGGAGCAGCCCAGCGTCGCGACCGAGTTCTCGACGAACATGGCGTCGATCGGCCCCTCCAGGACGAAGACGGGCTTCTTCCTGTCCACCCTGTCTATCCCGAAGAGGACTTTCTCCCTGGGAGCGACGGAGTTCAGGTATTTTGGCGTCTGCCCTACGAGAGTCCTGCACTGGAAATACGTCACGGATCCGGTTTCGTCGAAAGCCGGGATCGCGATCCGCCCGTAGTATTTCCCGAAGCCGGGGATCCTCATCTCCCGGATGCGCTCGATTGGAATCCGCCTGGACTTGCAGAACTTCAAAACCCCCGGCTTCAGCTCCGGCGGGCATTTCTTCATCGGGAGGAACCTCTCGAACTCGATCTGGACCGGGGATTTCTCCTTCGCCGGAGCGGGTTTCTTCTCCTCCTGTTTCGGCTTCCGCTGGTCCAGTTTGAGTTTCTTCTTCGAAGTCTTCGCCGCGGAGATCTCCCGACGGAACTGCCTGTAGAGGGTCTCGTCGGTGAACTTCAGCCACTTCGATCCATGCCAGGCGTTCCCGTCCCCGGCAGCCGCGCAGTCGCCTTCATTGAAGCATTTGTAGTAGATCAGCTCCCGCTCCAGGTCGTAGACCAGGTAGCCGCGGCGCTTCCTATGCCCGTCTCCGCAGACGTTGCACCTGAAATTCAGTTTATGCCCGGTCTTGTGGGCGTTCATCCTGGACGCCGCTATCTCGCAGAAACGCCACAGGACGGCGTTCTCCGCAGCCGTGAGAGCTTTCATCTCCCGGACCCGAAGAGGAGGTTCAGGAAGCGTCCGAACGCGTTCAGCGGCTTCCCGGAGCGGCTATACGAAAGACGGCGGAGAATCCTCCTCCCGCGCTCCCAGAAGAAGACGTCGCAAGGCTCCCCGGACGGCCAATAGGCGATCTCCCTGCCGTGCTTCTTCCCCCACCTCCAATCGACAGTCCTGACGAGCTTTCCGGCGGAGAAGACCCTTTCCTCGCCGTGGAGCTTTCCCTCCCGCCATTCCGTGACCCTGGAAATCTCGCCGGTCTTCTCGTCGATCTCTGTCTGACGGCCTTCCTGCTTCCCTTTCCTCCAATGGATCCGCATGGAGAGCATGCCGTCCGGCCAGTAGATTCGCTCGATTCCGTGTTTCTTTCCATGCGAATAGGGAATCCTCGCGAGGAGGTTCTCGTCTTCGTCCAGGACGATCTCCTCCCCGACGACGGGTCGGTTCCCGTAATACATCATGTCGGAGATCTTCCGTCCGTCGTCGTCAAAGTATTCGACTTTGGTCAGTATCGGCATGTCTGAGTTCCTTGTGCCGACCGTCGATGGAACCCCACGGGAGGAGGTCGGTGCGGTCGAAGTGCGTAGAGTCGCCGTCTTCCAAAATATAATCCCCGCGCTCGGTCAGGACGACTACCCCGGAGGAATTTCCGTAGTTCATCTTGAACAGCCGGACGCGCTCTCCGGCCGGGGAAACGGAGATCTTCTCCCCGGAGAATCCGGAGAACTTCCTGCACCGGTAGATCAGATCGTTGACGAAGAACGGATCTTTTGCCATGGAAGACCTCTAATAGCCCCGCAGACGTTTTCTCCTCTCTTCGGCCAGCTTCCTCTGCATCTTGAGAAAGCGCGTCATCCCCGCGTTGTAGGCGTCCATCATGCGGTCTTCCCTGGTCTTCGGCTTCTGGGGGACTTTCTTCTTCGGCGGCGCGGAAGCCTTTTCGGCGGCTCTCTCCGCGTCCTTCCTGGCTTTCCTCTCGGCCTCCATGCGAAGTTCCTCCTCTTCCCGCTTCCGTTCGAACTCGGCGAACTCTTCCGGAGAGAGGGTCTTCTCCATGCTCTTCTTCCACTCCTCGAACGGAACGTAGGATTCCCCGCGCGCCTTCGCCTTCATCTGTCTGGACTTCCATTCCCGGAGTTCCGGCGTCCAGCCTTTCTTGATGGCCGTCGAGTTCTTCTGGCGGAACTCGTCCGTGCTCCACCTGGTCTTCATATTGTTCGAAATCGTCTTCTTCACGGATTCGCTGTTCACCGTCCGGAGGACTTTCCCGCGATACTCCGGATCCTTCCACAGTTCACGCATGAACTGCGCTCTGGAACCCTTTATCGTCCGGGCGTAGCGGCTCATCGGCTACTCTTCTTCGGGGAAGTGCTTCTTCGTCACTGCGATCGGGTATTCCTCGATTTCGCTGGCCCAGACGGGCTTCACCCCGGCTTCGCTGAAAGCGATGGGGAACCCTCCCAGGCCATCGAACAGGGAAGCCATCGTCGCGTCTTCGGGGAGATACTTCGCCATGCGCTTGGCCATCCATTTCCAGAAAGGAAGCGCGATCGAGTTCCCCAGCGCCTTGTATTTCGGACCGTCGGTGTCCTTGTGCAGCTTTCCTTTGGTGTCGGTCCACTCGCCGATGTCGCACCATCCGTCCGGAAAACCCTGGAGCCGCGTGCACTCAAGCGGAGTCAGTCGGCGGAGCTGGGAGGTCTTCACGCAGGGGACGTGATTGGGATCCCCGCTGGTGTCCGCTGACATCGTCATGGATTTGTCTCCGGTGACGTTTCCGTTATACATGTCGATACCCTGTTCCATGATTCCAATCTGACCTTGCGCGTTCAGGGCGGGGGAGAGTTCGTTCGCAGTGATCGGAGTCTGCGTCGCGTGGACGGACATGATCAGGTCGGTCGCGTCTTTGTGATCTCTCTGTTTCAGCGTGGAAGCCTTTTCCTGTTCGGAGTATTCTCCGATCCTCTGCATCGCAAACGCGGTCTGCTCTTCCTTGTTCTCCATGTTCTCTTTCTCCGTTCTTTCGTAGACGATGTCGAGATTCACGTTCTTCGAATCGGTGGCGGTCCTAGTGGAGGCGGTGAACATTCCGGTGACGTCGGTCGAGACATACATCGAAGCCCCTCCCTGGTCGTTCAGGACGTCGGTCGGCTTCGCGATCATCGGAACGTATCCTCCGCCCAGGCCCATCGAAGCGCTAAGAGTCGGGGAGACTCCCTCTTCGGTGATCGTGGCGTGGTTCTGGTTCGACTCCAGGACTATTGGTTCGCCTGACGGACGAGAGCTTCCTTCAGGAGCGGGGGGAGGTTCTTCCCCCTCTTCTCCGCCCTGTTCAGAATCCCCTGACACGCTTTCGCGCTCAAACAGTATTTCGGGTGCGGCGCTTCCTCCAAAATCTGCGACAAGCGCGATTCTCTTGCGACGCTGGGGGACTCCCCAAAACTGCGCGTCATGAAGCCTCCAAGCAATCGACCATCCGTCGCCCAGAACGGCTCCAGCCCGAGTCCAAGCCCCTTCCGGAGGTCGAGGCACAGAGGCGTCTGGTTCGACGATTCGGACGATTTCTTCGAGGACTCGTCGGAAGTCCTCTCCTCCGTTGCAGCTGAAAGCTCCCTTGACGTTTTCCCAGACCATGAATCTAGGCCCGACGCGAACATTTCCCATGCGTTTGCTGACATCTCTCATCTCCTTCACGAGTCTGACTTGTTCGAGGAAAAGGCGGGATTCGTCGCCGCCCAGACCTTTTCTGTTCCCGGCCACGGAAAGGTTCTGGCAATTATGAACTACGATTCCGTTGACGCAATAGCTCTCGTCTTCGTCTACGGAAAGATTGAACACATCGCAGACATCGGCCTTCTCGATGGATTCGATCTCAAACCACGGTTCGCTGTCGTCGTTCGATTCTCCAACAAGAACGCAATCCGTGGACAGGTCTTTGAGTTGAATCCATTCGGCGGTTTTTCTCTCTCCTCTTTCCCTTGACGCATAAAACGGATGGTTTCCCGTTGCTTTGATCGTCTTGAAACCAACGCCTTTCAATTCATACGTCTGTTTCACTCCGGTGCATCCGCAGTCCTTTACGGTTCTCCATCTCTTTTTGTGAGTGAGAACCACCATTCCTGGCTTTACGTCTTCGATCGGAATACGTCCGTTTTCCGTAGTCACAAGACTTCCGGCGGCGAAACAAGGGCTACCCCCCGTTATCACGTCCACGATCGGGACGGTCTCGCCAGTCAGTTTGGTCAAGTCTCCGAGGTGTTTCATCCGTATCTCCTACTTGATGAGCTCCGAAACCGCGTCGGCTCCTCCGGAGACGAGCGTTCCGAAAAGGTATTCTTCCTGGAGTTTGTCCTCCGCCGACTGGACGCCGTTCTTCGACTTCTCCTTCAGGACCTTGAGGAGCTTCGGGAACCGCGCCGCCGAGCAGACGCCCTCCTTCTCCGCCCCCAGGGCGATCTTCTTGATCTCTTCGGAAAGTCCGTCGGCTTCGCTGACGTTCGTCCTGACGGTCTTCACGAGTTCTTCCAGTCCGGCGACGTCCTTCACGATGGGTTCCGGATCGCGGAGCTTGACGTCGAGATTGGTCAGGAGGAACATGTATTCCTCCAGCTTCTCCGTCTGCCCCATGTCCCGGAGGAGGCCGACGATCCCGTTCAGCCGGGAGAAAGCCGTCTCGATCGGATCCTTGAGGTTCTCCGGATCTTCGGCGTGGTCCATCGCCTTGCAGATCAGCCGGACGTAGGCGGCGAGCTTGCGCTTCAATTCGCGGTGCTCGATCGACTTCCTATTGGGCTGCTCCTTCTCCGCGAACCTCTTGATCCGCCCGGAGAACGTCTTGTTCTGCTCCTTCTTGAGAGCCTGCTTTTCCATCGCCTGCGCGAAAAAATTCGTCTGCATTTCGTTTTCCTCCGGAATCAGAACGCGAACTGCTCTTCGGCGGGTTCTCCGTCCGTTTCCTTAGTTTTGTATGTGTATTTCCCCTTCAGGTATTCCGCGAAGTCGGTGTTCTTGAAGAGGGGAGCCCAGAAATCGGCGCAGTAGAGATCGACTTCCTTCCATTCTTTGTCGTTCTCCACCGACGGACGGGAGAACCGGCCTCCCTTCGGCTTGATGACGTATCCGCCTTCGAGCGCGTCGTCGAGCAGGCCGTAGAACGGATCGAGACCGCCCTCGTGCTTGATCCGGAACTTCAGCTTGAACTTCTCCTTCGCGACGCGGCCCTTGTGGACCAGAGCGGTGATGATCGCCCCCTCGACGTCGCCTTCGCTGTTTTTGTCCTTCGCCTTCGACATGCCCATGACGACGTTCTGCGACATGTAGTAGAGTTCCTTCCCGCCGGGGACGGAAAGGGGGTCTCCGAAGCCGCCGACGTTGGCCATGACGTGGTTCACCACGATGTAGGTCTGGCCATAGGCTTTGAGGAGCTTCGCGAGGTTGTTCTTCCACTGGACGAGGGACATGTCCTTCGTGTCCGATCCCTCCGCGGCCTTCGTCAGGGAAACGTTGGAGACCAGAGCTCCCCAGGAGTCGAAGACGATGAAGGTGTTCCTCCGCTCCTCGACGGACCGGCCTTCGGCCAGCTTCGCGATGATCCTGGCGATGTCGATGATGTTGGAGGTCTGGAAGACTGTCAGTTTGTCTTCGGAGACGTCGACGCCGAAATCCTCGGCCATCTTCGGATTGAACGCGGTCTCCGAGTCGATGACGTAGCAGTCCATTCCCTTCTTCTGCGCGTTCTTCAGGAACTTCAGCGCGATCATCGACTTCCCCAGGGAGGAGTCGGCGCTGATCATGTTCACGACGCCCTTCTCGATCCCGCCGAAGGGGTCTCCGGAGAAGAGGATGTTTATCGTCGCGACGTCGGAGGAGATGAACTCCGGTTCGAACTTCACGGGGGCGAAGTCCTTGAACTCCTTCATGTCGGAAAGTCTGATGTGCTTCATTTGAAGTCTCCGTTTCTGTAGTCCGTTCCGCACTCCCGTTTCAGTTCCTGGAGCATGATCAGCGCGTCCCGTTTCGTCAGCGGCGCGTCGAGCGGTCCGTAGGTTTTCCGCATCTGTAGTTCCACACAGCCTCTGGAATCCGGGTGTCTTTCACATTCCCTGTCCGCGACGGCGGAGAAGAACACCATGAGGATGATCACCACGAGGGGGAGGATAACGCCGATGAGGAGGATTCCCCCCTTGAAGTCGTCGATGAAATCCCATACCTCGCCGACTGCTTCCTTGAACCATTCGAAAATCTTCACGAAAATCTTCATCGCCGGTTTCCCCTATCCGAGAATCATTTCTTCGGGAGCGGACTTGACGACGTCCACGTAGAGGACGTCTCCCGCCCGTTCGGTGGAAGCGACCTTGCAGCCGCACCAGCGGCACTTCTCGTCGAGCCGCCTCACGTGTTCCCTGATGTCGGCTTCGTTCGAGGAGATCTCATTCTCCACGAGGACCAGGCTCTTCGACAAATGCTCCAAGCCCGACTGCAGGCGCAACTGGATCTTCATGTTCTTCTCCGTTCAAGTTTTCGAAAAGGTTTCTGATGGAAGACATCTCGGCGAGTCTGTCCGGAACATGCTTCTTCGCGAAAGAGAAGAGAGCGCCGACGTCGGTCTTCCCCTCGGCGACGACCCGGTCGTATTCCGCGTTCGCCTTCTCCTTCACCCAAGAGGGGATCTCGCCCATGTCGATGAGTTTCCTGTTCCTGTTGTAGGTCTCCAGGAGTCCGGGTTCCTCCGCGAGGAAGACGTCCAGCCGGTTCTCCCGGATCATCTTCTCCGCCTTCTTCTCGCCGACCCCCTTCCTGACTCCGGAGATGTTGTCGGATTTGTCGCCGCAGACGATTTTCACGGCGAGGTCCATCACGGGGTTCAGCGAGACGACGTAGTCCTTCTTGATCGGGTTCCAGATGGAGAAGTTTTCGTTCTTCAGCAGCTGGACGTAGTCTTTGTCGGTGGAGACGGCGACGAACTTCCTTTCGGGGAACCGCTCCACGATGGAGGCGACGATGTCGTCGGCTTCCACGTCGTCGATTTTCACGAAGCGGATCGTCCCGAAAGTCGAGGAGAGGTCTTTCCAGAATCCGTCGGCGATCGGGAAGAACTTCTCGAAATCCACGGGAGACTTCTCGCGGTCGTCGTTCCGCTTCTGCTTGTATTCGGGATAGAACTTGCGCCGCCAGGGATTCCGCCCGTCTCCGCAGACGACGATCTCGTCGGGTTCGAACTGCTTCGCGTATTCGAGCAGCGTGGAGAACATCAGCCGACGGTAGAGCTTGAACTCCTCGTCGAACGGATCTTCCTTGAAGGCGGTGAACAGACAGCGATACTGAAGATTCGACCAGTCGATTAGCAGTGTCTTCATAGTCGGAAAGATAGCCCTTTAGTGGTAGTAGACGGGAGCTTTCTTTGTAAAACTTTTGGCATACTTCTGGAAGGCTTCGAAGACGTCGGCCCCCATCTGTTCGGGAACGACCCGCGTCAGGTTTTTGTCGAAGACGACGTAGCCGGACGGGCGGATCTTCAGCCCGCGATACTTCATCCAGGAACCGAAGAGATGCTCGAACACGTGCCCGATCAGGCGCTTGTTCGTGTCATCGAGCTTGATCCCCTCCTGCTTCATCCATTCGGTCAGCTTCGGGAACATGAACTCGCACCATTCGTCGATGATCGGCTTCCGGCAGACGAACATGTTGCACTTGTAGAGGGTCTTCTCGTCGTAGAGGTCTTCGAGGAAGAACTTCGCCATCTTGTAGGTGATCCGGTTCTTCGCCAGCCAGAGGATGAAGCCGTAGACGAACTTGTATGCCTGGAGCTTCCTGTCCTCCCAGCCGATCAGGATCGAGTGCGCGACCCACGGGAACTCGACGTCCTTCGTGGAATACCGGTGCTCGATCGCCATGACGTCGTAGTCGGAGAGGATAGATTCGATCCTCTCCTTCGTCGCGAACTTCCCCTTCTCGTCGACGAAGTAGCGGCGGTAGTGTTCGAGGCCGACGATCTCGGCGGTGGAGGTCTTCCAGAGCCAGTAGAGCGCGGTGGCCTCGCAATACCATGGGTTCAGCTTCGCGATCGAATACCCTTCGGCGTCGGTCTCGCCGGGAACGTAGATCGTCCTGCAGGGCGGAATCCCCAGCTGCTTTATCCGTTCGACTTTTTCCTTAGGGGAACAAACTACGATTTCGATCACAGGCCGAATCCTCCGCGGACTTTCATGATCTCGATGAAGTTCTTTATCGAGAACGAAAGTCGGTTTATGTTGCCCAGCGTGTCCTGGAGATAGTCCACGACGAGTTTCTGCTTCGACGACGCCGCCGACAGCTTCACCCATTCCGGATCGCACTTGATCTGGGATTCGATTTCCTTGTTGGAATCGAACTTCAGGTTGGACTCGAAGCGGTATTCCTTGTAGAGCTTCCCGTAGAGTTTGTCCTTCTCGATGTCGAGGACGATGAACTTCGCGGATTCGCGGTTGTAGACGTCGAGCCAGTCCTGATAGATCGAGGAGACTCGTCTGCACTTCTCGGCGGCGGTGTCCCAGTCGTATTCCAGGTCTCGCTTCGCCCGTTCTTTCAGTCTCGCGAAGTCCTCCGCGGACATCACGAATTTGTTCAGTTCTTCGGGAGTCATGCAGTCAATGTAGCAAAAGGCCGGATTTTCCCGAAGAAAAATTTCAGGAAATTTTTGGAGATGTTCCTAAATCTTCAAAAGTTATTGCATCCGCCGTTTCAGTTCGGGGAGGAACCTGTTTTCGAAGAAATCGGAGAATTTCCGCGCCCTGGAGGCCGACTTTTTCCCCGAAATCTCTTCGGCGAATACCTCTTTGATCGCCGATATGATCACCCCGCCGCCGCGTTCGTTCAAGGGCAGGACCAGTTCCGGTCCGGCTTCCCCGGCGATCGCTTCGACCATGCCGCCGAAAGCGAGTTTGACTTTGTCGGAGAAACCCTCTTCTTGAGGAATGAACGACTTGAGTTCTCCGATCCTCTTCTCCCAGCCGCGACCGAATTTCCAGTAGTTCTTCATCTTTCGATACTGGAACGCTCGTCGCTCCAGCATCTCCGCCGCAACGCTTTCCAATTCGGTCTCCGGGAGCATCGAAAGAAGTTCGCCTACGGTCTTTCCTCCGCTCACTCCGCGCGCCGCGACAGTGTCCCTGATCGGTTTGGATCCCAACGCGGATCCCGAATTGACGAGGAAGTCCAGAGCCAGGGACGCCAGAAGATTGTTCGGCGCGAGGTCCAGCCTCTCCGCCTCCCAGAACTTCTCCCGATAGAATTTTTCGACCATGGATTCGAGCGCGGGATCGTCCACGATTTCGTTCAGTTCGAGTCCTCCCCGCTCCGCCTTGATCTCGTCTATCCGGTTCCAGCCCTCCCAATCCTTGTTCCTCGAACGGTCGATCCCGCGATAGCTCTCGCCAGGATTCGCCGGATTGTATCCGCCCTCGGCGGCGAGAAGATTCTGGAGCGCGTAATCGAAGTCGGCCTTTTCCCTGCCAGCGGCTTTCTGTATGGCCTTCGCGACGGAGGACTTCCCCTGGAGGCCGAGGTTCTTCATAGACCGGCGGATGGCAGCCAGAATGAGCGTTCTGAAAGCGTCGTCGCGGACGTTCTTCGGGAGATCGGCCAGCCTTTCCGGATCGGGGAGGTCTCCCAGGTCGGCCATGAGCTTCCAGTTATCGGGGTCGGCGGCGAGTTTCGAGACGTTCAGGTTCTGGACCACGTAGGGAAGCGACTTCGATTCCTGGGCGGAGACGAAAGCCTCCACCTCCTCCTTCGAGAGATTCTCCAGCTTGAAAGCGCCAAGTCCGCTTTCGGCGAGGGATTTGTTGAAGAGGTCGGTCAGATTGTCGGCCTTGATGGAATCCCCTCTGGACCCCCCCTCGGCCTTGTTCACGTCCAGAACCCTGTCCAGATCGTATTCATGGGAAGAGACGCCTCCTCCGATTCCGGAATCCGGCGTCGTTCCGCCGCCTTCGTCTTTGGAAAGAAGAGTCCAGGCCAGGCCCAGCCCTCCGGCCAGCGCAAGGGCGAGTTTCGATTTTTCCCCGAAATCCTTCCGCTCCTGCTTCCTGCCGCGTTCTTCGGTCTTCAGGTCTTCGTCGATTTCCTTTCCGCGAAGAGCCGTCCGGCCCAGCGCCTTGTTTATCCGGCCCAGAGACTGCAGGATCGAATCGGTGTATCCCACCGCTTTCCTGATGGGATTCTCCCTTCCGGAGGTCTTCGAGACAATGTTCCTCCGCTGGACGTTGCGAGCGGCGTCCCCGCGGAGTTCCCTTTTACGGGCGATTCTCCTTCGTCCCATGCTACTTTACCACCTTTGGAGGCGGGCGGATGCCCAGCGCCCTCCTGGCTCTCGACGGAGTATATCCCATGAGCTTGCACAAGTAGTCCACGAGTTCTTCGTCGGTCATGTGTTCGAACGGGTCGTAGTAGTCCTCTTCCTCGTATTTAGGCTCCACGTAGCCCCATCCTTTGGTCTTCGCGGCTTCTTTACCGAAGAGGATCACGTTCAATACGGTTTCCACGGTGGCTATCAGGGCGTTGGAATCCACGATTCCGTCCTTCAGGCTCTCCACGCAGTCCCTCACCTCCTCCATCCAGTTCCCGGAGAAAGCCTTTCTCTGCTTCGATCTGGTGACAGAAGAAAGGGATTTACCTTTTCTACAAAGTATGAGGGATAGAAGTTCAAGGTCGTCTATGGATTCGATTCCTTTTTCCAAAGAGGAGACGAGGAGGTCGGCGTCCAGCTTCCTGAAGGCATACGGGAAGGAGGAACGTATCATGGATACGGTTTCGAGGTCGGGGAGGATCCTGTTCCCGTTCATGGAAAGGAATCCGAGGGAGTAGGCTTTGAGGAACCGGATCAGCTTCCTGACGAGGAGACCCCGCTTCGCCTTCTCCCTTTTGGAGTAGACGATGTTCCTCCACTCCGCGATATGCTTCTTCGAGCAGTAGCGGGCCTCGGCCTCGATCTGCTCCGCCGGTGGCATCCCGTAGAGCTTTCCGTTCGGGGTCTTCTCCTTCGCCTCTTCGTAGAGCTCGGTGATGATCCTCTTGTAGTCCTCGTATCCGATCCAGTGGAACTTTTCGTGGTATTCGACGAAACGCTCCGCGCGGAGACGGAAGACGTAGGAGTTTCTTCCTTTCATGTCCTTATCCGCCCTTTCTGCGTTGCCTTTCAAATTTGGCTTTCTGGAAAATCCGGACTTTCCGCCGGAGACGGGTTCCTCCTCTTCTCTTCCCTGCGACTTCGAAGCGACGAGAAGCCTCTCCAGCTCCCTGTCGCCGTCCCACATGTTCTCGGCCATGCAGTCGTAGACCATGTCCTTCGTCAGGTAGGGGTCGTCGTGGATGGAGAAGAACCGCCCGACGAAGTCCCCATAGATCTTTTCGGAGACGAATCCGCCGTATGAGAAGAACCTATACTTCTCCCCGAGGACCTCCGGCCGGGATTCGAAAAACCAGTGATTCTTCAGAATGAAGCCGCGGAAGGCTTTGTCGCAGGGGTAGGACGGATAGAGCGCGTCCCATACCCGGCCGACGTTCGATCCCATCTTCTTCACGGAATCGGCCCAGAACTCGGTCTCCAGAATCCATTTGACCTGGAGCGTCGAATAGCCGCGCTTCTCGTGAATCAAGGCCGTGGATGGCTTCATCCCGATTTTTTCGACGAAATTCCCCAGCATCTCCTCCGCCTTTTCCGTCGGGAGCTCGTCCACGTCAATGGCGAAAGATATAAGTTTAGCATTTTGACCGTAGGTTATGTATTTCTCCTCGTCGTCCAGGTTTATCGGGGAGTCGCCCAGGGCGATCGTCATCCTGTCGGAGAAGAAACGGCACGTTTCGTCATATAGCCAGCCCGGAAGCGGGTCGCCGACCATCCGGCGTTTGAAAGACCCCTTCGGATGGAACTCGCCCGTCTTCTTCGAGATCGCGTCGCGTTTGTATCGCTCCTTCGTGACGATCTCGTGGAAACCGGACTTCTCGACGCTGACCCCGCACGTCGCCTCCTTCGTCGCTTCCGATCCCCTGCTCCACGGAGGAGAGACCATGAAGACGTGCCTGGAGTGCTTCCAGAATCCCCGCAGCTGCGCGCACTGCAGCAGCTTCTCCCGGCTCATCATCATGAACTTCGAGCCGTAGTTCGTATAGGTGTTGGGGACGCGGAGAGAGTGCATCGAGGCCAATCTAGCAAAAAGAACCGGAAGCGGCGGAGCGTCCCGCAAAATTTACGTGTCCGGTTTCCATCCACATCTAAATTGGAAAAGGGGATGTCAGGAGGTTCCGGATGAAAGCCGACGTTGGAGAAATTTCGAGGTTCGCCAGAAGAGCGGTCTCCGATCTGATCGAAGGAGACGGAGAGACTTATTTCTACAATCTCGGTTATGCTCCGGTCGGCGATCCCGAAGAAGGAAAGGAAGAGAAGTTCGCCGTCGTCGTCGGATGGGCGGATGTCGACGGAGAGGAATATCCGGAGATTTCGATCAAACTCGCCTACAACGACGGTTCCGACCAGAGCGACTACGAGTTCGACTGGAAGATCCCCTCTTCGAAAGCCATGCGGCGCGGAGACTTCGAGGAGGTCGGGATCGAAGACTATTCTCCAGCGAAGATCCGGAAGACGGTCTCCCGGCTGATCGACGCCTTCGGAGAATACAACGACGAGAAAGACCTGGAGCTGATCCATTCGGAGACCGCGAAGATGGAAGACCGACCGAGCTCCCTGCCCTCCAGAAGACGGACCTAAATTTCATGCGTTAAATCGGGGATTCCACATGGCCGTTAAGAGCGAGAACAACCGTTTCGACTACACGAACCTCACCTATCCCGACATCGAGCGGAAGCTGGAGTCCATTCTCGACGGCTCCGGGAAGTTCGTTTCGTCCTCCCAGTCCGCCGTCTATCGCGTCCTCGTCGACGACTTCGTCGCGATGGCCGACCTCGTGAACTACTACATCGAACGGACGGCGGAGGAATCGTTCCTCTCGACGGCCAGACATCTCTCCTCCGCGATCGTCGGGGCGAAGCAGATCGGATACGTTCCCAGGAGACCGACTTCGGCTAAGGCTTCGGTCTCCTTCGAGCTCTCTAACCCCGATTCCTCCTGGACTTTCAGGGCCGGAGACGCCTTTACCGTCAAGGGAGGAACCGATTCCCTCTCCTTCGACGGGGACAATTTCGTCTTCTGCGGCAGCTACGTCTACGTCCTGACCGAAGCCGACGCGACCATGCTGAACGGAGGGGGTTCCATCACGATCTCCTCCGCCATCCCCGAAGAAATCTACGGCATGCTCGTCGTCGAAGGCGCCTCCGAAGAGGAGATCGCGAAGAGGAGAACGGCGATCGTCGTCATGCAGGGCGACAGGAAGACCGTCCAGCTGGTTCCCGGAGTCCTCGCCGGTAAGAAGTTCCAGATCTACAGGGTGGACGACCCCGACTTCTCCAACTACTACGGGTCGGAGGACGTCTACGACGCGAAGGCCGTCATGTCCGGAGGAGCCGTGACCTGCGTCGGGAACCCGGCGATGATGACCAGGGTCTTCGTGACCGACGGGACCGCGAGAACGGAATACCACGTCAACAGGAGATCCCTCTGCATCGAGAGGTGGAACGTCGACGCGATAGCGAAGGCGAAAGCCGCAGACGTCGAAAGCCCGATCCTTCCCGTCTGCCTGGTCGAAAGCGGGATGGATACGACTGTCTCCGTCTGCTTCGGCGACGGGGTTGCCACCAGGCTCGGACCCGTCTCCGGAGAATACGTCGAGATCGAATACCTCGCGACGAAAGGCTCCGCGGCGAACAGATACGGCGTTGTCGGGAAGACCGCGGAACTCGACGCGACCGGGAACTTCGAGACCTCCGGATCGGTGATTGACTTCCCAGGAATCGTGACCGTCCGCCTCGAAAGCAACGTGACCGGCGGCTCCGGATTCGAAGACGTCGAATCCATCAAGACGAACGCCCCCGCGATCTACCAGTCCCTCGACAGGCTCGTCACGAAGACAGACTACGAAGCCTTCGTCAAGACGATCGTCGATCCCATAACGGTGAAATACGGAAGCGCCTGGGGAGAGGCGGAGGAAAGGCTCCGCGAGGGAACGGTCTCCGTCCCCGAACTGATGAACGTCGCCCTGACCACGGCGATGGGCGGACCCTACAGGAAGAACGCCGACGGGAACTGGGAGTTCCTGAATCCGTTCGACACCGACGAAGCCGCCGACTCAATCTTCGTCGAGGGAACCGCGTGGGAGACCTTCAGGAACTACGCCTACTACTACGTCTACCTGAAGAAGTCCGTCCCCGAATACATGTCCTACGTCTACGGGGACGACGCCGACGACGCCGCCTCGATGGAGCGCGTGAAGAGGTTCCTCGAACAGGTTTCGGCCCGCTCCCAGCTGACGGTCTCCAACGTCTACGTCCCGCCCACGATCCACGTCTTCAGGATCGCGGGTTCCATATCCGTCGACAGATACTGCGACGTCGCCGACCTGAAGACCAGGATGAGGAACGCGATATACGAATACCTGAACGCGAACGCCAACTTCGGGAAGCCGGTCTTCGTCTCCAACGTCTCCTCGATCATCGAATCCTTCGACGAGGTCAGACACTGCTCGATCCGGTTCGAATCCACCGCGAAGAACCCCGTCGTCGCCGACCTCGGAACGGCCGGGAAGAACGCCCTCTACGTCGACGGGACGACGAATCCCGAACAGCAGACCGCGATGGAGAACCTCGTCGTCAGGGAATGGCAGCAATATATCCAGAACCACGGCGGCGACCTCGACTCCTATTACAAGGTGTCCCTCTACACGACCACCGAAAACGGAACGACCGTCGGTCCGGAGAACAGCAAGACGCCTACCTACAGCGCGTATACAAGCACCGGAACCAGGATGACGAATCTCAAGGTCGCAGAGAACGGCAGCGGGTTCCGCGATTGGAAGTTCACCGACTACGACTACAACGAAAAGGAACGCGCCCTCGCGGTCCACTCCCGCGGGAAGGGCGGGAAGGAAGGCAGTCCGGTCGTCTGGCAGAAGACGAACAGCCTCGTCTCCGGATTCTCCGAATATGGATTCCTCGATGGCTACATGCGGAAGCTCTACGTCGACATCAAGGCCGACCCCGCGACCGCGAGCTACCTGGACGACGAGAACGACTTCATCCACTACTTCTCCGCCATGAGAGACGCGATGGAGAGGGTCTTCGGCTATTCCATGCTCGACGCCGACGGGAACGTCAAGAAATTCTCGATCGACAATGAGTTCGCGATGGTGATGTTCGACGATTCGATCATCACCCAGATAGGGGACTAGACGGATGGCCGAACAGGAAACCAATCCCTACGAATGGGTCTACGACCATTCCCGGACCGACGCCGACGGGAACCCGCTCAAAGTCGGCAAGGTGAACGACCGGCTGATCGACCTCCTCGGCTGGCTTCCCGGCGCTCTGTCCGATTCCCAGCTTTCCGAAGTTCTCTCCGTCTTCCAGGACTATCTGAACTTCGAGGAATACGAAGAGTCCGGAAGATGGAGCGACGAAGCCATCGCGATTTCGGTTCTGGGGAAGATCGCCGGTATCTCCAGGCTGCGCGACCCGGATTCCATAGACAGGGATTTCCTCTACTCGTATCTCGACAATCTCGGCTTCAGGTATTCCTCCCTGGCGCAGCTGAACGGAGTCGACGACGAGACGGACAGGTTCAACAGGACCAGGGAAATCGCCCGCTCCGCTCCGTTCTTCTTCTCCGAGAAGGCGACCGAGGTCGGAATATCCAGCCTGCTTTCGATCTTCGGCTTCACCGCTTCGTTCGACACGATGTGGACCGACTCCGAGGAAGGATACAGGAACGGAGATTTCTATCCATACGATTCCTCCGTCTCCCCCGAAAGCGGCCCGACTCCGCACTTCGGGATGGTCCTCGACGTCGGTCATTCCAGCTACGAGATAACGGACTTCGTCTCGATCCGCCTCCGCGACACGATCGAGAAGATCAGGCCGATCAACGCGGTCTTCGACGGACTCGGACTCAAGATGAGCGTCCACAACTTCTCGCAGGACGGATCCGGACCGAACGGACTTCGCCTCACGATACCCGACGTCTGGACGAACGACTTCCAGCGCCTCACGGGTATTCCGGTCTTCGAGGGCATGCTCTACGTAGACCCCAGAGACAACGCGAAATACTGGTATGCCGAGATAGGCGATGCCCATTGGATGCTCCGCAACTTCGACTTCGGGGAAGCCGTGACGAACCCGAATGGATCTTCCGCATATGGGAACAAGTTCATCGCCGACCAGAGCCACCCCGAATACGGCGGTCTCTACGACTGGCGCGTTGCGATCCAGACCTGCCCGAACGGATGGCACCTCCCGACCGAAGCGGAGATGCAGGATCTCTTCGTCCAGGCCAACGGAGGCTCTACCGCCGGAAGCGAATACGGAAAGCAGCTGAAGGCGAAGCCCTCCGTCTGGGACGGAACCGACACGATCGGCTTCAACTTCCTTCCCGGCGGCGACCTGTTCGGAAACGGAACCCCCGACGCCGAGTTCGAGAACCAGGGAACCGAAGGACACATGTGGCTTTCGACTCCGGAGCAGAAGCAGATGTTCGATTCCGAGGTCGGATTGTGTCGCGGGATGTTGAACGCGAAGGCCGCGACGGGAGATGACCTGGTGCGCCTGACCCGACCGAACAACATCTTCGCTTTCTCCATGCGCCTCGTGAAGAATCGGAGAGGTATGACGGAGGGAATCACCGTCGACGACCGCGACGGAACCCCGTATCGCTGGAAGAAGATCGGGAACCTCTACTGGATGATCGACAATCTGATGTATGGAACGGTCGTTCCCGATTCGACGACGACCCTCCAGCCCGGACAGGCATGGGAACTGAAGATTCCGTGGACCTACGGATCGACCGACTACGTCGCAAGGGCGGGGTATTCCTATTCCAGGGAAGTCGCCGAAGACGCGATTCCTACCGGATGGAGACTTCCCGGCAAAGCGGACTGGGCGGATTTGCGGGATTCCCTCGTCGCCGAATACGGCGGTTCGACGACCGCGGGAACCGACGGCAGGAACGAAATCTGGACGACCACGACGATCGGCGGAAAGATGAAGACCGATGGAACCTGGCCTACCGGAACCGGCGGAGACGACGCTTCCGGATGGTTCGGCATGCAGACGAAGGACGCCTACGCCCTATATCACTGCTACGAAGAAGCGGAGAAACCCGTCTGCGCCGGAGGAGACTGGAGACCGTATGCCGTCGCTCTGGGCGCTTCGGATGGAAGCCTGACCCTTGCTTCCGCATACGGACAGTTCCCCGGAGGGATAGCTCCCAATCTCGAAAACAACTACAACATCGCGATACGCTGCTGCAGGAACACCCAGCCCGACGCGCATACGGAAAGCGACTGGCATGACTGGTATGGACAGCCCGAGGTATAGTCGATGAAAATCGTTCGCGAGTTCTGGAACAGAGGAAGCGAATCCGGCAGAAGAGGAGACCTCACTCTTGAAGACTGGTTCGAGGTCGTCTTCTCCGAACAGGAGGATTTCGAACTCCTTCCAATCGACACGGAGGACGACGTCGATCTTCTGATCGTCAAGGGCGGAGTCTACGAAGACCCGGAGAAGGCGGGCGAGATCCTCTCCTTCCTGGAGAACAGGCCGGACACGAAGCTCTGCGTCCTCGAAGGGAGCCGCGGCCCGGCATACGATTTCGCGAAGAGAAGATGCCTGAACGTCCTGAACCGGACGGACGCTCTCCTCCACAATTCGACTTTCCTGGAAAAAGACCTCCGGAAGATAGAAGCCGCCTCCAGGATGTCGGTCTTCCGGACGGCAGACCTGAATCTCTTCCGCCCGACCGACGAGGAGCCGCTCCCCCTGGAATCGAGGAGTTCGATCGTGTCGGCTTTCGGCGCGGTCATGCACTGCAAGGGGTCGGTGGACTTCGCGGACAATTTCCCCGCCTATGCGAACGGAAGATACGCCTACGGTTCGGTCGGACACCTCATGCCGTCCGGAAACCCCAGAAACGAAGTGAAGGTCTTCCGCGAGTTCGACGACTCCGTCAGGTTCGAAACGGACAGGTTCAATCTCGTGGGTTCCTATTCCAAAGACGATCCGGCGTTCCGCTGCTTCCTCCGGAAGACCAGGTTCGCGGTCTTCTGCTATGGAGTCGATCGGTTCTTCCCGGCCGTCGGATGGATCGAATCCCCCGAATACAGCCTCCTCGAAGCCATAGACGCCGGGGTTCCCGTCATAGTCCACGAGGACTGGCTCGATTCGATCAGGATCTTCGGGGAGAAGCCGGACCTCGAAAACTCAGGTTTCCTGACTTTCAAGGACTGGTCGGACCTCGGGGAGGAAAGGCTTCTTTCGTTCGAGAGCGAATACGAGGAGACGATCGCCCTGCAGAAGAACTTCCTCCGCCGGAACTGGGGCAAGTCCGCCGAAGAGAAGCTGCTTCTTATTTTCCGCGAACTCGTATACGGCGACGCCGACACCTAAATTGCAGAGAGGTTTTCGCATGAGAAAGGACTTCAAAAATTATTTCAGGGAAGCCGTCAAGGGCGTCCATGACAGGGCGGAGCTCATGAGTTTTCTCCGCTCCACCCGCGGCATGAACGATCCCGGCCGCGAGAACAACGAAGAGACGAAGGCCGACGACCTGGAGTTCAAGAACGACGAACTCGAATACGCCGTCAACGCCCTGGCCCAGAAGACCGACGACGCCAATAAGGAAGAGAAGAAGGCGAAGAAGAAGGTCAAGTCCCTGAAGAAGAAGATCGAGAAGATCAAGGGCGAACTCGAACAGGCGAAGGACGACCTCGCTGCCGCTTCCTCCGAACCCGCCGAAGAGGGCGGATCCGAAGAGTCGGGCGAAAAGGGCGAAAAGGAAGAAACCTCCGTCAAGAAAGGCGACATCGGATACGACCCCCTCCTCGATGAACCTATGGATTTCGGGGAAGAGGAGGAAGGGGAGAACTCCGGAGAGGAAAGCGAAGAGAAAGAGGAAGAGGACGACGGGAAGAAGAACGAATCCGTCCTCCTCGGCAAACGTCGCGTCATCAAGGAAAGGGCGCGCGGACTCCAGAACTGGGAACTGCAGATGAAGAACCGCCTGAAGAAGATAGGGATTGCGGAAAGCGAACGCTCCGGGATCCGGAAGGCCCTCGGCCTCCGCAGGATCGACGAATCCCGCCGCCCGCTTTCCAGGCGTTTCCGGAGGGCGTAAAATGCAAGGATTCAAAGATTTCGTCCAGAAGAAGAAGTCGGGCTGCGGAGACTACATCCGCGAGAACCTGAAGAACCGCGACATGGACGCCGTCCTCGTCAGGAAAGTCCTCGAAAAGAGAATCGGCATGATCTACGAAGACCATGCCGAAGAGAGCGAGATCGACGAGATCCTCGACCTGGCCGTCAAGTCCAACAAGACCACCGGACAGGCGATCGGCTGGGTTCTGGAGAACTTCAAGGAAGACGGGAAGTTCGAGCCGCAGGACGAGAAGTTCAAGTGCCTCGAAGGCGGTCTGGCCGAGGAGATGACCCCCGACGAAATCGCGGAGAAGCACGGCGTCTCCCTGGAAAGCATAGAGGCGCAGCTCTCCATGGGGCGGGACGTCGAGAAGGAGCATACCGACGATCCCGAAGTCGCCGAGAGAATCGCGATGGACCACCTCTTCGAGATTCCGGACTACTACACCCGGCTCAAGAAAATGGAAAAGGAAGCCAAAGAGGAGCTGAAGAAATGAACGTCCACGAAATGGAAGAAGCCAGGATCAAAGCCCTTTCCGAGTTCACCGGGGTTCCCGTCGACGGAATCGAGAAGGACTGGAAGAACTTCTACCTAGCCGACCACAAGAAATACCTTGTGACCACGAAGAGGGAGCTCGATTCCGAGGACTTCTACGAACTGGTCCGCAAATACAGAATGGAGGACTTCGCCGACGCCATCCCCGAAACCGTCGTCGATTTCTTCCGCGAACTCCCCGCCGACCGGATCGACCTCATTAACAGATACGTCGAGCTCGGCGATTTCGAATCCGAGGAAGAGGCCGAAAGGGAAGCCTCCCTGATGTCCGACGAAGACCTGTTCGACGCGGTCTACGGGGGCGAACCCGACGTCTGGGACGTCCTTCCGGACGATTCCGAAAACTACGTCGGGAAGTTCGTCGATTTCATCGACCCCGAAGAGGTCTTCGACATCCTTTTCGACGCGGACTACGTCGAAGCGGACGGTCAGGAGTTCATCATAGTCGAGGTCTAGGAAACCCCTCGCGGAAGCCCGTTCCAGGTGGTCCGGAAGCCCGGGCCACCTAAATTGTATTGAGGCACTAGAGGGAATTTTACATCGGCGGGTTGGATTTATGGCGGGATACGATTACAACAGCATCCAGGGTCCGAAAGGCGCTTCGGACATAGATCGCGAGGCTTTTCCCGCGATGTTCGACCCGAACGGGTTCAACTACCTTACCGAAGTCGTCGTCATAGACTCCCCCACGGTCGCTTTCACCGGCAAGGGGAACAAGCGTTATCCCCTCTCCGCCACCATAAACCTCTCCGGCCTGGACGAAACAATCAAGGTCAAGGTCGCCAGCGACAATCAGAACGTCATCCTCTCCGGAGACGGAACGAAGAACAATCCGATCCGCGGCCAGGTCAGGATAAAGACCGCCCAGGACAACATCCTCGTGGAGGACGGCGGACTCTACGTTCCCGCTCCCGAATACCCGATCGAAGACGTGGAAGACTCCTCCACGATCGACATGGAGATCTCCGGGAAGAAGATCGTCGCCTCCGTCCGGCTGAGCACCGATTCCGGGCAGGCTCTTGAAGCCAGGGAAGACGGTCTTTTCGTCGCCGTTCCCGAACAGTCCTCTTTCGAAGATTCCGACGAGGTCTCCGTCATCGGTTCCGGAACCCAGGCCGACCCCTTCAGGCTGGACCTGACCGGGAAGATCTATTCCGCCTCCGACGTCGAAATCACCTCTTCGAACGAACAGGACGTCGTCATCGAATCCGCGATGGATACTTCGATTTCCGCCCACAGGGACTTCGAGATTTCGTTCGGGCGGGATCTGACGATCGGCTCCAATTCGACGCGCAACGTCACGATGACGACCGACGCCAACATGAGCCTGACCGCCAACTACGAACTCGACCTGACCGGCTCCAGCATCGTCAGGCTCAATACCGGCGGATTCTTCTACGTCGAAGCCCCGAACGAATACCACTACGTCAACAACAGGCTTTCTCTCATCGCGGCTTCCAGTTCGAGCGCGGCCAACGCGAAGAACATCCAGTTCTACGGAGGTCTTTCGGCAGACCTTTCCAGCGTGACGGTTAGTTCCTCCGGACCCATCGTTGGAACGGCGGACGGTCCTTTCAATCTGTCTTCCACCAACTCCATGATGAATCTTGGGAGCGCCGGTCCTCTGTCGGTCGTCTCCTCCGGTTCGACCGCGGCTCTCAAAGGCGCGGGGGCCGTGACCGTGGAAAGCACGGGCGGAGCCACAGTCCTGGTCAAGTCCACCGGGGACGCGAACAACCACGGAGACCTCTCCCTCGCCCCCGGAAGCGCCAGGCTCTCGATCGACGCCTCGACCGCTGGGCATACGCTCTCCCTCTACTCGAAGTCCTCCGTCGCGGATTCCGGATCCACGACCGTCCATTTCTCCCAGATCGACCTGGGAGATTCGAGCGGAATCCAGATCACCTCGAACTGGGCTCCCATAACGGTGAACAGCGCGGGCGGAGCTCCGGTGACGATCATGGCCTCCGCGGACAACGGGGGTTCTCCGACCGCGTCTTCGCTCCTGGTCTCCAGCGCGACCCTGATGTATACGTCCACCGCGAGTAGCGGCTCCGGGTCGAGCGAGATGTCCTACCGGACTTCGATCTCGGCCACCCCGACCGACATAACGCTCTCCACGCAGGACTTCCACGGAGGCCCTTCGGCCACCCACAAGACCTCGACCGTCCTCCTGTCCAGCGCGAACACCCTGGAACTGACGAACATCGACTCGCTCGTCTTCCACGGGACGACCGTCATAAATTCCGACGACTCCCCGCTGGTCGTGAACGCCGTCTACGACGACGAGGAAGAAAGATACTGTTCGATCCTGAACCTCGGAAACAACGCGTCCCTGTCCTCCTGCAACACGGTCGGCCTCTACAACACCGAATCCGGATCGAGCCTCGAACTGCCCACTAACGGAAATATCGTCGGCGAGGCTTACGGGGACGTCGACCTCGAAGCCCACGACGGCGGACACGCGATACTGCGCGGAACCGGAACCACGGGCGGCGGCAGCTGGGAAGCGAAGCTGGACCTGAACTACGCGTCTTCCACGCTTTCCTCGAACGCCGGTCCGCTGAACATCTCCAACACCGGATCCTCGATAAACATTAGTTCATTCGGACAGACTTCCGTCACCGCTCCCATCTTCGACGTCTCCTCCAGCAGCTCGGTGAACCTCAAGGGGAACTACGACAACGGGGCATACGGATCGACGATGACGATCAGCGGCTCCGTCTCGATCGCATCCTCCACCGGTTCGATCAGCATCACCGACACGATCGGCGCTCCGATCACCCTGAGGACGCAGACCGACCAGAACCACAATTCCACCGTCACGCAGAACGTCTCCAACGTCCAGACGATGGTCATGTCGATGGACAGCGCCAGCACGATTTCGACCAGCTATCTGAAGGTCGGAACCTCCGGACTGGTCACTGAAGCCGCCTATCTGACAGGACCCGACGTCGCCGTCCAGTCCAGGATGAACTCGAAGTTCGAGACCGCCCCCGCCCTCGTCCGGTCCACGGTGACGAATCTCCTGAACAACAGGTCGTCGGTTCTGACACAGACCCTGTCCGGGTTCTCTTTCTCCGTCGGCGACTCCTCTTCTCCGCTTGCCTTCAACATGCAGGGAAGCGCCGACACCGGAGTCTCCAGCGCGTCGCTCGGAGCGAAGAACGTCAGCATCACCGCGACGCAGGTTCCTTCCGACACGACGGGTTCCCCCTCCATCCAGATCGGGATCATTCCCGGAACGCTTCTCATTCTGGATTCCGCCGGAATCTCCGTCGTCAATTCCGCGAAGCCGACTTCCATCGCGACTTCCGAAATCATTCTCTCCGGCTATTCGAACTCCTACGACGCCGCCGAAACCCATACGATCCTGACCCGCGCTGCAACCGACGGCGGAGTCGAGCTCGCTTCCATGTCCGACCTGACGAACGAACAGTTCGGCCTCGACGAAAACACTGTCTCCGGATCCATTCTCGTCGTCGAACAGGTCGGCGATCCCGGAGAGGAGGAACCCTCCGTCGTCGTCGTTCCTCCCGGAACCCAGGGGCAGGTTCTCACGATCGGCTCCACGGGTATTCCGGAATGGGTCGCCCCCAGCGTCGGAACGGACTGGTATGTCGGCACGTTCACTTCCGCGACGAGACCCGCCTCGCCGACCGAAGGCCAATACGGCTACGACACAACGATAGACTGCGTCGTCTGGTATATCGGAAATCAGTGGAAGAACGCGGCCGGGGCCATAGTTTAAGAGGAGATAGAGGATGTTCAAGATCAAAGACGCATGGCAGATAGTCGAAGCTCCTCCCGCCGATGAAGGAACGTGGGTTGACGCCCGCGACGGACAGGTCTATCCCTGGAAGAAGCTGGGCAATCAGACGTGGATGACTGTCAATTTCAACTACGGCGGCAAGAGCGGCGACTGGGTGAATACCCCCAATGCCCAGTCCGCGGGCCATGCCTACCGCTACAAGGACCAGCAGGACTTTGGAACTTACGAAGCCCAGGGATGGACTTTCGGCGCATACTACACTTTGGCTTCCCTCGAATGGGCGGTTCCCGATGGCTGGCACGTTCCGACGAGAGATGAGATAAACACCCTGAAGACTTGGGCGATGGAAACATACGGCTCCGGCGCGTCGGGGAACGTGACCGCCCAGATGCTCGGCAACGCCGCGCTGATGAACAGCTGCTCGAATCTTTGGAGCTCCTATGGTCTCAAGGTTCCCGCCAACAAGCACAACCTGACCGGGTTCAACTTGTGCATAAATCCGAGCTGGAGCGGTTCTAGCTGGAATAGCATATATACTCCTGGCGGATACAACTTCAGCAACAGCGGACAGCTCTGGGTCGCCGATTCCAACGGGTCGTCGCAGTATTACATGTATGTTTCTGAAAGCAATCAGTATTCTTATGATGGCCCTGTAATAAATACTACATCCGATGCCCCCGGAAACAAGGCTCGCCCCGTCCGTCTCATCAAGGACGCGGAAACTCCTACGACCCAGCCGATCATCACGAACATCGTGACCACCCTCGGTGCTACCGGTTCGGACAACAAGATCCCGACGGAAAAGGCGACGAGGACCGCGATCGAAAACGCCGTCTCCGGAAAGATGTCCAATCCTATGACGGCTGCCGGAGACCTGATCATAGGAGGAACTTCGGGCGCGCCCGCGGTTCTGACCATCGGTTCGGTCGGAAAGGTTCTCAAGGTCGGTCTAAACGGAATCGGCTGGGACGACGAAATCGGATTCGCCAATCCCATGACCGCCGCCGGAGACCTGATCATAGGAGGAACTTCCGGAACTCCGACCAGTCTCGCCATCGGCTCCGCCGGACAGATCCTCACCGCGCAGGCGAACGGAACGATCGCGTGGATCGACCCCGCAGCGAAGGTGCTGGTCACGGCCTCCGACGCCGAAGCCAGCTACCTGGCCGCGAAGCTGATCGCGGGGAGCGGTGTCACGCTGACCACGCTGACCGACGGAGACGGGAAGCAGACAATCGAAATTTCCGCTTCGGGTGGCGGTGGTGGAATGGTGAACCCCATGACGACGTCGGGCGACCTCATCGTCGGCGGAAGCGGCGGAACTCCCGCGAGACTGGGCATCGGTTCCGTCGGCCAAATTCTCAAGGTCGGTTCGAATGGACTCGCATGGGAGAACGAAGCCGCTGCCCCGATCCAGTCGGTTTCCGACACCAACTCCATCGACCTCACCCTCGACCAGTATGGAGCCCTTACTGCCGACCTCAAAATCGACACAACCACTCCCGGAAACGTATCGTTCACCATTTCGTCCGATGGCTTGAAGGGCAGTTTTGACGAGACGGTGAAGTCGTTGATCGGATTGAATCCGATAGGCATATCCAGTGACGTAAACGACGAATACACCGTTTCGCTGGCCGTCTCCAACAAGGCCGGAAACACGGTGGAGATCGTGGACGACCAGGGACAGGACAGCCCCGGCATATACGTTCCTCCGAGTCCTCTCGACGGGCTGATCGCCTCCGCCGGGGATTTGATCGTCGGCGACTCGAACGGGGATCCGTCCTCCCTCGCGAAGGGGTCGAAATACGAAACCCTCTCCGTCGACATTAACGGAGTCGTCGGATGGTATGGCCCCGAAGTCGTTCTCGGACTTCAGGAGGAATACCTCTCCGGCCAGATCTTCTACACGGAGTTCGTCGACACCAACACCAGAGCCGGTTCCGGATACGAACTGCAGCTGAAGAGGCTGAACGCGGGGAACGCGGGACAGCATCTCGAACTCGTCGAATCCACCTACATGGGCGGGATGCTGACGCAGAACGTCCCCGCGTGGGTGGACGAACCCGACACCTGCCAGGAGAACTTCAGCATCTCCATGTCCTCGAAGAAGGAGAACCTGACGTCGAATCCGAACAGGATCTACACGACGAAGGTCGTCTCCCACAAGACCGTCGAGAGGACGAAGTTCGGGTTCTACCACTGCACCGGGCAGCAGGGTCGCGTCCAGATGGGCGTCTACAACGGACTCGGAGAACTGATCGGAGAGACCGGATTCCAGACGTTCGCGTCCGCTCCCGACGAACAGATGGTCTGGTTCGACGCGGTCGCTCCGTTCACGATGACCGCCGGAGAGGAATACTGGTTCGCGTTCTGGTCCGGTCCGGCGGCGGGCGAATACAACGTGTCGCTGACCGTTCTCGAATACGACCATACGCAGGCATTCGACCAGAACATCATCGGATCGTGCAGCCACATCGCGCAGAGCTCCGGTCTTCCCGGAACGATGCCCTCGATGCAGTATGATACGGTGGCCGTCCACATGGCCGTCAAGTAGGAGGTCCGGAGATGGTGAACATACCCGTCCAGAAGTGGAGAGTCGAAGGGGAAAAGGAACTCTATTCCACCGTCAAGGAAGCGATGGAGGGACAGAAGCCGGGGACGATCATCGAGAAGCTGATCGTCATCGAAGAGGTTCCCGATCCGGAAGACACGCCGAAGTCGAAGCGAGGGGAAACCGAGTCCGGAGGCGGCGGGAAGTAGAATCCCGTCGGCTTAAAAAACTCAAACGGAAAAATCCGTTTTTACTTCCCCGCGAATCGGGAAATTGAGTTATCTTTTTTCCGTGGACCGGCTCTTTCTTTCGAGTCGGCTGGAGAACGAAACTCAGGAAAAAAGGTTATGCGACACTCGAAGCCAAACATGCTGTTCCCCGACATCTACACCGTCATCGTCTCCATGTCCGGAGAGATGAAGGACGCCCTCAAGGAAAACGCGAAGAAGTTCGGCCTGCGGAACACCGCCGACATGGCAAGGATGCTGATCTACTACTACGGGATCAACCACCCCGAAAAGTCCGACTGGAAAGCTCTGGCCGAGGACACCGACAGCATGAACCTTTCCGTCAGGAAGTTCCTCCGCGACCGCCAGAAGCACTACAAATCGAAAGCGATGGAGCGCACCGCGGAGAAGGCCATCTCGAAGCCGAAAGACGCCTGAGGATGAAAGTCCTGGAGCTTTTCGCGGGAACCCGCAGCATAGGGCGCGCTTTCGAACGGAAGGGCCACGAGGTCTTCTCCGTCGAATGGGACAGGAAGCACCCCGACATCGACCTCTATATCGACATTGGAAAGCTGACCTCCGCCGAGATCCTGGAGAAGTTCGGGAAGCCGGACGTCGTCTGGATGTCTCCCGATTGCTTCGTCGCCAAAACTCCCGTCTGGACGGATGTCGGCTACAAGAATATCGAGGATCTCGCCATCGGCGATTTGGTTCTCACGCACAACGGGAACTACAAGCGAGTGACGGCGACGATTAGGAAGGAATCCAATTCCAACAGGCGGATTAAGATTTCCGGATGTCTCGATCTCGTCTGCACTTCGAATCATCCTTTCTACGCCAGAAAGAAAGCCTTGTGTTATCCGAGGATAGACGGGAAGAGAACCCATCGGATAAAGATGCTCGAACCCGAATGGGTGAAAGCGGAAGATCTCACCACGGATTATCGCGTAGGAATCCCGATAAACAGAAACGCGATCATTCCCGCGTGGAATGGCTATTTCAACAAGAAATATCGCATCTACGAAAACAAGATCTCCGAGAAACTCGGAAATGCGGATTTCTGGTGGATCGTCGGTCGATATTTCGCCGACGGCTGCCTTTCGATGGAAAAGAGGACGGTTGAACTCTGCTGCGGGAAGAAGAGGGATTCCAAAGTCTCCGACCATCTGATCGCAGCAGGAATAAAATATACTGTTAACGAAAAACAAACTAGTAGGGCATATCTTCTGTGCAGCACCGAACTGTGTCTGTTCCTTTCCAGGTATGGAAAGGGCGCGAAGAACAAGAAACTGATGAAAGAGATACTCGATCTTCCCGTTGAACTTCTTCGAAATTTCATAGATGGATATTTGTCCGGAGACGGGCATTTGGATTCCGCTAGTTCCGGACCCAGCAAAGTCTGGACGTTCAGTTCGATCAGCAAGGATCTCGTCCAGGGAATGCAGATGGCTCTGCTAAAAGCATACGGGAGATATGGTTCGATCATATACCGTGCCGCCGAAAAACAGAAAGGCATGATCGAAGGAAGAAAAGTCAATGTGAACGATTCCTGGTCATGTTCCTTCCGCCAAGAGGGGATTGAAAAAAGGCTCCAGTATGTTGTAGAGGATGGAATCGCCTGGGTCAATGTAAGGAAGAATGAACCGGAACCGGGGATTTCCGACGTGTTCTGCGTTTCCGTCGAAGACGATGAGAGTTTCACCGCGAATAATGTCGCCGTCCATAACTGCACCAGCTTCTCGGTGGCTGCGATTTCCCATCACAGGAACGGGATCGAGCCGAAGACCGACTACGCGAAGTTCTGCGACGCCGTGGACGCGCACTGCATGGATCTCCTCCGGGAGCTGAAGCCGACCTACTACTTCATCGAGAACCCGGCGGGGATGTTCCAGCACATGCCCTACCTAAAGAAGTTCCTCGACGAAACGGGCGGGCGGAAGCACCTCCTCTGCTACTGCAAGTATTCCGATCCGTGGACCGACGAGAACGGGGTCTTGCACATGCCGAGGAAGAAGCCGACCCACATTTTCACAAACCATCCGAATCCCAGGTTCATCCCGCCGTGCAAAAACGGAGACCCCTGCCACGAGAAGGCTCCGCGCGGAAGCCGGACGGGAACCCAGGGACTGAAGAACGCCGTGGAGAGGAGCCGGATCCCCGACAGGCTATGCGACCACATCGTGGAGATATGCGAAAGCGTCCCCGAACCGGAGGGGATCGACGCTTTCATCGAAAAATGAGGCAACGATGAAATACCCCGTCTTTCTCGCGATCGCCTACTTCTTCTGGCTGATCGACGTTCTCTCCTACCAGACGATGATGCTGATCGTCGGGATCTATCTGCTCTACTGGCTTTTCGCCAAAGAGGAATGAAGCCAATGAACAACTACGAAAACTGGCTGAACGAAAACAGGCTTCGCGGAGAATCCGACGCGGTCGCCCACGTTCTGGAATCCATCTCCGATCCCGTCGAAAGGTGCTCCGCCTGTCCGGCGAGAAGTTTCTGCGACGGGAAATACGACAGGAACGGAGAGCACGTTCCCTGGATGGAAGACCGCTGCGGGGAAGTCCTGCGGGAATGGGCGGACATGAACTTCGAATCCGACGTCTGCGGATACCTGGACAGGAAATACTCCAAAGCGGTGGGGAAGATCAAGGAAGCCGTCGAGAAACTTCCGGAGGGGGTTCTGGTCAGCGCCGAAGGATGGGATCTCCCGATGAAAGGAACCTGCGTCCTGGGAAACAACTATAGATGGACTTTCGCCGACGGATCTTTCATCGTTCTGTCGAAGGACGCCTGGGTTCCCGAACTCAAAGTCGAGATCGTCAGGTATTGCGGAAGCCTCGAAAAGACGGACGGATCGCAGGATGGAAAAGCCGAGGAGATGATCTCCGCCGCCTGCCGATTCGTCGAAGAACTTTCCAAAACAGAAAACTGAAGGAGAACTGCAGATGAAACTCAAGAACTTCGCCCTTTCCGCGATTCTCGTCCTGACCGGATGTTCGGTCGTCGATGAAACCGAACGCGGGGTCGTCCTCCGCTTCGGCAGGTATTCGGAGACTTTCGAACCCGGCCTGAACCTCTACAATCCGATCGTCGCCGACGTCGTCTACATCCCCGTCTCCACCCAGCTGGAGACGGTGACGATCGAGTCCGGGTCGAAAGACCTCCAGACCGTCAACGTGACGACGAACGTGAACTACCACGCCGACCCGATGGCCGTGGGGAAGATCTACTCCAAGTTCGGCAGATCCTACGTGAAGACGATCCTGCAGCCGAAGATCAAGGAAGCGATCGTCGGGATCACCCCGCAATACATCCCCGAAGAGATGCTTCAGAAGCGCGAGGAGATCAGGAGCCGGATGGAGAACTCCCTCAAAGCCAAGCTCGACTCCGCCGACTCCCATCTGATCGTCGACGGCTTCACGATCACCGAGTTCCAGTTCTCCCGCGCCTTCAACGAAGCGATCGAGGCGAAACAGGTCGCGGAGCAGGAAGCCCTCCGGGAGAAGAACGTCTTCGAGAAGGTGAAGTTCCAGAACGATCAGAAGGTCTCCAAAGCCCGCGCCGACTCCGCCGTCATCGCCCTTCAGATGGAAGCCCTGCGGAAGCAGAACGGGAAGGAATACCTGACGCTGAAGTGGATCGAGAAATGGGACGGGAAGCTGCCCCAGGTCTCCGCCGGTGAAAAGACGATCCCGATGGTGAACCTGAACAAGTAGGAGAGAGAACATGGAAGAGAAACACAGAGCGGCGCTCCGGCTCCATCCGAACGCAGTATCCGGAACCGACCTCGTCTGGTTCGACCTGGATTCCCAGGAATACATCATGAACGATCTCGGAGGGATCGTCCCCTACGTCTGTCCCGTCTGCGGTCATGGCCTGATGATGCGCGTTCCGTCCTCGCTCGACAATCTGATCAAGTGCGACGAGTGCGGATACGCCGAATCCGACGCGAAGACTCCGTTCCAGATCGACTTGAACGTGATCAACAGCGAGTTCACTGCGAAGCTGAAGGACGCCCTGCGGAAGAACACCGTCGGAGAGCTCTTCAAAGACCTGCAGCGGCAGTGGGACGACCCGACCGTCGACTATGCCGCCGATTCCCGCGACCTCTGGGAACCCGAACTCGAAGAAGAACCGGAACCGGAGCCGACCGCCCTGGCATGTTCCGACCTCCCGACGAGGGAGGAAATCGCCGCCCTCGACGAAATGACCGAGGAGCGGGAAGACCCTATGGGAGCGATTGGGAAAGCCGCCGTCCGAGCGGCCAGAGAAATCCACCATGCCCTGGCGGAAGATCCGTTCGGGGAGTCCGCCGACGTCTTCCTGACGGTCCTCGGCGAACTGGAAAGAATCCACCGAATCAGCAGGAGATAAGAGATGGAGATCGAAACGAAAGAAGACCTGGAAAAGGCCATGTATGAAACCGCACTGACCTACGTGGAATCCCATACCGAAAGCAACCGCCTCCGCGCGATCGCGATCGGAAAGGGTTTCGCCGAGAATCAGGACGCCGCGAACAAGATGTGGACGGACTCGCTCGACCGGGCTCTCGACGAGAAAATCTGCGAAGAGATGAAGGAGGCTTGACATGAAGAGATACCCCAGGAGATGCGGACTCGCGTTCGACGGGAACGGGATCGTCATCGTGCAGCTTGAAAACTGCATGCCCGACGGTTCCAGCCGGATCCATATCCCCTACGCGTCCGCCCCTTACACCTGCCCCAAGTGCAGGGGGGCGATCCTCGACGAAATCCAGTCGGAGGACTTCGAAGGCTACAAGTGTCCGGTCTGCGGCCACGAGGAAGGACTTCCCTCCTTCGTTCCGCAGTTCGACGAATCCGTCATCACCCCCGAACTCGTGGAGGAGATCCGGAAGACCGCCGAAGAGCACGGGGACTTCTACAAGTTCGTCAAGACGTTCAACAAGCAGTGGAAGAAGGACTTCGAATCCGAGTTCGAGGAGATCTCCCGCACCCACAACGTCTACGTCCCGTCTTTGACGACCCCCGCCCTGAACGACCTCAAGGGAAAGCTGGCCGAGTGCAAGGAATACAACGAAAAGGTTTCCGCCCTCGGCGACTACATCTTCAGCGAGTGCGAGAAGATCCTCGACGAGAACCTGAAGAATCCTCCCGAAGTCGACGTCTCCGACGACTACGACATCAGCAGGTTCAACGAAAAGATGGACGAGCTCCACGGAGAAGACTTCGGAAAGAACGGGAACCCCAGCAAAGACGAGTTTTTCACCGGCGAGGAAAAGGAACCCGAACCCGAAGAAAGCCCGGAGAGCGAATCCAAAGCGAAGCCGGAGGAACCTAGTTCCCCCAAGTTCCTCTACGAGCTGATCTTCGTCGCGAACGGGGAGGTCTCCGAAGCCTCCGTCGCTTCGTTCTTCTCCGAGCGCGACGCCCTGGAAGCATACCGTTTCGCGGGAAGGATGATCGACATGACCGGGGCGAAAGGAACCGCCTACGTTCACAAGATCCAGCTCTGCTAGGGAGAATAAGCAGATGGGAAAAAAGAAGGCCCCTCCTCCGGGAGGGGTTTTCGGTTTACCTAAATTCTTGAAATGGACGCCCTTTTCGAAATCCCCGGCTCCCCCGCGATCGTCCTTTCGATGAACGAAGACGAGCCGATCGTCTTCGGCGTGAACGGCTGCTACGAGTTCGTGGACGGGATGTTCAACACCCTGAACTCCTGCTACGACCAGGACAAAAAGATGGTCGACCAGCTGACGAGCGAAGCCCTCGACAACGCGGGAGAAGCCTGCGACTGGTATCAGATCGACTACTCCCTCTACAACGAACGGATCTTCGGGGAGGACAACGACCGCCGCGTCCGTTCGATGTTCCGAGTCAAGCTCTACTTCGAACTCCCTTCCGACAACAGGCAATACACGAAGTTCGGCATAGAGGCGCTCGACATCTTCCAGGTCCACGTCGGGAAGACCGCCTGGGACTACTACGCGAAGAAAGCGGGGCTGGAGGGCTATACGCCCAAATATGGGGACGTCTTTCGCCCGCATTACAGCGGGATTTTCTACGAGGTCGTGGACGTCAAGGACACCGACTCCCAGTTCCTGAATACCCAGCACTCCTGGATCCTCACGGCGAAGGTCTGGGAGAATCCGATGCTCAGGCCCTATGACGAAAAGGAAGTCGGCCAGGAGCTGAAGCAGACGACCGACAAAGAAAACGCGATCGTGGAGAAGAGTCCTCCCGAACTGACCGACATGAAGACTTACCTGAAGAACGGATCGGATTCCCTCGCGCAGAACGTCGCGAGAGACATCCCGAAAGAACCGGATCCCGATCCGTTCGGCCTGGACTGGTAGGGGAACAAGATGCAAGAATCCTTCGACAGAAAACTGGGAGCCGACCTGAACGACCTGCTCAAGGAAGCGGTCTCCAGGAAATCGGCTCCGGAAAACTCGAAATACCACCCCGGAAAGGTCGTCGACAACGCCGACCCGCTGAAGAAAGGCCGCTGTCGGATTAGGGTCTTCGGCGTCTACGAGGACTCGATCCCCGACGACGAAATTCCCTGGGCGATCCCCGACGGGAACTTCGTCGGCTCCTCCGCGGGGTCTTTCATCGTCCCCCCGAAAGACGCGGTCGTCAACGTCTACTTCGACAACGACGACATGTATTCCCCGAAATACACGACGAAAGTCATGCAGAAGCCGATCTCCTCGATGGCTTCCAATCCGCTGGGAGACTATCCGAACACGATGGTCTTCTTCGAGACCGACGAGGGGGACTACTTCAAGCTGAACCGCAAGTCCGGGGAGTTCGTCTTCGCCCACAGGTCCGGCGCGTCGATTTCGATCTCCCGAAGCGGACATATCGTCGTCGAGAACTCCAACACCGAATCGGGCGGGATGGATTTCGTCTCGAAGGGGAAGCTCCGCCTCCAGAGCGAAGAGGACATCGTCCTGAACCCGAAGGGGAACATCGTCCTCTCCTCCCCCGCGAACGGAACGACGACCTGGGTTCCGAATACGATCCCCGTCTGCCCGTTCTCCGGCCAGCCCCACGGCGGCATGCCCGCGTTCCTCACCGGTCTCAAGGGCAGCGAGTAGCTGCCAAAATTATGGCGTTTTTGGCATAGTGGCTCTGTTCAACCAAAGTGTTGAATTTCGGTCAAACATTCCTGCTCAATAGGACTATCCCCGAAACCAAAGGTTTCGCTCTTCATCCCAAGTTTACACAGGCTATCCCCGTCTGCCCGACGGTTCAATGACTCAATCCCCTCTCGTAGGATGTTTTTCGCCGCATTTACGTCGCGGTCAAGAACGCACCCGCAAGAGGAACATACCCATTCTCGATCATTCAGGGTCAAATCTTCGTTCTTGTTTCCACACTCGCTACAAGTTTTGCTGGAGGGGTAGAAACGGTCAATCTTGACTATTTCGCGCCCATACCACTTCGACTTGTAGTCAAGCATGGACACGAACATGGACCAACCCTGATTCGAGATACTACGCGCCAAAGAATGGTTCTTCACCATTCCTTGCACGTTCAAATCCTCCAAACAGATGACTTGGTTTTCGTTCACCAGTTTGAAGGACAATTTATGGAGGAAGTCCTTCCTCATGTTGGCCTTGCGCTCATGCGCGAGGGCCAGCTTGATTTTAGCTTTCTCCCGATTATGAGAACCCTTCTGGGTTCTCGAATAGTTCTTCTGGAGGAAAACAATCCTCCGATCGGTCTTCTTGTAATCCGGACCGTCGAACTTTTTTCCGTCGGAGCAGATAGCAAAATCCTTGATTCCCAAATCAACACCAACACACTGCGTTGTCGCAGGCAACGCCGGAATATCTACATCGACCAGCAACGAACAGTAGAACTTCCCGGAACAGGTCTTCGTAATGGTGAACTTGTTGACTTTGAGTTTGTTCAGAAACTCAAAGTCGAACCCGGAACGGAACTTGACTTCACCCAGTCTTGATAGCTTTATTCGATTCTTCGAGTCGATCCGCGCTTGACTAGATCTACCATCCTTCAACCAATTCATTGTGCAAACCGAGTATCTTTCGGTTCCTCGCTTCGACTTGAAGCGAGGGAAACCGGCTTTCTTCTTCCGGTTCTTTGAAAAGCGATTTTGCATCGCTTTTCTGTAATCGGCAAAAACATTGTCCTTCGGTTGTTCCCCGGTTTCCTTCATCCAGGGGAACTCTTCCTTCAGCTGTTTCTTGCTTCGGTGTCCGAATTTCCCGGTTTCCTTGTAGGATTTGATGTCATCGGCGAGTATGGTATTCCAAATAAACCTACCCGTTCCCAGCGTCCGTAGGATTTCGGACGCCTGGGTCTTGTTGGGGTAGATTTGAATCTGGATACCTTTCAGCATACTGAATTTAGCCTTTTTCTACACTTTGGCAGAAATCGCCATTATGTCAGCGGAAATCCCCGCCGAAATGGCAACATATTTCCAGTTTTGCCGTGCTTTTCTTATGCTCTTTTTCCCGAAAATGAGTTATATTTTCGGTAGGGAAAACCACGTCCCGGAGGCACAATATGGATGAGAACGAAATCGAAGCCCAGCGCGCCGAAATGCGCGCGCACGCCGTAGAGCGTTTCCGCAGAAACAAGCCGACCGAAACCGACCCGAAGCTGAAGGAGATCTTCCTCTCCCTGGACGACGAAGTCTTCGAGGGGTCGCTCCCCCTGCTGGAGATCGCCTACGTGAAGGAGGGTTCCGACCTGGCCGAAGGCGGGGTCGTCGGCGTCTACTTCTTCCACCCAGACAAATTCGACCTGCGGGAGAACTACATCCTGGTGAATCCCGACGTTCCGGATTCCCAGCTTCGCGAAGTGATCTGCCACGAAATGGTCCACTTCAAGACCCACATGATCGACTACGAGAAGGGGATCGAGTTCTTCTCCGAAAAGTCCTGCTGCCCGAACGGGGAGAACGGAGGACACGAGGGGATGTTCAAGACCCTCGCCGCGAAGATCCACGACCGCTTCGGCTACCGCGTGGACCAGTATTACGTCAACGTGATGAAGTCCGCCCTCAAGAACGCCGGGGAGCAGGACTGGAAGGACGACGGGAAGGAATACGACTACACCTTCTACAAGGCGGGCGGGAGGATCGTCTGCCAGAAGATCCGCGAGGGAGCTAGGCACATGGATCGCTTCCCCCTCTTCCACGGGCGGATTCCGGAGCTGAACGACGTTCCTCCTACTCCGTCCGACAATCCGTTCGAAGACAGGTTCTTCGCCGACGAGAAGATCCTGAACGTCTACACCCGCCCTCTGGACAGCTACACGCAGGCGAAATACGCCTTCCTCGAAACCGGGATCAAATACTACTCCATCGGGGAAATCCAGATTGAACCCGTCTTCGCGACCGGTCTTTGACTTAAATTGAAACGGGAGAACGAAAGATGAAAACGAAAATCGGGGACGTTTTGCTTTTGGAAGACTGCGACGGCCTCCATGAATACGATGGCCGGAAAGGAACCGTTCTCTGGGTCTCCGGAAACGGCGACGTCTGGGGAACCTGGGGCGACGAGCCGGTCAATCCGAGTTTCGACAGATATTCGCGGATCGGAAGGCGCGAAGTCGCCGAAGAAGACGTTCTGCTGATGGAAAGAAAGGCCGGAAAATCCCGGGCGGGTTCTTCTTTCATGGAAGGTCTCCGCACGGCTATAATCCACCTGATGAAGGTCTGGCTCTATCGAAACGTCGAGGAATACGGCATTTACTTCCACGGATGGGCGACCACCATATCCAACAACGTTTCCTGCGACGTGATGAAAGGCAGAACGGAATCCTGGCTTGATCCGGATGATGCGAAAAGCCGAGTCGAATCCCTTCTGACGGGAAAAAAGGGTTTGAACACGGTCAAATCCATGATGGAGGAAATCAAGTCCTACGACATCAAGTTCTCCAAACGTGAACTGGAATCCGAAATCCCGAACGCGGTGGCTTTCGCCAGAAAATACACGGGCTGGGCCATTGGAGAGCTGGCGACGAAACCGCGCCTCTCCGTCGACGAGGTGAAGGCCAAGCTAAAAGAGCTTCTGTCCGACGTCTAGGACGGAACACCTAAATTCCATAGGCGGAAGCCGCCGAGGATTTAGATGCGACTTTGGGAAGAGACATACAAGGAACTCAGAAACGGAGTTCATTCGAAGACGAAGGCCAGAGCCAAAGCCCTGGCCTGCCGATTCGTCGGCTACTCTTCGAAATACGACGTTCTGATCTTCACCTGCCGATCGGGAACGACCCCCGGAAAGCGGTGGGTCGAAAAAGTCCGTCTGCTCGACCTGGACGAACTCCTGGACGACCCCGAACTCACCGACAGGGAAGTCGTCCGCTTCGCCATCCAGGGAGACATCAAGGTGACGTGCAACTGCCCCGCCCATCTCTACTGGGGTTCCGCCTGGAGGCTGACCCAGAGGGACGCGGAGCTGGAGCTGACCGACGTAGAGGAGCCGGAAAGAGACCTCCTCCCGTCCACCCTCTGCAAGCACCTGGACCTCGTCCTCCAGGTTCTCCCGTTCAACGTCGGCGCGATCTACAAGTCGATGAAGGCCGAAGGGGTCTTCAAGGGCCGTCCGCAGCCGAAGAAGAAAAAGGGGAAGTAGGATGGGCGTCAATCCGGAATACATCCGCCTGAACCGCTACAAGCGTCCCCAGAGATACTGGATCGAGGAGGCTCCGGAGAAGTCGGTTCCCGTCGACGTTCCGTTCGCCTACGACCTCTCGATCCGCCCGATTTCGAAAGGCGAGGTCCGGGACTACGAGGCCATAAACTCCTCGATTTCCATGATCCTGCTCTCTTCCAAAGGCGAACATCCTTTCCGCCCGATCCTGGGGTCTTCCGCCCAGACGACCCCATTCGAGCTGTTCTCCTCCCCCGGCGGGTCTTCGGACTTCGCCGCGATCATAGCGGGGGAGATCGAGAGCATAGAGAAGCGGGTCAAAATCCTCCGCGTGGAGAGTTCGACTTCGGAGGACAATCACAGCATAACCGTGTCGATCTCCTATATGGTCCTCGACACCGGGAAGATCGGAATTTACCAGGACGCCTTTTCGGCGGAGTAGCCTGGGAGATTGAAAGATGAGGAACGAAGAGCTTTTCCGGATGGGCGAGAACCCGCTCTACGACAAAGTCACGGACGGGATGATCGAAACCGCCAACGACTACTTTTCCAACGACCAGATCCTCGACGACGACTACATCGGCGAGTGGGTAGACGAGATCTTCGTCCGGTATGCGAACAAGATCTACGAACGGATGGTCGAGCTGGGGATCGAGGACATAAACGACGAGCGTCTGGAACCCATCTGGAACGCCGCCGAACGCGAGTTTGAAAACCTGAAGAGAGACGTCCGCGAGGGTAGAATCCTCCGCGGCGGAAGGAGAGGCCGCATGCTCACCGAAAGCGAAGAGGATTTCGACCGCGAGAAGGTCGAAGAGATCATGGAAGGGATCATGGAGGACGAATCCAACAAGGACGTGGGTTCCTGGGACAGACTCCTCGACGAGACCGAAAGCGCCCTGGAAGAAGCCGGAATCGAAGTTCCGTTCGAAGATCTCCAGCGCCTGGCCAGCGACTTCTGGTTCGACGACTACGACCGCGCTCTCGAAGCCTGGTCCAGGTCTCTTCCCGAAAACATGAAGCCCGTCGAAGTCGACCAGTGGGCGGTTCCCCATCTCGTCAACGGAACGTGGGACGAGCACCTCGCCTACTACGGAAAGGAAGCGATCGGGGACTTCGAATCCCTCGACGAACAGATGAAGGAAGAGGGGGTCTCCGACGCATGCGGAATCCCGTTCGAGTTCGAGGAGAACGTCGACGGGAGATGCCCGTTCGAAAACAGCTACGACGCCGTCAACATCGCCATGTATAAGGGAGAGTGGGAACCGCTGACGAAGCTGTTCGCCTCCGAAATCGAGGAGCTCCTCGGCGAAGAGGGTTCGGAGGAAGAATAGGCCATGCTCGTCGAATACGTGAAGCGGTCGCCCGGACACAGGAACTCCAAAGGGGAACCTGCGCCCTGGACCGTCGTTTCGCACGAGACCGGCAGGATCATCTCTTCCCACAAGACGAAGAAAGAGGCCGAAGAGCACCTGAAGAGGATGCACGTTTTCAAAGAGGGCGTAGGTATGGAAAAGACACGTAGAGGATCCACAGTCACGGTCTATGATGGATCCTCCGATGAGAGCGTCACCTTCAAGCTGGACGACCTCGCCGCCGCGGATTGGAAGACGCTCTCAAAAAAGAACGGGGGTTCCGAAATCAGCGCCGAAGTCAAAGACGCGGATAGACGCTATACCACGTTCACTTTCTCCGACGAAAAGGGTTCGGAGCTTATCGTCGTCAGCATCGACCCCGGAAGACTGATTGTCGGCAAGAGGGTCGAACTCGACGATCCGGACTCCGATGGCGTCCACAACGCCTCCGAACTCCGAAAGCTGCTCGGACTCGAATACGATAGCTCCGCGCAGAAGAGCGATACCTACAAGAGGAAGCGCGCCCGAGCTCTCGTCTCCTACATTCTCGACGACGCCGGATGGATGCTTCCCGCGAAGCTGTCCGCGAATCAGCAGAAGATCTTCGATCGGGCGGTGAAGAAAGTCTTCGATTTCCTCATGTCCGGAGATTCGGAAGACATCCCCAACGATCTCTACGATGAAATCTACTATGGCTTCCTTTCGAAGAAGTTCGACGAATCCGTTTCCCGCAGAGGGCATGTCCTGAAGGAGGGCAGAAAGATGAAGAAGAGAATCACGGAAAGCCACGACTGGGATGAGTTCTCCAAAGACTTCCCCAATTCCGACGAATACCTTCCCCCTACGGGCGACGGCGACAGCATGGGAACGCAGGCTTCTACCGCGCTCTGCAAGCTCGTCTACAAGTGGTTCAACGACGGAGACGTTTACGACAACACCCACGGGATGGAAGGCTGGGCGAACGACATCTCCGGATGCGCGAACTGGCTCTGGACTAATATCCCCGAAACGCGGGAAGTCCTCGACCGGATCGAAAGCATCGGAGACGACGAAGACGCCTACACCGACATCCTCTACGACCTCTGCGCGATCGTGGACCCGATGATCCCCAGCCTCCTGGACAGGGAAAAGAAGGGAGACGCCTACAACGGCAGGGGTCCGTTCAATTTCATCGAATGGCAGGAGTGCGAACGCTGCGGCGAGAAGTTCGATCCCGACAGCAGGGAATGGGATCGCATGTATGGCATGTGCAAAGACTGCGTCGAGGAAATGGAGGCGGAGGAAGAGGAAGAGGAACGCCGCCGCCGGGAAGAAGAAGAGGAAGCGGAAGAAGAGGAGGAGGAATAATATGACCAAGTCCGAAGTCAGAGAAGGAGTGATCGAAGACCTCCTCGATCACGTCAAATACATGGACGTGGGCAGGTCCACCGATTTCGAACTCGTCGTCGGGGAGACCCGTCTGGGAAAGACCATGTTCTATGCGGAAGACCTAGATGGGAGGAAATACCCGCTGTTCCGTCTCAAAGTGACGGAGCCGGAGCCCGGCTTTTTCATCGTCGAAGTCGAGGGGTGGGGCGATTTCCAGCCTCCGGCTCTTCTGGCGAAGAAGATCATGCATGACGCGATCTGGCGGCTCGGCATGAACTCCTACGAAAACATTGGAAAATACGTCGCCGGGGAAATCGAGGGGATTCTCGCCACCGGAAGCGACGAGAAGGACTACTTCGTCACGGACGACGAAATCGGGGAATCCATCCGCAGACGCGGGCGGATCGTCGAAAGCAGAAAGAACCGGCGGATCAGGAATTTCCGATAACCTAAATTGAGGTGTGGAGGAAACCGACATGATCAGACGCAGAACCCTGAAAGAGGGAATCGCATCCGACTTCGAATCCGCCGCGGAGAAGAAGTATCCCGGCTACAGCAGAAGAAGCTCGGAAGCCGAACCGATCATCGACAAGCTGGCGAATAGATTCGTCGATCTCCAGGCGACTTCGACCGAAAGCGCCGAAGCTGCGATCGACCGCGTCCTGGACGAAAACGAAAGGGAAATCCGGAACAATCTCGAAGCCCTCGCCGGGTTCTTCCTGATCGGGGACCACTTCGATCCGGAAGGAGACAACGAAGACCTCTATCTCGACGTCCGCGATCTTCTGGCCGATCTTCTGGCCGAGTTCGCGACCGACGGACTTGATGAATCCGCGGGCAAGTGGCACATAACGGTCGACGGGAAGGAAGGCGGAAAGCTGTTCGACACGTTGAGTTCCGCGAAGAGAACCGCCGAAAAGATGCGGGAACGCGGGGAAGACGGAACAATCGAAATCCGGAAGACCGACGACGATGATTTCCGCATGAAATTGAAGACCGTCGGGAACAAAATCAAGTTTGTGGAACAACGGGAGGACACGGATATGATCAGACGTAGAAGACTTTTTGAATCCGGAAGACGCGACCGGATAAACGCCATTCGAGGATCCATCGAGAAGCAGGCTTCTTTCGCGAAGAGCGCCCAGGATGCTCTGCTGAAGAAGCGGGAAGCCCTCGCGGAAGAACTCGTCGGATATGAAACCTCCGAGATCGAAAAGCTCGCTCCTAGAGCGGTCGAACTGCTGAAGGACTATATCGACGTCTGGAGAATTAAGCGCAGCAAACTCGAAGACTATTTCTACAGCGAACGTGGAGAGGTCGGCGGGTTCATCGACGTTTCCGGCGATGGGCATTTCTACATCCGTGCGGTGCGTAGCGACTATAAAATCTATTTCGATTTCCAGGGAAATGGAAAGGTTATGGTCTTCGATCCGACGACCGAAACAAGGTCGCTCGAATCCTGGATCAACGGAGTCGTCTGGGAAGACATCGACCCGAACACCGACTGGGAAGCCAACGATGAAGACGAAGACAATCCCATCTTGATCAAGGTCGACGAAAGAGGAGCGAAGAGAGACGCGATGGAATACATCGCTTTCGTGAATGAAGTGTTCGATGCTTTCGCCGCCGAAGTCGAAGCCGCGATCGACCGGGAACTGGACAGGCTCGAAGGCTCCGTCGGGAGATAGTCCGGAGGCCAGGTCCAGATGTCCGCGGAAGAGTTCGATCCCTGCGAGAGCTTCGACAATCCCCTCTTCGACTTCTCGTCGGAGTGCTATGACGCGGAATCGAAGATGATCGACGACCTGACCACCGAAGCCATAAACATGGCCGGGGTCATGGGCTACTGGTATGTCGTGGACTACTCGCTGCGGAACGAACGGATCTTCGGGGAGGACAATTCCAGGACGATCGTCAGGAAGTTCCCCTTCATGTTCATGATCGACGGACTCCCGATAGACGACAAAAAGTGGACGAAGTTCGGCATCGAGGGGATGGACAATTTCCACGTCTCGATCGCGAAGTCCGGGTTCGCCCAGGCTTCCCAGATGGCCGCGGACGGGAGGACTCCGGCTTTCAAGGCCAGGAACCCCCATAGCGGCGACATCGTCCAGTCCACCCACAACGGGGTCTTCTACCGGGTTCTGGATGTGAAGGACAAAGGCGATACGACCCTCCAGAGAGCGCACAGCTTCGACTGCATACTGACCCCGCTGGAGATGTGCCATCACGAAGTCGCTCCCAGGCTCAAGGGAGACCCGATCGAAAGGCGCATGCACGAAGCCGACGTCCTGGCCCAGAATACTAAATTGGACGACAGCAGAAAGCCCGAGGGCCTGGACGCCTTCGGGAACCTCGTCTTCAGGAGCGAGGAGGAATAGGGAATGAAAGCGGAACCGATTCTCATAGCATACGCGAAGTGCGACGGGACCGACGGGAAGTTCTATCCGGTCTCTCTCCGCGAATCCAGGATGTATCCTTCCGTCACCAGGGTGAACTCCGACGTCATGGAAAAGGGATATAACCTCCCCCGCGGCCTGAACGGAGAGATAATCACGTTCACCACGAAGAGCGACGCCACCCCCTGCGTGAACCGGAGGGAGGACGACGAGGGAGACCCCGACAATTACTGGAGACACCCGAAGCTCGGCAGGGACACCCTCGAACGGCTGGCCAGGAAGAACGCGAAATATCACCTGGTCCTCCAGATGAGAACCCTCTACGGGAACAACAGGGTCGTCTTCGAGACCGGAGCTCCGGAGGGCGATGACGAGGGCGGAATGTGGGAATCCCGCCGCCCGATCCGTCGGGGAAGGACTCTCCGCGAATCCGCCGGGGGCTGGTTCGACGAGAACGGCTGGCTCCTGAAGGAGATCCCGCAGGAGTGCGTCGACGACTGCTCCCATCCCGGCGAGTGCGCCTACGACGTGAAACGCTGGGTGGACGAACTGGGCTTCGAAGTCCCCAGGAGAAAGGCCATCGAATACCTCCGGGAATACGGGGCGTGGGACGATCTGGAAGACGTCGACGACTCCACCCTGGCCGAAAGAGTCCTCTGGATGGCCTGCGGGGACATAAGAGAGGAAGGCTACTGGGACGGCCTGGTCCATTAGACACCTAAATTATACAGGACATTCTCGACCGGACTCTCCGGGAAGACGTTCACAACCAACAAAGGACAGGAAAATGAGACACGACCTGAGAAGAAGCATCGAGTCCCGGAAGGCTCTCCGTTCGAGACTCCACGAAAGCGCCCGCCGCCGTCATGCCAGAGCGATTTCCGAACGCCGCGAAGCCGGTCGTCCGGGCAGAATCGCCGAAAGCAGGACCGGACGCCGCCCGATTGGAACCATCGCGGAACGCGCCCTCCGCAGACGCCGCATCGCGGAAGCCGTCGAACGGATCCGCAAGTCCAACCTCTCCCGCCTCCGCGAAGAACGGATCAACCGTCCGTTCGGCAAGAGGAGGATCGACGAAGAGGAACTGGACATGGAACTGGTCGACGACGGAGACGGCGAAGACCTCGACATGGAACTCCTCCTGGGCGAATCCAAGACGGATTCCAACGTCAAGCAGCTGAACGAAGACCGTCGTTTCCAGAACATGATCAACAAGTATCTGAACGAAGGCAAGGAAGAAGCCGAAGACGAAGACGAGAAGAAGGTCATCGACGAAGACGACGAAGAACTCGGCGACGTCAAGGGCAAGGCCAAGAGGAAGGCTCTCCGCCGCCTCCACAAGCCCGCCCGCCGTCGTCTGGGCGAACGCCGGATCGCCCGCCGCCGCATCTGCAAGTAGAAGCGGGGCGAGATCCTTCAAGGGAGGGAAAGGCGGACGGGGAACTGATTTTCCCGTCCGCTTCTTTTTTCGCCCCGGGGAGGCGGAAATACCTAAATTGGGAAAGAGGAGATTTCGCATGGATAAGAAGACCGCGAAGAAGTTCATGGGGAAGATCGAGGATCTGGCCTCCAGCATGTCCAGGTATGCCTCCAGGGATTCCGATTCCTACAACGATCTGGTCACGATGAGGGCTATCAAGTCCCTCAATGCCGCCTACGACCACCTCGAAGACATCGAGGAAGCCCGCCGCCGAAGCGGCAGGATGCTCAAGGAAGGGGCTACTCTGTTCAGAGAACCCGCTCTCATCTACGATGACTATTACAGCGAAGAACAAGAAACGAGAGCCAGAGAATCCCTTTTCGACAATCGCGCGGAAGAAGAAGGCTGGGAATCCATCGAAGACGTTCCCGAAAACCTCATCGACGATGAAATCCGATTCCTGGCCGACCTGGATGCGAGAGATCTCAATGCCGAGCTGGATAGATTCTTCAAGGAATACGAAAAGTTCGTCATCAGCGGGGAGGTCGGTCGCTGGAACGGGAGACATTCCGGAGCGGACGTGATCGTCAACGCGAACGATCTTTGGAAATACTTCAAGGACTGCGAGAATTTCAAGTTCTACGAAGACGAGAACGGAGACCTCCGAATCGAATGTTCCCATCACGACGGGACTAACTTCTTCGTCGTCCGTCCGATTTCTAGCCGCGGATACGAAGAACTCGAACGGATGGAAGTCGATCTTGACTACGATGGCCTGGACCTGGGAGATAAGAGGATCACCGATTGGCTGGACGATCCCGCCAATTTCGAGCATGGGTATTTCCATAGGGAGTATGGACTCACGGAATCCCGTCGCCGCGGAGGCCGGATGCTCCGGGAATCGAAGAGAAGGAGATTCGGGAGATGAGACGACGCCTTTCGGAGTCCTACGAGATCTATGCCGAGTATCTCGACGATCCCGGCATGACCTCCGTCGAAGACCGGGCGGAGGACTACTACTACGACACGAAGGAAGCCGCGATCAAGGCCGCTCGCGACCTCGCCTCTTCCTACGCCGAAGCCATCGCCGTCGACGTCTACCGCTCCGACGACAACGAAGGGACGGTCGACGGGGAATCCGAGGGGGAAATCGTCTATTCGATCGCGAACAAGCCGAAGAGAATCGTCGCCGCCTTGTGCAGGAAACACCGCGGAGCCTTCTGCGAGTTCGATGAATACCTGGACACCGGCAGCATCGAGGAATCCTCCAACCCGATCGACAAAGGGAACGTCTACGATGCCGTGGACGACGAAATCTTCTCCGCTTCCGAAGCGGGATACGATTTCGACAGAAGCAATTCCGTCAACATCCGGAATCTCTGTTTCGGCAAAGTCGAAGCGATGACCAGAGGAACGCTCCGGAAAAAGAAGAAAAGAGCCGAGGTTGCCGTCATTTTCGTCGTGCAGACGAACAACGAAGCATATAAGACGATCGGGGTCACGATCGTCGGGAACAAGCGACAGAGAACCGGAGAAGACCTCGTCGAAGCCGCCGAGAAGTTCTTTGCGAAGTGAAATCCTGTAGGAGGAGAGAGGATGGAAACAAAGCAGACTTTCAATGATTGGACCCTGGACCTGGAAGATTGTAGCGAAGTGGACGGATTTTTCGATAAGTGTTTCTACAAGTGGGTCAAGAAGAACGTCCTTTCCGCGGGAAGATTTGCAAAGAAACGGAAGCAGCTGGAGAAAGTTCTTCTGGGTGAAATGGACACGCCCTACTATGACATGAGAGGTGCGGTCGAAGATTGGTTCTACAGTCTTCCCGTCTCCATTGACGGTAGCCTTTCGGAAGACGAAAAAGAAGAAGCTCTTATGGATTTCGTCGAAGAGAACTTCAAGAAAGTCCCTCTCAACATAACAAGAGAGGTCAAGAACATTTTGTGGGATTGGGTCAAAGAGCATAAGGAAATGAAGGAATCCCGCCGCCCTACTGGCCACATGCTCCGCGAAGACTTCCTCGATCCCGACGACGAAGGCGAAGATCTCAGACACGACGACGAGGGCGGATACGATTACGAGTTCGATTTCGCCGGAGCCAGGGATTCCATCCGAACCGCCAGCGAAGCGGTCAAGCGCGTCCGCAGGATCTTCTGGGACGGCGAACCCGAAGCCGCTCCGGAATCCGAAACCGCCGAACTGTATGAAAAGCTGACGGAACTCAGAGACGCCGTCGAAGAACTCATCAACGTGGTCGAGCCCTGATCATGCCGAAGAAGCTCTGCATATCCGTCTGATGCCAGAGGTTTGAACCATGAGTTCTGCTCCTGCTATCGTCTCAAAGTTTGATGTGTCAAGTGTTTTTGACACAATGGACGATAGTTTTAGGAAGATGATGGATACGATAGGAAATCCAAATCCGAACAACAGCAAATACACGGAGCGGCACCATATCATTCCGAGATTCGTCTACAGGGATAACGGGCTTGAAGTGGATGACGGCGCGGACAACATGGTCGAACTGAGCTTGAAAAACCATTTCATAGTCCACTACTACGCTTCGAAATGCTGCAAGGAAGAATACCGATACAAGTTCGCCGTCGTCGTCACGAAAATGCTGGGGAACATCTACAAGAAATTTTCAGAAGATGAACTCGATCAGATCGCAACGTTGGTAGAGGAAGCGAAGGCGAATGTCAGGAAGATTGGCTATCCGGAGACCGCAAGAGAGAAAAATCGTCTAGCCAGCCTGGGTGAGAAAAACGGATTCTATGGCAAAAAACATAGCGAGGAACAAAAGCGGATATGGAGCGAACTCGCCAAAGGACGATGGACTAAACATCCCGAGTGGAGAAAACAACATTCCGAAATAAGTAAGAAACAGGTTGGCGAGAAAAACGGCTTCTGGGGCAGACATCACACGCAAGAATTGAAGGATAAACTTTCAAGAGAACGGAAAGGAATTTCAAAGAATGCTGGAAAAGAAAATCCGTTCTACGGCAAAAAACACTCAGAAGAAACAAGGAAAAGACTCAAGGAAATCATAAAAGAGAGAATCGAAGCGTGGAAAGACTACGAGAAGAAAAACCCTAACGGAATGAGCTGGAAGGAGTTCATTTCATGGTTTTCCAAACACAAGAGGGAGATGAAAAATGCCTAAAAAATTGTGCATAAGCATCTGCGGAGGTGGTTTTCGCGGACTTTGGGTAGCACAGTTCCTCTCCCGTCTCGAATCCGACCTGGGCAAGTCCGTTGCGAAGCAGGTGAAGGCGGTAGCCGGAACTTCGACCGGTTCCATCATCGCAGCCGCTCTCGCCGAGGGTCTTTCCGCGACCGAGATCGCCGACCTCTACATCGACCGGGGTTCGAAGATCTTCACGAAGTATCCCGCCTACAAGCGGATCCTCCCGAAGTATCCGACCTACGACAATTCGAACCTGAAGAAGATCCTCAAGGAAATTCTCAAGGGGAAGATGTCGGACTTCAAGATCCCCGTCTACATCCCGACGACTTTCATGAACGGAGACAGCGTCGAGAAGGTCTGGGACAACGGGGACGACTCCGTGGACAAATGGTTCGCCGTCCTCACCTCCTGCTCCGCCCCGACCTACTTCGACGTGGTCGTCGACGGGAAGAACTCGTATTGCGACGGCGGGATCTGGGGGAACGACCCCTGCATGGTCCTGGAATCCGGCCTGAAGAAGGAACATCCGAAGTTCGGCGCGTTCAAGGTCCTCAGCTTCAACACGGGCGGGATTTCGAAACACGAGGACTCCGGGAACAAGACCCTGGTCGGCTGGGCGGAGTATTTCATCGACAACGTCGGGAACGCGGGGGATTCGAACCATTTCGAACTCTGCGCGAACATAGGGTCCGAAAACGTCTTCCGCGTCAATCCGAAAGTCGGCGGGAAGATGGACGACGCCTCGAAGGAGAGGATAGCTAAATTGGTGGAGATCGGAAACGCGGCCTACGAGGAACGGAAAGCCGAACTTCTCGAATGGCTGAAGAAGTAGAAGGAGAAGAGAAGATGAGACAGAACATCGGAAAATCCCGTTTTTGCCGCGGTCGCATGCTGAAGGAATCCTATTTCGATTGCTACGAATACACTTTGGAGAAAGCAAAAGAAACCATAAAGAACTTCGACTCCGATGCGCATGGATTCGACGCTATTGGTGAACCTGTAGTGTTTGAAAACAGCATTCGCCAGTCCTACATCTCCGACTTGATTAGTCTTGTCTATTCCGGAAACGCCACGGATGAAGAACTAAAGCAGTTCAATTTCTACAAAGAAGATTGGAAGAAAGAATACAGAAAATACGCAGAAGAACATGGCCTTGACCCCGAAGACACATCGTCAGATGTAGCGGAAGAACATTTCGATTCTTGGATGAGCGATGTTCAAGTCGAACGTGAAATCGTATTCAACTGGGGGTATGACCACGAAGAAGACGGAGATGTCGTCGGGTTTTACATCGAGGGGGAAGCATTCAATGTTTGGCTTGAACTTCGCGATGAAGAAAAGGAATGCTCGAAAGAGCAGATAGATAGATTCTTCCGCATCTTCTCAAACAAATTGGCGAACCTCGACAGAAACTCTGGCGGCAGCCCTCTAATTGACATAAATGACCTCGAAGAATCCCGCCGCCAGATTTGTCGGGGCCGTATGCTGAAGGAAAGATTCAGCAAATCTGGTTGGTGCGCCCCGTCCGTCGCCGAGCTCGCAAAGTCCATGAAAGACGGCGTCGATTGGCTCGTGGAAAACGGAATGGGTTGCTGCCATTGGCCGATCTACAGAGACGAAGAACGCGGAAACATCTGGTCGATCGTCATGGGATGGTCTTACGATGATGACGACGACGAGAACGTCTACTCTGAGGACGGCTATACTATCCGAGTCGGGATCCGCTATCAGTCGGAACGGAACGCGATGCAGTCCGACTATGACATTGACTTCACGATTCCGGAAACCGACGACGGAGACGCCTACGACATCTCGTATTCGGTGAAACGGAATGAAAACTTCAGGAAGCTGGCCAGCGACATGCTTGCCGAAGGAAAGTCCGTCGTGAAGGGATGGGTCTAGGCCGATTCCCTTTCCTGTAAAAAAAGTTTTACACCTCGGTAAAACTCCGTCTACGTATATTGACAATATCCATTGTTGACTCCTTTTGGCCTATGGCGGGGGCGGTTCATCCGCCCCCTTTCTTATATTTCTGACATGGAAGATTTCTTCATCCTGACCGATGTCCGCGGCGGCGATAACGCCATACACTCCTGGGACGTTCTGGAGACCTCGGAGAGGCAGAAGGCCATCTGCGAGCTTCTCATGCGGAACCGGAGGAAGAACCGCTTCGGGAGCCGCGACGGGAACCCCATGGCCTATGCCGCGATCCACAGGCTCGATCCTACGGTGGAGGAGGCCGAACTGGAGGAGCTGGAGCGGATTGGAATCCTGCGGCGGGAAAACGGCTCCTGGAACTTCCGGTTCTCGAAGAACTCCGCCGGGATCTTCGGGGTCTATCGGGCTACCCCGGCCGGATCCCTCTCCTTCCCCACGCTGACGGCTTCCGGAGGGGCGGACTTCGTATTCGACGGCCAGACCAGGGAAGACCTCATACGGGCCGTCCGGAGCCTCCTGGGGCTTCCGATTTGACAAAGCCCCTCCAACCGGCTATATTCCGTTCCAGAGGGTTTCCCGTAGCTCTAGAGAGCCTCTGCGGGGAACCGACCCTCCACGCCTCCTATGGGGATGTCGAGGCTTGCATGAGATTGCCAACTATTGGTCGGACTGCAAGATCCTCGGCGCTGGAATCATAATGCGCACCGGCGAGGGACATTGGGCTGCAGTAATGCGGCCTGCGCAGTGGCCGAGAGGTTCATGGTAGGCTATCCGGAGGGAAACCGGAAGTCTGGCGTCCAACTCCGGGGCGCTTCGCGGGTTCGAATCCCGTCTGCGCGAATGAAGAGAGAGAGGGAGCCGTCGACGCGACCCGCGCTAGTCAATCGACCGAAACAAGCGGTTCGTCATCAGGGTATTCAGGTCTCCGAGCAGCGGCGGTTTCCTCTCTCCCTTTTTTCTAGTCATCGTTCGCTTAAAGTTCGCTTGAAGTTCGCTTAAATCGTCGCGGTTTAAGCGAACTTTAGTCGTCGTCCATCATGTCCCAGTCGATCGTCTTCCACATGGGAGGAGGCGGCATGGGAGCGGGGGGAGGAACTTCGGGGAGAGCGCAGCCGGGGAACCACTTCGAAAGGTATTTCGGGTTCCGCTTCCACGATCCGGCGAGGTGGACGATCCTGGTCCGGTCGGTTATCCTGTTGTCGAAGAACCGGTCTTCGTAGAAACATTCCGGAAAGGCGTTGAACTCGGAGGAGTCCAGCAGTCCGCAGTCCTTCTGATGGGCGCGGAACCATTCGATCAGGACGGGCTGGTCGTTCAGGTATTTGAACTTCCGTCCTCCCTTTCGCTTTTCATAGACCCATTCCAGCATCTTCCTGGCACCCTCCGTCGGGCGGATGGCGAAGACCCCGGCGTTCAGGTAGGCATGCTCCCTCGCCTCCGGAGCCGTGCTTTCGACGGTGAAGAACGCGTATTTGTTCGGGTCCAGCTTCTCGAACTCCGGCCTGAAGTCGTCGAACCTGATGAAGCCCGCATCGTCGTCCACCCAGAGGAGGAAGTCGTATCCGTCGTCGAAGTGGTCGAGAAGCATCGGAGACTTCTCCCACGTTGCTTCCTTGCTGGCGTCGGTCTTCCTGACTTCGAACAGGTAGTCCACCCCGTCCAGGGAATCGGCCAGCCGCCGCTTCGTTTCGTTCAGGCCTTCCAGCTGCTTCTTCCTGCTTTCGCGGTCGCAGCAGGTAAGGATGAGGATTTTCATCTGACTCTCCTAAAGTTTGATCATGTTTCCGAGTTCGATCGCCGTCGCCGGATTCCTGTATGTGAAAGTGGCTGCTCCGGGAACGAACGTCATTTCGCCGAGATATACCTCCTCCCCGATCTCGTAGAAGTCCACCCGGACGAACCTGAACGGGGCAGCGAGCTTCTTCGCGTATTCCTTCATGAGGCCGAACTTCTTCGGGAGGACGTCCTTTGATTTCAGACCGGGATTGTTCTTGAAGTCGTTCCGGCACAAATCCACGAACTTCATGTTCATGTCGTAGTATTGCAGCCGCTTTTCCGGTCCGTGCCTATCCTGGATCAGCTGCATGAATTTCGGTTCGCCATTGAAACACAGAAACTTGTAATCGACGAGGTCGTTCTGTCCCGGCATGGTCATCAGCTTTTCGGCATAGCACTTCCGCTCGATATACATGTAGTGCGGTTCGCAGGTCCTGACCCCGAACGGCCGGGAGAGCCAGTCCTTCAGCTTCGCCCTGGCCGCGGCTTCGTCGGCTTTCGATTTGTCGCGGACGACCAGAACCTGGCTATTCGAATGATTCGTCTTCAGGACGAACCGGTCGGGCAGTTCGGAGAACCTGATCTCTTCGGGAGAGCCGTAAGCCTTGATCAGGGGAACGCAGACGTCCTTCCCGATCTTCTTCTTCGCATATTCCCGAATTTTCAGTTTGTCCGCGCAGATCGGCTTCAGGTAGTTCATGGGATCGTAGAACTGCAGCCAGATCAGCTTCTCCTGGATCGTCTTCGGGTTCTCCGGGATTTCAATTCCGTATCTCACGACGCGGCCCTCTTGAAAACTGCCGTCACGCATTTGCAGGGTTCCCCGAAGATGGGAGTATGGGAGAAATAACCTATCTTCTCCGCCCTGTCCATCGCGAGGAAATCGTTGTCGGAAAGCCAGTTCGCGTAGGTCTCGATCTCCTCTTCGTCTAGCGATCCGGAGTCTCCTCTGAGAGCGAACGGGAGTATTCTCTCCGGAACGTCGTCCACTTTGACGTATTCGAAGTCCAGATTCTCGTCGATCCTCTTTCCCTTGCGCCTGCGGTTTTCCCTCATGTATCTCTCCATGGCCCTCTTCTTCTCGCCTTTGAGCATGTCCAGCAGTTTCGCTATGCTCCTGCTGGCTCCGGAGAGGGCTATCTTGTAGGGTTCGGCCAGGAAGTAGCCGTCTCCCCGAAGACCTTCGCTTTCCTCGTAGGCGCTGTCCAGATCTTCCACGGCGGCGGAGAGGTAGCTCTCCAGCCTGTCGTATCCTTCGAAACTCAATTCCATGTCGAACCTCCCTGGGTTCTTCCCCGAATTTAGCTACTCGCAAAGGGGAGACCTAAATTGAATTGAATAACTGGAGACTTTTCCTATGGAAGAACAGAAGCCGGAGTTCGACGCTTTTGAAGGTCTGGACGAAGTCCTCGGGACGAATTTCGTGGCGAACGAAGCCATCGTGGAATCCGTCCCGGAGCTTGTTCCGGACACGGAGAACCACCCGCTCTCCGTCGACAAACTCTACCTCGTGAACCA